>Ga0265342_10000699_pt1 | contig 35142 bp, 26 predicted proteins | sample 4CB327metaG_FD_203125 | JGI IMG/M metagenome (GOLD analysis project Ga0265342, IMG submission 203125) | Rhizosphere microbial communities from Carex aquatilis grown in University of Washington, Seatle, WA, United States - 4-CB3-27 metaG | ecosystem: Host-associated > Plants > Roots >... | reverse complement strand
GCACATGTTCGGCTCCCGCGAAGGAGCCGACGGCGGGTACGGTCAGCCCGGCGGCGGATGCGGCTGCAATTGAACGTCCACCGATCCTCCGGCGCGCGCGCCGTGCTGGTCGCGGCGGTCCTCGTCGCCACCATGCCGCTCTCCGCGGTGCGCGCCGACGATCACGTCACCGTGCGTGGCGCGTACTATCGAGAGGCGTCGACGCGCGTGATCCAGCCGGTGGTCGAGATTTCGAAGGACCTGCCCCGCGGCTTCGACATCACCGCGCACTACCTGCTCGACGCGATCACCTCGGCTTCGGTCGCCGCCGGGACATCGGCCGACACCATCTTCACCGAGATGCGCAACGAGGTCGGCCTGGCGCTGGGCAAATCCTGGGATCGCTGGCGCGCCACCATGGCCTATCAGTACAGCGCCGAATCGGACTACTGGTCGCACGGCGTGTCCGGCTCGGCCGCGTACCGCTTCTGGGGCGACAGCGCGACGCTCGCGGCCAGCGGAGGCGCCGCGTTCGACGGCGCCTGGCCGCGCGCGCGCACTCCCGATTGTCCGACCGCCGCGGAGCTGATCTGCAAGCTGCGGACGTACTTCGGCTCGCTCTCGTATACCCAGGTCGCGACCCCGACGCTCCTGTTCCAGGTCGGCGTCGAGGGAGCGTACCTCGACGGCTTTCAGGCGAGTCTCTACCGGGCGGTGCCCAACCTGGGCTACGAGAAGGTTCCCTTGAAACGCTGGCGCGGGGTGATCACCGCGCGCACTGCGTACTATATCCCGAGCTCCCGCACGGGCTTGCAGCTCCACTATCGCTTCTACCGCGACGAATGGGAGCTCACCGGGCACATGATCGAACCGCGCGTCTACCAGGGCCTGACGCGCGATCTCGAGCTGCGCGCTTCGTACCGCTACTACACGCAGACGTCGGCCTATTTCTGGTGCGACTGGATGGCGCGGCCCGACTGCTACGGTCCGAGCGCGCAGTTTTACACCGGGGACCCCAAGCTGCAGCCGGTGCACACCTCGATGCCCGAGCTGAAGCTGACCTGGGATGCGTTTCGCTGGCGGGGCGTGCCGTTCTTCGGGTGGTTCTCCGAAGGCGCGTTCGAGATCTCCTACGCCTACCTGATCCAGAACACCTCCTTCGGCAACGCCCATCTCATCCAGATGGGGTACACGCTGCCATACTGAGCGGCGGGATGGCCGCCTCGCCGCCACCGCTCCGCCACGTCCGCGCCGCGCAGCTGCGGGCGCGCGCGATCCGCGGGGCCATCGGGCGTGTGGCGCTGGGATCGGTCTTTCTGGTCGGCGCGCTCGCCTTCGCGCGCGCGCCCGACCACCACAACCAGGACAGCCTGCTGTGGATGACCGGCCTGCTGTTGCTGTCGACGATGAACGTCGCCATGGGCCTGCGTACAATCGCGCGGGTGCGGCGCCGCCGGGCGCGGCTCTGGATCGCAGCGACGGTCGCCTGGGGGCTGCTGTCGACGGTGGTGGTCGGCTTCCTGCTCCACGGTTGAGGAGGGACTCATGGCTCATGACGAGACGACCGAACGGCGGGTAGTGCTGATCACCGGCGCCTCGTCGGGCATCGGCCGCGCGACCGCGGTGTACTTTGCACGCAAGGGCTGGCGCGTCGTGGCGTCGATGCGCCGCCCCGATCGCGGCGCCGAGCTGCGCGCCGAGGCGAGCGACGCCGGCTGGGCGCTGACCACGCCCGCGCTCGACGTCACCAGCGACGAGTCGGTGGCGCAGGCCGTCGGCGATCTCCTGCGCGACACCGGGGGCCGCATCGACGCGCTCATCAACAACGCCGGCTACTATGCCTTCGGCGCACTCGAGGAGACGTCGCCCGACGAGCTGCGCGCGCAGCTCGAGACCAACGTCGTCGGCGTTCACCGGGTCACTCGCGCGGTTCTACCGGCGATGCGCGCGCGCCGCAGTGGGACGGTGGTCACGATCGGTTCGGTCTCCGGGCGGGTGGCGCTGCCGATGATCGCGCCCTATCATGCCTCCAAGTGGGCGCTCGAAGGGATGATCGAAGCTCTGCGCTACGAGCTCATCCCCTTCGGCATCCGGGTGGTCCTGGTGGAACCCGGGCCCTTCCGCACGGAGCTGCATGTCAACGAGATTCGCGCGCGTGCAGCCGGCCGTGCCGATAGCCCCTACGCCGCGCTGCTGGAGACCTACCAGCGCCAGTCGGCCGCGCTCCGTCGCGCCGACGTGGCCGGGCTGGTCGACGTCATCTACCGCGCGGCCACGTCTCCCCACCCCAAGCTGCGCTGGCCGGTGGGACCGACATCATTGACGGGCGGGCGGTTGCGTGCGTTCTGTCCTGACTGGCTTTATGAGCGGCTGATGCGGATCGCCTTTCGCATCAGAGCGCCGCGGCTATAATTGGGAGTCGTGGCCTCCGATAAGCTGTCCCGCCAGCAGGTCGACTTCGTCTTGCGGCGGGCCGCGGAGATCGACACCTCGAGCAACCAGGCGGCGGAGCACGCCGGCGAGATGACCCTGAGTGTGCAGGAGGTGATGCGGCTCGGCGAGGAGGCCGGGCTGCCGCGCGACGCCGTGGCCCAGGCGCTGACCGAGATGAAGCGGGGCGCGGCGCTCGAGCCCGAGGTTGGCGCGCTCACGCGCACGCTGGGCGCGAGCCAGATCGTCGTCAGCCGCGTCGTCCCGGCGTCCGCCGAACAGGTGCGGCGCGCGGTCGACCGGTTCCTGCGCGACCAGCTCATGACCGTGCGGCGGCACCACGGCGACCGCATCGAGTGGGAGCGCGCGCAGGGGATCTGGCCTGGGCTCGTGCGCTCGCTCGACTTCTCCAAGCGCTACGCCTTCGGTCTGGTGACCCACGTCGAGACCATCATCGTCGAGGAGGGGGAGAACCACACCGCGGTCACCTTCCAGATCGACCTGTCCGAGATGCGGCGCGAGCGCCTGACCCACATGGGACTCCGCTCGGCGATGGCGTTTGCGATTCTGGGGCTGGGCGGCTCGGCGATCTTCCCCGGGTTCGGCTTGCCCGACGTGATCGCGCTCGCCAGCGGCGGTGTCGCGGCCGGCGGGATCTTCGCGCTCGAGCGGCGGCGCTATCTCGAGAGCCGCAACCGGGTCGCGCTCGCGCCCGAACGCTTTCTGGATCTGCTGGTGCAACGCCACCGTCGCCGCCAGCCGGACGTGCCGAGCATGCCCGTCGTCGACGAGGAATAGCCGCGGCGCCCGCGGAACGGAATCAGAACTTGGGCGTTGCGAGGCCGTCGTCGTCGCCGCCCGACGGGCGGGCGGGGCGGGGCCCGTGGTGGGGCGCCGACGCTGCCGGTCGATGCGAGGGCTCGGCGTGCGCGGGGGCGCTGGTCGGGGCGGAAGGCGTCGGCGCGGCAGGGGGCGGAGGGGCAGGCGCCGCCACCTGCTCCAGCGTCGCCTTGAGCGTCCGGTCCGACCCGAGGTCGATCGCCAGCGTCTGGTCCTGGTAGCCGTCGAGGTGGAAGCGGTACTCCGGCTTGCCGCCCGCGCGCGGCAGCTTGAGCTCGAACGGTGCGGCGCCCAGGTCCTTCTCGTCGGTGACGCGCGCGACGTGGGCGCCCGGCGGCTCGGACTCGAAGCGGATCGTGACCATCTTGCTCGGGGCGGGCTCGGCCGCCGGCGCGGCTTCCGCGGCCGGCGCGTTCACCGCGGTCTTGGTCTCCCTCGGAATCATGAACAAGTAGGTCGCGGCGCCGCCCGCGAGCAGCACCCCGCCCAGCACCAGGCCGGCGCGGCTCTTCTTCTTTTCACCGGTCGCGCTCTCGGTGACGACCTCGCGCGGCGAGGCCGATAGCGTCGTCGAGGCGTGCGCCGCCGGCATGGGCTGCGTCGGCGCGGGCCGCGAGCGGTAGTTCTGGGTGCGGCCCGGAGCGGCGTAGGTCGGCATCGGGATCCCGTCGCCCAGGAACGCCTGGCGCAGCTCCTCCATGGTCGCGAAGCGATCGCGCGGCTCCTTGGACAGCGCCTTCATCACCGCCGCCGCCATCATCGGCGGCGTCTTGGGCGCGAAGTCGGTCAACGGCGGGGGAGGCTGCAACATGTGCATCGCGAACAGCTCGCCGACGCCGGCGGCGACGAACGGCGGCCGGCCGGCGAGCATCTCGTAGAGCATCACACCCAGCGAGTAGATGTCGGTGCGGCTGTCGATGTCACCCGCACCCTTGCACTGTTCGGGCGACATGTAGATCGGCGTGCCCATCAGCGAGCCGGTGCGCGTCTTCACCGACTGCGACAGATCGGCGGCGTTCATGATCTTGGCGACGCCGAAGTCGAGCAGCTTGACGTGCATGCGCCCCGTGCTGGTCGGCAGGATCTGCACGTTGTGCGGCTTGAGATCGCGGTGGAAGATCCCCTTTTCGTGCGCGGCGCCGAGCGCGCGGCAGATCTGCTCGGTGATCTCGCACGCCTCGACCGGCGACAGCACGTTGCGCGCGATGCGGTCGTTCATGGCCTCGCCCGCCAGGAACTCCATGATGAAGTACGGCTGCCCGTCGGCCGTCTGGCCGAAGTCCATGATCTCGACGATGTTCTCGTGCCCGACGGTGTGGATCGCGCGCGCCTCGTTGAAGAAGCGGGCGACCACCTCGGAATCGCGCGCCAGCGCCAGGTGCAGCAGCTTGATCGCGACCTTGCGGCCGATCACCGGGTGCTCGGCCTCGTACACCACCCCCATCCCGCCCTCACCCAGTTGTCGGGTCACGCGATAGTTCCCGATCGTCTGCCCGACGATGCTCATGGGAATCCGAGGAGGGTCAAAAATCGAACTCGGCGGCGATGCCCCCCGAGGAGGTATTGGCGGTCGGAAAAACCCGCAGGCCATGGTTGTCGGCGGTCTTGGAGCCGGAGCCGGCTTCCTTGTCCAGGTAGCCCTTGTAGAGCAGGAATCCGCCGGCGACGGCGGCGGCGGAGCCGACGCCGATGAAGATCCACTGGCGCGTCTCGGCGCGGTTGCCCTTGTCGAGCAGCTGGTTCACGGTGCCGTTCGTGTCCGTTTTACTCGCGGGGGCGCGAAAGGGGTTCAGGTCCTGGTTCACGCTGCGCACGTCCAGCCCGTACTTCGCGGCCAGACTGAACGAGACCGCGCTGACCCCCAGCGCGATCCAGAACCCGGTGCGGACCCAGCTGCGGAGCGAGTCCTCGTTAGCCGGCGCTTCGTCCACGGGCGCCGCGATGCGGTGCGCGGTTGCGTCCACCTCGCCTCCCGGCGCGGGGGCAGTGGCGCCGTCGTCACCTTCGTTCCCGTCACCGCGCAGCAGCGTCAGCGTCAACGGCAGCGCCTGCCCGGCGCCGATCGTGAACACCTGCGTGCTGACACCAAAGCCGGGCTTCTCGACGGTAATCTCGTGCTTGCCCGGAGAGACGTTCTCGATCGAGAGCGTCTTGTGCGTCAGCGTGCCGACTTCGGCGCCGTCGAGCATCACGGTCGCACCCGACACGTTGGAGCGCACCATGAGCGTGCCCGGCGTCCCGCCGCCACCGCCGGTCTTGGCGCCGCCGAGCCGCGCCATCCACTGCCCGGACAGTGCGCGCAGGGCCGACGGATCGAGCTTCTTCTTCGCCAGATTCTCGACCGTGGTTCCGTCGATCGTGCCGCGCGCGGTGTCGACCTGCTTCAACGTCAAAACGATGTCGCCGCCCGTGCGCTTGATGTTGCCGAAGATGAGCTTGGCCGCGCCCAGGCTCTTGCCCGCCTGGGCGAGGCACGCGGGCGCCTCGTCGGAGCAGGAGAAGACCAGCTTGATCTCGACCAGATCCTTGCCCGGGATAAGCGGCCCGCCCTTGCCGGTGGCGACGCGCTGCTTGATCGCGTCGGTGACGTCGCTGGCCAGGTTGTTGTCCTGGGTGTCGATCGCCTCGACGCCCAGGACCACCGTGCCGCTGTCATCGGCTGCGCGCGCCGACGGCGCCGCGCCGCTGAGCAGAACGACGACCAGTGTGGCCCAAAGTGCCGTGGGGCGACCGACCATGACGAGGCATTCTTTCCGCAGGGGCAGGTCATGTCAATGCACGAGGCGCGACTTTTCGAGGGCCCGGCGATGCGCTCAGAAACCAGTTGCTCGTCGACGAATGTGCGTCGACCGATACTCCTCCCGACAGGTTTGGGTCGGTCGCGCCCGTGACGTGCTAGCGTTTGGGGGCCATGCGCCTCGGTGTGTCCGGCAAAATCTTCCTTGCCTACACAGTGCTGCTGCTCGCGTTCACCGCCAACGCGACGTTCACGCTGGTCGTGATCCATCGCGCGCGCCAGGGCGTCGTGGCCAACGAGGCATACCTGGACCTACAGGGGTCGGTCGACGCGGCTTGGAAATCGCTCAACGACTTCGCGTCGTCGCTGGGGCGCAACTTGCGCCTGGACCCCAACCTGGCGCTCGGGCTGCGCATGACGCACAAGCACCTCGACGACGCGCAGGCGGCGATCGATCGCTATAACGGGCGTGAGCCGCTCTCGTCTCGGCGGAGTGACTTCGAGGTGAAGCGGCGCCAGATCGGCGCGCTCCGTGACCAGGCCGACGAGCTGGCGAGCGAGCTGGCGGCTGCCGAGGTGGCGAACGACCCGCGGGCACGGCCGGATTTCGACAGCCACTTCGCCACGCTGACGCACAACCTGAACCGGATGCGCCGCCCGCTGCGCGGCGAGAGCGGCCAGATCGCGCAGCAGCTGCGAGACGACGAGGAGACGTCGCTGCAGATGGCGGTCGGCCTGGGCGCTGTCGGGCTGCTGATCGGCGTCGGGGCCTTCGTGATCATCCTGCGCACCTTGCAGCCATTGCGGACCTTGCGCGCGCGCGCGCAGCAGGTGGCGGGCGGCGACTACGGCCGGCGCATCGGCGCGGCGTCGCACGACGAGATCGGCGAGCTCGTGCGCGAGTTCGACGTGATGGCGGCGGCGATCCAGGAGCGCGAGCAGCGGCTCATCCGCTCCGAGCGCCTGGCGACCGTCGGGCGAATGGCGGCCCAGATCACGCACGAGGTGCGCAACCCGCTGGCGTCGATCGGTCTTTACGCCGAGTTGCTGGGCGACGAGATCGCCGACGAGACCGGCGCCGAAGCGCGCCGCCTGCTGACCTCGATTGCCAGCGAGGTCGATCGCTTGACCGAGATCACCGAGAACTATCTCCGTTTCGCGCGCTTTCCCCAGGCCCGGCTCGAGCGCGAGGACCTGGGCGCGATCGCCGCGGCGGTGCTGGAGTTCTCGCGCGCCGAGCTGGCCCAGGCGGGCATCGCGCTCGAGGTGTCGGTCGCGGGCGAGCTGCCCGAGATCGCCGCCGACGAGAGCCAGCTGCGCCAGGCGCTGCTCAACCTCGTGCGCAACGCGCGCGAGGCGATGGCGAGCGGCGGGCGCCTCCAAGTCACCGTCGACGCGCCGGTGATTGCGTCGGGAGCCGTTCGCCAGGTGCGCCTCAGATTGTCGGACAGCGGCGCGGGCATCCCTGAGGCCGATCGCGCGAAGATCTTCGATCCGTTTTTCTCGACGAAGGAGAAGGGGACGGGCCTCGGGCTCGCGCTCGTGCAGCAGATCGTCGCCGAGCACGGCGGCCGGATCGACGTGGATAGCGAAGTGGGGCGCGGCACGACGCTGACGCTGACGTTCCCGGCGGCGGCGGAGCCGCGAGAGGGAGAGGCGCCGGCGGCGACCGCGCCGAGCGCGGCGACGGACGAAGACGCGGCGGCCGCGATGAAAAAGGCGCTCGCGTAGATCTCCGGTCCCCTCTCCCGTCTGCGGGAGAGGGTTAAGGAGAGGGCAGACCTTGCGAAAGGCACTCTGCGCCGATCCACCGCTCTCGCAAGGCTTGCCCTCTCCCTAACCCTCCCCCGCGGACGGGGGACCGGAGTTTTATGGCTTTCCCATCGCCGCCTGGTGCGCCTCCGCCTTCCTTGCATCCCCCAGCGTCCGGTAGATCCCTGCGAGCGTCCTGTGGATCTCCGCGTCCTCCGCCCCGTGAAATAGCAGGGCATCCTCGAAGGCTGCCGCGGCCGCCGCGGTCTTGCCGGTGGAGGCGAGCGCCCGGCCCAGCGCGGCGTGCAGGTCGGGATCGGCCGGGTCGATGAAGATCGCGATCGGCGCGACGTCGACCACGCGCCCGGCCCGCTGCGCGCGGCCGAGCCCCAGCACCAGCTCCTTGGCCAGCTTCGCGCTCTGCGGCTCGAGCGCGAGCGCGGCGTCCATCTCGGCGAGCTTGTCGGCCTCGCGATGCTCGTCGGTGTAAAGCTCGACCAGGAGCGCGTGCGGCTCGACCCTCGTCGGATCGAACGCGATCGCGCGCCGCAGATGCTGCTCGGCGGCCGCCGGATTCTTGCGGTGGATCTCGGCGAGCGCCAGCCGCACGCGCACGTCGTAGCCGTCGTGATCGGTCATGGCCAACAGGCGCTCGAACGCCGCGATCGCCGGCTCGGCCTCGCGGCTGGCCAGCGCCAGCTCGCCAGTGAGAAACAGGATCGCCGCCGTCACCTGCGCGCTCGCCTCCTTGCCGGCGGCGCTCTGCGCGCGCTCGAGCGCACCCTCGGCCCCCTTGCGATCGCCGGCCGCGAGCGCGGCCAGACCCGCCTCGACGTCGGACAGCACCGGCGCCGCGCGCCGATCCAGGGCGTCGTGCGTACCGACCAGGGTCTGCGTGGGCAGGAACTGCCCGTCGTACCGCGTGAAGCGCCGGCGCAGATCGTCGCGGAACTGCCGCTCGAGCTCGTCGGCTGGCATGCCCGACAGCCGTTCCAGCACCGGCGCGCCGCGCTCGCCGCGTCCATAGGCGACCAGCGCTTCGCGGATCTTGGCGAAGCCGAAGCGTCGCTCCAGGAACTCCATGGCCGTCGCCGCGTGAGCGTAGGCGCGCAGCGCGCCGTCGCTGTCGCGCGCCCGGATGAACGCCGTCGACAGGTCGACCAGCGTCGGCAGCTTGCCCGTGCGCAGCGCGCCCCACAGCGCGACGTCGTCGTGGCGGCTCCACTCGGGTCGCGCGCGCATGGTCTCGAGCTCGGACAGCCCCTCGGTGAACCAGCGCGGCACGCGCGAGCGCGAGATCTGGATCGCGAACACGTGCGCCAGCTCGTGGGCCAGCACCATGCCCCAGTTGAACGCATGGTTGGTCGGCGCCTGCGACGTGATCACGCGCCCGAAGCAGACGCCGGCGACGCCGATGCTCGGCAGGCCCACGGTGCGGACCGCGTAGTGGCTCGGTTCGCCGTAGAGCTCGAACACGACCGGCCCCTCGGGGATGAGGCCGTAGCGCTCGACGTAGCGCAGATAGGTCTCCTCGAGGAACGGCGCCACCACCGACTCGATCGCCGGGCGCGCCGCCGGCTCGACGCGGAAGCGCAGGTGTTTCGTGTCGACGGTGACGTAGCGCGCGGGGATGACCTTCTCGAACAGGTTGAGCAGGTTGTAGGTCCGCACGTCGTAAGGGTCGCTCTTCCAGGCGCGCCGCAGCGCCTCGAGTCCGGCCGGCTCGTCGCCGAGGCGCAGCAGCGTCGTACCCAGCGTCGATTGGCAGCGCGCGTGGCGCGGGTCGGCGCGCACCCCCTCCTCGGCGGTGGCGCGCGCCTCGTCGTAGCGGCGGTGGCGGATCAGCGCCTCGGCGACGAAGGCGAAGAAGTCGCCGTCGCCGGGGTGATCCTGCAAGTGGCGGTCGCGCTCCCGTTCGTAGCCGGCGCGGTCGTCGAGCACCAGGGCCGCCGCCGCCGCGAGCGCCGCGGCGCCGCCGTCGCGCGGGTTGGTGCGCCGGATCTCGGCGACGCGCGCCGCGACCATCGCGAACTCCTCGGCGTCGAGGGCCAGCTCCCCGCGCATCGCCAGCGCGCCCGCGTGACGTGGGTTCACGGTCAGCGCCAGCCCAAGCTCTTGCTCGGCGGCGTCGACGTCGTAGCGCTGCTCGATGACCACGCGCGCGAGGGCGACGTGGGCGTCGGGGTTGCGCTCGTCGACCTTGAGCACGTCGCGGAAGGACTGCTCGGCGTTCGCCGCCGAGTGCTTCTCGAGGAAGATCCAGCCCCAGTCCAGATTCGCGGCGATGTTTGCGGCGACGCCGAGGGCACCCGTGGGCTGTGGCGCGTGCACCGCGTCGCGCAGGGTGCCATTGGCGTCCATCCAGTTGTCGTCGAGCCGCGAGGCGGTGGCGACCGCGATCAGGTCGTTGGCGAGGCGGCGATTGACGCGGCCGCGTTTCCAGTCCTCGTAGGTCCGATCGATGAGCGGAGCCATCGCGCTGCGATTGCCGGTGAGCTCGTAGAAGCGCATGAGCGCATCGCGGACCGACAAGCTGTCGGGCGCGGCCTCGGCTGCGTTTTCCAGCCGCTGGCGGGCATCGTCGTAGAGCCCGAGCGCGATCTCGGCGCGCGCGCCCACGACGGTCGCCATTTCCGCGATCGCGCCGGGGCCACTTCGGGCGACCGCGGTCGCGATCGGCCGGGCTTCTTCATAATGGCCGGTACGCAGGAGGGACTCGGCTTCGGCCAGTCGGGCGGAGGAGGTGTTTCCCCGCGCGTGCGGGCGTGCGTCGGCTACCCTGGCAGCGGCGATCATCAAGACCGCTACGCACGCCAGACGACCAGGAATCGGCACGGAATCTAGTTTGTGCCAGGCGCGTGGTACGATCCATCCCGAAGGGCTTCATTCAGGCCCCCTATCTGGAGGATCCATGGCCACCGAGGCGGAACACAAAATCAAGGATTCGGAGCTGCGCCCGGAGGTGTTCGACGATTACGACGCCTTCCTGAAGCAGACCATCCGCGACTACTACGACCGCGGCTGGAAGAGCCGGCGCGGCAACTTCATCGCGCTGGTGATCGCCTCCGGACAGGTTGCTTCGATGGCGGCGGATTCGCTGCGCGACGGGTCGGGATTGAAGAAGGCGGCCTTCGGAGCGGCGGGGGTGGTCGCGCTGCGCCTGGGCTTGCGGTACGCGCTCTCGGGTCCACTGGGGGTGATCCTGACCGGCGCCGCCGCGGTCTCCGCCGTCGGCTATCTGATCAAGCATCAGAAGGAGATCACCAGCAAGGTGGGCAGCTATCGCAAGCTGATCGCGGCGACGCGCACCAAGTTCGAAGAAACCCAGGGCGGTTATCGAGCCGGGCGCTACGACGCCGCCAGCCGGAACCTCATGGTCGACGGCCTCCTCAAGCGCTTCCTCGAGGAGATCGACGCGGTCTCGGCCGAGACTTGATTCCAGCGCGCGCTGGAGCTCACGCGTGGTCGTCTCGCGCGGGCGCAGCCGCGATTCGCGAGATCCTGTAATTCAGGGGCGTACGCGCGAAGTCTCCGCCGAGCCTGTGCGTGATCTGCGTGCCGCGCGCGTTTTCATCTGGCCGCGCGGCCGGAGTGGTACGAGAATGCCACCGCTTTCGCCGCCTCGGATCGAACGAGGCAACGACACACCCGAGCTCGATGCGCTCAGCAACGGATAGGCAGAGACCACTCGGCGGCGGACGTCCGGGCAGAGCCTGGCGACGGTTGGGCGGTCTGTGGATGACGGCACTCATCTGCTTGCCGGCGTGCGCTGACATCTGGGGATTCGACGAGCTTCGTCGCGGATCCGACGGTGGTGGCGGACTCGGCGGTATGACGATGATCGTCGAGATCGGCAGCGGCGGTGCAGGCAATCAGGTCGGCACCGGTGCCGGGGGCGCGGGCGGCACGCCGGACGGAGCCGGGGGCGCAGCGAGCGGCGGCTCATCCGGGAGCGGCGCCGGTGGTGCCGTCGGCGCCGGCGGCGATCGCGGAAGCGCGGGCGCGTCCGGCTCAGGCGGGTCGATGGGCTCGGGCGGCAGCGCTGGAGCGATCGGCATCGGTGGCGCCACGGGCATCGGCGGGGCACCCGGCGTCGGCGGAGCAGCGGGCGTCGGTGGGGCACCGGGTGCTGGCGGTGTTCGCGGCATGGGCGGCACCGCGGGTCTGGGCGGCGCGCCCGGCATGGGCGGCGCACAGGGCATGGGCGGCGCACAGGGCATGGGCGGCGCGCGCGCCGCTGGCGGCGCGCCGGGCACTGGCGGCGCGTCCGGCACCGGCGGTGCGGCGGGATGCGGTCCGAGCACCTGTCCCACCGGTTGCTGCGCGGCAGGGCGCTGCATCACGCCGACCACGGCACAGCAATGCGGTGCTCGCGGCGCCGCCTGTACGGCGTGCGGCGCCTGTCAGCTCTGCGGCGCGGACGGCGCGTGCGCGGTCGATCCCGCGTCGAACTGGCAGGTCGTTTGCGCGTCGGCGCAGCTGACGACGGCCCCGCCCACCGGTACCACCTGGGATCCCGCCGGTGTCGCCGGTGACGGAACGGCGCCCGACCCCTTCTGCCAGTTCGAGGAACCGGCCGGCGTCATCGATGCCACGACCGGCGCCGCGACGCGGACGATCAACGACACCTTCACCGCGACCTGGAACCAGGTCGTGACCGCCGGCAACACCACGATCACCGCGGCGCAGCTCATGTCGACGGACATGAACGCCTGGCGGGTCTGGGTCGGCGACAGCGAGTTCAACGGTCGCGGCACGCTGGCCTGCCAGGTGAGGCCGCCGCTCCAGGCGGCGGCGCTCCTCGGCGGTCAGCTCACCGTCGCCAACGTGCAGAACTGCGTCTCCTTCACCGTGAATCTCGTCTGCCGGCCGTGAAAGATCGCGCCGTCGTCGAAGGCCCGATCCTCGACTACCAGCGGAGCGCGAGGCCGGCGCCGCGGTCGCTGATCGTCGGCGCGAGGGCGACCCGCTCGTTCGTCGCCGGCCACGCGAAGTAGACGGTCGCCGCTCCGGCGAGGAATATGCCGGCGCCCGCGAATCCAAGCGTGGCCACGAAGGCGCGATCGTGGGCGCTGCGGCCGTCGGCGATCCCCTGTGGAGAGCAGCTGTCGGATCGCCCACCGCATTCGGTGGTGAGCGCATGATCGTACTTTGCCTTGGCCAGAAAGGCCCAGACCGTCCCGATCACCAGGCTGCCGGCCGCGGCACCCACGAGCGTGCCGGCGACTCTCTTTCGCCAGGATGGAACCGTTGCGCGCGCCTCGACGCTCGCCGGCGACCAGGCGGGTGGAGGGGAACGCGGGGCCGCCAGGTCGAGCGGAAGCTCACCGGGTTCGCTCCTCGACGGCTCGCCGCCCGCGACGGCGGGCGTGAGGAAGACCAGCACCCGCAGCTTGCGCTGGCCTTCGCGCGCCAAGACGGTGATCTCGATCGGATTGAACCCCTCGGCCTGAAACAGCAGTCGATGCTCTCCCGGAGCGACGGAGACCAACTGTCCATCGACGTGCTCGATCGGTGGCGCGCCATCCAGGCTCATCCGCGCGTTCGGCAGGTCGCGTCCCTGGCCGTTCTGGACGACCATCACCAACGACGGCGTTGCGGCCGGGGCGGGCGCGGCCTGGGCGCGTAGCGCGGGAAGGCCGCCACCGGCGAGGCCCAACAACAACCAAGTCAGAACACGTCGCTCAATCACCACGGGGCACCACGGGCGGCATTCTCACGGAGCGGGGCGCGCGGTATCAAGCGCGAAAGCACCTGCGCTCGATTCAGAAGCGGGCGTCGAGGCTCACCGTGCCGAGCCCCACCGCGAGCCGGGTGGCTCTCTCTTGCCGGTTCGCGTCGAGCGTCGCGTAGAGAGTGATTCCACCTACCACGAGCGCCGCCGCAGTGAAGGAGTCGGCGACGAGCGAAAGGGTCTTGGTCCGGTCGGCCAGCTGATCGAGCCGGTCGCTGGCAGTCGGATACTCCCCACGGGCATGGCGCAGGTCGTTCGAAGCGTTCAGCGCCAGCACGCCGAACGCCACCGCGCCGCCCACGAGGATCCCGGTCGCCACCCAGCCGACTGTTCGCCCTGCCGGCCGGCCCGCGGATCGGTCGGACGACCGGTCGTCCAGCCGGGTTCCAGGCGTCGATTCGGCGCGATGCATCGGCTCGGGTGGGATCTCCATGGTCGCCAGCACGTCGTCCTCGGCGGCGATCTCGATCGGACGCTGGATCGGCGGGCGGCCCGGCAGGACCGCGCGCACGTCGACGTGACCGATCCCGACGATGACGGGCTTCTCCAGCGGGGACTGTCCGACCACGCGGTCGTTGAAGCTGATCGTGGCGCCCGGCGGGATGGTCACGACCCGGAGCTCTCCGACGCGCCCGCGCAGCTCTTTGATGCTGCGGGCCGCGAGGGCCCGATGCGAGTCCTCGGGTCCCTCCGCGAGGTACTGCTCGAACGTCGCGAGCGCGGCGGCGTAGTCGCGCAGCTGGTACTGTGTCTCTCCGATGTTGAACAGGACGACGGCGTTGGGCGCCAGTGTGTAGGCGCGCGTGAACTCGACGAGCGCGGCGCGGTAGTCGGTGTCGGTGTAGAGCGCGACGCCTCGCTCGAAGTGACGATCGGCCTCGCGAAGGCCGGCGGCAGGCTCCTCGGCCGCGAGGGAAGGGGAGATCCAGCCGGCGCACATGCATGCGACGAGCAAGAGCACGAAGACGGAGCGCGGACGAGGCTGGTCCATGAGATCTCCGTAACCCCTCCCTGAAGGATCAGGTCAGCATCAGTGACTTCAAGCCGCCGATGGGGAAGCGCACGAGCAAGCTCGAGCGCAGCACGTTCTCGATCTTTCCGCGGCCGTACTCGGGGTGCGCGATGATGTCGCCGACCTTGTAGCGCTGCTTGGGATCGAACGACTTGACCTCGGCGGCCGCGTTCACTTCCTGCGCGAGCTCGCGCAGCTGCGCCGCCTTCTTCGCCGCTTCGGGGTCCTGACGCGGGCGGCTTTCGGCGACGTTCGCCGCCGCCCCCTCGGCCGAGGTCCGCCGCGCTGCCGTCGTGCGGAAGGCGTGACGTGAATTGCAGACCTGACAGAGCACCTGCTTGGGCGCGTTGCCGACCAGCGCCACGATGTGGTGGTTGGTCGTGTCGCCGCATTTGCCACACCAGGAGTCGATCTCGGCGCCAACCGTGAGCCCGCCCGTCGGGACGCTTCGAACGTGGCTCCAGGAAACACCGGTGATCCGCCGCTCGCCGACTGTCGACGCGCCCGCGACCCGATCGGGCGTGCTGTCGGCCGTGACCGTCGCGACCTTGGGCAGCAATGACGCCAGCCGTTTGACGTCGACCACGCGCCGGCCCAGCGTACGGTCGACCTTCATCTGCTCGCCGGGCGACAGCGTCGCGTACATCTCGCGGTATCGCCGCCCGAGCCGCTCGACACCCTCCTGCGCGGCGATGACCAGATCCCGCTCCTCTTTCCGTTCCTGCGCCGTGTGAACCTGGAGCGCCACGTCGCGCAGCTCGTCGGTGATCTCGTCTATGGTCGGCATGTCTTTCGCGTGGGCCACTGTTTCCCACGGTTGCCGACGAACTGCAATGACCTTCGACCGCGGGTTCGAGCGCGGTTGGGGGGCGGGGCGGCCAGGGGCATTCCCGGACGCTCGCCTCTTTGGTAGTGTGCGGAACGTGCAGCGTACTGCTTGGTCCAAGAGGGTATCAGCGTCGTCGTTCGGAATCGGGATCGGGGTCGCTCTGGCGATCGGCTTCGCGCCGTCGGACGTCGTTGCGCAAGGGGCCGCGCAAGGAGGGCCGGAGGACGAACCGATGCCTCCGAGCCTGCCTTCGGATCGCGCGCCGTCCTCGCCGCCGGCGACGACTCCACCGCCGTCGACGGTTTCACCGCCGCCGGCGCTGCTCTCGCCGCCCGCGAGCGCGGCACCGGTCGGTGGGCCTCCCGCGCCCGCTCCCTACGACGAACCGCGCGTGAGCGCGAATGGCTCGCCGGTGCTGGGCGACGAGAGCATCTCGGCGAGCGGCATCGCGCCGATCCCGCCCTGGGACGGCCCATCACCCGACAGCTACCTGCCGACGCTGGCGGGACCGATCGGTCTTTATCGGATCTCGACGGCGGAGGTCGGGCCGACCAACCATCTGCGCCTGGCGCTTCACGGCGAGTTCTTTCAATCGCGCAACTTCCTGGTCGACAAAGACACCGACCGCCGATTGCTCGGCGACTTCACCTTCGGCTACACGGTTCACCGCAACGTCGAGCTCTTCGGCGCACTGCTGACCGCGAGCAACCGCAACACGCGACCCCCTGAGTCCGATCGGCGGGACCCCGAGCTGATCAAATCGTTCGGCGATCTGGTGCTGGGCGCCAAGGGGCAGATGCCGCTCGCTCGCGGCGTCAACGCCGGCTTCGAGCTCGGGCTCAAGTTCCTGTCGTCGGTGTCGGATCTGTCGTTCTCTGCCGGGTCGACCTCGCTCTGGTTCGGGCCGCTCTTGTCTATCGACATGCGACGTCTCGGCAAGGGCGGTACGCCGCTACGCGTGCACGCCAACGTCAATTACTACGTCGACAACTCGTCCAACCTGCACAACTTCACCGGCACCACGATCTTCACGCAGGAGGTCGCGAGCTTTGCCTACGGTATCGCCGGGAACCGGTTCCGCATGGGGCTTGGCCTCGAAGCCCCTCTCGAGTCGGTGCTCCCCACCTTGCCGGTCACGCCGTTCGCCGAATATCACGCCGAGATCGTCACCTCCAACCCCGACCATGCGTTCGACGCCTATATGCCGCCCGCGTGCGGAAGCAACTACCCGTGCAAGTACAATCGCGACGAGCACTGGATCACGCTGGGCACGCGCGCGCGGGTCTATCGCGGGTTCACGCTCGACGCCGGCGTCGACCTCGCCCTGCGCTCCGCCGGATACGGGTACGGCACGCCGCTGCCGCCCTACAACGTCGTCTTCGGTATGTCGTTCCCTCTCGACATCGACGCCTTCCGCCGCCCCGTCGTGGTCACGCGCACGATCGAGAAGTCGATCGGCCCGCCGCCGCCGACCGAAGGGCGCGTCGCCGGCGTCGTCAAGAGTAGCAAGGGGGGCACGCCCGTCGCGGGCGCGATCATCGCCGTCAACGGCCGGCCGCGCGGGCGCGTCGCCACTGACCCGGATGGATCGTTCGAGAGCGCAGGACTGCCGCCCGGGCCGACCGATCTCGAGGTGAGCGCGCCGGGCTTCGAATCGGCGAAGCTGAGCGCGGTGGTCGACCCCTCCAAGCTCGCCCAGGTCGACGTGGCGCTGACGCCTAAGGTGCAGACCGGTAACGTGCGCGGAAAGGTGGCTGACGGGGAGGGGCGCGGCATCGAAGCCTCGCTCAAGTTCCTGGGCCCCGACAACTTCGAGGCGAAGTCGGACGGCAGCGGCCTGTTCTCGGCCGCGCTGCCGGTCGGCGCGTACAAGGTCATGGCCGAGGCTCCTGGATTTCCAACCAAGGAAGCCCAGCTCGACATCATTGCCGCCAGCGACAAGCAGATGGACTTCGTGCTGAAGAACCATCCGGTGAACCCCGACGTCAGCCTGAACGACACCGGCATCACGTTGAAGAAGCCGATCAAGCTCAAGGCTGGCGCGACCAGCCTGGATCCCAAGGCTCAGGCGGAGCTCGACAGCGTAGCGGACATCCTGGACGAGCACGGTGACATCAAGAGCCTGCGCGTCGAGGCGCACTGGGACACCAGCGCCGGACCGGGCGCCAAGGACGTGACCCAGAAGCAGGCCGACTTGATCAAGCAGTACCTGGTCAAGAAGGGCATCGCCGATGCCCGCGTCGAGGCGGTCGGTGTTGGCTCCGACAAGCCTCTGGTACCGAATATCTCGCCTGGCAACAAGGCGAAGAACCGCCGCGTCGAGCTCCACGTCGTCAAGTAAGCGGCGCCGCCGACCGCCGCAGTAGCCGTTCGCGTGACGCGCACGGCGTTCATGGATGCGCGCGGATGAGCGCGCCGCGGCAGCATTGGCGGTCGCGTCTTTTGGGCTTACAATTTGGCGATGACCGCTGTCAGCTCTTCAGTTGCCCGGTCTCCGATAGATGACCTGCTCGCCCGTAGCGGCGGAAGCGTCTGCTTCAACTGGGCGGCGGGGCGTTTGGCCGAGGCGGCGTTACAGCGCAACGAAGGGACGCTGGCCGACAACGGCGCCCTGGTCGTGAAGACCGGCGCGTTTACCGGCCGATCCCCGCTCGATAAATACGTCGTGCGCGACGCCACCACCGAAGGCGACGTCTGGTGGGGCAGTGTCAATCATCCGGTGTCGGCGGCGGTGTTTGATCAGCTGCTCGACAAGGCGCTCGCTCACCTTTCGAAGCGGCAGCTGTACGTCTTCGATGGCTACGCCGGCGCGGCGGCGTCGGAGCGGCTCGGCCTGCGCGTGATCACCGAGAAGGCGTGGCACGCGCTGTTCGCGACCACGCTGTTCATCCGCCCCAGTGACCGGGAGCTCGCGCGCCACCACGCCGACTTCACGCTGATCAATGCCGGCTCGCTGCCGGCCGGCGGGGCGGCGCTGGGGTTGCGGTCGGACGTCTTCGTCGGGATCGACTTCACCCGGCGCATCGTGCTGATCCTCGGCACCGAGTACGCCGGTGAGATGAAGAAGGCGATCTTCTCGGTGATGAACTACCTCTTGCCGCGCAAGGGGATCCTCACCATGCACTGCTCGGCGAACGTCGGGGCGCGCGGCGCGGGCGACTCGGCCCTCTTTTTCGGCTTGTCAGGTACCGGCAAGACCACGCTGTCGGCCGACCCGGCGCGCGCGCTGATCGGCGACGACGAGACCGCCTGGTCCGACGGCGGGATCTTCAACATCGAGGGCGGGTGCTACGCGAAGTGCATCAATCTGTCGCGCGAGTCCGAGCCGCAGATCTACGATGCTATCCGCTTCGGCTCGGTGCTCGAGAATGTAGTTCTCGATCCGGCGACACGGCACGTCGACTACGCCAGCGCGGCGATCACCGAGAACACGCGCGCGACTTATCCCGTGGAGTTCATCCCGGGCGCGGCAATTCCCAGCGTGGGACCGCACCCACGCACGGTGGTCTTTCTCACTGCCGACGCCTTCGGGGTGCTGCCGCCGATCGCGCGGCTCACGCCGGCGCTGGCCATGTACCACTACATCTCCGGCTACACCGCCAAGGTCGCCGGAACCGAAGCCGGCGTGACCGAGCCCAAGGCGACTTTCTCGCCCTGCTTCGGCGGGCCGTTCCTGCCGCTTCATCCGATGCGCTACGCCAAGCTGCTCGGTGAGCGCCTGTCGCAGCACGGCGCGAGTTGCTGGCTGGTGAATACCGGCTGGTCCGGAGGGCCCTATGGGGCCGGCAGCCGCATGAAGATCGGCGTCTCGCGCGCCGTGGTGGCGGCGGCCCTGTCGGGGGCGCTCGACGGGGTGAGCTTCACCCCCGACCCGGTGTTCAAGGTCGCGGTGCCCGACGAGTGTCCCGGGGTGGCGCGTGAGCTCCTCAAGCCGCGTCAAACCTGGTCCGACCGCAACGCCTACGACGTCAAGGCGCGGGAGCTCGCCGCGCTGTTCAAGAAGAACTTCGAGCAATACGCGGCCGAGTCCTCCCCCGAGGTCCGCGCCGCCGGCCCCGAGTAGTGCATGGGTCAACCTCGGCCGACGGTTGATGGGGGGCATCAGGCCTCGGGCCTCGGGCATCAGGCCTCGGGTTGGGATCGGGATCCGGTCCCCTCGCCCCGTCTGCGGGGAGAGGGTTAGGGAGAGGGGCCGTCGGGCGACGCGGCTCGTAAGGCTTGCCGTCGGACCTCAAGGCCGATACGCCGAAGCGAAACCTTCACAGCCTCTCAGGCCTCAGGAAGATCCGGGATCTGAAGCCCGAGGCCCGAGGCCCTGACACCAACCCTTAGCCGAACCGCCTTTCTGCCGTTATAATCCCCATATGCTCTCGATCCTCAAGCGTCTGGATGAGGTTGGTTTCGAGAAACCTCGGCGCGCGGTCGCCGCGCTGTCGCTGAGCTTCTTCATCAGCATCTATCTGATTCTGTCGCTGAACGCGCCGCCCGGGTGGGGCCCGGCCTTCCTGGCGCTCTCGGCCTGCTACGTGGTCGCGTTCCTTGCGCTCTCCGCCGAGTGGTTCTGGGGGCGTTGGTTCGCCTCGGGTCTCGGCTGGTCGGGCGTGATGGTCGCGGTCATCTCGCTGGTGATGATCGGCTGGACGCCGCCGCTGGCGATCTACGGCGCGTTGCATTTGCTGGTCGTGGTCGCGCTCGCCGGCAAGAAGATGGTGGCGCACTACGATCTGCAGGAGCCGTGGCGCCAGCGCTACGGCATGGACGAGTTTGGTGTCGCGCGCCTGCGCAAGACGGTCACGCGCGCGGCGGCTTCGCTGCCGAGCCTGATCCTCTGGGCGCTTGGTCCGAAAGAAGGGCAGGGCGAGGGCATGCTGATCGCCGCCGCCGGGATCGCCACGCTGCTCACCGTCGCCGCGGGCCTGCGCGGCCTGGTGCAGCTGCGCAGCTGGGGATGGATGCTGGTGACCTGTGCGGGCGCGGCGCTCTGGCTGCTCGGCGCATCGAATGGCGCGACCGGGCTGGCGACGATGTTCCCCACCACCTGGTACCAGGACTTCGGCTTCGTCGCGAGCGGCGCCAACGTCGCCGGCGTCGCGGTGCTGATGCCGGCGATCCTGCTGACGCTAGCAGCGCTACCGTTCGCGCGCCCGGCGCTCCGCTTCCTGCGCAGCCGCTAGGGTCGACGCCGGTCAGATCAGAAACCGCCAAGACGCCAAGAGCGCGAAGCTCCGGATTTTGAGAGTCCGGACTTGGCGTCTTGGCGTTCGTCTATCTGAATTGCCGCGGCTACGACGCCTTCACTGCCGATGCCGCCGTAGCCCCGCTCTTCTTCTCGTTCGTCTTGATGCGCATGCCGTAGAACGAGCGGTACACGAAGACCATCGAGATCGCCAGGAAGCCGACCGCCAGCGCCAGGCTGATCGTGCGGTCCATGCCGACCGCCAGCTCGACGGCCAGCAGACCGAACAGCGTGGTGAACTTGATCACCGGGTTCATCGCCACCGACGACGTGTCCTTGAAGGGATCGCCCACGGTGTCGCCGACGACGGTCGCGGCGTGTAGCGCGGTGCCTTTCTCCTTCAGCTCGACCTCGACCAGCTTCTTCGCGTTGTCCCAGGCGCCGCCAGCGTTGGCCATGAAGATCGCCTGGTAAAGGCCGAAGATCGCGATCGAGATCAGGTAGCCGATGAAGAAGTACGGCTCGAGGCAGGCGAACGCCAGCGTGCTGAAGAAGACGGTCAGGAAGATGTTGAACATTCCCTTCTGAGCGTACTGCGTGCAGATCTCGACCACCTTCTTGCTATCGGCGATCGACGCCTTCGCGACGGAGCTGTCGAGCTTGATGTTGGCCTTGATGAACTCGACCGCGCGGTAGGCGCCGGTCGACACCGCCTGCGTCGACGCGCCGGTGAACCAGTAGATCACAGCACCGCCGGTGACCAGGCCGAGCAGAAACGGCGGGTGAAGCATCGACAGCTTGTCGAGATCGGTCGTCAGGCCCTGGGTCAGGCTCATGATGATCGAGAAGATCATCGTGGTCGCGCCGACGACTGCGGTGCCGATCAAGACCGGCTTCGCCGTCGCCTTGAAGGTGTTGCCGGCGCCGTCGTTCTCCTCGAGCAGGTGCTTGGCGTGCTCGAAGTCCACGTCGAAGCCGAAGTCCTTTTTGATCTCCTCCTTGATGCCTGGGAGGGTCTCGATGACCGACAGCTCGAACACTGACTGCGCGTTGTCGGTCACCGGGCCGTACGAGTCGACGGCGATGGTTACCGGGCCCATGCCCAGGAAGCCAAACGCCACGAGCCCGAACGCGAACACCGCCGGCGCCTTCATGATCTCGCTCAGCCCCGTCGTGCTGACGCCGTAGCCGATCCCCATGAGCGCCACGATGGTGATGCCCATCCAGTAGGCGCTGAAGTTGCCGGCGGTCAGGCCCGAAAGGATGTTGAGCGACGGGCCGCCCTCGCGCGAGGCGGTCACCACCTCGCGAACGTGGCGCGACTCGGTCGAAGTGAAGACCTTGACCAGCTCGGGGATGATCGCGCCCGCGAGCGTTCCGCAGCTGATGATCGTCGACAGCTTCCACCACAGGGTCGAGTCGTTGAAGCCGAGATGCGGGACGAGCAGGTACGACACCAGGTAGGTCATCGCGACCGACACCAGCGAGGTGATCCAGACCAGCTGGGTCAGCGGCGCTTCGAAGTTCATCTTGTCGGCGTTGCCGTAGCGCGCCTTCACCACCGCCTCGTTGACCAGGTAGGATAGGCCGCTGGCGACGATCATCATGATGCGCATCGCGAAGATCCAGACCAGCAGCTGCACCTGGACTTGCGGATCGCTGATCGCCAGCAGGATGAAGGTGATGAGCGCGACGCCGGTGACGCCGTAGGTCTCGAAGCCGTCGGCGCTGGGGCCGACCGAGTCGCCGGCGTTGTCACCGGTGCAGTCGGCGATGACGCCCGGGTTGCGCGCGTCGTCCTCTTTGATGTTGAAGACGATCTTCATCAAGTCGGAGCCGATGTCGGCGATCTTGGTGAAGATGCCGCCGGCGATGCGCAGCGCCGAGGCGCCCAGCGACTCGCCGATCGCGAAACCGATGAAGCACGAGCCGGCGTAGTCGCGGGGCAAGAACAGCAGGATGAGCAACATCATCGCCAGCTCGATGCTGATGAGCAGCATGCCGATGCTCATGCCGGCCTTGAGCGGGATGGCGTAGATCGGGTACGGCTTGCCGCGCAGGCTGGCGAACGCCGTGCGCGAGTTGGCGAACGTGTTGATGCGGATACCGAACCAGGCGACGCCGTAGCTGCCGGCGATGCCGAGGATGCTGAAGAGCAGGATCACGACCACCTTCGTCGCGTCGAAGTGCTGGAGGACGCCGAAGTAGATGATGATGACGACGCCGATGAAGGCCTCGAGCAGCAGGATGAACTTGCCCTGGGTGATGAGGTAGGTCTTGCAGGTCTCGTAGATCAGCTCCGAGATCTCCCGCATCGACTTGTGCACCGGCAGGTTCTTCATCTGCGTGTAGATCACGAGGCCGAACACCAGGCCCAGCAGGCAGACGAAGATTCCGCCGGTGAGCAGCGTGTTGCCGGGGATGCCGCCCAGGAAAGACACCTTGCCCATGTCGGGCAGCACCAGGCTGGCTTCACCGCCGTGATGCGCCCCCGCTTCTTGCGCCCAGGCAGCCGGCGCGGCGAGCAGGGTCAGCAGAGCCAGAACAACGCTGGCGGATACACTGACAGCAGCAGAACGAGCGAGTCGCTTCATCGGCGAGGGTCTCCAGAAATCAGTTGGGCGCGGCCCTGTATATCCGCAAGATCCGGCGATGTAAAGTTAGGGCGGGTGTGGATCCGGATACTCCGCGCCAGGTCCGTTTCCGGCGCGCGGCTAGCGAGCCCGTGTCCGTGCTCGTGTTCGTGCTCGGCTGGCGGCGCGCGGCCCGCGTGAGGCGTGCTTCCCGCGCACGCGAGCCGCACCACGAGCACGAGCACACTGACCGAGCACGGACACGAACACGAGCACGGGCTCGCTAGCCGCGTGCCGGCGACCGGACACCGACTGTGCCTAGTCCCGGGCCTTCAAGACGAGCAACCGGTAATTCGCGTACCCGGCCTGCCCGCACGAATACAGCACTTCCGTGAGGAGACGGTAGGGCGTGGTCTGGTCGGCCACGATCATCAGCTGCGCTTCGAACTTCTGGCCGGTCAGCTCGGCGACCTTCTTTTCCTTGCGCGAGTGCTTCTCGAGCACGTCGACGAGCGGCGTGATGAAGTAGCCGTTCTCGCCGTCACGCTTGACGGCCGGGTCGACCTTGCCGTTGTTGATCGGGGCGATGGCGTCACCCTCGACCAGCACGATCTTCTTGGTGATCGTCACCGAGACCGCCTCTTTGGGCTTGAGCTGGGTGACCGACTTCGGAACCTGCAGGTTCTGGTCGAACGTGATCGTCGATGTGCTCGACGAGAACGTCTTCAACAAGAAGACCAGGATGATGGTCATCATGTCCATCATCGGGGTGATGTTCAGGTCCTTGACAACGTCCGGCTCGGCCAGCTTGCGGGCGTAGCTCCGGATGGCGCGCTTGCCGGCCAGGCGGGACATCTCCTCCGTCAAAGGTGGCATCAGAGAATCCCTGCCGCGAAGGCCACGTCGGGAAACAGCACTTTTCCGTCGCTGTTCTGGCGCATGGCATCCAGTGTCGCCACGACGATGTCGTAGGGGATGGCGGCGTCGGCGTTGAAGTTCGCTTTGGTCTCGTCGGCGTTGTCGGGTGCCGACTTGATCTCCTGCAGCTTCGCGGTCAGCGATGCGTAGTCGTACTGGCCGGTCGGCAGCTTCGGGATCACCGGCAGCACGCCGCCCGACGCCGCGACCGTGAACCCGGTGGCGCCGACCGAGACCGTGAGGTTCAGCGGCGGCTTGTCGGGCTTTTCTTCGTCGGCTGCCCCGCCGCCGCTCGACAGCGTGGGAACGCTGACGTTGACGTTGCCGAGCGCGACCTGGTTCACCACCGACGCGAGCAGGAAGATGATGATGTTGGTGACGATGTCCATGTACGGAACGAGGTTGATCTCGCCGTGCTCTTCTTCCGCCTCCTCGTGATGGTCTCGCATCCGGCGCATTGCCGCCCGGACTTGGCTTCTGGTCATTGCGTTGGACCTTGCACTGGGTGGGGTTGGACGGTGTCGGAACTTTTGCCCGTGACCTGACCCGGACCGCTAGGCCTTGCCGGCCGGCGCCGAGCCACCCTGAGCCGACTCGGCGAGCAGGTTCTCGAGCTTGAGCGAGAACGCCTCGAGGTCGCTGACCTGCTTCTTCGACGCCGACGACAGGAACGCGTGCGCGATGATGCAGGTGACGGCGATGCCGAGACCCATGGCGGTGTTGTTGAGCGCCTCGGAGATACCTTTCGCGAGCAGCGCCGAGCGCTCCTCCGGCTTCGCGGCCGAGACCGCGCCGAACGCGCGGATGAGGCCGACGACGGTGCCGAGGAGGCCGACCAGCGTCGCGATGTTGGCGATCGACCAGAGGATCTGAACGCGCTTCTTCAAGAGCGGCGTCACGTCGACCAGCGTCTCTTCGATCGACTGAGCCATCGCGATCTCGCCGCGGTGGATCCGCTGCAGGCCCGCGCGCGCGACCTGTGCCACCGGCGCCTCGGTCGCGGAGCAGAGCTTCACGGCGCGGTCGATGTTGTTCGCGAGCACGAGCTTGCGGATCTGCTCGAGGAAGGCACGCGCGTTCACGGAGCCCTTCCCCAGGAAGAAGATCGCGCGGTCGACGATGATCGCCAACGTGATGATCGAAACCACCAGGTTGACGTACATGAGCGTGCCGCCTTGCTCTAAGAACTGGGCGAGTCCTTGCATCTCTTCCTCTGCCTTTCGCGTGCGCTCAGCGCCGCTATCGATCTCTCAGGGTTGAAAGGGCAACGTTTCTACGTTTGCTGACTGGTTCGGCGGGTTCGGGCCGTGACTGAACTGGTTTCGCGTCCCACTAGAACTGCTCGGCTGATTCCGGGTAAGACGTGAGGCCGCTATCTTAACGGTGCGGCCCGGGGTGTCAAGCAATCCAACCGCCACGTTTTCGCTGTCGTTTGTCAGATCCTTTGCACAACCTCGGGCTACGCCTGGGACATGAAGATCGGTGCGGATTGGCGCGCTTTTCGTCATTAATGTTTATGCTCGTGGTGCCGGTGGCCGTGACCGTGGTGGTCGTCGCCGTGGCTGCCGTCGTGACCTCCGTCGTGGTCCGGTTCGGCTTTGACGGGCGGGGGAGAGGTAGGGTTAGTAGGGGGAGTCGGTTCGATGTGAATTACCACGTCGGATAGCTCGGGAAACTTTAGCTTGAGGTCGTTTTCGATCCGGCTCGCCAGACGATGGGCTTCGATCACACTGGTGTCGGGGGCGACCTGCATATGCAAATCCAGCTCGACCGCGCTGCGCATGCCGCGCGACCGGACCCGGTGGACGTTCTCGACACCGTCGACCCGGCTGGCGAGGTCGATGATGCCCGCCGGGTCGAGCATCGCGGCGTCCAGTAACACCGGCACGTTCTCGCGGAAGACCATCCAGGCCGCCCGCCCGACGAGGGCGACCAGGATCAGGCCACCCACGCCGTCGGCCCAGGGCAGGCCATTTCGGACCGCCAGAAACGAAAGCAGCACCGCCCCCGACGCGTAGAGATCGGACCGGGTGTGCTCGGCATCGGCGCACAGCAGGTGGCTCGACAGCTCGTGCCCCTTGCCGTGCTCGTAGCGCGTGACGAGGTAGTTGATCACCATCGTGCCGATGACGACCGCGTAGGCCGGCCAGCCGATGTGGGGCGGGGCGCGGTGCCCGCGCAGCGATTCGACCGCGGCGCCGGCCAGCTCGAACAGGCTGATCGAGATCAGCACCCCGATGCCCAGCGCCGCGAGGATCTCGATCTTGCGGTGGCCGTAGGGGTGGCGTGCGTTGGCGGGCGCCGTCGACCAGTGCAGGCTGAACAGCGCGAGAACGTTCGACGCGCCGTCGAGGATCGAGTGCACCGAGTCGGTCCCGAGCGCGACCGAGCCGGTGATGTAGCCGTAGCTGGCCTTGCTGATCGCGACCACCGCGTTCAGCGCCAGCGTTATCCAAAAGACGCGCCGGACCTCGCGCGCCCGGTCGACCTGACGGCTGCCGTGACGTCCCGCGCGCGTCGCATGACCATGGTCCTGGTCATCGTCGTGCGCGCAGGGGTCAGAACTGCTCATCTGAGAATCGGGCTCCATAGGCGGCGCTCCTAAATGATGGAGGTAGCGTACCGCGTTTGAAGGGCGTTAGCCGGCTCCCCGGCTTCGACGGTGGCGCGGGCAGTCCTTTTTCCGGGTCGGCGCGCGCGAAGACGATCCCCGCCGGCGGCGTGAAATCGCGGGCCGGCGTCCCCTGGAGCGCCTGGCGCATGAACGACAACCAGACCGGCAGCGCGACCTGGCCGCCGGTGGCGTCGTGGGCGATCGGCTTGAAGTCGTCGCGCCCGATCCAGACGCCACACAGGAGATCCGGCGTGAAGCCGAAGAACCAGGCATCGCGGTAGTTGGTCGACGTGCCGGTCTTGCCGGCGGCGGGCCGCCCCAGCTCACGCGCCTTCTTGCCGGTGCCGACCTCGACCACCCCTTTCATGAGATCGGTCACGATGTATGCGGTCTCGGGCGAGATCTTCTGGGCGCGATGGGCGGGCGCAGTGTGATCTTCCAGCACGCGCCCGTCGGCGTCGAGCAGGCGGCGGATCATGATCGGCTTCACCTCCTGACCGCCGGCCGGGAACGCCGCCAGCGCGTAGGCGACCTCTTCGAGGGTGAGGTCGGCGGTCCCCAGCGCCAGCGAGAGCGAATGGGGCAGCGTCGACCGGATGCCGAGGCGGCGCATGGTATCGATGACCGCGTCGACGCCCATCTGCGCCACCAGCTGCGCCGACACGGTGTTGATGCTCTTTGCGATCGCGGTGCGCAGCGTGAGCGGGCCCAGGAACTCGTGCTTGTAGTTGTGCGGCGCCCAGACGCCCGACGCGGTGGTGAACTTCACCGGCGCGTCGTACTTGATGGTGAGCTCGGTCATGCCGCGATCGATCGCGCTCGCATAGATGAAAGGCTTCATCGCCGAGCCGATCTGCCGGTGGGCCTGCCGCGCTCGGTTGAACTGGCTCTGTGCGTAGTCGTAGCCGCCCACCATCGACACCAGCTCGCCGTTGCTGGGATTGAGCGCGATCAGCGCGGCCTGGACCGAGGGCGGGCTCGCCAGCGTCGCGACCAGATGCTGGTGGCCAGCGCGCGGCCCTGGCACCAGCCGGAACTGGACCGGAATGATGTCGCCGGTAACGATGCGTGTCGCTTCGGCCGGTGCGTGATGGGTTTCGTCCTTGCGCTCCCACGCCAGGAGCCGCGACTCGTCGGCGGGATCGAGCGGCACGCTCAGCGTGCCCGAGCTGACCACGACGTGCCTGGTGCTGCTTCCGCTGACGGTCACCATTGCGGCGTAGGTGGTCGCGGGATCGGGGACCTGTGCGCTTGCCGGCGCGGAGCCGCCCGGCATGAGCAGGCGGTCGTCTTGCTCCTCATCGTCGATGAGGAACCCGGCCGGCCCGAAAGCCCGGGGCCGGCCGCTCAGCAGCTGGTGGCGTTGCTGCGCATCCAGGTGACCAGTCGGGCCGTCCCAGCCCAGCCGCCGCTGCAGGTCGACGAGGCCGTTGCGCACCGCCGCCTCGGCCGCGCGCTGGCGCCGCATGTCGAGCGTCGTATAGATGCGCAGCCCGCGCTCGAGCAACTCCTCGTCGCCGTAGTTGTCGGCGACGTAGCGGCGGATGGTCTCGACGAAGTAGGGCGCGGCGACGTTGGTCAGGCTCTGGTCGCGCGACACCAGCACCACGGCCTCGCGCCGCGCGGTCTCCGCCTCGCCCGGGGAGAGGAAACCCAGGCTCTGCATCTGATCGATCACATAGCGTTGTCGGGCCTGCGCCTTGGCGAAGTCGTGGAACGGCGTCGCGCGTCCCGGCGCCTTGGGTAACCCGGCGAGCAGCGCCGCCTCCGCGACCGACAGATCCTTTACATCCTTGCCGAAGTAGGCCGCGGCTGCGGCGGCCACGCCGTATGCGCCGTGGCCCAGGTAGACGTGGTTGAGGTAGATGCCCAGGATGTGGTCCTTGCCCAGCGCCCTTTCGATGCGGTGGGCCAGCATGGCTTCGCGCACCTTGCGCGCGATCGATCGCTCCTTGCCGACGATCAACAGCTTGGCGACCTGCTGGGTGATGGTGGACCCGCCCTGAACGACATGCCCGGCGCGCAGGTTGGCGAGGGCGGCGCGCGCGATTCCGAGATAGTCGACGCCGCCGTGCGAGTAGAAGCGCGCGTCCTCGGCGGCGACGAACGCGTGGCGCACGGTGAGCGGAATCTCGGAGACCGGCAGCAGCACGCGCTTTTCGACGTAGAACTGGCCGATCATCTCACCGTCCGCGCTGAAGACCTGGCTGGCGCGCAACGGCCGGTAGTCGGTGACCGCGTCCAGGCGCGGCGGCAGGTCGGACGCGAACGCGCGATAGGCACGGTACGCCAGGAATCCGCCGGCGATGAGCGCGCCCAGCAACGACAGCGCGGCGATGCGCAAAATCGACGAGAGAACGCGACGGAAGCTTGTCATTCGCTCGTCTCGTTTCACTATTCGTCTATGTTCCGCCGACCGTTCACCGTCAATTTATTCGGGCTCGCGTTGGCCGTTTTCATCGCATTTTCCTGCGTCGCGCGCGCCCATGCGCAAGGTATCGCGCGCGACCGGTTCGTCGTCGTGCCGTTCGTGAACGAGAGCGGCCAGCGCTCGCTCGATTTTCTCCAGGCTGGGCTGCCGGTGCTGCTGGGCGAGCGGCTGGCGCTCCACCCGCGCCTGCGCTTCGCGGGCGCGCCGTCATATGTCGAGAAGGTCAAGCTCGACGAGGCGCTGGTGCGCGCTGCCGCCGGCGGAACCCGGTGGGTCGTCGCTGGTCGCTACGAACGGCGTCCCGATTGGAAGCTGCGAGTCACGGTCGAGCTCTACGCGCCGGGGAACGGCAACGGCGCCTCGGCTACTCCGGCGGCGCCGGTAGCCAAGGCCGAGGCGGTGGGGTCACGTGACGACGTCGCCCACGTGGCGCTGACCGCCGCCGCCGACGCGTTCGCCGCGGCTGGCCTCGCCATCGATGGTGCCTCGCGCGCCGCTTTGACCGCGCGGTTCGGCCGCGACCCGTACGCATTCGTGCTCTTCGGCCGCGGCGTTGCGCAGTTCGCCGGCGTCGGGGTGGCGCGAAATGTTGATGGGAACCCTCGGAGGGTTCCCAAACCCTCCCGCGAAGGGGCGGCGGCGGCGGAGCCGCCTTCGCCCCACGCGATCGGCGCCGGCGCGGAGCCGGCGCTGAAGACGTTGATGCGCTCACTGGTGATCGACCCCAAGGTCGCGGAGACGCGGCACTACCTCGGGATCATCCATCTGGCGGCGGGACGGCCGGGGCACGCGCGTGCGATGTGGAGCTCGGCGCTCGAGCTGCGCCCCGACTACCTGGCCGCGCTGTCCGGGATGGCGGCGCTCGACCGAACCGCGGGGCTGCCGACTGCCAGCGAGCGCTACGCGCGCGTGCTGGAGCTGGATCCCGACGACGTCGAGGCGCGTCGCGCGCACGGCGAGCTCCTCTCCGAGGCTGGGCTGGTCGAGGAGGCGCAGAGCGAGCTCGAGCACGTGGTCGGCGTCGCCCCCAACGACCTCCGCGCGCGTCGGGGGCTGGCGCTGGTGCTGGCCTCGCGGCAGGCCGGCGCCGAGCTGGCGGCCGAGCTGACCGAGATCGTGCGCCTCGACCCGGAGGATCTCGACGCGCGGCTCGATCTCGGCGCCGCGCTGACCAGCATCGGCAAGGTCGATGGCGCGATCGCGGTCTATGAAGAGGTCCTGCGCCGCCGCCCGAAGCACGCGGCAGTGCTCAAGCTCACCGGCGATCTCTATCGGGCCAAGGGCGACGGCGCCAAGGCGGCCGCGCTCTACGAGCGCCTGCACCGCGTGGCGCCCGACGATCCGCGGCCGGTCTTCTTGCTCGGCAGCGCCTACTATCTGGCCGGCCGACTCGATGCCGCCGAGCGCATGTTCACCGAGGCCGAGCACTACCCCGGCATGCTCGCCGACGCCTATTCGAACTTGGGCGCGATCGCCGTGCGGCGCGGCCAGGTCAAGGAGGCGCTCTGGTTCCTGTCGCGCGCGGCGCAGCGCCGGCCCGGCAAGGCACAGGTCCGCTACAATTACGCGCTCGCGCTGCGCGCTGCCGAGCGCTACGAGGACGCGCTCGGCGAGCTCGACGCGGCCGTGAAGATCGATCCCAAGGACGCCGAGCTCCGATTCGTGAGTGGCGTGGTCGCGTTGCGCTTGGGCCGGGCGAGCGAGGCGGAGACCCACTTTCAGGAGGCGCTGCGGATCGACCCCGGGTACAAGGACGCGCAGCACAATCTGGCGTTGTTGGAGGAGGTGAGAGGGCGGTCGGAGGCGGCGTATACGTTCACGAAGTAGAGCGCGCCCGCCACGGTGCCCTGAACGGCGTGCGAGTCGTTCCGAAAGCCCTCTCCTCCACGTCCGCGTGGAGGAGAGGGAGAAAGAAGCTCGGCCGCCTCGCTGGCCGGTCCTCCTACTCCTCTGACTTGCCTTCTTTGGCGTCGCTCTTCGCCCCTGTCTCACTCGCCACCGGCACCGGCAGCAGGTTGCCCTCAAAGTCCCTCAACTCCACCGGTGCGATCTTCGAGAGCCCATCCTTCAACGACTTCTGGTCGCCGACGACGACGATCGCCAGCTTGTCTGACGCCAAATACTTGCGCGCCATCTTGTGCACGTCGTCCTTGGTGACCGCGGCGATTTTGCGCGGGTAATCCTTCAGGTAGCTGTCGGGCAGCCCGTAAATCGCCAGCTCCGCGAGCTGGCTCGACGTCGCGGCGCGCGTGGCGAAACGCGCCGGGAAAGACTTGATGATCTGGTCCTTGGCGCGCGACAGCTCGGCTTCGCTGACCTCGGTGTCACGGATCGTATTGACCTCTTTCAAGATCTCCGCGACGGAATCGGCGGTGTGCGTGGCCACGAACTCGCCGCCGGCCGAGAATGGCCCCGGCGTCTTGCGCGCGTCGAACATCGAGCGCGCGCCGTAGGTCCAGCCCTTGCCCTCGCGCAGATTGAGATCCAGGCGATAGAAGCCGCCGCCCAGGATCAGGTTCATCACCGTGGCCGGAATGTAGTCGGGGTTGGTGCGCTCGATACCGACCAGGCCGACGCGGATCGACGACTGGGGCGCGTCGCCCTTGTCGATGAGATAGACCTTGGTGCGCGTGGCCACCGGCGGTGCCGGCAGCTTGCGCCTGGGGACCGCCGCCGACTTCCACGACTTGAGCGCGCTCTCCAGCTTGGGCCGCAGCGCCGCCTCGGTCACGTCGCCGGCCACGATCAACACCGCGTTGTTGGGATGGTAGTAGGCGCTGTAGAACTTGCGCAGGTCAGAGGCGGTCAGCTTCTTCAGCGACGCTTCAACGCCGGTCATCGGCCAGGCGAACGGGTGCTTGTCACCGTAGAGTATCTTGCTCATCGCCAGCGTCGCGATCATCGGCGGGCTGTCCTTGCGGCGCGCGATCGCGGTCAGCAAGTTGTCGCGCACGCGCGTGAACTCCTGCTCGGAGAACGCCGGGTTCTGAACCACGTCGGCCCAGACCGCGAGCGCGGCGTCCAGGTTCTTGGTCAGCACCGACATCGACGCGTTCGACGCGTCCCAGGAGCTGGCCGTGGCCAGGTTCGCTCCCAGCACCGCCATCTCGTCGGCGATGTCGATCGCGCTGCGCGTCTTGGTCCCTTCGTCGAGCATGTTGGCGGTCATCTCGGCGAGGCCCGCCTGCTCGGGCGGGTTCGCGCCGCCGCCCGCCTTGATCACCAGACTCAGGTCGATGAGCGGCAGGTCGTGAAACTCGGCGAGGATCACCTCGAGTCCGTTCTTCAGCTTGAAGCGCTTGAAGCCGGGCACCTTGAACTGTGGCTCCGGGCCGGCGGCCGGCGCGTTCGCGCGGAAGGGGGCGTCCGGGGTCTCGCGTTCGGCCGGGGTGGCCATGGCCGGTGGCGGGGGCGGCGGTGTCGCGGGGATCAGCAGCGAAGGCGCCTTGGCTATCGGCGTCGGAACGGCGGGGGCCGCCGGCGCCGCGGCGGTCACCGACGCGGTGGTCTGCGCGGTCGTGCACGCCACCAGGCCGATCGCGGCGACGAGCGCAGCGCCCACCATTTGCCCCGTGCGTTTCGTCGAGGGAGACATCTCACGAGCTTTCATTTCTTCACCCGCCCCATGATTGGCGCGTCCGGATTGGGATCGACGGTCACGACCACGCGGTCCTCCTTGCGGAGGTACTGCGCGGCCACACGCTGGATCGCGGCGGTGTCGACGGCCCGATAGAGCCGCAGGTCCTCGCCGAGGAAACCGGGATCGCCCAGCAGGTAGTTGTAGCTCTGCAGTCGTTCGGCGCGCGGCTGCAACCCCTCGAGGTTGCGGATCGTGTCGGACTCGAGCTGGTTCTTGGCGCGCTCGAGCTCGCGCGGCGCCGGCGGCTCGCGGCGGAGCTTGTCGAGCTCGTCGTCGATGACCGTGAGCAACTCCTCGACAGTGTGGCCGGGCATGGGCGACGCCGTGATCTCGAAGTTGCTCGACAGTTTCTGGCTCTCCTCCGACGCAGAGACCGTCTGCGCAATCTTCATCTCGTAGACCAGCCGCCGGTAGAGCCGCGACGACTTGCCGTTCGCGAGCAGGTTGGCGATGAGGTCGAGCTCGCGGTCGCCGGGCGCGAAGCTGGGCGGCGACAGGTACGAGATGTAGAGATGCGGCTGCTGGATCTTCGCCTCCATGGTGACCCGTTTCGACGCGTCGAGCGTGGGCACGGGCGGCATCGCGCGCACCGGCGCCGAGGCCGCGGCCGGGATCGGGCCGAAGTACTTCTCGACCAGCTCCTTGGTGCGCGCGCGATCGAAGTCGCCCGCGATGGTCAGCGTTGCGTCGCCGGGCGCGTAGTAGGTGCGGAAGAAACCCTTCACGTCATCGACCGAGGCCTTCGACAGATCCTCCATCGAGCCGATGACCTCGTGGTAGTAGGGGTGCTGCGCTGGGTAGAGCCCTTCGAGGATCACCTTCGACACGAGACCCATGGGCCGGTTCTCGACACGCTGGCGGCGCTCGTTCTTGACCACGTCGCGCTGGTTGTCGAGCGTCTCGCGGAAGCCCGGCCGGTCGAGCAGGAAGCCCATGCGGTCGCTCTCCAGCCACAGCGCCAGCTCGAGCTGGTTCGACGGCACTACCTCGAAATAGTTGGTGCGATCGGCCGAGGTCGAGCCGTTGACGTTCGACGCGCCGGCCTTTTGCAAATACTCGAAGTGCTTGTCCTCGCCGACGTGCTTCGTGCCCTGGAACATCACGTGCTCGAACAGGTGCGCAAATCCGGTACGGCCCGCTACTTCGTCCTTTGACCCGACCTTGTACCAGACGTCGACCACGACCTCCGGCATGCGGTGGTCCTCGTGCAAGATCACCTCGAGTCCGTTGGGGAGCACGTACTTCTCGAAGGGGAGCTGGGGCGTGTTCGGCGGCACGGCCGACGCGGGCGGCGGCGTGACCACCGGTGGAATCTCGGCGGTGTTCGAGGCGACGCCACGCATCGCCGCCGTCGAGACCGGCAGGAGAGGCGTGAGGGGCAGCAAGGCCGCGACACTAATGAGGAGCGCAGGTGTCGGCATGGCGCTTTTTTACCACGTCGTGCCGAAGCATCCATCCTCGGGCGGGCATTAGAAGGATGATTCCGCCGCCGAAACGACACAGACACAAGCCACATTGACAAAAGTGACGCGAGCTAGGGATTGGGATGAATATCTGGGACAATCCCCCTCGCAGCGACCGATGCCGCCGCCAGACAACCTCATCGCCGCTCCACTGGACCTCTCGTCGCTCGGCGACGAAGAGCTGGTCGCGCGTGCGCGCCAGAAAGACTTCGGCGCGTTCGAGGAGCTGCTCGAGCGTTACGAGGACAAGGTGTTCCGCCTCGCGTACCGTTTCGTGCGCAACGAGTCCGAGGCCAAGGAGATCCTGCAGGACACGTTCCTGTCGATCTGGCGCAAGCTCGATACGTTCAAGGGCGACTCGCTGTTCTCGAGCTGGGTCTATCGGGTCGCGGCCAACACCGCGCTCATGCGGCTGCGCTCGCAGCGCCGCCATCCGCAGATCTCGACCGAGGATCTACCAGCGGGCTTTCTCGACAACTACCGCCCCAGCGGCGCGGAGGGGCTGGCGCACTTGCCGTCCCCCGGGGCCAACTGGGCCAAACGCCCCGACGAGCAACTGCAGTCGGACGAGCTGCGCCGGCACATCCAGGCCGCGGTCGATGATCTCCCCGAGCTCTACCGAACGGTCTTCCTGGTGCGCGACGTCGAGGGTCTGTCGACCGAGGAGACCGCCGAGGTGCTCGGCATCTCGATCCCGTCGGTGAAGACCAGATTGCACCGGGCTCGAATCGCCTTACGAGAGGCAATCGCGAAGTACTTCGATCAGACGTAGGGGAAGGGCCTCGGGCCTCGGGAGGATCCGGATCCGGCCCCTGAGGTCCGAGGCCTGAGAGGGTGTGAAGTTTTCGGGAGCGGCGCGCCGCTTAGCTTCTCTCCCTCTCCTCCATGTCCGCATGGAGGAGAGCAACTGTGTCGAGGATTTTGTCACGAGGGGCTCCAGCGCCGTTGATCGCGGACCATGGCGGTGAGGATGGTGAGTAGCTTGCGCATGCAGGCTACGAGGGCGACTTTGTG
>Ga0265342_10000698_pt1 | contig 35171 bp, 31 predicted proteins | sample 4CB327metaG_FD_203125 | JGI IMG/M metagenome (GOLD analysis project Ga0265342, IMG submission 203125) | Rhizosphere microbial communities from Carex aquatilis grown in University of Washington, Seatle, WA, United States - 4-CB3-27 metaG | ecosystem: Host-associated > Plants > Roots >... | reverse complement strand
GTTCGACCCATGCCAAGACATGCCTCGCGATTCCCCGGGCCGACTCCTCATTTGTCGCAAGCTCGAGGACCTTTTGTGACGCGGATTCGGCAATGTCCCCCGATTGCACGCCGAAGGACTTGCGAACAAACGCGCCAATCGTCGTGTCCTCGGCAAGGAATGTTTCCCGCAACCTGACAAAGAGAGCCTCACCCGAATCAGGGTTCCCCAATCCCTGAAGGAACCGGCCGATGACATGCTCCAAGGTGCCCGCCAGCCCCTCACCCGGTTGTTCCTTGGACAAACCGTCGCGAGCGTCGCGCGAAATGTCGACAAGGAGCCGCAGCACCCGACGCTGCTGCGCGGGGTCGCGGGCGATCGATTCCAAGGTGGCGATGGTCTCATCGACGATCTCAGGCATCTTTTCCGTCAGGCGTTTGTCGAATTGGCCGGCGCTCAAGAGAAAACGCTGCATGACGTTCAATTTTTCCAATATGCGGGGCAACAGCTCGCGCCCTTTGTCCGACAGATACGAGCGGGTTTCGGATGACTTGAGCCAGGAGACGATGCGATCCGCCACCTGGGGCGCATAGGGCTCCAGCGCGGTAGCGAGCTCGTCCAACAATCGATCGTCGAGAATCGTACCCGCGTTTCCAGCGAACAGCGACATGACAGACCGCGCGATCGAACTCCGCCTCTTCTCATCCGCAAGCAGCGGCAGGATCTTGCCGGTAACGAATGCCTTGGGCCCCGGCCCACCCAGAACCTCGCGTAGCCGTTTGGTGGAAAGAGATTCCACCAGAAGCCCGATCACTTCCCGCGTTGTGTAGATAAAAGCGCGCGAGCTGAGAAGCTTTTGTACGGCATCCGAGAGCAACGTCTGCAGCGGCTTGCCCAGCGCCGCGGTGCCTTCTGCCACGACGTGCGAAAGCGGCTGATTCAAGAGCTCATCCGTGGCGGCGGAAATTCCCGAAGCAAACGGAGCCTTGGTCTTCTCGGAATGGACCAGGTCGCGCACCGTCTGGGTCGTGACGAGGCTCGAGAGGTACCTCAATAAGAGTGGTCGAAGAATCACCCGTTGAGCGGCGTCGCTGAGAACGGAGCCGATGGCGGCGCCGACAAGAGGCGGGGCGATCCACGGCAATGCTTCGCTGACGAATGACATGCTCATTGGAGTGTGGCGGCGAAATGATCGGCTTTGGACCTCGAGTCGAATACGTCGATGTATGAGCCGAAAACCCAACCCTTCAGACCCTGATAATCGATACGAAACCAGTAGGCGGTATCATTCTCGACGGTGTCCGTCTTGTCGGATTTTGTAAGCACTTCCATGATCGCTCCCATGCGGATGTGCGAGAGCACCGTTGCCTGATTTGAAGGTTCCTCACGCACACGGAGAAGCGGAGACTTCACCACCGCCCATGTAGAATTGATGCTCAAAACCGGTGTCGGCGGGAGACTCACCCGCTCCGAGCTTCCCGATCTTCCGCACGCTGCCAGGACGAATGCAGGCAAAAGCAGGATGAAAAGGGCTCGGAAGCGCTTATTTGTGCGTCGAGCATCAGCTTTGATTGAAATCGGATACCACACAGCCTATATTTCCTCCAGGATGAAAAGTCTTCCGCGCACAACGTCTCTACTATCACTCTTTTTTCTCCTCTGCACAACCGCCGCGGTTTCAGCTCTCTCACTGGGCGCGTCGGGTCTCGGCGAGGTCCGCGTCGAAGCAGGCCAAGGCTTCGGCCCCAAGCTGCAGTACGGCGGCGGCGGATCGCTCGACCTGAGAAGCCCGCTGCTGCCGTGGCTGGACTTCGGAGCTAGCCTTGACCTTTACGACATTGCCCCCAGTGATATTTCCGGCGGCTTCGACTACCGGGGTTTTCTCGGAGGTGACATCGCCTTAGGTGTCGAGGCCCACACGGCTCCTGCTCGATGGGCCGGTATCGGCGAGCTGGCGGTGGGCACCGGCCTCGGGTTTGCCGGCGTGCTTGCCGGTTATCAATACACGACGCTCTACTTCTTTTATCCCGAGCTGACGGCAAAGATCTTTCTGGACTACGTTCCGGTCTCCCTGCCGGCGATCGATGTCCGGCTGTCCATCCCGATAGGCATTCAATTCAGACCCGACATGGACTATTCCGCCTCGGCGGGGGTTACCCTTGGGTTCGCCTACAGGCTGGGGGGCGCAAAGTGAGGACGGCGCTGCGTGCCGCTGGAATGACGCTGCTGGTCGTTGTCATCGGGTCCTGTTCGATGTTCGACTACTCTACAATTGTCAGCAACAAATACGCCATCATCTACGGCGTGACGAACTATGTCCCGTTGAACGACCCCAATCTCCCCACCGCCTATAACGACCCCAATCTTTCCTACCCTCATCTTGATGCGAAGGATCTTTCCGACATGCTCACGGCAAAGGGCTACACTGTCACGAGCAGATGGGTGGATGACCAAGACAACTTCTATCATGATGGCGTACTTGCTACGGTTGCTGAGGCCCCGAGCAAAGCGAACCTGAGCGTTGATCTCGCCGCGCTGAAGACAAAAATCAAGCCCGACGACGTGTTCGTATTTTATTTTTCAGGTCATGGAACGCAGTCACCGGATGGCACCATGGAGTATTTCGACCCGTTCGGCAGCGTCCAGTACAATCCATCGAATCATTTCTACCAGGCGGATCCGACGACGAGCGTGGCAGACACCGAGATGGGATCGCTGCTCAGCGCGAACATCGGCACGGCCCGCAAGGTCGTGATCCTCGACAGCTGCAACTCGGGGGGCTTCATCGGGAACACGCTGGAAGTGGACACCATGCCTTCCACCACGTCCTCCTTCGACTGGACTCTTCCCACGCCCGTCACGATTATTCAAGCCATTGAAAACTATGCTCGGTTCACCACGACTTCAACCGCCGTTTCCCCCTATAACGCGCAGGTGCTTTCCGCGGCCGGCACTGACGAGCTTTCGTATGATGACAGCGGTCACAAGCACGGTGCCATGACATATTATCTCTTGCAGATCCCGACGTACGGGGATCTGAACAACGACGGTCATGTGTCAGTCCTGGAGGCATTCTCTTTTGTGAAGGCCCAAATCCAGGGCAACTGGAATGTCGTCAATCCGATTACTGAGGCATTCACGCCGCACGTTTCCGGCGGACCGGTGGATTTCATCTTGTTTTAGGGCGCGCCCGCACTCAGCCCGCGCGAAACCGCGGTAACGTACGTTACCGGCGTTTCACGGGAGATGGTCTGTGGAAAAACATAATAACAGCACGAGCTGACCCCCGACAATGCGAGCTCGCGCCCTGCTCCTGGCGCGCGCTCAAGCTCGCGTCAGGTCGAGGACATTTCCTTGATTTTTCTGATCTCGTCGCGCACGAGCGCGGCACGCTCGAATTCGAGATTCTTGGCCAGCTCGAACATTTCCTCTTCCAGTGCCTTGATGAGCAGTTTTTTCTCCTTTGGCACCAGCACGTTGTAGCTCTTGGTGAGGACTTCGATATTCACTTCCTCAGAACGCCGCTTCTCTTCTCGCTTTCGTACCAGGATGTCCTGTATGGACTTGGAAATCGTTGTCGGCGTGATTCCGTTCTTGTCATTATACGCCTTCTGTATCGTTCTTCGGCGCTCGGTCTCCTGAATGGCGATTTTCATTGCATCCGACATCCGATCCGCGTACATCACCACCCGTCCGTTCACATTGCGGGCCGCGCGACCAATGGTTTGGATCAGCGACGTTGCGGAGCGGAGAAACCCGATCTTGTCGGCGTCCAGAATGGCGATGAGGGACACTTCGGGAAGATCAAGCCCTTCTCGGAGAAGATTGATTCCCACCAGAACGTCAAACGTGCCCATCCGCAGATCGCGCAGAATCTCCACGCGCTCGATTGTTTCGATCTCCGAATGGAGGTAACGGACTTTCAGCCCGAGCTCGCTCAGGTAGTCGGTGAGATCCTCCGCCATGCGTTTTGTGAGAGTGGTGACGAGCGTCCGTTCGTGCTTTTTCACCTGGGAGAGAATCTCGGAATACAGATTCTCCATCTGACCTTCCGTGGACCGCACCTCGAGCACCGGGTCCAGCAGACCCGTCGGACGGATGACCTGTTCGGCGAGCTGGAGCGACTTTGCCGCCTCTTCCTCCCCCGGTGTCGCTGAAACAAACACGACTGTGTCCAGGAGCGACTCGAACTCGCTGTATACCAATGGCCGATTGTCCAGCGCCGACGGGAGGCGGAAGCCGTACTTCACGAGGGAGAGCTTTCGCGCCCGATCCCCTTCGTGCATGCCCCGTACTTGGGGCAGCGTCACATGGGACTCGTCCACGAAGGCGAGGAACTTTTCAGGGAAGAAATCCAGGAGCACCGCCGGTCGCTCCCCTTCTTTCCGTCCGCTGAGGGGCCGCGAATAGTTTTCGATGCCGGAGCAATATCCCATCTCCTCCAACATTTCCAGGTCGTACTCCGTGCGCGTCTTGATGCGCTCGGCCTCCAGGAGCTTTCCCTCCTCGGTGAACTTCTTGTACCGCATGTCGAGCTCGTCACGAATGAGCTGCAACGCGTTGCGCAGCCTTTCCTGCGGCATGACGAAGTTCTTGGCCGGATAGATGGTGCAGAAATCCATCTCCTCGATGGTTCCGCCTGTCAGAGGGTCGATACGGCGTATGCGCTCTATCTCATCCCCGAAGAATTCCAGCCGTATCCCCACTTTTGCATAGGAGGGAAAAATCTCGAGCACGTCCCCGCGCACGCGGAAGCGGGACCGCTCGAACACGGCGTCGTTGCGCTCGTACTGCAGCGCCACCAGCCGCCGCATGATCTCGCGCATATCCACGGTGTCGCCCTTCTTCAGCTCGACACGCATCTCCCGATAATCTTCAGGGTTCCCCAGACCATAGATGCACGACACGGTGGCCACGACGATGACATCGCGCCGTTCCATGAGGGACGTGGTTGCCGAAAGCCGCATCCTCTCGATTTCCTGATTGATGGATGCGTCTTTCTCGATATAGAGGTCTTTTCCCGGTACGTATGCTTCCGGCTGATAGTAGTCGTAGTAGGAAACAAAGTATTCCACTGCGTTGTGGGGAAAGAAATCCGTGAATTCACGATACAGCTGCGCCGCCAGCGTCTTGTTGTGCGACAACACGAGCGTGGGCAGCTGCGTCTCCTCGATGATCTTCGCCATCGTGAAGGTCTTTCCCGAGCCCGTGACGCCCTTCAAGGTTTGATATTTCAGATTGTCTTTCACGCCGCGGGAGATGAGGGAAATGGCCTTTCCCTGATCTCCCGCGGGCCCGAATGGCGATACGACTTCCAGTCTTGCCACGCCGCGCTCTACTGATTTTCCGTGTTCGACTCGATCAGCTTGACGCTGAATGTCCTCGTCTGGCTTCCCCGCGCCACCTTGATGTTGACAACCTGACCAGGCTTGGTGTCCGAAAGGGCGCTATAGACGTCGGTCATGGCTTCCACCTTTTGCCCGTTTATTTCGATGATGATGTCACCACCGCCGTAAATGGTTTGGCGACCCGAGCGGACCGCCTGGCTCCTGTCGCCTGCCTTGATTCCCGCTTGTAGAACGGAAGCGCCGGCCGTGTTCACGAGAACGCCCTTCTGGACGGGCAAATTGAAATAATCGACCAGAGCCGGGAAAAGATCTATTCCGTTGATGTCTATGGCGCCTCTTTTCACGGCACCGTACTTGATGATTTCATCCGCAATAGGTCGGGCGGTGTTCACGGGGATGGCAAAACCGACCCCCGCCGATGCTCCGGACGGTGATTTAATGGCTGTATTGATGCCGATGAGGTCCCCGTGCGAGTTCAGCAGCGCCCCTCCAGAATTGCCCGGGTTGATTGCCGCGTCGGTCTGGATGGTCTCGTGAATCATGTATCCCTGATCCGTCTGAAGGGGACGGGCGAGACCCGAGACGATTCCCGTGGTCAAGGTCCGGTCCAGACCGAAGGGGTTGCCAATGGCAAGCACTTTCATGCCGACCTGCAAAGTGGAGGAATCGCCGAAACTGATCGTGCTGAGGGATTTGCCCTTGGGGTTGAACTGGAGGACCGCAATGTCGTTCTCCGGATCCTTGCCCACAAGGGTTCCATCCGCCACGCTGCCATCCGAAAGTATCACGCTGATCTTGTCCGCCCCGCTCACCACGTGCCAATTGGTCAGAACATGCCCCTGTTGATCAATGATGATCCCCGATCCCGTGCCTTCCTGCTGCACGGGTTGGTAATACCAGGTGTATTGGGTGGTCAAGGTCGTTACGTAGACGATTGACTTGTTGGCCTTGTTGTAGATGGCTATGTTGTTCTGTTCATCGTCGGTCAGGTCGCCTTGTTTGGGGGCTGGGGAGACATACTGCACCGGAGTGATGGGAGTCACCGTCTGCACGCTTGTTGGCATTGGCAGCTTGGAGAGCTGTTTTTCCACGGCGCGGGGAACTATCACCGTGGCTGTGACGGCCACGCCCGCGGCCACTGCCGCAAGAGCGACGACTATGCTGATGACCGCCACGTGCGCTTTGCTGTACAGTTTCATCTGCTTTCCCCCCCCATGGCAAATAGTACCAACAAGCCCGCGGGGCCTTCAAGTGAAGGCCTGTTAATTTCCCATAATTAAATTCTATACACGCGTCCAAAAGTAGTCCGAGTCTCCGTAGCGACGATGCTGAATGGCCTCCTTCAGGTGCTCGGCGCGGATGCTCGGGGATGACTCCAGATCGGCAATGGTGCGCGATACGCGCAAGAGCGAGTGAAATGCCCGCGAGGAGATGTTCAGAGTCTCCGCTGTCTCCAGAAGGGTCCTGCGGCATTCGCTGTCCAGCGGGCAGTACGCGTCGATGAGTCCGGACGGTATGCGGGCGTTCCACGCAAAGCCCGATCCCGCGTAGCGCTCGCGCTGCAGCGCCGCGGCAGCAGCGACCTTTTGTCGGGACAGTGCCGCTTTCTGGACCTGAGGTGGCGCGCACATGTCCGCCGTTGGTACGGGACTCAAAGGTACGCGGATGTCTATCCGATCCAGCAGCGCCCCTCCCACGCGTCGCCAGTAGCGGTGAATCTCAGTGGTGCTGCAAATGCAGACGTGGCGAGGCCGACCGAGGTTGCCACAAGGGCAGGGATTGAACGCGAGGATCAGCTGCATGGCCGCCGGGTACCGGACCGATGCTCCGGCGCGGGCAATGGTGACCCAGCCATCCTCCACGGGCTCTCTGAGGCCCTGGAGAAGGCTCATGCCGAACTCGGGGGATTCGTCGAGAAAGAGAATTCCGTGATGAGCGAGGGATGCCTCTCCGGGCTTGAGAAGCCTCCCTCCACCCAAAATGCCTTCCGCGGAGGCGGAGTGATGAGGCATACGGAACGGTGGCCGTGTGAGAAGGCCGATTCCGGGCGGAAGGACTCCGGCAATAGAGTGGATTCGGGTTACGGCAAGCGCTTCCTCCCGATCCAATGAGGGAAGCAAATAGGGCAGATGGCGGGCCGCCATGGTCTTGCCCGAGCCCGGTGCCCCGAACAGCAGAAGATGGTGCCGGCCCGCGGCGGCGATTTCCAGCGCACGCTTCAGATTGTCATGGCCCCTGATTTCAGAGAGGTCCCCGACGTCCGACGCTGCCATGGGAATGTGCGTCCGGTCCTCCTCCGATTCGTCGTCTTCCGCCTCCTGGCCCGAAAGCGCGAGCGCCGCTTCCCGCAAGGACCGAATGCCTGAAATCCGGCCTTTGCCCAGTGCGTGCGCTTCCCGAAGATTTTCACGAGGGACGAGGAAAGTATCTATGCCAGCCTCGAGTCCCGTGCCGACCGCCGAGAGAACGCCATGCACCGGCCGTACGGCGCCCCCGAGGCCCAGCTCACCCAGTACCATGGCGGCGCACGCACCGTCCGTCATGATTTGGCCGGATGCGGCAAGGATGCCCAAGGCAATAGGGAGATCGAACGAAGCTCCTTCCTTGCGGACACCGGCCGGAGCCAATGAAACGAGTATCCGGTCCGGTGGAAACGTGAAACCGCTGTTGCGGATTGCTACTCTGACACGCTCTTTTGATTCGCGCACGGCACCATCAGGCAACCCGACCACGTCGACGCCGGGGAGCCCCCGCCGGATGTCCACCTCTACGGAGACCAGCTCGCCCTCCATGCCGATAGGGGCATGGCTTGAAATAACCGCCAGCATGAGCCCTCCCGATAGAGAGTACGGGTGAGTCAGCCCCGGCGCATGCCTCCCGAAGCGATTGTCGTTTGAACGAGAGTATCGCACCGCTCATTCATGGGGTCGCCCGCATGGCCAAGCACCCAGAGCCACGAGATGGGCAGATCGCGGGCGAGGGCGGAAAGCGCCTGCCACAGCTCGACGTTCTTCACCGGCTTCTTTGCGCTCGTCTTCCATCCGCTCAGCTCCCACGAATGAATCCACAAGGTGATCCCTTTTTGCACGTACTGGGAATCGGTGCTGAGCGCGATGCGTTTGCCCGACCACTCCGGATGCAGCGCAAGCTCGCTGAGGGCTTCCCGAACCGCGGTCAGCTCCATCCGATTGTTCGTGGTCTCTGGATCGAATCCCGAGCGCTCGATCTCTGCCCCTGTCGTCCTGAGCACGAATGCCCACGCGCCCGGACCCGGATTGCCATGGCACCCACCGTCGGTCCAAATCTCTATGACGTCGCTCAACTCTCCTCCGATTCACGCGATTTTTCACGGTGCCGGGACGCGAGCACCAACCGGGCGGTCGTGCCGCGCCCTTCATGTGGCGATAGCTCGATGGCGCCGCCATTGCTCTCCATCACGATTTTCGCGAGGTACAGCCCCAGCCCTGCATGTCCAGCCTTCGTCGTGACGAACGGCTGGTAAAGGCGTCGACGAGCTCGCGCCTCGACACCGGGTCCCTCGTCGCTGATCTCTATCGTGGAGCCATCACGGCTCGCGTCTATTCGTACGTTGACGCAGGCCGGTCCTGACGGCGTCGCCTCCGCCGCATTGGAAAGCACCTCCGCCACAACCTGGACGAGCTCTCCGGGAAAACACGAGATGCGCTGTCCATCATCGCCGCGGAGATCGAAATCGATTTTCGGAAACTGCAAACGCACGCGATCCAGGGCAATGAGCACGATCTCCCGTGGCGTGGCGGCTCCTGAAATGCCCGAAGAAGAACCCACGCGCTTTTGCAGATCGTGCAGAAAGCCGGCCACTCGGTCAACTGCCTCTAGCTCCCTCCTATTGCCAATCACAACCTGCGATTCGCGCAAAGCGCGCACGGGGTCCCTCAGCTCACGAACGACCCCTGAAAGCAAGGCGCGCGACTCCCCGAGGCGGTTCACCTTGTAGCCCATAGTCATGGTCGTGCCTGGCTCGATCACGGTGCGGCGTTGCACGAGTGATCGGTACAGGCGTTCCAATTGCCATCGTGCGACGGCCAGCAAGGCCATGATTGCCCCCGCTGAGAAGAGCTCAGGAATAGGGGTCGCAAGACGATAGGAGTCGCGAACAAGGCTCGCAAAGGGAAGGTACGTGACGGTGAAAAGCCCCGTCGCGAGCACAATGAGGGTTCCCCACATTGCATAGCGTGCAAGGAACGCGCGCAGATCCAAGACAGCGTGATGAGTCAGAGCGACGAGGAAAAGGACGGGAAGCGCCGAAAGAAAGAGCTGCGAAAGCCCTCCCAATCCGACGCCCCGCGCCGCGCCCCCGATGATCTCGGGGAGCTGATCGAGAAAGAAATAGGGAGGCAGCGCGATGAGCATTCCGGCAATCATCCATGCGAGCATCGCCCGGTGGCGGACGGCACTCGAGCGGGCGTATTGCGTGCCCAAGAGGATCGCGAGGACTGCATAGGCGATTCCGTCGGATACGTTGCCGGCCTGCCCGATTCGCTTATAGAGGGTGAATAATCCTTCGTCGCCGCTTGCCATCCAGCGGTAGAAGATTCCCACGCGCAAGAAACAAAAGGCGACATACGCGCCCACGATGACAATGATCGCCGCGGTCCGCGCGGCAGGTGGTCCGCGCTTCACGGGAAAATAGAGGGCAAATATCACAAGAAGCCATGAGGCAATGTTGCCGACGTTGTAGCACGCATTCATGAACGCGTTCTCGTAGGCGAAGGGCATGATGAAGGTGAAAACGAGCGAGAGCAGGCCGGACAGAACGATGGGCAAGGCATAGTCCTCTTGGGGGAGACGCCAACTGACAACCCATGCCGTGAGAGCGAGGGAGAGGCCGAAAAGGAGCAGGCATATCCAGTCCAATCGGGCAGGTCGAAATGAGGGGGTGATCCAAAGGAGCTCCCGTGTGCCATTTGGATGCTCGACCTCGACGGAGAATGGCGCAAATCCATGGATTGACGCAACCGCTTTGACGAGATCCCGGCTCGTGTGAACTTCCAACCCGTTCACGGCGATCAGCATGTCCTTGTCGGGTATGAGACCTGCCGTTGCGGCGGTCGAGAACGGCTTGCTCGGTGAAAAAAGAAGCCTGCCGTTCTGGACGACCGTTTCCGGATAGCTGCCCAGCAATCCGACATCGGGCAGTAGGAGTGAACGAATGCAGAACAGGGCGGCCAACAGGGAAAGGACGATGCAGAGCGCGGCGAGCAGCAGGAACCTCCGATGAGTCCTGATGGAGCCCGCCCAAGCTTTCATGCGCCGTTGGCCTCCGCCCCGCCCTCGCGGGGAGCCGGGATCTGCATGCGCATGATCTTTCGCCCTTCGAACGTGCCCGCCGGTTGCAGCAACACACGAAGCGACGACGGGGCGCTCTCGCACGCTTCCGCCGTGAGCATGAACTGCCCCGGTCCGAGGTACCGTCGGCCGAGGTGGAATATCGAGTTGATCGCGTCGGAGACGATCCGACCGGTATCGCCGGGATCGTAGTAGGTCGAGCCGATGGAGAGAGCCAGACGGAAAGAAAGCTGTCCGGGGAGGGGTGACTCTTCGACATCGTAGAAGATGCGGGAAAGAAAGATGCGCAGACCGCACACAGCCGCGGGACAGGGTGAGTCGTCGAGAGGGAAAAGCACGATGCCGCCGAAGCGCGACCACATCCACAGACGGCCTCCGTGCGCTGTTGCGATGTCTTCCACGTAGCTTTTGAATGTCTCCATCGCCGAGGCCAGATTGTCCGGCTCGTGGCGCTTCTTCAGCTCCTCGGCATCATCGACTTCGACGAAGAGGAACGCGAATCGATTGTCCGCCCCTGAGACGACCCCCGCCCAGCGGTCAGCCGCGAGGGGAGCCGATGCCGGGGCAGACAGCGCGGTTGGCGGTGCGTCCAAGACAGCTTCCCGCTCATGACCGGCCATTGCGAATGCGAGCACGCTTTTGCGGCGTCGCGGCGTGAGCAACGGACCCTTCGGGCCCTTTCCGATGTAGTCCACGGCGCCGGCATGAAAAAGGGACGCTGGATCATCGACGCTTCCCCCAAGATCGATGATCCCGACAAACACCCGTGTTTGCGCACCGATCTGCTTCAGGAGTCGCGAATGCTCGGGCTTTTGGAGACCCCGCACATCGACATAGACGAGGCTGCCCGCTTCCAAGCCTTTCAGATCAGACACGAGCGATGTGAGCGGCCGCAGCTCGATTTCCCGGCGACCCGCGCCCGTGCAAAGCGATGATCGAAGGAGAATGGCGGGTGATTTGGTAAGGACTATCTGCCTCATCGCCTGTCCCAATCAAGCGCATAGCGAAAGACGCTGCTGTTGTCCGGCCCGGATACGGCCGAGAACAAGGGGGCGAGCTTGCTTCCCAGGTCCGTGTAGACGCCCGGGGATACCGTGAGGCTTCCTGGAATGGTGAATTGCGATTCCAGAAGCTCGATGCGCCTCATCGTGTCACCCGAGGCTTCCCTTGCGGAATGCAAGAACCTGCAGGGTCCCGCGTGCACGGCCATACGCATCATGATGGGCTGTGGTAAAGGGGGCGTGAGGAGATTGTACAAGAAGAGCTCGTGCACAATTTCCATCCCACACAGGCTTGCCTGGATCGTTTTGTCCAAAAAATAAAAGGCTGCCAGGCCGCCGTCGCCCTCCCATGCCCATATTCTGCCGTCGCGTTTCTCCACGAGCCGTTTCACCATGTCGCGAACCGCAACATAGGCGGCGCCCACGCGTTCGCGCGGGAATTTTCGAAGGAGCTCCGTGTTTCCGACGATGTCCACGCGAAGAAGAGCGAACTCGTATGTTCGCCCTTCGCGCAGCGTCCCCCATCCCATGGTTCGCGCACGCTGGGCCGACTCGACGAACATCCCCTTTTCGAGGCTGTAGCTGTACCCTTGTTCCTCCACCTCGGCGATAATGCGCGGCAGAAGCGGAATGCGTACTTCTCGGCCCATGTTGCCCTGGGAAGTCATCTCGATGAGGGCTTCGATGAGCTTCAGGAAATAGCCTTCACTCAGAAAATCCTTGAGAATATGTCTTGCCGCATCCGCGCGCGGAATGGGAATGCTTTCGGGAAATCCGGACCTCTGGTACACGTCGTAGTCCGGGATTACGGAACGGGCAGCTCGTTGCATGAGATCGACAGACAATGATTGCGAAAGGGCCGTCACGAAGAGCGTGCTCAGTCGCGATTGCACCTTCATGGGGCGAGACTTTCCTTGTCGAAGGCTGGAGGCAGTCGTGCGGGGCGGCCGCGCGCATCTATGGAGACCCACGTCACCTCCGCGTCCGCGACGAGCTGCTCACCGCGCATGATGCGCTGCTGGAGCACCCCGCCTATGCGGGTCTTGCGGATGGCTCGCGTCCGTACGGAGAGAACGTCATCGGTCCGGCAGGGAAGACGATAGTCTATGGCCACCCGTGCGACGACAAGCGCGTAGCCCGCGGCACGAAGCTCGTCCAGGGAGATACCGACATCGCGCAGGTAGGTGTGCCGCGCCAGCTCGAGGTAGTGCAGATAAACGGCATTGTTGACGTGGCCGTAAGAGTCGCATTCATAGGAACGGACAGTCAGGTTGCATTCATATTCCATGTGAACCACTTTCTCTCTCGAGCTCGGATGCCGTGCGCGTCTCCGCCATTTTTCGGCATCATACCCGGCTCACCGTGAGGGGTCAAGGTCGATCCAAACTGTGGGCGGAAGCTCTGTGACAACCAGTGGCGATTGACAGGAAAAGAGGCGGTTGTTATAGTGCCATGTAAAGATTACATAGCGGCGTAGCTCAGATGGTAGAGCATGCGGCTCATATCCGCAGTGTCAAGGGTTCGAGTCCCCTCGCCGCTAAATGCACTGCTCGCTCGCCTATGGCCGAACGGGGCTCGTGCTGGATCTGCCGGATTCGTGGGACATAACCGTTCTGCGGCGAAAGCCGATGCCCCTCACCGTGGATCCCGGCAAAGACGTCGCCGCGGCGCTGGATCAGCCGCTTGGCTGCCGCCCTCTCGCCGAAGAGGCCGCAGGCATGCGCACCGCTTGCATTCTCATCTGCGACATAACCCGGCCCGCGCCCAATGGGCGCGTCCTCAGACCGCTTATCGAGCGGCTCCTCGACGCGGGTCTTCAACCGTCAGGTATCACGGTTCTCGTAGCCACCGGCCTTCATCGCCCCAATGAAGACGGAGAGCTCGTTCAGCTTCTGGGAGATCCGTGGGTACGCGAACATGCGAAGGTCGAAAACCATTTCGCCCGGCGCGACGAAGACCACGTCCTCCTTGGCACGACGAGCCAGGGGATTGCCATCAGACTGGACAAGAGATTCGTCGATGCTGAGGTGCGCGTCGTCGTCGGACTGGTGGAACCGCATTTCATGGCGGGGTGGTCGGGGGGCCGAAAGCTCGTTCTTCCCGGCATCGCTCATGCCCAGACGATCACGGCCTTTCATTCCGCCCACATGCTCGAGCATGAGCTTGCTACAGCGGGTGTTCTTCGAGGCAATCCCCTGCATTCCGCCCAGGGCGAAGCCATTCGCATGGTCGGCTCCATCCGCGCCGTGAGCCTCGTCATCGACGAAAACCACGATCTCTCCTCCGTGAGCTACGGGGAAGTCGAGCAGAGCCTGGCCGCCGCCGTGGCCTTTTCCGAGCCTTACGTGGTCATCCCCGTTCACCGGCGATATCCGGTGGTTCTCTCCACTGCCGCGGGTTTTCCTCTGGATGCAACCTACTACCAGACGGTCAAGGGAATTTGCACGGGCGCATCGATACTGGAACCCGGCGGAGATCTGTTCATAGCCTCCGCCTGCAGCGAAGGCCTGGGCTCCGCCGATTTTCGCCAATCCCAGCAGCGAATGGTCTTGAGCGGGCCCCGACAGTTTCGGGAGGAGATGTCGGCGCGTGCGCATGCGGACATCGACGAATGGGAAACGCTCATGCTCGCACGGGCGCTGGATGCCGGGGCCGTTCATATTTTTGCGGAGGGTTTGACCCCCGTGGACCGACATTTCACAGGTGTGATCTATGAAAAGGATCTCGAAGCCGGCTTGATAGCCGCTGTGACGCGGGCGCCCGGGCACTCTCTGGCAATCATTCCCGACGGTCCCTACATCATCCCGCGCCTCACGTGATTCCGATTTGACGATGCTCCCTCACATCCCTATTTTCTTTCTATGAAACGATCCGCCATCCTCCTTCTCCTCATGGCCTTTGCCGCTGGAGCTCTGGGCGCGAGCCCCGATGTCATCACCGCCACGTCCCTGAGCGTGCACTCCGTTCCCAAGTATCAGGCGGGATTCACCCATTTCGATTACGCGAATCCTGACGCTCCAAAGGGCGGTACCCTGCGCATGGGGAGCGTCGGTACATTCGACAGCTTCAATCGGTATGCCACCCGCGGGAACTTCGCCACCTTCAGCGATTCGTTGAATGATTCCCTCATGACGGGCTCACTCGACGAAGCGGACGTCTACTACGGCCTCATCGCGAACAAGGTGGAGTACGCAAGCGATTACACGTGGATAACCTTCTTCATCAACCCCGACGCGCGATTCCAAGACGGCACGCCTATTGTGGCGGACGACGTGGTCTACTCATTCAACAAGTTCATGACCGAGGGGGTTCCGCAGTTCCACCTCTACTACGCCGACGTGTCGGTGGCCGCCCTGGACGCACAACGAGTGCGCTTTACCCTCAAAAAGGGCGACAAGGCGCTCATGATATCGCTGGCGAGCACGACCGTCATACCGAAGAAGTTCTGGTCAACGCACAAGCTGTCCGAGCCGATCACCGAAGTCCCGCTGGGCAGCGGGGCCTATACGATCAAGGACTTCAAGATGGGCCAATATCTGGTTTATCAGCGACTGCCCGGCTACTGGGCCCTGAATCTGCCGGTGAACAAGGGCCAGTTGAACTTTGATGCCATCCGCTATGACTACTACAAGGACGAGGATGTCGCGTTCCAGGCCTTCGTCGCCGGGGAGTACGATGTTTATCAGGAAAGAGTCGCAAAGAACTGGGCGACAAAGTACACCGGGAAGAACTTCGACTCCGGGGCGATCGTGAAAGAGGCGATTCCGGATCAGAGTCCGCAGGGAATGCAGGCCGAAATCTTCAACACGGAAAAGCCGATCTTCAAGGATCGCAGAGTCCGCCAGGCGTTGAGCTACGCCATGGACTTCGAGTGGATGAACAAGAATCTCTTTTACAATCAGTACACGCGGCTTCGCAGTTATTTCACCAACACGCCCTATGAAGCCACGGGCTTACCCAGCGCCGACGAGCTGAAAATTCTGAACCCGCTTCGGGACAAGATTCCTCCGGAGGTCTTTACCACGGAATACAGACCACCCGTCACGGACGGCACGGGAAGCATCGACAACCAGATCAGCGCGGCTTTTGCGCTGCTGAAGGCCGCCGGATGGGAGCTGCGCAACCAGAAGATGGTGAACGTGGCAACCGGTGATCCACTGCAATTCGAGATGCTTCTCTGGAATGAAAGTGACAAACGTGTCGCCCTCCCCATTCAGCAGAACCTCCAGCGCATGGGCATCACCATGACGATACAGCTCGTGGATCCCACCCAGTACCAGAATCGGGTCTGGAAAATGGACTTCGACATGACCAGCGGGGTCTATCAGGCGTTTTTCTATCCCAATACGGACGTGAACGACGTGTGGCGCTCGAATTATGTCGATTCCACCTACAATCTTGCCGGCGTGCAGGATCCCGCGGTGGACTCCCTCGTGGACCAGATCGTGGCAAACCAGGAGAACCCGGGTGCGCTCCTGACTTTGGGGCACGCTCTGGACCGGGTGCTCACGTGGAACTCCTACGTCATTCCCGATTGGTACCTGGGCAAGTATCGGGTCGCCTACTGGAACAAGTTCTCCCGCCCTTCGGTGTTGCCGAAATACGATCTGGGCATGGGTTCCTGGTGGCTGGACAAGGCGAAAGAAGCCAAACTGCCAAAACAGTAGGCGGACGTAGCCGAAGAACGTAACCATGGGATCCTACATTCTGCGCCGGCTCCTTCTGATGATTCCCACCCTGTGGGCGATCATTACGATAAATTTCTTTATCGTGCAGATCGCCCCCGGGGGGCCGGTGGACCAAATGGTGGCGCAGTTGGCTGGCCGCGGCCAAAGCGCCGCCATGCAACGCATTTCCGGCGCGGGGTCTTCCGAAGTCGCCACCCAATCGACAACGTCTTCCAAGGGCGGACCGGGAACCCAATCCTCCTATCGCGGAGCCCGCGGTCTGGACCCCGAGGTCGTAAAAGAGATCCAGAAGCGATTCGGATTCGACAAGCCGCTGCTCGTTCGGTACGGTGAAATGCTCAGCCGCTACATCCGATTCGACTTCGGGGACAGTCTCTTCCAGGGCAGAAGCGTTATCGGTCTGATTGCCGAGCGACTCCCCGTCTCCGTGTCCATCGGCCTCTGGAGCACTCTTATCCTGTACCTCGTCTCCATTCCGTTGGGAATCCGAAAAGCCATCCGCCACGGCAGTAGATTCGACGTCTGGACCAGCACGGCCGTGATCGTCGGCAATACGATTCCCACCTTTCTTTTCGCCATTCTCCTCATCATTCTTTTCGCAGGCGGATCGTACCTGAAGATCTTTCCGTTGCGAGGGCTCACCTCGGACAATTTCGCATCCCTCAGTCTGGTCGGAAAAGTCGGGGACTACTTCTGGCACATCGTGCTGCCCATCATCGCCGAGGTGATCGGCGGTTTCGCGACGCTTACAATGCTCACGAAGAATTCTTTCCTCGACGAGATCAACAAGCAATACGTCATGACGGCGCGGGCAAAGGGTCTGACGGAGAAGCGCATCCTGCGCAAGCACATATTTCGGAACGCCATGCTCCTGGTGATCGCCGGATTTCCTGCCGCATTCATAAGCATGTTTTTCACCGGGTCGGTCCTCATCGAGGTGATCTTTTCACTCAACGGGCTCGGGTTGCTCGGCTTTGAAGCGACGATGCAGCGCGATTACCCGGTCATGTTCGCAACCCTTTACATGTTCACATTGCTGGGGCTTCTCCTCGGTCTTCTGAGCGATCTCACCTACACCCTGGTCGATCCCCGCATCGACTTCAATACGAGACAGACGTGAAGCGCCGCGGCATGACCCGGATCACGCAAGAGAGGCTTCGCCGTTTCAGGGCCAACCGCCGGGGGTTCATCTCTCTGTGGATCTTTCTCGGCATGTTCGTCTTCAGCCTTTTTGCAGAAGAAATAGCGAACGAAGTGCCGCTTCTTGTCCGTTACAATGGAAAGCTGTACGTCCCCCTGGCACAGACATTCACCGGCAAGACATTCGGAGGACAGTTCGAGACCTCCGCTGACTATCGGGACCCCAAGATCCAAGGTCTCATCAGGCAGAAGGGCTGGATTCTCTGGCCTCTGATCCCCTTCAGCTACCACACGATCAACTACAACCTGCCGAGTCCGGCCCCTTCCCCGCCGGATAGGACGAATTGGCTCGGCACGGACGAAAATGGCAACGACGTGATGGCCATCCTCATCTATGGATTCCGGATCTCCGTTCTCTTTGGGATGCTCCTGACGATTTTCTCCAGCGCCATCGGGGTAGCCGTCGGCGCGCTGCAGGGATACTACGGCGGGCGCGTGGATATCCTCGGCCAGCGATTCATCGAGGTATGGTCGGGTCTGCCGACGCTCTTCCTTCTCATCATCCTCTCCAGCGTCGTGCAACCGAGCTTCTGGTGGCTCCTCCTGATCACTCTTCTCTTTGGCTGGATGGGTTTGGTGGGCGTGGTCCGCGCCGAGTTTCTTCGCGCGCGCAATTTCGAGTACGTGCTTGCCGCACGCGCTCTGGGAATGAGCAACACCCGAATCATCGTTCGCCACATTCTTCCCAACGCGACCGTCGCAACACTCACCTTTCTTCCCTTCATTCTGGGTGGATCGATTACGACGCTCACCTCGCTCGATTTCTTGGGCTTCGGGCTGCCCGTCGGCTCTCCCTCCTTGGGAGATCTCCTGGCGCAAGGCAAGTCCAATCTGCAGGCCCCCTGGCTCGGCATCTCGTCGTTTCTCATCCTCGCGGGAACCCTGACCCTGCTCGTGTTCATCGGCGAGGCCGTGCGGGACGCGTTTGACCCGCGAAGGGCGGCCTAATTGGATCCGAGCCAGGAGCCCGTTTTGAGCGTCCGCGATCTGCACATCGGCTTTCGAAAAGCCGGGGAAATCCATAATGTCGTGCACGGCGCGGATTTTGTCATAAGAGAAAACGAAACCCTCGCCCTCGTCGGAGAAAGCGGCTCGGGCAAGACGGTGACAGCCCAGGCGGTGCTCCGTCTGATTCCGGAGTCCATCATCGCCTATCCGCAAGGGGAAATTCTCTTTCAAGGGCGTCATGTGCTCGCCATGAAAGAGCGAGAGCTCCTCGGCATCCGCGGCAATGAGATCGGCATGATCTTCCAGGAACCGATGTCCTCGCTGAACCCGCTCCATACAGTGGAAAAACAAATCAACGAAACCCTCTTCCTCCATCAGGGGCTTTCGGCTTCAAAGGCCCGGCTGAAGTCCCTGGAATGGTTGCAGCGGGTGGGGCTTCGGGATCCCGAGAGAAGACTCGGCTCCTACCCTCATCAGCTCTCGGGAGGGGAACGGCAGCGCGTGATGATCGCGATGGCGCTCGCCAACGAGCCGCGACTCCTGATCGCCGACGAGCCCACGACCGCTCTGGACGTGACGATCCAGGCCCAAATCCTCGCGCTCCTGAAGTCCCTTCAGCGCGAGCTGGGCATGGCCGTGCTTTTCATCACGCACGACCTTGGTGTCGTTCACAGGTTCGCCGACAGGGTGGCCGTGATGCACGACGGGAGGATCGTGGAAACGGGACGTACGGAAGACATCTTTCGCGAACCTTCCGACCCTTATACGCGGGCTCTTCTGGACACGGAGCCGAAAAGCGACCCTCCCGTGGCGGACGCTGCGCGGCCTACCCTCTTGCGAGTGGAAGACCTCAAGATCTGGTTCCCGATCCAACGCGGTTTTCTCCGCCGAACAACCGGTCACGTGAAAGCGGTGGACGGGGTCTCCCTCGAGCTGCGTCAGGGGCAGACCCTGGGGATTGCCGGTGAAAGCGGCTCTGGAAAGACGACGCTGGGCCGGGCAATCGTACGCCTGCTGCGGAGCAAGGGGGCGATCCAATTCGACGGCATCAATGTGGAGTCCGCCGATGCCGTGGCTCTGCGCGCGCTGCGGCGTCGCATTCAAATCATCTTCCAGGATCCCTTTGGCAGTCTCAGTCCGCGCATGTCCGTTGAGCAAATCATAGGCGAAGGATTGCTGGTGCACGACATCGGGGAGCCGTCGGCACGGGAGGGTCTGATCGAAGAGGCGATGAAAGAAGTAGGCCTCGACCCGTCCGGCAAGGACCGATATCCGCACGAGTTCTCCGGTGGCCAGCGGCAACGGATCGCTCTTGCGCGCGCGCTCGTTCTAAAGCCGCAACTTCTGGTCTTGGACGAGCCCACGTCGTCACTCGACCGCACGATACAGTTTCAAGTTCTCGAGCTGCTGCTTCGGCTGCAGATGGCCCACGGCATGGCATATATCTTCATCAGTCATGACTTGAAGGTTCTCAAGTCCCTCTGTCATGATCTGATCATCATGCGTGACGGCAGGATCGTCGAGGCGGGACCGACGCGGGAGATATTCCGCAACCCCCGGGTTGCCTACACGCAGGAGCTGTTGGCGACCGCGTTTCAGAGCTGATTCGGCGGCCTTCCAAACTTCCCGCACGCGTGTAAGAATGGGCCACGCACCATGGTGATAACGGGCCCCGAGTGGAGATTTTGCGACGCGCTGACGCACTGGATTCTACCGGGAGCGGTGTACACGTTCGTCGGCGCAGGTGGAAAAACCACGGCCATGAAGCGGATTGCCTCATTTCTCGTCGACGCCGGTCTGAAAGTTCGATTGACCACCACGACAAGAGTCGGCATCGAGGAGCTCAAGGGTGTCCCCGTATTTTTCGTCAGGCAGCCGACGGACCTGCCAACGGCGATTGCAGGGGATTTTCCCCTGGGCATGCTCGTCGGAAGTGCTCTGCACGACACAGACAAGTATCAGGGCATAGCCCCGCGCCTGATCGAATCCCTTGCCCTTGACGGGGGCACCGTGCTGCTCGTAGAAGGGGACGGATCGAGAAGATGCCCTGTGAAGATACCGAAAGAACACGAACCTGTTATTCCCGCCAATACGCGCACCGTTTTTGCCGTCATGGGCGCCCTCGCCATCGACGAACCAATCGACGAAATCCATTGCTACAATCACGAGAAGGCGCTTTTACTGGCGCGAAGGTCGGGCGGAATTCTCGATGTCGAAATGCTCGCAGCGATTTCCGGGGATCCCCAGGGCAGCGCCAAGGGTGTCCTTTCGGGAATGGGTTTCCATCTTCTCATCAACCAGGGGGATGTCGAGCGAAAGCGTCCTCTCGCTATGGCGGTGATGAGGCGCGCCCATGAGCTTTACGGCGTTTCGGGCGCCGTTGTCTCCATGCAGAAGGGGGAGCTCTACGCTAGAACGGACGACTGAGGGCCGACCGCTCGCTATCGTAAAGGGTGCCGGCGACCTCGCGACGGGAGTCGCGCTGTCATTCATGGCGTCCGGGTTTGCGGTCCTCATGACAGAGATTCCCTGTCCCACGGCGATACGGTTGAGCGTTTCTTTCGCTACGGCCGTCTATGAAGGGACCCGCGAGGTGGAGGGCATCCGAGCCACGTGCGCGACGGCGGAAAGCTGGCAGTCGGTGCTTGCCTCCGGCTCCGTCGCTGTGATCGTGGACCCTCACGCCCTTGTCGTGGAAGTCGCCGGTGCCGTCGTCATCATCGATGCGATCATGTCAAAGACGAACACGGGCATTGCGCGAAGGGATCGATCCGTCGTCATAGGCCTCGGTCCGGGATTCGTCGCCGGCAGGGATGTGGACGCGGTGATCGAAACAATGAGAGGCCATGAGCTGGGTCGGGTCATTCGCGACGGAAGCGCCATCGCCGACACGGGAACGCCAGGGGATATCGGCGGGAAGACTGCGGAACGTGTCCTGCGTGCTCCGCGAGACGGGCACGCGATTCACGCCAAATGCATCGGGGACATCGTGGCGAAGGGAGACATCGTAGTCCGGGTGGACGGCGAGCCGGTCGTGGCGCTTTTTGCCGGGTGTCTTCGAGGATTGATCCATGAAAAGGCGTTCGTGCAAAAAGGGATGAAAATCGCCGATGTCGACCCTCGCGCGGATGTGCGTTTCATACATAGTGTCTCCGACAAGGCACGGGCGGTTGGCAGAGCGGCGTTGGAAGCCGCTCTTTCCCTCGGCCGAGAGCGCGGGCTCCTGCGGGTGCAGGGCTGAATTAGGCACGTTTCCGGAATAGCTCCTGATTGTCATTGAAAGCCTGCGTCCTTATACTTCGGTTCACACATGCGCGCGCTCATCGAAATCGATCAAGCCATCAGCGTCGTTCAGCAGGAAATGCGATCGAGGGCTTCCCACCCCGGGGCGATCGTCATGCTGGATGAGGCCGTGGGGAGGGTCCTTGCGCGCGACGTGATATCCCCTATCGATTCCCCCCCTTTCGACAAGTCCACCCGGGATGGTTTCGCCCTTTCGGCAGGTGGCAGCGGCACAGAGTGGATCATCCGGGATACCGTCGCGGCAGGCGGCGCGCCGGGGCGCGCGCTTGCACCAGGTGAATGCTCGCGCATCATGACGGGAGCGCCGCTTCCCTCGGGAGCTGAAAGGGTTGCAAGCAAAGAATGCATGAGTGAGCGGAACGGACGTGCCCGCCTCCTTAAGGTGGAGCCCCTGGACAATATCGTGCGGCGAGGCGCGAATATCGCTCGCGGGCAGGTGGTGCTTCATCCGAAAGTGCTGGCCGCACAGGACATAGGGATACTGGCGGCATCGGGCTTCGCGGAAGTAACGGTGGCAGTGCCTCTGTCGATAGGGATCGTCTGCACTGGCCCTGAGCTCCAGCCTCCCGGCGGTCCGCTCGGCGCGGGACAAATTTATGACTCCAACGGCCCACAGCTTGCCGCACAGCTTGCAGCCATTCAATGCCCCGCGCGACAACGAGGCATCGTCGCCGACGAACCGGGTCTCTTGACCGAGGCGCTCGCCAGCGCACTCGCCGAGCACGAGCTCGTCCTCGTCTCAGGCGGTGTCTCCGAAGGAGACTTCGACTATGTCCCCGGCTGCCTCGAATCCCTGGGGGCGACGATCCTCATGCACGGCGTGGCCGTCAAACCGGGAAAGCCGACACTGTTCGCGCGCCGTGGCAGCTCCTGGATTTTCGGGCTTCCGGGGAATCCCGTCTCCACCTTTGTAATTTTCGAGCTCTTGGTGAAGCCCTTTCTCTACGGGTGCATGGGCATTGATTGGGAGCCGCCATGTTTTCACGGCACACTCGGTGAGGTTGTCCGCCGGAAGGACGCCGGACGCGTGGAGTATCTCCCCGTCCGCATGCAGGGAGGCAGCATCCTTCCGATCGCTTTCCATGGATCGGCGCACCTGAACGCACTCGGGGACGCCGACGGAATCATACGGATTGAACGGGGTGTGCACGAGCTCGCCCGAGGCACGGAGATCGATGTTCGACCGCTTTGATCGATCCATCACGTACCTGCGCATATCCGTCACCCACGCGTGCAATCTTCGTTGCGTCTATTGCGCACCTCCTGACGGAGCACCGCAGCGGAGTCGCGCGGATCTCCTGACGCCGGAGCAGATGACGGAGGTGGCGCGTGCTGCGGTGCGGCTCGGCGTCACGAAGATCCGCCTCACCGGCGGCGAGCCGCTCATGCGCCCCGATATCGTGGAGCTCGTGCGGATGCTGGCCGGCATCGACGGCCTGGCCCACATCGCCATGACCACAAACGCCACGCTGCTGGCGCCCCTGGCGGCGCCGCTGCGCGATGCGGGTCTCCAGAGCGTGAACATCTCACTCGATACCCTCGACCCCGCGCGCTATCGCGAGTTGACCCGTGGCGGCAATCTTGATTCGGCGCTCGCCGGTCTGCACGCGGCGCTTGCCGTGCACCTGCGCGTCAAGGTCAACATGGTCATTCTGGGGAGCACCACCTCGGCGGAGATTTCGGGTCTGCGCGATTTCTGCGCGGCCAGCGGAGCACGACTTCAGCTCATCGACCACTTCGATCTTTCGCAGCCCAAGAAGGAACGCGCCGCCATGGATCGGCCGCCGCCTTGCGGCGGCTGCAACCGCATCCGTCTCATGGCGGACGGAATGTTGAAGCCCTGCCTCCAGGCGAACGACGAGATACCGCTGGATTTCTCACGACTCGAGGAGAGCCTGCGGGAGGCGATCCTGTCGAAGCCGCGGCGCGGCGGCGTATGCACGAATCGCGCCATGTCACAGATAGGGGGTTGAGCATGGATCTGAGCCACGTCGACGGCGAGGGGCGCGCGATCATGGTGGACGTCTCGGGCAAGCAGCGGGTGCGCAGGACCGCGAGGGCGGCCGGGGCGATCCTGATGCACGCCGACACCCTCGGTCTGATCCGTGGCAAGCTCCTGCAGAAGGGGGATGCCTTGGCCGTTGCACGCGTGGCGGGCATCGCCGCGGCCAAGCGCACGGCCGATCTCATCCCGCTGTGTCACAACATCCGCATCGATCAGGTGCTCGTGGACTTCCGTCTCGGCACGGATCGCATCGACATCGAGGCGTCGGCGATCTGCACGGAGAGCACGGGAATCGAGATGGAAGTCCTTACGGCCGTTTCCGTGGCGGCCCTCACTCTGTATGACATGTGCAAGGCCGCGGACAAGGACATGCGCATCACCGATGTCCGTCTCGTGGAGAAGTGGAAAGCCGAAACCGCGTGAAGCACGAGTTCGCGATCCTTTCCATCAATGTTTCCAAGAGCAGGGGCGAGCAGAAAACGCCGGTTCCGAGCGCCACGTTGCGCGAAGGGCACGGGATCGTTGGCGACGCACACGCGGGGAATTGGCATCGCCAGGTGTCGCTGCTCGCTGACGAGGACATCGATACCATGCGCGGACGCGGCGTCGACCTGACCTACGGCGCATTCGCCGAAAACATAACGACGCGCGGCATCGACCTCGGTTCCCTGAGCGTCGGTGCGCGACTATCCATCGGCCCCGCGATACTGGAAGTGACGCAGATCGGCAAGGTTTGTCATCAAGGCTGCGCGATTTCCATTGCGGTAGGCGATTGCGTTATGCCGCGCAGAGGCGTATTCGCGTGCGTGGTAGAAGGCGGAGAAATCGATCGTGAAAGTCGCTGTTATATCGATCTCTGACCGCGCGGCGCGAGGCGATTACGAGGACCTCTCTGGCCCCGAAATCGAGAAGGCGCTGCGGTCACGTTTCCCCGACGCGGTGGTAAGCAGGGCGATCGTCCCCGACGAGGAGGATCGAATACTCTCCGCACTGCACGCCGCGGAAAGCTCAGACTTCATCATCACCACGGGCGGCACGGGCATCTCCCCACGCGACATCACGCCCGAGGTGACGGCGCGGTTCTACGAGAAGGAAATACCGGGCATCTCGGAGGCGCTCCGTGAGGCCTCTCGCGGAGAGACGCCATTCGCGATGCTTTCACGCGGCCGGGCCGGGCTGCGCGGTCACTGCATCGTCGTTAACTTCCCCGGCTCGCTGAAGGCGGTCCAGCTTTGCATGACGGTGATCACACCCATCATGGAGCATGCAATCCGGATGCTGGACGGCGAGGGCCACTCTTCGCGCTGAAAGCAGCGCGTTTCTCTTGACGAAATTGACCAATGCCGACAGCATGGTCTCCGGCAGGAGCACCAAGTGAGACAAAACATGACAAAAAGCATAGTCGCTGGACTCTTCATGATGGTTTTCATGATTCTGTCTGCCAACAGTCAGGAGAAGGTAAGCGTTGCCGCGGCGTCCAACATAAGCTCGATTGCGGTTCCGCTCCAAGCGGCGTTCTCGGCCGATTTTCCGGCCTATAAGATAGAGTTTACATTCGGCGCATCCGGCGCTCTGGCAACCCAGATACTCAACGGCGCCCCATTTCAAGTCTTTCTATCCGCTGATACGAGCTTCCCGCAAAAGCTCGTCGACGCGAAAATGACCTCCGGTGCGACGAGAGTCTACGCCGTTGGGAAGCTGATTTTTCTAACCACAAAGACGCTCGATCTTTCGCGGGGCCTTTCCGTGCTTCTCGATGCATCGATTGCCCAATTCGCCAATTCCAATCCTGAAACCGCGCCGTATGGGAGGGCAGCCCAGGAGGCGCTCGTGAAGACGGGCTTGTTGGACAAGGTGAAGGGCAAGCTGGTCACTGCGCAGACGGTGACGCAGGCTCTGCAGTTCACCCTCACGAGCGTTGACGCTGGCTTCGTGAACAAATCCGCGTTGTACTCCGCGGAATTGAAGGCCTGGAACAAAGAGGGAACCTACTGGTTCGAGGTCGACCCGACGCTCTACGCGCCCATCGAGCAGGGCTTCGTTGTGGTCAAGTCCGCCGCATCGCTGCCCGCGGTTGCAGCCTTTTCCACATTTCTCCTGTCGCCGCACGCGCAAGCCGTTTTTGCCTCCTACGGATACGGCACGCCTTGAAGCTCGACTTCGTTCCGTTCTGGGTATCTTTCCACCTCGGTCTCTGGGTAACGACACTGCTCCTGGTCATTTGCTTTCCCCTCGCATGGGTCTTCTCTCAGGCAAAAGGAAGATGGGTACCCTGGGTCGAGTCGACCGCTTCACTTCCACTGGTCCTTTCGCCAACGGTCCTCGGGTTTTACCTCCTCCTTCTCTTGTCACCCCGCGGACGCATCGGCCAGTTCTTTCTCAGCGTATTCCACGTGCGCCTGGCGTTCTCGTTCCCCGGCATCGTGATCGCCGGGTGCATCGCCTCCCTTCCCTTTATGCTCACGGCTCTGCGAACAGGCATCCTCGCGCTGCCGCCGCATCTCTTGGAGGCCTCCTACACGCTGGGAAAAGGTAAGGTTGAAACGATATTCCGAATCGTCATCCCCAACATGAAGTCCGGCATCATAGCGGGCATCGTCAACACGTTCGCGCACACCCTGGGAGAGTTCGGCGTGGTTCTCATGGTCGGGGGGAGCATCCCCGGAGTCACGAAGGTCGTTTCCATTGCCGTGTACGAAAAGGTAGAGAGCCTGGACTTTGGCGGCGCGCATCTCTATGCCGCGATCCTCGTGGTCGTGAGCTACCTGGGCGTCCTTCTTCTCAATCGTCTTCAGCGTCAGGAACGGAGACGCTGAGGTGCTGCGTTTCTACGTCAAAACGCGGCTGGACGCCGGAAACAGATCGTTCGAGCTTGAAGTCGAATACGCCCTCACGGCCGGGAGTCTTCTGGGTGTACGCGGTCCGTCCGGGAGCGGCAAGACGACACTCCTCCGCTGCCTTGCCGGTCTGCATCGACCTGACGAAGGAATGATCGAACAGGACGGCGCGATCTGGTTCGACGGTGCCAAAAGGATATTCGTGCCACCGCAGAGGAGATCCGCCGGTCTCGTCTTCCAGGACTACGCCCTCTTCCCCCACATGACGGTGCTCGGCAACATTCTCTATGCAAATGCCGACAGAGTCCGAGCGCGGGAGCTACTGGAAATCACACATCTCACGCGGGAGGCAAACCAGTTTCCAGGAGAGCTTTCTGGGGGACAGAAACAGCGCGCCGCGCTTGCCCGCGCGCTGGCAAGGCGGCCGTCGCTTCTCCTGCTCGACGAGCCGCTCTCCGCACTGGACGAAGACCTGCGCGATTCTCTTGCCACCGAGATCTCCCGGATCCAGCGCGAGACCGGCATCACCGCGGTGCTTGTCAGTCACTCCAGGAGCGAGATCGAACGGCTCTGCACGGAAGTACTCGAGCTGAACGATGGCCGCATGGAGGCGGGTAATAGTGCCCTCTTCTGAAAGCCCCGCTCAGTCCACTCCGACGATCACGCTCGATGCTTTGACCACCGCGTAGGCATCCTTGCCTTCCTTGAGACCGAGTCTTTCCACGGAGGCTTTCGTAATCACCGACGTGATGACCGTCCCTCCGGGCAGCTCGATCGTCACTTCCGCGTTTACAACGCCCATGACGATGGCTTTGACCTTCCCTTTGAAGACATTCCGGGCACTCAGCTTCATTCCCGCATCTCCTTCTTCATGCCGCCATACCGACGGAGCGTGCATACCAGATTCGCGCAAAGGTATACTCCCCCGATGCCTGCGATGGAAAGTCCTCGACTTGACGCCCCCACACCTGTGGAGGTCTCCGCGCGGGGTAGATCGCGAGCTGCTCGGATGGTAGTCTTGTGTCAACCCGTCCCGACGAGAGCAGCCAAGGGGCAACCGCAGTGGGTACCCCGGCGTTATATGTCCTTGAAAGCAGGAGCGATCGATGGAATTGAGTTTTGTCCCACGAGCTGAGCTGAAGGATCGAGAGTGGGATGAAGAGGCTAAACTGTGGGACCGGCCGAAGATCGACCGCGAGATCCTTCAGGAACTAAACCGGCGGAGCACTTCGGAAGGGATGCTGCGTCTCGTCGTGCACACGGCCCTTATTTTGGCAACGGCGTGGCTGACGGTTCTCGCCTGGCGATACTCCTTGCCTTTCGCGGTGGTCCCATTCCTGTTCTACGCATTCCTTGTTGGCTTCCTCAACGGCATCGAGCACGAGATGCGTCACCTGATCGTCTTTTCCAGGCGCCTGGACTGGTTCAGTGATGCCGTCTACTTCCTGATCCATCTCCTCTGGAAATTCGGGTCCCGCAATCAGCGGGTTTCGCACAGAATCCACCATCGATACACCATGGTGTGGGGCGTTGATCCGGAGACCGATTTTCCGGAGACGATTTCCAGACGGTGGGTCCGGAAGGTTCTGCTGGGGTTGCTGGTAACTGTGCTGACGCTGGGCATTCCGTCGTTCTTCAAGATGCTGTGGGACTTGATTCAGCGCTCCCGAGGCCGCCTGAATCCGAAAATCAAGGCGCACTGCGACGCCGGAGACTTGAAGTTCATTCGGCGAGAGTCTGTGGTCATTCTCGTCGTCAATGTCGTTGCCTTCGCGGGTCTGGTGTGGTGGCAACGCTGGGACCTCATCCTGCTTCTGATGTTGGGTCCGCAGGTGGGCCTCGCCATTGCCGCATTCTGGCATCTCACCGAACACATCGGCATGATGTTCAACTCGAATGATTACCGTTTCTGCACCCGTGGTGTCAAAGTCATGTGGTTTGTGAAGTTCCTCTACGGCGGTCTCGACGAGCACGTTGAGCACCATCTCTTTCCGGCCGTTCCCTCGCGCAACCTGACCCGGCTCCGCGAAGCTCTCGACTACCCAATCCCGGAGCGGCAGAACGTCATAAAGTGCTGGCGTGAGATTCTTGCAATCGCCAGACACAAGGAGAAGCAGCCCGCTGACGAATTCGTTCCCAGGATGTAGCGGGCCGATAGAGGACAATTCCGGCTCCGGAATCGCGGATCCCCAGCGCACAGCCAATGCGCCCCTCATCGTAGCGGCAGTTTTTTCGTATCTTTGAATAGACTACTTTCCTGGTCTTGAAGGAGAGCTCATGCTGCTCAGGCTGCTATTCATTCCCCTATTTGGCCTCTTCCTTTTTGGCGCGACCGCCGCTTCGGCTCTCAGCTACGATGATGCCGTTCATCTCCTGGAGCGCACGGGCTTCGGCGTTCCTCCCCAAGCCATCGCGTCCCTCGTCCCGTTCAGTCGCGCGGAGGCGGTGGATTTGCTCATCAGCGGCCTGCAAACCGACCCCCCGGTTTCTCCTCCGCAATGGAGCATCCCGCCTTTTACGAAGCCACCGGGTGACAAGACGCACCCGGCCGACGCGGCTGCACTAAAAGCCTACCAGCAGACGATTCAGGACCACGCGCAGGAGCTACGCTCGTGGTTCATAAGCGGCCTTGTCTCTTCGCCGAGCCCTCTTACAGAGAAGATCGTTCTTTTCTGGCACAATCATTTCACTTCCAGCCTGGAAAAAACCAACGCCCCCGATTTGCTCCTGCGGCAGGACCTGCTGCTGCGAAAACTCGGAACAGGGCGTTTTGGGGACCTGGTGCACGCCATCTCCCAGGATCCGGCCATGGTTCTCTACTTGGACGACAACACGAACATGAAGGGAAAACCGAATGAGAATTTCGCCCGTGAGCTGTTGGAGCTGTTCACGATGGGAGAGGGCACCTATACGGAGCAGGACGTAAAGGAAGCGGCGCGCGCCTTCACCGGTCTCACCGTCGACAGATATGCCGGCACGACGACGTTCGATCCGAGTCGGCATGACGATGGGCAGAAGACCTTTCTGGGAAAGACGGGGAATTTCTCCGGGGACGACATCATCGATATCATCCTCGCACAGGATGGACCCGCCGTCTTTCTGACGGAGAAGCTCTGGAGGACGTTTATCTCTTCCCGGCCCGACCCAGGCCTGGTGCGGAGCTGGGCGGCCTCGTTCCGCTCCTCCGGCTATGACATCAGGGCGCTTTTGAGGCTCATCCTTTCAAGTGACGCCTTCTGGGCGCCGGAAAATCGCGACACACTCATCAAATCTCCTGTCGAGCTCTTGATCGGCTTCATCAGGACGTGGGGCATCACCGGCTACGATCCGAAACGGCTCACCTACGAGCTTGCGCGTCTTGGACAGGACTTGTTCAATCCCCTCAGCGTCAAAGGTTGGCCGGGGGGACAGGATTGGATCGACACGGCGACATTGCTGGAGCGGCGTCGAGACATTGCGGACCTGGCGAGCGCCTTCCGCACGCAATCACAACTTGCCTCGGCAAATCTCGAATAAGGCATGAGAATGAGAACACGATTGCAATTGCGCCATCTGACCGTTCTGGCCGCCCTGCTCGCCTGCCCTCTCCTGCAAGCGCAGTCCGCGGCCACTCCGTCCCCAGTCAATACCCTCGTGGTCATACAGCTGGCGGGCGGCAACGATGGTCTGGACACCGTTATCCCTTTCGGCGATCCAGCGTATGCGGCGCTTCGCCCGACAATCGCCCCGCGTGCGTCAGACCTCATCAAGCTGGACGGGACACTCGCGCTCCATCCAGCACTGGCGCCGCTCCTGCCGACATGGAACGAAGGGGACCTCGCAATCGCACTCGGTGTCGGGTATCCCGAACCGAATCGGTCCCATTTTCGATCTACCGATATTTGGGAGACCGGCTCCTCCTCGAACGAGGTGCTGAGCGCAGGCTGGCTGGCGCGCCTTCTGACTTCGGCCGCACGTCCCCCCGCGCTCTTCGCCGATTCCCTCATCCTGGGTGAAACGCAGCCGGGCCCCCTGAGGGGACCGGGAATGCACAACATATCCATGGACAGCGTGGACGCGTTCATTCGGGACGCCGCGCAGATTGAAAGCGAATCGGGGGGACAGAACGCGAGCCTCCAGTACATCGATTCCGTGCAACAGGACATCAGCGCCGCCGCGGCGGAGCTGATGAAGATCAAGCCGTCAATCAAGGAACCCGCCGTGGCGTTTCCGAATTCGGCCCTCGGCAATCAGTTGAAGACGAGCTTTCAGCTTCTGGCGGCAGGACTGCGCGTGCCGGTGATCAAACTCACGCTGCGCGGGTTTGACCTCCACAGCGATGAAAGACTGGCCCAGGAAAAGCTCCTCGGCGAGTTTGCAACCGCTGTCGGCGCATTCCGTCTGAATCTCGTCCAAGCCGGCTTGTGGAATGACGTGCTCGTCATGACCTATTCCGAGTTCGGTCGCCGGGTGCAAGAAAACGCGAGCAACGGGACCGACCACGGAACGGCGGCACCGCTTTTCATCCTCGGTGGAACGGTGAAAGGCGGGTTCTACGGGTCGCAACCCTCGCTCGCCGCGTCGGATCTGGACCAGGGAGACATGAAATATGCGCTGGACTTTCGGATCATATACCGCACTATCGCGGAAGGATTTTTTGGGATCAAGGATCCCACACTTCTTGCCGCGGTGTTCCCCACGGTGACGAGCATACTTCCACTGTTTAAGACCTCGCCCCAATAGGCACTCAATTCGATGCCGATTCCGTCTGTTCCCAATGGCCGAAGAGGTCGATAGTGAAATGTGGGGCAAGGTGTGAGCAACTTTTCCATTGACAGGGTCAAAGATCTTCCGGTCATGCCCGAGGTCGCCATCAAGGTGATGAACCTGAAAGGGGGCGGCACGGAGGTTTCTTTCAAGGACCTCGAGAGTATCATCAAGGTGGACCTCGGGCTCACCTCCAAAATCCTCCGCATCGCCAACTCCGCGCTCTACGCCCGGCAGCGTGAGATCACCAGCCTCCAGATGGCGATAAGTCTGCTCGGGTTCAAGAACATCCGCAACCTCGTGCTCCTGGTAACCGCGTCGGGAATGTTCCCGCGAATGAAGAGGAGCCTCTTCCACCCCCGGTTCTGGAAGCACAGCATCATGAGCGCATTCCTTTCCCGCTCGCTTTCGGTGCGCTGCGACAAAAGATCGGGAGCCGAAGAAGCATTCATCGCCGCGCTCCTCCATGACATCGGCCAGCCCGTTCTCTACGACAGCGACCCCGAGCAGTACGAGCAAGTGCTTGCAGCGGAGAGGCTGGGGGCCATGCCGCTGGAGACAATTGAAGACATGACATTCGGAACCAACCACAGGAAGATCGGAGGGGCTCTGCTCAGGAAGTGGAATTTTCCAGAGCTCTACGCCGATGTCGCCGAGGAGCACGAAAGTCTCAATATCACATCGCCCAACAAGGCGGCCGTTATTATGGTCACGGTCGCCTCTCTCATGGCGGAGAAAATCGTCGACCATGCTCTTCTCCCTCAGAAAGAGGAAACTCTCCTGCAGTTCCTTCCTCATACGTGCCTTTCCGGCATGGATCTGGATGTCCTGATGAAGGCATACACGGGAGAGCTCGCAAGCGACCCGCTCTACCATGAGTTCCGGAACCTCTTCGGAGCCGAATGACCTGAGGTAATCGGCCCCGTCTCAGGGGGCCATCAGGGTTGGCAGCTTCACCGAGTATCCCAGCCTCACGTTGACGGACCAGTAGCTCCCCGGCTGTGCGATGCCGAGGCTGGTGGCAGTGTTGCCGAACGAAGCAGATAGGCTCCACGTCCCGTTTCCACTCGTCAGGTCCCCGTTCGCGTCAACCTCGCCCTGGACCTGGTTTGAGGGAACCCCGCTTACCAAGTCCTGATAGCTTCCCACGTAGCCCCGGAGGCTGAGGTCAAGGACATCGCCATTCTTCGCTGGAATAGCGAGGGACCCTTTGAGGCCTGCGCCGAGCACGAGAACCGAAGAGGGCGTGTAGTAGAGATACGGTTCGGAATGGTCGCTGTTCTGCCACGTGACGTTGCCGGACAGAGAAAGCACACCATAGGGGGAACCGCCTTTCAGGATGTCGATTGTAATCTCCTGGAGCGCTGTGTACATCATGTTCTGGTAGGCGAGCTGGTCTGTTTGCACGAGGTCCACCCTGCCGTAGGTGCGAAGAGTCGTGTCGTGGAGAGGCCACACATCGATGAAGGAGAGCAAGGTGGTGAGATTGGCTTCGGCGGATGCATCGTAGAGGGAGACTTGGAGGGCGGGATCGAGCGATTCAGGAAGCCTGCCCCACGTGAAGGTGGAATTGAGGTAAAGCGCGTTGAACGCGCCCGCGGCGACATCGAGCTTCGCGTAGGGCGATGCCGCGGAGACGGATTGGAAGAAATCACCCGACGGTGTGACCGTGCCGGTCTTGAGGAAAAGGCTGTCGCCGACCAGCATGCCGCCAATCCGCGGGGAAATCGTTACGTCCTCCAGATAGAAGCTGATGGGAACGCTCACTGAGATGTCTTGTACCTGGTACGAGGAGGAGTCCGTTCCACCCGTGGCGTTAGCCCGCAGAATCCTCCAATCATCCGTCTGGTATTCCGCTGATATTCCCAGCGTGCTATTGAAAGAGCGCGACCATGCCGTCTCGGCATGAAGCTGTACATGCTGTGTATCGGCAAACGCCGAGGTCTGGGAAGAGATGCTGTCCGCGTGTTCACGCGCGAGGTGATTGTAGAGGGTGGTGACGTTTTCGAAATTCGGGTCCGCCTTGTATACGAGGCCGTATGCATCCTGAGCCGATTTCCAATCGCTTTTCCATTCGTATACCTTTCCCAGCCGGAAAGTGGCGTCCAGGTCCCCGGGATCCACTGCCAGGACCCGGTTGAACTGAGCGATGGCGAGATCGAGCTCGGGGTTGTCTCCCGCAAGGTAGTAGTCGCCCAGCTCGTTGCGCACGGAGGAAACCTCTTGCTCAAAATCGTAGAAGGCGCGGAGCTGAGTATGGCGGTAGAGGGTGTGCAGGAGTGTGAGGTTCTTCTGGAGGAGATCCCGCTGGCCCGATGCGGCGTTCGACCTCTTTGCAAGCTCCGCTGTCAATGATTTCGCGTCACTGAGAGGATCTCCTGATGCCTGCGGCACCGGCTCCGGCGGCTGTGCCAAGCTTCGGGCAATGCCCGCAAGCTCCGCGAAATACGCAGGAAGCTGCGCCGCGCCCGGATCACCGGACAAACGCTCGACGATTTGGAGTGCGCTCTTCACCTGTCCCGCCCAGAGCAAGCTTTGCGCCTCCGTATATGCGGCGCTCGTTGAGGCGCGGCTGCCCGCGTCCACGGAAAGAACCGACTGCGCCTGCGAGGTGAGACGGTCGCTCAGGTCGATCTTTGCAGTGACAACCCGCGAAAGGTCATCGTCGGCCAGATCCTGCGCCATCTCAGACAGCGTTCCCGCGCGGTCGAATGTCCATCCGTTTGCCTTCGTAGACTGCATGAAAAGTGCCTGTGCTTGGACATCCCTGGCCGAAAGATTCTGGGTTGTTTCCCCGTCCACCTGGGAAGCGCTCACCGCCTGGTCGGACTGGGCCAGGACAGCGGTTGCTGCATCCACGAGCCGCGACAGGTTGTCCTTCTCCCCGGCTAACGCATTTTCCGCGGCTTGGAGCTTGTCCTCCGCCGCATGGACGGACGCGAGAGCCGCGTCGGTTTCCTTTCCTATCTTTGCCACGGCCTGGGCTTTGTGCGCGGCATCCAAAGCTGCCTGGGAGTTGTCGCGATTCGAGGTCGCCTGGGCGAGCTTTGCGATCTCCGCATCGAGCCCTCCCCGCGCCTGCGTTGCGATAGCGGGGAAGCGCAGGAAATAGTCGGAGAGAACATTCCCGCGATCGATGAGGAGGGGAAGCGGCGAGGATTTCGCTTCCGCCTCGGTGAGTGCGTGGTAAGCGTAGTTGGCCAGGATGCGGCGGTATTCGCCTATTGCCTTGCCTTTGAGGCCGTTCCAGAAATAGGCCTGCGCCAGAACCTGGCGCAGAACAAGGTTATCGGGATTCTGCACGAGCTTCCCTTCGTATTCCGCAAGCACCTGGTCTTTGAGGCCCTCCGCCGTCTGGAATGAATCCAGGTAAGCGGTGAGTGTGTCCGACGGCACAAACATGTCCTGCACGCGCTTGCGTTCCGCGTCGGCGTCGGTTTTCTTCCCCATGGCGCGCAACGTGTCGATGACCAGGAGATGGTACGACAGGGTCTGAGGCGAGGCGGCTGCCGCTGCCATATAGGCACGGAGCGCCCTGTCGGGGTAGCTATTCACGCGGTAGACCCTGCCCAAGTCCACGAGCCGCGCCGGATCGGAGCCTGCGCTTGCCTGGGCCGCCTTGAACGTCGCTTCCGCCTCCTGTCCCTTGCTTGCCCACAGATAGGTGAGGCCGAGATTCACGGTGAGATCGGCATCCCCCGGGAAAGCGGCCAGACCGTCGCGGAAGAAGGCGATGGACTGATCGTAGTTGCCGTTCCAGGCAGCCACTTTGCCCGCTTCCAGCCACA
>Ga0265342_10000697_pt1 | contig 35251 bp, 25 predicted proteins | sample 4CB327metaG_FD_203125 | JGI IMG/M metagenome (GOLD analysis project Ga0265342, IMG submission 203125) | Rhizosphere microbial communities from Carex aquatilis grown in University of Washington, Seatle, WA, United States - 4-CB3-27 metaG | ecosystem: Host-associated > Plants > Roots >... | reverse complement strand
CGACCGCCTCCTGCAGCATGCGCTTCTCGTTGCGGATGATGATCTCGGGAGCGTTGAGCTCCTGCAGCCTCTTCAACCGGTTGTTACGGTTGATGACGCGGCGGTAGAGATCGTTGAGATCGCTGGTCGCGAAGCGGCCGCCGTCGAGCGGAACGAGCGGGCGGAGATCCGGCGGAATCACCGGGATCACCTCCAGCATCATCCAGTCGGGCTTGTTGCCCGACTCGCGGAACGCGTCGACGACCTTCAGGCGCTTCGACAGCTTCTTGCGCTTCGCCTCCGACGTCGCCTCCTTCATCTCGCCGCGCAGCTGCTCCGAGAGCGTCGGGATGTCGATATGGCGCAGCAGATCGCGGATCGCCTCGGCGCCCATGCCGGCCGAGAACGCGTCGTCACCGAACTCCTCGGCCGCCTTGATGTAGCGCTCCTCGGTGAGGAGCTCGCCACGCTGCAGACCGGTCTCCTTCGGGTCGACGACGACGTACGACTCGCAGTAGAGGATCTTCTCGAGATCCTTGAGCGTGATGTCGAGCAGGTTGCCGATGCGCGACGGCAGCGACTTCAGGAACCAGATGTGCGCGACCGGCGTGGCCAGGTTGATGTGGCCGAGCCGCTCGCGGCGGACCTTGGACTGGATGACCTCGACGCCGCACTTCTCGCACACGATCCCGCGGTGCTTCATGCGCTTGTACTTGCCGCAGTTGCACTCGTAATCCTTCACTGGGCCAAAGATCTTGGCGCAGAACAGGCCGTCGCGTTCGGGCTTGAAGGTTCGGTAGTTGATGGTCTCGGGCTTCTTCACCTCGCCGTGCGACCACTCGTGGATCTTGAGCGGCGACGCGAGGGAGATCCGGATCGCGGAGAAAGACAGCGGATCTTTCGGTTTCTCGAAAAAGTTGAAGATGTCTTTCACGATTCCACCTTTCCCGTAGCGGACACGTTCATAGCTTTTACTCGCCCCCCAGCTCGGCCGGCGCGGCCGGAGCAGGCGGCGTGGAAGCGCTGGCGCTGGCGCTGACCTTGGCGGCGACTTCGCGCGCCATCAGCTCGAGCGTCGATTCCTGCTTGCGAGGGGCGTTCGGATCCTCGATCAGCTCGACGTTCAGGCACAGCGATTGCAGCTCTTTCAATAGCACGTTAAACGACTCAGGCAAGCCCGACTCGAGCACGTGCTCGCCTTTGACGATCGCTTCGTACATCCGGGTGCGGCCGATGACGTCGTCGGATTTGACGGTCAGGAACTCCTGCAGGCCATAGGCGGCGCCGTACGCCTCCATGGCCCAGACCTCCATCTCGCCGAGCCGCTGGCCGCCGAACTGCGCCTTGCCACCCAGCGGTTGCTGAGTGACCAGCGAGTACGGACCGATCGAACGCGCGTGGATCTTGTCGTCGACCAGGTGGTGCAGCTTGAGCATGTACATGACGCCCACGGTGACGTCGTGGTCGAACGCCTCGCCGGACTTGCCGTCGAACAGCGTCGCCTGCCCATTGCTCGACTGCTCAGCCAGTGCCAGCAGCGCCTTGATGTCGGTCTCCTTGGCGCCGTCGAAAACCGGCGTCGCCAGGTGGATGCCCTCACGCAGCGTCATCGCCGCGCGCTTGAGACCGTCGTCGTCCAGCGAATCGAACAGCTTCTGGTGGTGCTCCTCGGTGAAGATCTTCTTCATCCGCGCGCGCAGAGCGTCGCCGCTCCACTCGCGCTCGAGCTGCGCCTCGATCTGCTTGCCGAGCTGAAGCGCGGCGCCACCGAGGTGCGTCTCGAGGATCTGACCGACGTTCATACGCGACGGAACGCCGAGCGGATTCAGCACGATGTCGACCGGCGTGCCGTCGGCCTGGTAGGGCATGTCCTCCTCGGGCAGAACCCGCGAGACCACGCCCTTGTTGCCGTGGCGGCCGGCCATCTTGTCGCCGACCGACAGCTTGCGCTTGATGGCCACGTAGACCTTGACCATCTTGATGACGCCCGGCGGAAGCTCGTCGCCCTTGGTCAGCTTGGAGATCTTGTCGCGATAGAGAAGCTCGATCGCGTTGATGTCCTCCTGCAGCTGCGTGGCGAGCTGGCCGATCTTTTCTTCGGTCTTGCCGGCCGCCTCTTCGACCTGCAGCTCCGTCCAGTAGCGCGGCGGAACCTCGTCGAGCGTGGCGTTCTCGATCGTCTGCCCCTTGGCGCAGAGGACCTTGCCCTTGTCGTCGACCAGACGCACCGAGGTGGTCTTGCCCACGAGCAGCTTGCGCATGCGCGCGTGGTAGGACTCGGAGACGATCTTCACCTCGTCGCGCTGGTCGGCGAGGAGCTTCTCCTTCTCCTGGTCCTCGATGTCCTTGGCGCGCTCGTCCTTCTCCGTGCCCTTGCGCGAGAACACCTTGGCGCTGATGACGATACCCTGCACGCCCGGCGGGACGCGCAGTGAGCTGTCACGCACGTCGCCGGCCTTCTCGCCGAAGATCGCGCGCAAGAGCTTCTCTTCGGGCGACAGCTGAGTCTCGCCCTTGGGCGTGATCTTGCCCACCAGGATGTCCTGCGGCTTGACCTCGGCGCCGATGCGCACGATGCCCGACTCGTCGAGGTCCTTGAGAGCCTCCTCGCCGACATTCGGGATGTCGCAGGTGATCTCTTCCTTGCCGAGCTTGGTGTCGCGCGCGACGCACTCGAACTCCTCGATGTGGATCGAGGTGAAGTGATCGTTCTTGGTCAGGCGCTCGGAGACGAGGATCGAATCCTCGAAGTTGTACCCGCCCCAGGGCATGAACGCGACCAGGATGTTCTCGCCCAGAGCCAGCTCACCGCGCTCGGTCGCCGGACCGTCGGCGATGACGTCACCGGTGTGCACGTGGTCACCGCGCTCGATGATCGGCTTCTGGTTGATGCAGGTGTTCTGATTCGACCGCTGGAACTTGGTCAGGTTGTAGATGTCCGGCTTCGCCGACAGCGGATCGCTCTCGGTCTCCTGCGTCGGGCGAACGACGATGCGGGACGCGTCGACCGAGTCAACGACGCCGTCGCGGCGCGCCACCATGGTGACGCCGGAGTCGCGGGCGACGATGCCCTCGATCCCGGTGCCGACCAGCGGCGAGCGCGTGCGAATGAGCGGCACGGCCTGGCGCTGCATGTTCGAGCCCATGAGCGCGCGGTTCGCGTCGTCGTTCTCGAGGAAGGGGATCAGCGACGCGGCCACCGACACCAGCTGGTTCGGCGACACGTCCATCAGCGTGACTTCCTCCGGCTTCGACATCACGAACTCCGTGTTGTGCCGGCAGGAGATCAGGTCGTCGGTGAACTTGCCCTTCTTGTCGAGCGCAGTGTTCGACTGGGCGATGTAGTGCCCCTCCTCCTGAAGCGCCGAGTAGAACTCGACCTTCTCGGTGGCGCGCGCCCCCTCGACGGTGCGGTACGGCGTCTCGATGAAGCCGAACTCGTTGACGCGGGCGTAGGTCGACAGCGACGCGATGAGGCCGATGTTCGGACCCTCCGGCGTCTCGATCGGGCAGATACGGCCGTAGTGCGTGCCGTGGACGTCGCGCACCTCGAAGCCGGCGCGCTCGCGCGTGAGACCGCCCGGCCCGAGGGCCGAGAGACGCCGCTTGTGCGTCACTTCGGACAGCGGGTTGGTCTGGTCCATGAACTGCGACAGTTGCGACGACCCGAAGTACTCCTTGACCACCGCCGAGACAGGCTTGGCGTTGATGAGGTCGTGCGGCATGAGCGTCTCGATCTCCTGCGACATGCTCATGCGCTCTTTGATCGCGCGCTCCATGCGGACCAGACCGATGCGGTACTGGTTCTCCATGAGCTCGCCGACCGCGCGCACGCGCCGGTTGCCGAGGTGGTCGATGTCGTCGATCGATCCCTTGCCGTTCTTGAGATCGATGAGGTAGCGGATGGTCTCGAGGATGTCGCGCTTGGTGAGGACGGTGTTGTCCAGCGACTCGTCGAGCTTAAACTTGTAGTTCAACTTGAGGCGGCCGACCTTGCTGAGGTCGTAGCGCTCCGGGTTGAAGAACAGGTTGTTGAACAGGTTCTGCGCCGTCTCCAGCGTCGGCGGATCACCCGGGCGGAGGCGGCGGTAGATCTCCATGATCGCCTCGTCGGGCGACTGGAGCTTGTCGGCGATCAGCGTATCGCGCAGGTACGAGCCGACGTTGAGGTTGTCGATGAAGAGGACCTTGAACGAGCCGATGTTGTGCTCGCGCAGCTCATCGAGCTTCGACTCGGTCAGCTCCTCGTTGCACTGCAGGATGACCTCACCGGTCGCCTCGTCGATCACGTCCGTCGCCGCGACCTTGCCGACCAGGTCCGAGACCTCGACCGACAGGCGCTCGACGTTCGAGTCCTTGAGCTTCTTGATCGCGAGCTTGGTGAACTTGCGGTTCTTCTTGACCAGGATCTCGCGCGTATCCGGGTGCCGGATGTCGCGGCTGGCCCGCTGGCCGGGGAGCAGGTCGTACTCGATCGACTTCGCGTACTTCTTGCCCGCCTCGAGGAATACCGTCTCGGTGTCGTAGTAGTAGTTGAGCAGCTCCTCGGTCGAGTACCCGAGCGCGCGCAGCAGCACCGTTGCGTGCAGCTTGCGGCGGCGGTCGATGCGCACGTAGAGCAGATCCTTGGGATCGAACTCGAAGTCGAGCCACGACCCGCGGTACGGGATGATCCGCGCGCTGTAGAGCAGCTTACCCGACGAGTGCGTCTTGCCCTTGTCGTGGTCGTAGAAGACGCCCGGGCTGCGGTGCAGCTGGCTGACGACGACGCGCTCCGTTCCGTTGATGATGAACGTGCCGTTGTCGGTCATGAGCGGGATCTCCCCGAAGAAGACCTCCTGCTCCTTGACGTCGCGGATCGACTGCGACCCGGTCTCTTCGTTGGTGTCCCAGACGACGAGACGCACGATCACCTTGATCGGCGCTGCGAACGTCATACCGCGCTGGCGGCACTCGTCCACGTCGTACTTCGGCTTGTCCAGGCTGTAGGAGACAAACTCGAGAGACGAGGTCTCCGAGAAGTCCTTGATCGGGAAGACGCTCTTGAAGACGCCTTGAAGGCCGACGTCCTCGCGCTTCTCGAACACGATGTCCTTCTGGAGGAACTTCTCGTAGCTCTGCTTCTGGATGTCGATCAAGTTCGGGATATCAATGATCTTCCCGATCTTGGCAAAGCTCCTCCGCGCCCGGAAATTGTTCTGAATGACCGAAGACCCCATCTACAATGTCTCCTTGAAGAACCCGCTGGCGGATTGACGATGTCGCACGTTGTCGAAGTCGTCACAAAAGGCCGACGGTCGGAGGTCGGCACATCCCCATGAGCGGGGTTGCGCTGACCTTCGACCTTTGTGCTCTGTGGAAATGATCTGAGGAATTTGCTGCTGAGCCGTCTTCTGGACCGAACTACTTGACGTCGACCTTCGCTCCCGCTTCGACCAGCTTCTTCTTGATCGAATCCGCGTCGGCCTTGTTGACGCCTTCCTTGACAGTCTTGGGGGCGCCGTCGACCAGATCCTTCGCCTCTTTGAGGCCGAGGTTGGTGACCTCTCGGACGGCCTTGATGACGCCGATCTTGTTCGCGCCGGCCTCGGTGAGGATGACGGTGAACTCGGTCTGCTCGGCCGCCGGGGCAGCCGCAGCGCCAGCCGCGGGGCCAGCGGCCGCCGCTACCGCAACCGGAGCTGCCTTGACGCCCCACTTGTCCTCGAGCTCCTTCGTCAGTCCCGCGAGATCGAGCACAGTCATCTTGGAGAGAAAGTCAACTACCTGTTCCTTCGTCACATCGGCCATCTCAGTACTCCTTGGAAGTTCGTTCGGTCGGTTCAGTTCGGTCCTGGTTTCGATGATTCCAATAGCGGTCGCACGCGCCTGTTAGCCTGCGCCGCCCTTTCCGCTCTCTTCCAGCGCTCTCTCGCGCGCGGCCAGCAGAAGCGCGAAATTCTGCTGAGCGGCCGTAGTAAGCCGGAGGAAGTTTTGAGGCACGGCGAGCAAAGTTGCAAGGAAAGTTGCACGGAGCTCGTCACGACCCGGCAGGACCGACAGCGCCACGACGCCTTTGACGTCGAGAGCCTTTCCGTCGACATACCCGCCCTTGATGACGAACTTCTCCTCCTGTTTGGCGATCTTCGCGGCGATCTTGGCGGGCGCCGCCGGATCCTCGTACGAGTACGCGATCGCGGTCGGGCCGGCCAACATCGAGTCGATCACCGCCATGGGCGTCCCCAGCACGGCCTTGCCCAGCAGCGTGTTCTTGACGACCTGATACTGGCAGCCGTTGGCGCGGAACTCGCGGCGCAGGGCCGTGTCGTTCTTGACGGTGATCCCGCGGAAATCGGTGATCACCAGGCTCGCCGCCTTGGCCAGCTCCAGCTTCAGGGCCGCGATGTTCTCTTCTTTGACTTCTTTAAGCATGTCCTTGGTCCTTGCCTTGACTGACGGCTACTTCGCCTCGTAATCGGCGACCAGCGGGTTGGTGTCGACCTTGATCCCCGGGCCCATCGTGGTCGACAGGGTCACCGACCTCATGTACGTCCCCTTGGCCGACGCTGGCTTCAGGCGCAGAAGGGTCTCGATCATGACCTTGGCGTTTTCGTTCAGCTTCTCGCCGCCGAACGAAACCTTGCCGATGCGGGCCTGAACGATGCCCGCCTTCTCGACGCGGAACTCGACGCGGCCGGCCTTGAGCTCGCGCACGGCCTTGGCGACGTCGTTGGTGACCGTACCGACCTTCGGGTTCGGCATCAGGCCCTTGGGTCCGAGCACTCGGCCCAGGCGGCCGACCAGACCCATCATATCGGGCGTGGCCACCATCGAATCGAAGTCGGTCCAGTTCTCTTTCTGGATCTTTTCGACCAGGTCCTCGGCGCCGACGGCATCCGCCCCGGCGGCCTTGGCCTCATTGGCCTTGTCACCCTTGGCGACGACGATCACGCGCTGGCTCTTACCAGTGCCGTGCGGCAGCACGACCGCGCCGCGGACCATCTGGTCGGCGTGCTTGGGGTCGACGCCCAGACGCACCGCGATGTCGACGCTCTCGTCGAACTTGGCGACCTTGGTCTCCGGCAGGAGCTTGCAGGCCTCCTCCAGCAAATAGCGCTTGGTGCGGTCGATCTTCGCCGACGCGTTCTTGAAGTTCTTCCCTGCGGCCATGTGTCTCTCTTCCTTCTATCGAACGCTTTTCGCGTTCTTCCACCCGATCCCGAAAGGGGATCCTACCTATTCGACGTCGATGCCCATCGAGCGGGCGGTCCCCGCGATCGTGCGCATCGCCGACTCCAGGCTGGTGGTGTTGAGGTCCGGCATCTTCAGGGTGGCGATGTCTTTCAGCTGCTTCTGAGAGATCTTCCCCACCTTGACCTTGTTGGGCTCTTTCGATCCTGAGCCCGGCTTCTTCTGCGTCGCCAGGCCCGCCGCCTTCTTGATCAGGATCGGCGCCGGCGGCGTCTTGGTGATGAACGTGAACGAACGGTCGGAGAAGACGGTGATCTCGACCGGGATGGTGACGTCGTCCTTCGCCTGAGCCTGCGTGCGAGCGTTGAACTGCTTGCAGAACTCCATGATGTTGACGCCGTGCTGACCCAGCGCCGGGCCGATCGGCGGCGACGGGTTGGCTTTCCCGGCGGGAACCTGCAGCTTGATGAACCCAGTGACTTTCTTCATTTCGCTCTAATCCTTGCTTTGCTCAGGACTTCTCGACCTGCGCGAAATCGAGCTCGACCGGGGTGGCCCGGCCGAAGATGGAGACGTTGACGCGGACTTTTTGCTTCTCGGCCTTCAGCTCGACGACCACGCCGGTGAAGTTGGCGAAGGGACCGTCGACGACCCGTACCGTCTCGCCTTCCTCGAAGGACACGCGCGGCTTGGGGCGGGTGGCCCCCTCGGTCATCGCGACGTTGATGTTCTGGATCTCGGTCTCTTTCACCGGCTGCGGGTTGGTCCCGCCCAGGAACCCGGTGATCTTCGGCGTGTTCTTCACCAGGTGGAACGTCTCCTGGTCCAGATCCATCTGCACGAAGATGTAGCCGGGGAAGAACTTGCGCGTCGTCGAACGCTTCTGCCCCTTGACCAGCTCCACGACTGTGTCGGTCGGAATCAGAACGTCACCGAACTTCGTCTGCAGGCTCGCTTGGCGAACGCGATCCTGCAGCGACAGTTTGGCTTTGTTCTCGTGTCCAGAATAGGTGTGGACCACGTACCACTTCATCGCCATCGAATATGTCCGTTCCGTGTTCAGCGCAAAAACCAGTTGGTGAAGAAGGCCCACAGCGCGTCGAAGCTGCTCAAGATGACGGCCGAGATGATAACGGTGACCAGCACAACGACGGTCGCCGCCGAGGTTTCCTTGCGCGTGGGCCAGCTGACCTTCTCCAGCTCACGCGTGACGTCGACCACCGACGCGAAGACCCGTTCGTTCCGATAGGTAGCGATCGCCGCCACCGCGGCGACGATGATCGCAACGCCGTTGATCGCCAGCTCGTTGGGTTTGGCAAAGAAGCTCCAGACCCAGTCGGTGGCGCGTGACAGCAGGAACGCCGCCAGGATGCCGCCGATCGCGAACGTCAGATGGACGAACTTATTCGGGCCCATGACTACGCGCCTCCACTGTTAGCGACACCGCTCGCGTCCCCCCCGATCGCCCGCGAACAGCGCGGGAGATTGCAGGGCAGGAGGGACTCGAACCCCCAACCCGCGGATTTGGAGTCCGCTGCTCTACCATTAGAGCTACTGCCCTAGATACTGCAGCGGAGGTGACGCCAGCGTTCACTGCCGATTCCCCTACTTGGTTTCCTTGTGATTCGTGTGCTTGCGGCAGCGCGAGCAAAACTTCGAGAGCTCGAGTTTCTCCGCGTTGGCGCGCTTGTTTTTCGTCGTCGAGTAGTTGCGCTCGCGACAACCGGTGCATTCCAGGGTGATGATGACGCGTGTAGCTGCCACGGGTGACTCCTACTTCGCCTTTGCGGGCTCTTTGTCCTCGAGGATCTTGGTGACGACGCCGGCGCCGACGGTCTTGCCGCCCTCGCGGATCGCGAAGCGCAGACCTTCCTCACACGCGATCGGCGCGATGAGCTCGATGTCCAGGTTGATGTTGTCCCCCGGCATGACCATCTCCACGCCCTCGGGCAGCGTCACCAGACCGGTCACGTCCGTCGTCCGGAAGTAGAACTGCGGCCGGTACCCCTTGAAGAAGGGAGTGTGGCGGCCACCCTCCTCTTTCTTCAGGATGTAGATCTCGCCCTTGAAGTTCTTGTGCGGCTTGATCGAACCCGGCTTGCACAACACCTGACCGCGCTCGATCTCCTCGCGCTTGGTTCCACGCAGCAGCGCGCCGATGTTGTCGCCCGCGCGGCCCTCGTCCAGCAGCTTGCGGAACATCTCGACGCCGGTGACGACCGTCTTCGTCGTGTCGCGGAAACCGACGATCTCGATCTCCTCGCCCACCTTGACGATCCCGCGCTCCACGCGCCCGGTCACCACCGTGCCGCGGCCCGAGATCGTGAACACGTCTTCCACAGGCATCAGGAACGGCTTGTCGATCTCGCGCTTCGGCTCCGGGATGAACGAGTCGCACGCTTCCAGCAGCTTGAGCACCGACGGCTCACCCAGCTCGCCCGGGTCACCCTCGAGCGCCTTGAGCGCGCTGCCGCGTATGATCGGCGTCGTGTCGCCCGGGTACTGGTACTTCGACAGAAGCTCGCGCAGCTCCAGCTCGACCAGGTCCAGAAGCTCCGCGTCCTCTTTCGCGATCATGTCCACCTTGTTCAGGTACACGACGAGCGCCGGGATGCCCACCTGACGCCCGAGCAGAATGTGCTCGCGCGTCTGCGGCATCGGGCCGTCCGGCGCCGACACCACCAGGATCGCGCCGTCCATCTGCGCCGCGCCCGTGATCATATTCTTGATGTAGTCGGCGTGGCCGGGGCAGTCGACGTGCGCGTAGTGGCGCTTCTCCGTCTCATACTCCACGTGCGCAATCGCGATCGTGATGCCGCGCTCTCGCTCCTCGGGCGCCTTGTCGATCTGGTCGTACGCCAGGAACTTCGCGAATCCCTTCTTCGTCAGCACCTTCGTGATCGCCGCCGTCAGCGTCGTCTTCCCGTGGTCGACGTGCCCGATCGTCCCGATGTTCAGGTGCGGCTTGTTTCGTATGAATTTTTCTTTGGCCATCGAAGCATCCTCGCTCTTTTTGCTTTTTCCGCTGCGCCCGGCGTCAGTCTGCGAGCCCACGACCCGGATTGAACGGGTGACCTCGTCCTTACCAAGGACGTGCTCTACCAACTGAGCTACGTGGGCAACTTGTGCTTTCCTTTGATGCGTTCCGGAGCGGGAGACGGGTCTCGAACCCGCGACGTCCAGCTTGGAAGGCTGGAGCTCTACCAACTGAGCTACTCCCGCAAATTTGCCGTGTCTCCTTCGTCCGTCATGGTTGGTTCATCGCTTTGTCGTCTGCCTCGGGTGGACGGGGAAGGATTCGAACCTTCGAAGTCAGAGACGACAGATTTACAGTCTGTTCCCTTTGGCCACTCGGGAACCCGTCCGTCAAAACCTCACGCCAGCCCGCCCTCCTCGTTCCCCTCAACCATCTGGCCCTAAGAAATCTCGATAAACTCTCCTGCTGAAATCAATCTTCTCTGCTTGTCTCCTTCGGTCCGGAGCTGGCGATGGGACTCGAACCCGCAACCTGCTGATTACAAATCAGCTGCTCTACCATTGAGCTACGCCAGCACCGCTATCGCTTTTTGGAATTGATGTCCTGTGATCTTGATGAGTTCGCTAAGTCGCGCGCATCGGCATAGGTGTCCCCCGGCGCGCGCGAGCGCGAACGTATAGTTCGATCACAGCCGCGTGTCAAGCCCCGTCACACCGGGAAAGACCGCCTTTGGCCAGATTCTTGCCGGGTCCGGGACAACGGCCGGCGAAGCTTACCGGCAGACAGGCCCTTCGGGCTTACAAAATCTGCCGGACGGGGCCCGGGACGGGCGGCTTCGTCCTGGAGTCGCCACCCGGCTGAGCCGCCGCCGGCTGGTCGGGCGAGGCCGGCGCCGGTTCAGGGACCACCCCCGGGTGGGGGATGGGCGGCTGAGGCAAGGGAGGAGGGGCGGCCGCGGGGCCCGGCGCCCCGGCGGTCGGCTCGGCGGGCGCGTCGAACGGCGCGCTCGGGTCGAGCAGACGCTGCAGCTTGGCGAATGCGAGCTTGGATTTGTCCCGCCATTCGTTCTGCACGCCAAGGCGCTCCATCATCAGTAAATTCTGCTCGTTCCAGCGCAGTGACTTCTCCAGGAGGACGCGGATCTTCTTCCGCAGCTCCTCGAAGTAGATCTCGCGCTTCTCATCGTTTCCCGGCCCCAGGATCTCGGGCGGCATCGGTGCGTGCATGAACGCGTCGTAGAACTCCTCGTAGAGCGACGCCACTTGGTAGCCCGACGCCGACGCCCACTGCGGGTTGCCGAGCTTGATCGCATCGATGTACATGCGCTGAGCGAACAGGAGCAGGCGCGCCTTCGCCTCCATGTCGACCCGCATTTGCTCGACCGGCAGGCGCAGCGGCGCGGCCCGGAAGCGCTCGTGCGGGATCTCACCCAGGTGGTACTTGCAAAGCCCCAGATAGAAGTCGGTCTGCAGGCGCTCCTGGAGCTCGATCTGGCCGAAGTACGACAGCGCCGATTGAAACGTCCGCTCGGCCGTCTCCAGGTCCTTGAGCTTGAACTGGGCGAAGCCGCGGCGCCCCAGCGCCTCGATCTTGTCGTCGGCACTCAGGTCCTTGCGCTGCAGGATGAGCGCGAATACCTCGGCCGAGGCAGGCCAGTTCTCCGTTTCGGCATAGGACGCTCCCATCTGGAACTGCGCGTCCTTGGCGTCGGCCGTATCCCCATACTGGTCGCTCAGCACCTTGAAGCGCGCCACCGCCCCCGGCCAGTCCTTCTTGCCCTGGTATGCCAGACCGCAGTTGTAGAGCGCGGCCTTGGTGTACCGCGAGTCGGCGAATTCCTTGAGGAGCCGGTCGTAGGCGGTGATGGCGTCGTCGTAGCGCTTCTCGGACAGCGCGGCCCCGCCTTGTTCGAACAGCTCGGCGGCGTCGAAGCTCTCGATGTGGACGCCGTCGGCCCCCTTAACCGCCTGGATCTTGATCGGCTCCATCTCGTACTCGGTCACCGGCGCGGCGGCCGGGGGGGTGGCGGGCGCGGGCAGCGGTGTGGTGGCGCAAGCGCCGAGCGCGGTGAGCGCGCCGCAGACAGCCAGGCGAGCGGCGGCGGTGAAGCGGCGGGACGTGAGGTCGAGCATGAGGCCTCCGAGGCGTACGACAACCTGACTGGTCGCCAGGTTCCCTGGGAAAGTTAAACGCGTGGACGGAGCCGGGTCCCCCGGCGCAGTCGTCCCCTTCGGGGACTTCGGCACGGACAACCCACCCTGCCCACCCCGCCGAGACGGCGTCCTCGTCGCGGGAGGGTCAGGGAACCCTCCCAGGGTTCCCAGGGATAGTTGAAGGCTGCCGCGCAATCAGGCAGGGTGCCAGGGATGCTGCCTAGAGAGCTCATCTCCTCCGCCGCCATCGCGACGCGGGTCGGCGCGCTCGCGCGCGAGATCGACCGCAAACTGCCGCCCGGCCCCCTGACCGTCGTCGGGGTCCTGCGTGGCGCCTTCATCTTCATGTCGGACCTGGTACGCGCCATCCCGCGCGAGATGACCTGCGACTTCCTGGGCGTGCGCAGCTACGGCGACGCGACCGTGTCATCGAGCGTCGTCGAGATCACGAGCGACCTGGCGGCGCCGATCGCCGGCCGCAACGTCCTGCTGGTCGAGGACATCGCCGATACCGGGCTCACCCTGCGCTACCTCCTGGACCTGCTGCAGGCGCGCAACCCGGCCAGCGTCCACACCTGCGTACTCTTGTCGAAGACCGCGCAGCGCACTACGAAAATCCCGGTCGACTTCGTGGGCTTCGAAGCCCCCGACGCCTTCGTGGTCGGCTACGGCCTGGATGCTGGGCAGATCTACCGGAATTTGCCGTATATCGGCGTGCTCGACGTGGGCAAGGGCTGAGCGGAAGGGCCTCGGGCCCTTCCCCCTACCGCCGCTCTTTCTTGCTCTGTTCGAGCTGGGCGGCCACGCGCTGCTTGATCGCATTGTAGCGTTGCAAGAACTCGAAGTTGCGCTGCCGGAACGCCTGCAGGTAGCGGCGCTCCTTCGCTTGCTGCTGCAGCGCCTCACGGATCTCGTTCATCGCTGACACCAGCTGCTCGGGCGCCGAGTAGCTCGGCACGAGGTTGATGACCCGGCTGCCGTCGAGCATTCGCACGAAGCCGGTCTCGCCCTTTCGCACTGGCGGCGCGTAGAGCAGCGTGATCGCGTCCGGCGTGCCCGACTTGACCGACTTCACCACCATCGTGCCGGGCAGATCCGGCAGGTGCTCCTTGACGATCACGATGTGGGGACGCTGCTGGGCCACGTGGTCCAGGGCCTCGCCTCCGGTGAACGCGGCGAAGAAATGCCAGCCCTCGCGCTCGGGCAGGACGCGCTGGAACCGAGCCACCGCCTCGGGATCGTCGTCGGCAACCAGCACGTCGACGGGATCGCTGCTGATCGCCGCGCGCTCGCCGGTCTTGGCACGGCCGAGGATCCGGTCCTCCATGTCCGTGATGGTCTTCGACATCTCGCGCATCTTGAGCAGGAAGTCCTCGTGCGATTCGGAGATCTCCTCCAGCAGCGCCGTGCGATCGATGGTCGACCGGAGCTCGGTCGCGGCGTCGAGCACGCGCTCGCGCAGATACGGCACCACCTCGGGCTCCTTGAGCACCACGTCGATCGCCCCGCCCCGGAACGACTTGACCGCGGTGTCGAACGACCGGCGGTTGGTCATCATGATCACCGACATCAGCGGCGCCTTGTCGCGCGCGAACTGCAAGAGCTCGAGGCCGCCGCCGGGGGTGGGCGTGTCGACGTCCAGAAGCGCGACCGCAAAGTACTTGTTGAGGATCTGGTCGCGCGCCCGCCCGTGGTCCCCGGTTCCGGTCACGGTCAGCCCCACGCGCGTCAGCAGCCGGTCGAGCCCCTTCACGACCTGCTCGTCGCCATCCACGACCAGGATCTCCTGACCGGCGGCGGTTGCGGGAGCGTCACTCACTCGAAAAAACTTACTCCGATTCGGCACGGGGCGCGAGTCGCCCGCCGATTTTCTGCCCACCGCCCACCACATTGGAGGAGCGGGCCGGCGCTGATATAGTGGAAACAGGGACTGCATGAACTCGATTCTTGACCGGGTTCTCCAGGCGGCGCGGCAACTGGGCGCCTCGGACGTACACCTCAAGGCGGGGTTGCCGCCGATTTTCCGCATCAAGGGCGATCTGCGCACGGTGCGCGACGTGCCCCCGCTGACCCGCGACGTGCTGCAGACGTTCGCGCTCGGCATCATGAACGACCGCCAGCGCGAGATCTTCGAGCGCCACTGGGACGTCGACCTGGCCTACGCCACCAACGACGGCGCGCGCTATCGCGTGAACGTGTTCCAGCAGCGCGGCGCCGTCGGTATGGTGATGCGGCTCATTCCGCCCGACGTGCCGCCGTTCCAGAAACTGAACCTGCCGGGCGCCGTCCTGGACCTGGCCGATTCCGAGCGCGGCATGGTGCTGGTCACCGGCGTGACCGGTTCGGGGAAGTCGACCACGCTCGCGGCGATGGTCGACTACATCAATTCGAAACGTGCCTGCCACATCGTCACCATCGAGGACCCGATCGAGTACGCGTTCAAGGATCGCCGCAGCGTGATCAACCAGCGCGAGATCGGCTTCGACACGACGACGTTCGCCAAGGCGCTGCGCGCGGCCTTGCGCCAGGACCCCGACGTGATCTTCGTCGGCGAGATGCGCGACGTCGAGACCATCGAGACCGCGATGCTGGCCGCCGAGACCGGTCACCTGCTGGTGTCGACCCTGCATACGCTCGACGCGGTCGAGACCATCAACCGCATCGTGTCGGTCTTCACCCCGCACCAGCAGGGCCAGGCGCGCCTGCAGCTCAGCGGCGTGCTCCGCGGCGTGGTCTCGCAGCGGCTGGTCAAGCGCGCCGACGGCAAGGGGATGATCCCGGCCGTCGAGATCTTGGTCAACACCGCGCGCGTGCGCGAGCTCATCGCCGACCCCAAACGCACGCGCGAGATCCACGAAGCGATCGCCACCGGGCGCGATCCCTACGGCATGATCAGCTTCGACCAGTCGCTGACAGAGCTGGTGCGCGGCAACCTGGTCAGCTACGAGGAGGCGCTGGCCAGCGCCACCAACCCCGACGACTTCGCGCTCGCCTTCCGCGGCGTCAGCAAGGGTACGAACACTGTCCAGCCGCCCAAGCCCCCGCGCCCGGGCGCCGCCGCGTCCGAGCCCGAGGACAACGAGCTCACCTTCGGTGACGACGATCCGGTGCTGCAACTCGACCGGAAACGCTGACGGAGAAACTCGCCATTGAGCGACGGGCCCGCCCCGATTAGTCTTCACCGTCCTAATGTCATCGTCGCGCGTCATGCCCTCCGAACAGATCCGCCGCCAGTTCCTCGACTACTTCAAGTCCAAGGGACACACCGAGGTGCCGAGCTCCAGCCTGGTCCCCACGAACGACCCCACGCTGCTGTTCGCCAACGCCGGCATGAACCAGTTCAAGGACGTCTTCACCGGGCAGACCAAGCTCGGCTTCGTGCGCGCGACCAGCTCGCAAAAGTGCGTGCGCGCCGGCGGCAAGCACAACGACCTCGACAACGTCGGCCGCACCGCGCGCCACCACACCTTCTTCGAGATGCTGGGCAACTTCTCGTTCGGCGACTACTTCAAGCCGGACGCGATCGCCTTCGGGTATGAGCTGCTGACCAAGGTCTACGGCATCGACGAAAGCCGGCTCGTCTACACCGTCCATTACACCGACGACGACGCCTTCAACTTGTGGAAGAAGGTCGCGGGTGTCAGCGAAGACCGCATCCAGAAGCTTGGCGACAAGGACAACTTCTGGGCCATGGGCGAGACCGGACCGTGCGGTCCCTGCAGCGAGATCCACTATCAGCAGTGGGTCAAGAGCCCGTCCGAGATCCCCTGCGCCGTCGAGGCCGCGGGGGGCACGTGCGAGCGAGCGGCCTGTGACTGCGACCGCTGGGTCGAGATCTGGAACCTGGTGTTCATGCAGTTCGAGCAGTTCACCGGCGGTGAGCGCCGTCCGCTGCCCCGCCCGTCGGTCGACACCGGAATGGGGCTCGAGCGCCTGTGCGCGGTGCTGCAGGGCGTCCGCTCGAACTACGAGACGGATCTGCTGCGCCCGATGATCGATCACGCATCGAAGCTGTCGGGAAAGACGTTCCAGCCCGACGACTACCAGGGCGAGTCGGTGTCGCTGCGCGCGATCGCTGACCACGCGCGCGCGGCGACGTTCCTGATCGCCGACGGCGTCTTTCCCGAGAAGGGGCGTCGCGAATACGTCCTTCGGAAAATCATGAGACGAGCGATCGTTCATGGACACCTTGTCGGCATTCGGGATCCATTTCTGGCTTCGATCGCTTCAGAGGTCATCCGCAAGATGGGCGGCATTTATCCGGAGCTCGTCGAGCGCTCTGCACTGATTACAAAGGTAATTTCCGAGGAAGAGGCGCTCTTTCGAAGGACGCTCGACCGGGGCATGGACATCCTCCTGGCTGGGCATAACCCCGGCTCTGCGACGTGGGCAAACGACGTGGTCCCAGCCGAGATCGTTTTCATGGCCGAAGACACGTATGGGCTGCCCATCGAGGTCACGCGCCTCGTCGCTGTGAATCACGGATGGACGTTCGACGAGGACGCCGTCAAGAAGCTCCAAGAAGAGCAGCGCAGCCGAAGCGAATTCAGGGGTTCGGGTGAAATCGGGGTCGAAGAGACGTTCAAGAGCATCGCCGAGCGCGTGGGCGCCACGCCGTTCCGAGGCTACGAGGGCACGCGCGGCTCGTCGAAGGTCATCGCGCTGGTCGCCGACGGCAAAGAGGTCGACGTGGTCGGCCCCTACTCGAAGCGGGTTGCGATCATCACCGCCGAGACGCCGTTCTACGGCGAGCAAGGCGGCCAGATCGGCGACGCCGGCGTGATCCGCTCTGCCAAGGCCAAGGTGCGCATCGACGACGTCAAGCGGCCGGTGTCGACGCTGTATGTGCACCTCGGCGAGGTCACCGAGGGCGAGCTTCGCCTCGGCGACGCGGTCGAGCTCGAGGTCGATGCCGAGCGCCGCGACGCCATTCGCCGCAACCACTCGGCGACGCACCTGCTGCACTGGGCACTGCGCACGGTCCTGGGCGCGCACGTCACGCAGAAGGGCTCGCTGGTCGCGCCCGATCGCCTGCGCTTCGATTTCTCGCACTTCGCGCCGCTGACGCCGGACGAGCGCCAGCGCGTCGAGGATCTCGTGAATGCGCGCGTGCGCGCGAACCTGCCGGCGCAGACCGACGTGCTGGCGATCGCCGACGCCAAGAAGGCGGGCGCGATCGCGTTCTTCGGCGAAAAGTACGGCGACACCGTGCGCGTCCTGACCATGGGTGAGTCCAAGGAGTTCTGTGGCGGCACGCACGTCAGCCGCACCGGCGACATCGCGTTCTTCACCATCACCGAGGAGACCGGCGTCGCTCAGGGCGTGCGCCGCATCGAGGCGGTGACCGGCGAGGGCGCGGCGAATTACGTCCGCAAGCTCGAGCACGAGCTGGGCTCGGCCGGCGAGCTGCTGCGCGCGGGCCTCTTCGAGGTGAGCGCGCGCGTCGCCAAGCTGCAGGCTGAGGCGCGCGAGCGCGAGAAGGAGATCGACCGCCTGAAGCGCAAGCTGGCCTCGGGCGGCGGCCGCGATCTCGCCAGCGAGGCGCGCGAGATCGGCGGCGTGCGCGTGCTGGCCACGCGCGCCGACGTCGCCGACCCCAAGGCGCTGCGCGAGGTCGCCGACCAGCTGCGCGACAAGATCCGCTCGGGCGTGGTCGTGCTCGCCGGCGTCGAGGGCGACAAGATCGCGCTCGTATCGATGGTGACGCCGGATCTGACCGACCGGTACAACGCCGGCAAGATCGTGGGCGAGGTCGCGCGCCAGCTGGGCGGCAAAGGCGGCGGCCGCGCCGACATGGCGCAAGGGGGCGGAGCGAATCCGGAGAAGCTCGACGCCGCGCTGGCCTCCGTCTACGAGCTCATCGGAGGCTAGTGTGCTCGGAGCTGTCATGAGTACCGACCGGACGCCCCCGTCGGGCGGCTTCACGCTGGACGAAGCCGACGCAGGGACAACGATTGCCGCCTGCCTGCGCCGCCGCCTGCCCGACCGCAGCTGGAACGACGTGCGCCGCCTGTGCGAGAGCGGCAAGGTCCGCGTCGACGGCGTGGTCGCCACCGACCCGGCGGCGCGCATGCGCACCGGCCAGACGCTGTCGATCGAGATGAACGCGCCCCGCCCGCGCCCGGTGGTTGCCGGCTTCGGCATCGTGCACGACGACGCGCACGTCGTGGTGATCGAGAAGCCGTCGGGTATCTCGAGCGTCCCCTACGAACGCAAGGAGACCGGCACCGCCATGGACTTGATCCGCGATGCCTGGCGCCACGGCGGCCGGCGCGCGACCGCGACCCCGCTCTACGTCGTCCACCGCATCGACAAGGACACCTCGGGCCTGCTCTGCTTCGCGAAGACGCGCCTCGGCGAGCGCGGCCTGCACAGGATCTTCCAGCGCCACGAGGCGACGCGCGAGTACCTGGCGGTCGCCGAGGGCGACGTCACCAGCCGCCGCCTGGAATCGTATCTGATCGCCGATCGCGGCGACGGCATCCGCGGATCGACGCGCCATCGTGACCAGGGGCAGCACGCGGTCACGCACGTCACCGCCGAGCGGCGCCTGCGCGGCGCAACGCTCTGCCGCGTGCGCCTCGAGACCGGGCGCACACATCAGATTCGCATCCATCTGTCTGAAGCCGGCCACCCGCTGGTCGGCGAGACCGTCTATGTGCGGGATCTGCTGCGCGAGGGACGCCAGCCGATGACCGCGGAACGCCTGATGCTGCACGCGGCGACGCTGGGCTTCGTGCACCCGGTCACCGGCGAGCGGCTCGACTTTCGTTGCGAGCCACCGGCCGACTTCAACGCCATCTTGCGAAGGTTGGAGCCATGATGCCGGGCGAGAAGACCATCCGCTCCGCCATGAGCGCCATCGTCGAGGCGATGCGCGCCGGCTACGGCGTCCACAAGGTCGATCCGCAGACGCTCCCCGACAGTGGCCACGATCCCTCGTTCATCGAGCGCGCCGCGCCCGTGCTCGAGTTTCTCTACGGCAAGTACTTCCGCGTGCGGTCGGTCGACATCGAGAACGTCCCCGCCGACGGCCCAGCGTTGCTGGTGGCCAACCACTCGGGCGGGCTGCCGTACGACGGCGCGATGCTGATCTACAGCGTCTTCCGCGATCACCCGGCCCCCCGCCACCTGCGCACGCTGGTGGCCAACTTCGCGTTCCGTTCGCCCTGGATGTCCAACGTGGTCGCGCGCATCGGCGGCGTGCGCGCGTCGACCGAGACGGCGATGCCGCTGCTCAGCAGCGGCAACCTGGTGGGCGTCTTCCCCGAAGGTCTCAAGGGCGTGGGCAAGATGTTCCGCGAGCGCTACCGCCTCAGCCGATTCGGCCGCGGCGGATTCGTGCGGCTCGCGCGGCAGGCGAACGTGCCGATCATCCCGGTCGCGATCGTCGGCGCGGAAGAGATTCATCCGCTGCTCGGCAAGATCACGTCGCTCGCCGAACCGCTGGGGATTCCCTACATCCCGATCACGCCCACATTTCCGCTCCTCGGACCCTTCGGTCTGCTGCCGGTGCCGACCAAGTGGACCATTCGATTCGGCCAGCCCATCCGCGTGCCGCCGCTCAACGGCGACCCGGAAGCGGATGTGACTGCGACAACAGCGGAGCAGGTGCGACACACGATCGACGCGATGATCGCCGACCTGCTGGCCCAGCGCCGCTCCATTATTTTTGGCTAGCTGTCGATAGACCGAAGGTTGAAGACCGTCAAAGGATGTGTTGGGATATTCCTCGGCCGCCGGATTTTCTGCCGGCTGTCCTTTGATGTGTCTGTAGATCGACACGCTCGGCTGACACCGAACTCTGCGCAGGCTTTGCTTCAATGATTGACGTCGGACAGACCATCGGAAATTACAAGATCACGGCCAAGCTCGGAGAGGGCGGGATGGGTGTGGTGTTCCTCGCCGAGCACCCGGTGATCGGCAAGAAGGTGGCCATGAAGGCCATTCACCCCGAGCTGTCGCGCAACGCCGAGGTGGTGTCGCGCTTCATGATCGAGGCGAAGTCGGTCAACCAGATCGGTCACGAGCACATCGTCGACATCAGCGACTTCGGCACGACGACCGCGGGCGAGTTCTACTTCGTGATGGAGTACCTGCAGGGCCAGGCGATGGCAGACCGCCTGAAGGCTGTGACCAAGATGCTGGCGCCGCAAGCGCTGAACATCGCGGCGCAGGTCGCCGACGCGCTGGGCGCGTCGCACGATCACGGCATCATCCACCGCGATCTCAAACCCGAGAACATCTACCTGATCGGGCGCGGGGCGAACAAGGACTTCGTCAAGGTGCTCGACTTCGGCCTGGCCAAGCTCACCGGCCGCGGCGACGAAAAGGTCTCGCACAAGACGCGCACGGGCTCGGTCATGGGGACGCCGTTCTACATGGCGCCCGAGCAGTGCGAGGGCAAGGCGTCGATCGATCATCGCGCCGACATCTACTCGCTGGGCGTGATCCTGTTCGAGATGCTGACCGGCAAGGTGCCGTTCGGCGGCGAAGGCTACGGCGAGATCATCGTCAAGCACATCACCATGGCGGCGCCGTCGGCGTGCGCGATCGAGCCCGGACTGTCGCCCGCGATCGATGCGCTGCTTTTTCGCGCCATGGCGAAGAACCCCGACCACCGCTTCCAGACGATGGCGGAGTTCCGCGAAGCGATGCTGGATCCCGAGGGCTACGCGCAGACGGCGCCCAGCACCGGCATCCCCGGACGGGCCGATGCGGCGTCGAGCAACGCACAGCGCTCGGCGATGTCGATGAGCCGCGCCGATCGCGAGCGCGCGTCGCAGATGGGCGTGCTGGCGACCGGGCACGCGCCCGCGGGCACGCCGTCGACGTTCCGCGAGACGGTCGGCGAGATCCTCGACGAGATGCCAGCGCGCAACAACCGCGGCAAGACCATCGCGCTCGCGCTGGTGGTCGCGGCGGCGGCCGCCGGCGGGTTCTTCATGCTCAAGGCCAACAAGGCCAAGACCACCGCCGCGCAGCAGGCACCGATGGCCGCGCCGACCACGCCGGCGACGGTGCGCGTGAACTTCACCTCGGACCCGAGCGGTGCGCTGATCGTGCGGGCCGACACCGGCAAGGAGCTGGGCGAGACGCCGCTGTCGACCGAGATCGCGTACAGCGATACCGCGGTCGAGTTCGTGTTCAAGAAGGAAGGCTACGAGAGCAAGGTCGCCTTCGTCGTCCCCAACATGCCGTCGCCGCTGTCCACGACGCTGCAGCCGGTCGCCAAGGCGGCGACCAAGCCCGAGCCGGTCGTCGCCGCCGCGCAGCCGACGCCGACTCCAGTCGCGCAACCGGCCGCGCCGAAGAAGCCAGCGAGGAAGAAGCCGTCCGGCCCGCGCATGCAAAAGCTCGACGACGACGCCGTCCTCGAGCCGACGTTCAAGTAGGGCTGGTTCCGGTCCCCTCCCCCTGTCTGCAGGGGGAGGGTTAGGGAGAGGGCAAGCCTTGCGAGTGGCGGCGCTCGCGGACCCCTCTCCCTAACCCTCCCCCCGCAGACGGGGGGAGGGGATCGGAATCGCTTACGCAGAGAAGTGGTTGCGGCAATCCCTTACGCGCAGACGCGGTTTCTACCCGCGCTCTTCGCTTCGTACAGGAACTCGTCGGCCTGCTTGATCAGCGTGGCGGCGTCCGGGTGCTCGTCGTCGATCGAGCCGACGCCCATCGAGATCGTAACCTGGATGCGGGTGTTCTCGAAGCGGAAGTCCTGCTTCTCGACCAGCTGGCGCACCTTCTCGGCGAAGGCCTTGCTGTTGGGGCCGTCGATCTCCGGAAGCACGATCGCGAACTCCTCACCGCCGTAGCGCGCAAAGAGATCTTCGCGGCGGATCTTGGTCTTCACCGTCGACGCCAGGTGCTTGAGCACGTAGTCGCCAGCGAGATGGCCGTAGCTGTCGTTGATCTTCTTGAAGTTGTCGATGTCGAACATCACCAGCGACAGCGAGCGGCGGTAGCGTTGCGAGCGCGCGATCTCGCGCTCGATCGTCTCGAGGAAGTAGCGCTTGTTGTAGATCTGCGTGAGCCCGTCGATCGTCGTCAGGCGGTAAATCTCTTCGTGGTACGCGTTCTCGATGTTGCCGCCGGTGAGGAACTTGAAGATCGTGCGGCCGATCTTGATCAAGTCTCCGTCGCGCAGAACATACTCGTCGATCGGCTCGTCATTGACGTAAGTCCCGTTGGTCGAGCCGAGATCGCGCACCAGGATCGACTTGCCCGTGTTCACGATCTTCGAGTGATTGCGCGAGATTGATTCTTGGTCGATCTGGATATCGCATTTTGACGACCGGCCGATCACCAGCGACGACGAGTTGAGGTTGTACTTCTTCCCCAGCTCGGAGCCGTAGATCACGACCAGGCACGCCTCCTTGGCCGCCGGCCGATCGGTGATGCGGCTGATGCTGGTGACGACCGTCTTCGCCCGAACGTGATCGGACTCGGACGTATCGTTCGGGTCTCTGGGTGGAATGCGCGCCAAGGTAAGGCGTTTCAGCGTAGGTCATTCGCTGAAATCCGTAAAGAATGGGTAATTTGACACTTCCACCTACATGTATGACCGTGACACCATGACGGTCATTTTTTCGCTGGTTGTGGCTTCGCTGGCAGGCTCCGCGATAGTCGAGCCTGCGGCGCTCGAGCCTGCGGCGCTCGAGCCTGCGGCGCTCGAGTCTCGTGCACCAGATCTCCAGCTCGAGACCATGCGACGCGAAGGTGCCGGCTACGTCGTGACCGGTGACGGCGGCGGGCGCGTACAGCTGACGCTCGACCCGCGCTTGCAGGAACCGATCGAAGACGTCCTGCGCGGCTTCCAGATCCCCTACGGCGGCGCGGTGGTGGTCTCGATCCCCGACGGGCGCGTGCTGGCCATGGTCGGCCGCTCGGCCGCCGAGCCACGCCTCGGCCCGCGAGAGCTCGCGCTTGGCGCCTGGGCGCCGGCCGCGTCCGTGTTCAAGGTCGTCTCGGCCGCCGCGCTGGTCTCCGAGGGCGGCGTCTCGAGCACCACCAAGATTTGCTACCACGGCGGCGTGTCGGCGATCCTGCCCGACAACCTCGTCGACCTCCCGGTCGTCGATCGCCGCTGCGAGACGCTCGCCTACGGCCTCGGCAAGTCGCAAAACGCGATCCTCGCCAAGCTCGCGAGCCGCCACCTGACCGCGGCGCAGCTCACCCGCGTCGGGCACGCGTTCGGCTTCGAGGAGACGATCCCGTTCGACGTCCCCGTCGAGCCGTCGCACCTGGACGTCCCCGCCGACGCGCTGGAATTCGCGCGCACCGCGGCCGGCTTCTGGCACTCGACGCTGTCGCCAATGCACGGCGCGCTGCTGGCGGCGGCGATCGCGAACCACGGCGAGATGCCGGCGCCCACGCTGGTCGACCGCGTCTTCGACGCCCAAGGACACGAGGTAGCGGTTCCGATGACCACCGTCGGACCGCGGCGGGTCGTCGGCCACGACACCGCGCGCGAGGTGGGGCGCATGATGGAGCTGACGACGCGCATCGGTACCGCGAGGGCGGCGTTTCACGATCGTCGCGGTCACCGCTACCTGCCCGTCGATGTCGCGGGCAAAACCGGCACACTTTCCGCGCAGACCGACCGAGGCTACCTCGGGTACAGCTGGTTCGTCGGCTACGCGCCTGCCGAGCACCCGACGATCGCGTTTGCCGTTGCGCTCGGCAACCCGGCGCAGTGGCGCATCAAGGCGACCTACGTGGCCCGGCGCATTGTCGCCGAGTACCTCGGCGAGCAGCCGTCGCCGGGACGGACACTCACAACTCCGACGCTCGCAACTCGTTGAAAAGTGGGCGCCGCTGGAGGGTCGAGAGCCCTCCCGAGGGTTCCCATCTTGATGTTGGCTCAACCTGAGCAACGGCGAGGCGCAGCACTTCCACGAGCCCCTTCGTAGGTCTTTGTGGGGTCTTTACTGTTCCAGTAGGGACTGGACACGTATAGACTCGTGATTCCGGGCTCAGCGTCTAGAACGGAACGCATGCAGCTTTACGATTGGCTCTCGAGAGTTTCCACGGAACGCGGTAGCGGAAAGGCGCTGGTATATCGCGACACCTACTTGTCGTGGCGCGGCCTGCTCCATCGCGTCGATCGGCGAGCGCAGGAGCTGCACGCGATGGGCATCGGCTCGGGCTCGTGGGTCGGGCTGATGCTCGGCAACGTCCCCGACTTCGTGATCCTGGCGCTCGCGCTGTCGAAGATCGACGCGGTCGTCGTTCCGCTCGATCCGACGACCGGAAACCGCGAGCTCGAGATGGTTCTGGAAGCGGCGCCCCTGCGCGCGCTGATCACCCGCCCGCGCGGCGGCGAGGGCGGGCAGGCAGCGGCGGGACCGCCGTTCTACGCCAATCCGGCGCCGGCACGCCCGGCCGCGATCGTGCGGCCCAGTACGCCATCCAAGTTCGTACCCGAGAACCGGCGACGCCTGCAGGGGACGCTGCTGACCTGCAGCCTCTACAAGCGCACACCGCTTGCGGCGCTCGCCGACGCCAACGCCGCGGTGGTGCAGTTCACCGCCACGGTGGGCGGCGACCCCAAAGGCGTGGTTCGCTCGCGCGAGAACCTGGCGGACGCGGCGACGTCGATCGGCAAGACGCTGAACATCAAGCCGACCGATCGAGTGCTGTGCACGGTGCCGCTGCATCACAGCTACGGCTTCGACTTCGGGCTGCTCGCCAACTTGGCGCACGGCACGACGCTGTTCCTCGAGGACGAGATCTCGCCCAAGCGCATCACGAAATTGCTGCGCGAGCAGAGCATCGACTTCTTCCCGGGCAACCCCGGCCTGTTCGGCTCGCTGGTGCGCGTGCCGACGATCAAGCCGCTGCGCATCGCCAGCGCGCGCTATATCAGCTCGGGCTCGGTGCTGCCGCCTTCGATCGCCGAGAGCTTCCACGAGCGGTTCGGGATCCGCCTGCTCTCCTGCTATCACAGCACGCAGGCCGGGCCGCTGGCGATCGATCGCGGCGGCAAGGACCCGGAGACCGTGGGCAAGCCGTTCGAGGGCGTCGAGCTGCGGGTCGCCGCGCCCGGAGGCGAGAAGATCCCCGCCGGCGAGGCCGGGCCGATCTGGGTGCGCTCGCGCGGCCTGTCGATGCTGTCGGTGCCGAAGATCCACCTGCCCAAGCGCAGCGACGGCGTGCCGATCGGCGGCGCCGACGGTGACAACTGGTTCCGCACCGGCGATCTCGGCCGTATCGATCGCTCGGGCCGGCTGACGATCAGCGGGCGCGAGGACGACCTGGTCAAGGTCGACGGCAAGCGCGTGGCGCTCGGTGAGGTCGAGGGCTGCCTGGAAGCGTTCCCCAAGGTCAAGGCGGCGCAGGCGCGCATCATCATGGACGACCTCGGCGGCCCGATGGTGGTTGCGCGCGTCGTGCGTGCCGGCGTCTGCCGCGTCGAGGACATCATCGACCACTGCGCCCGCAACCTCGCGCCGTACAAGGTCCCGCGCCAGATCGAGTTCTGCGAAGCGCTCGCCTGAGCGGGCGCGCTCCGGGTACCGCGGGTACTAGTCGACGGTCGGGCGCAGCTGCGCGTTCACCACGGTGTGCGCGCCTTCGGGCAGCTCGACTTCCTTGAAGAACGAGTAGTAGCCGCTGTGGCGGATCTCGATGCGGTGGAAGCCCGAGCGGATGTGTTTACCCTCGTGCGCCCAGTCGGAGACGTTGCCGACCAGGACGTCGTCGACCCAGACCGTCGCGTCGGGGACGTTGCTGTCGACGCGCATGCCGACGGCGCCGTAGGGGATCGCGGTCGCGCAGCCGAGCGACGCGAGGCCCACGGCGAATGCGAGCGCACGCAGCAGCCTCATGGCGACGCCACCGGGAGCGCGGGCGGCGGCCGCAGCCGCACGCGCAGGCGCACCAGATCGCCGGCAGTCTGAACGTCGGAGACGACGAGCGGCCCATTCAAATCACGCGACAGCGCCGCGGCCAGCGCCGGTGCCGCCAGCCGCGTCCGCACGCGGATCTCCGCGCGGCCGAGCAGGATGCGGCGCACCTCCGCCGACGAGACGCTGCCCAGCCCGCGCACCGTCTTCAGAAAGGTGCCGATCGCCGACGGCTCGACGACGTCCAGGTCGAGCACCAGCACGCGCAGGTCGCTGGGCGCGCTGGCAGGGCCCGTACCGCTCGGCGACAGGCGCGGCGCGATCGCGGCCGCCGCACGGGCGAAGCACTCGGCGCGCGCCGCCGGCGGGCGGTCGGCGAAGGCGCGCGGCGCTGCCGTGGCCTCGACCACCGACTGCCCCGAGGGCACCGACACCACCTTGGCGCCCATCTGACAGGACACCGCGGACTGCCCGGCGCCGCGCACGATCCCTTCGTCGACGACGGTCGCCGATACGAACGCCACCATCGGCAGCGCGCTGCGGCCGGCGGCCTGAACCGCGCGCGTCGGGTCGCTGAGCGAAGGGTCGCCGAGCTGCGCGCGAATGCCATTCGTTGCCAGCGCATGCATCAGCGCCGCGCCGGCGTCGGCTGGGCCGCTCACGACCACCATCATTGCCGCCGAAGAGCGCGCCGGCGGCGCGCCGGGAGTGAGCGCAGGCACCGTCCAGCGGTCGGTCGCGTGGCCGAGCGCCGCTTCGTCGACCTCGGCCTCGATGCGGATGGTGTAGAGGCCGTTGGCCTCGTTCTCGTCGACGGTGCGATAGCGCTTGATGAACGTGCGGGCGCGCCCCTGCATCGTCTTGATCGCGCGTGCCTGCGTGGCGCGCGTCTGCGCGTCCAGCTGCTCGGACAGGGCTTGCTCGACCGCCTGGCGCATCGCCTCGTCGAGCGCACGCTCGCGCGCACCCGCGGTGTTGCCGGCCACGATCGCCGCCTGGCCGCTGACCAGCCGCACGCCGGGCGGTAGCGGAGCCATCGGCGGAGCCGGAGGTGCCGGCTCGGCGGCGCGGGCCGTTCCCGGTGAGCTCGTGGCGGCGCCCACGACCGCGAGCGCGCCGAAAACCCCGATGATGCCTGCGCGCGCCGCGCGCGATGCCCAGCTCGTACGCGATCTTGCGGCGGACCTCATCGCAGCACCTTCTGAACGTAGATCACGATCGAGGCGCCGGCGAGCTTCTCGGCAAGATCCTTTTCGCCTTTTTCTCGGTGCAAGACCCATCGTCCGTCGTGGTCGATCTTGACCGCGATGGCGTGGGTTCCGACGGGCGGGGCGCCGATCCGATAGCGCGCGACACCGGTTACGACCTCGGCCTCGTCGTCCTTGGCTTCCTTGCTGCCCTTCTTGCCGCCCGCCTTGCCCACCGCCACGCGCAGCGCCGGCGCAGCCGCTAGGTGCGCCTCGCTCACGCTCAGCGCAGGCCCGGGTTGGGGCTCGGCCGCGAGCCAGTCGCCAAAGCGCGCGCGCAGCCGCACGACCGCGCCGCCGTTCGACTGGTATTCGACGTCGACGATCTGCGCGTGGCCCAGCGCCTGCTCGACCGCCTCGGCGGAGAGCGCGCGGCCCGGGCCGAGCGGCAACCCCGCGAGCGCGTCCTTGAGCCGCGCGGTCGCAACCGCACGCGCGCGGCGTTCGGCGCCCGGCCGCGCCAGATCCGCCGACGGCATGCGCAGGTCCGCGGCGGCGCCCCCGCGCGCGGTTACGGTGCCCTCCGCCCAGTCGATACTGACCGGTCCGCGCATCTCCTCGAGCGCCGGTGGCGTCGCCGCCCGAGCGGGCCCGACGGCGAGCGCCATCGCGACGGCAAGCACGCCCGCGACCACGGACCCGCAGCGGGCTGCGGCGGCTACTCCCACTCGATCGTCGCGGGAGGCTTGGAGGAGATGTCGTAGACCACGCGGTTGATACCGCGCACCTCGTTGACGATGCGCGACGAGATCGTGGCCAGCAGGTCGTATGGCAGCGGCACCCAGTCAGCAGTCATGCCGTCGCGCGAGTGCACCGCACGCAGTGCCAGCACGTTGGCGTAGGTCCGCTCGTCGCCCATGACGCCGACGCTGCGCACCGGCAGCAGCACGCCGAACGACTGCCAGATCGACTCGTAGAGCCCGGCGGCGCGGATCTCCTGCTCGATGATCGTGTCGGCGGCGCGTAGCAGGTCGCAGCGCTCCTTGGTGACCTCGCCCAGGATGCGCACCGCCAGGCCCGGCCCGGGGAACGGCTGGCGCGTGAGCACGTGCTTCGGCAGACCCAGCTCGGCGCCGAGCTCGCGCACCTCGTCCTTGAACAGCTCGCGCAACGGCTCGATCAGCTTCAGCTTCATGCGCTCGGGCAGACCGCCCACGTTGTGGTGCGACTTGATGGTCGCCGACGGGCCCTTCGCTGACACCGACTCGATCACGTCGGGATAAAGCGTGCCCTGCACCAGGAAGTCGACGCCGCCGCCGGATTTGGCCTCCGCGACCCGCTTGGCCTCCTCCTCGAAGACCGCGATGAACTCGCGGCCGATGATCTTGCGCTTCTGCTCCGGGTCGGTGACGCCGGCCAGCGCGCCCAGGAACCGCGCGCTCGCGTCGACCACGCGCAGGTCGGCCTTGAACGCGTCGCGGAAGAGCGCCTCGACCTCGGCCGCCTCGCCCGCGCGCGACAGCCCGGTGTCGACGAAGATCGATGTCAGGCGGTCGCCCATCGCGCGCAGCACCAGCGCCGCCGCCACCGAGGAGTCGACGCCGCCCGACAGGCCACAAACCGCGCGCCCCTTGTCGCCGACCTGGCGCTGCACGGTTGCGACCGCCTCGTCGACGAAGCTGTTCATCGTCCAGCTCGGCTCGCACTTGCAAATGCGGAAGATGAAGTTGCCCAGGACCTCGCCGCCGCGCGGGGTGTGCGCCACCTCGGGGTGGAACTGCACGCCCCAGAACTTGCGCGACGGCGCCGCCACCGCCGCCGCCGGGCAGTTGGCGCTTTCGGCGACGACGGTGAAGCCGGACGGCAGCGACTCGATGCGGTCGCCGTGGCTCATCCAGACCGACTGATCGGCGTCGAGCGGGAAGCCGTGAAACAGGTCGGACGCGTCGGTGACCCGCAGACTGGCGCGGCCGTACTCGCGACGCTCGGCCGGTACGACCTTGCCGCCCAACACCAGCGCCGTGAGCTGCACGCCGTAGCAGATGCCCAGGATCGGGATGCCCAGGTCGAAGAGCTCAGCGCTGACCTTGGGCGCGTTCTCGTCGTAGCAGGACGCGGGGCCACCCGACAGGATGATCCCACGCGGCGCCAGCTCGCGGATGCGCGCCAGCGACAGGTTGAAAGGGTGAATCTCCGAGTACACCTTCTGCTCGCGCACGCGGCGCGCGATCAGCTGCGAGTACTGAGCTCCGAAGTCGAGGATGATGATGAGGTCCCGCCGCACGGGCGGAGTCTACTCAATTTGGAGGCGTCCGTTCCACCGCGGCGCACGGAATCGAACGGAAGGGCCGCGGGCCTCGGGCAGTTGACGGAAGGGCCTCGGATTCGGATCCGGATCCGGTCCCCTCGCCCCCGTCCGCGGGGGAGAGGGTTAGGGAGAGGGGCCGTCGGACGACGCGGCTCGCAAGGATTGCCCTCTCCCTAACCCTCCCCCGCGGACGGGGGAGGGGACCGGATCCGACCTGAGGCCCGAGGCCTGAGGCCTCTTGGCTGGGCAGCCGCACTCTAGCTGGTCGTCAGCTAGGTCGTCGCTTGCGGCGTCGGGCTCCCGCCAGAGAGCCGCCGCTGCCGGCGCTCGACCACGCGCGCGTGGCGGCGGACGCGCAGACGGTCGAGCGTCAGGTAAATCACCGGCGTGGTGAACAGGTTGAGGAGCTGCGACAGGCAGAGCCCGCCCACGATGCTGACGCCCAGGGGGCGGCGCAGCTCCGAGCCAGCGCCGAGCCCGATCGCCAGCGGCACCGCGCCGAACAGCGCGGCCATCGTGGTCATCAGGATCGGGCGGAAGCGCATGAGGCAGGCGCGGCGGATGGCCTCCTTGGGGTCCAGGTTCTCGGCGCGCTCGGCCTCTAGCGCGAAGTCGATCATCATGATCGCGTTCTTCTTGACGATGCCCAGCAGCAGCACCACGCCGATGAGCGCGATGATGCTGAAGTCGAGCTTGAAGATGTAGAGCGCGATCAGCGCCCCCAGCGCCGCGGAGGGCAGCGTCGACAGAATCGTCAGCGGGTGGATCAGGCTCTCGTAGAGGATCCCCAGCACGACGTAGACCACGAACAGCGCCATCAGGATCAGCCACGGCTCGCTCTGCAGCGACGCGGTGAACGCTTGCGCGGTGCCCTTGAAGCCGGCGCGAATGTTGGCCGGCATGCCGATCTCCCGCAACACCGCATTGATCGACTGCACCGCCTCTCCCAGTGATTTGTCGGGCGCCAGGTTGAACGAGAGCGTCGTCGCCGGAAACTGCCCCTGGTGGGTAATCGACAGCGGCGCCGGCCCTGCCGAGAAGCGAGCGATCTGCGAGAGCGGCACCATGCCGCCGAGCGCGCTGCGCACGTACATCTGACCCAGCTGATCCGGCCCGACGAACATGGCGGGGTTCGCCTCGAGGACGACGCGGTAGTAGTTGGTCGCGGTGAAGGACGTCGCCACCTGGCGCTGCCCGAAGGCGTCGTAGAGCGTGTCGTCGATGGCCTGGGTGGTGACACCCAGGCGCGACGCGGTGACGTGGTCGATCTCGACGTTGATCTGCAGCCCCGCGGTCTGCTGGTCGGTCGCGACGTCGCGCAGCTCGGGCAGCTTGCGCAGCCGCTCGAAGATCCGCGGCGCCCAGTTCTGCAACTCGTCGAGGTCGGCGTCTTCGAGTGTGTATTGATACTGCGTGCGGGAGCCACGGCCACCGACGCGGAGATCCTGCGTCGCCTGCAGGAACAGCGTGACGCCCGGGATCTTCGCCAGCTTGGGCCGCAAGCGCCCGACGATCTCGTCGGCGGTGGACTTGCGCTGGCTGTAAGGCTTGAGCGCGACGAACACCGTGCCGGTGTTGCCGGTCGAGCCGTTGGCGCTGCCGACGAACGACACGATGCGCGCGACGTCGGGATCCTGGAGCACGATGGCGTTGGCCTGCTTCTGCCGATCCTGCATCGCCGACGACGAGATGTCCTGCGACGCCTCGGTGAAGCCGCCGAGCAGGCCAGTGTCCTGCTGAGGAAACAGCCCCTTCGGCACCTTGATCGCCAGCATGATCGTGAGCGCGATCGTCGCGCCGGTCGCCAGCAGCATCAGGCGCGGGTGATCGAGCACCCAGCCAAGCGCCCGGCCGTAGCCCCGTACGATCTTGTCGAACGTCGCCGACGACGAGTGTGGGTGCTCGCCGCTCTCGTCGGGCCGCCGCCGCGGAGCCGCCTTCAGCAGCCGCGCCGCCATCGTCGGTGTCAGCGTCAGCGACACCAGCGCGGAGATCGCCACGGCGATCGACAGCGTCACCGAGAACTCGCGGAACAGCCGCCCCACGATGCCGCCCATGAACAGGATCGGGATGAAGACCGCTATCAGCGACGCGGTGATCGACACGATCGTGAACCCGATCTGCTTGGCGCCCTTGAGCGCCGCGGTCAGCGGGTCCTCGCCGGCCTCGGTGTAGCGTGCGATGTTCTCGGTGACGACGATGGCGTCGTCGACGACGAACCCGGTCGAGATCGCCAGAGCCATCAGCGACAGGTTGTCCAGGCTGTAGTTCAGCAGGTACATCACGCCGAACGTACCGATCAGCGACAGCGGGACAGCGACGGCGGGGATCGCGGTCGCGCCCGCGCTGCGCAGGAAGAGAAAAACGACCGCGGTCACCAGGATGACGCTGAGGATCAGAGTGATCTCCACGTCGTGAACGGACGCGCGGATCGTCTCGGTACGGTCGAGCGCAATCTCGGTCTTGATCGCCGGCGAGATCGATTGCTCGAGCCGCGGCAGCGCCTCCTTGATCCTCTCGATCGTCTCGAGGATATTCGCACCCGGCTCGCGCCGGATGATCATCAGAACGGCGCGGTCCTTGTTGCTCCACGCCGCGAGGCGGTTGTTCTCGACGTCGTCGTAGACGTTGGCCACCTGGCCAAGTGTGATGCCGGCGTTGTTGGAGTAGCCGATGATCAGATCGCGATAGCCGGCGGCAGTCAGCAGCTGGTCGTTGGCCCTCAGAGAATATGTGATGTTGCCGTTGGCGATCGAACCCTTGGGCTGGTTCGAGGTCGACAGCGACAGCGCGTTGCGCACGTCCTCCAGGCTCAGCCCCATGCCGCCCAGCGCATGCACGTCGGCCTGCACGCGCACCGCGGGCTGCTGACCGCCGCCGACGAAGACCTGACCCACGCCGCGGATCTGCGAGATCTTCTGCGCCAGGATGCTGTTGGCGTCATCGAAGACCTTGGCCAGCGGCTGCGTGTCCGACGTCAGCGACAGGATCAGGATCGGCGAGTCGGCCGGATTCACCTTGCGATAGTTCGGGCGCGTCGGCAGGTTCGACGGCAGCTCGCCGCCCGCGGCGTTGATCGCCGCCTGGACATCGCGCGCCGCCGCCGCCACGTTGCGGTCGAGATCGAACTGCATCGTGATGGTCGTCGAGCCGAGCGCGCTCGCCGAGGTCAGCTCGGTCAGCCCGGCGATGCGGCCGAAGCGCCGCTCCAGCGGCGTCGCCACTGCCGACGCCATTGTCGTCGGGCTGGCGCCCGGCAGCGCCGCCGAGACCTGGATCGTCGGGAAGTCGACCTGCGGCAGCGGCGAGACCGGCAGCTGCGTGAACGCCGCCAGGCCCGCCAGCAGCAGCGCGGTCGCGAGCAGCGACGTCGCCACCGGCCGGCGGATGAACGGCGCCGCGATGTTCACGGCGTCTCCGGCTGACCCGCTCCGGGGATGGTCTTGGGGCGCGCGCCCTCACGCGCGCCGTGCGCCGCGCGCTTCGCCCCGAGGCCCTTCACCCAGGCGCCGAGCCGCTCCATGTAGAGGTAGATCACCGGGGTCGTGTAGAGCGTGAGCAGCTGCGAGACCAGCAAGCCACCGACGATCGAGATGCCGAGCGGCCGCCGCAACTCCGCGCCGGTCCCCTGCCCCAGCGCCAGCGGCAAGCCGCCGAGCAGCGCCGCCATGGTGGTCATCATGATCGGCCGGAAGCGCAGCAGGCACGCCTCGTGGATCGACTCGAGCGGCGTCAGCCCGCGGTCGCGCTCCGCCTCGAGCGCAAAGTCGATCATCATGATGGCGTTCTTCTTGACGATGCCGATGAGGAGGATGATGCCGATGAGCGCGACGACCGACAGCTCCGAGCCCGCGAGCAGCAGCGCCAGCAACGCGCCAACGCCGGCCGACGGCAGCGACGACAGGATCGTGATCGGGTGGATGTAGCTCTCGTAGAGCACGCCGAGCACGATGTAAACGGTGACGATCGCCGCGAGGATCAGCAGCGGCTCCGACGACAGCGAATCGCTGAACGCCGCCGCCGCGCCCTGGAAGTCACCATGCAGGCCCGGTGGCGCGTCCAACTCGGCGACCGCACGCCGCACGGCCTCGACGGCGCTGCCCAGCGACTCGTTGCGCGCCAGATTGAAAGACAGCGTCACCGCGGGGAACTGCCCCTGGTGTCCGATCGACAGCGAGCCCTCCACCGGCTCGTAGTGCGTGAACGCGCTCAGCTTCACCGCGTCGCCGCTCGTCGACTTCAAGAAGATCTGCGACAGCGCGTCCGGGCCCTGCTGAAACGCCGGCGCGACCTCCAGGATCACGCGGTAGAGATTGAGCTGGGTGAAGATCGTCGACACCTGGCGCTGCCCGAAGGCGTCGTAGAGCGTGTCGTCGATCATCTGAGAGGTCACGCCCAGGCGCGACGCCGCCGAGCGATCGACGACCAGCGACATGAAGCGCGCGCCCTCCTGTTGATCGCTGGCGACGTCGGCCAGCTGCGGCAGCTGCCGCAGGCGCTCGAGCACGCGCGGCGCCCAGGTGCTGAGCTCAGTGGGGTCGGCGTCCTCGAGCGTGTACTGGTACTGGGTGCGGCTCGATCGGCTCTCGATCTGGAGGTCTTGCACCGATTGCAGGTACACGACGATGCCGCCGACAGCGGACAGGCGGTCATTCAGGCGATCCATGATCTGCTGCGCATTGGCGTCGCGCTGGTTGCGCGGCTTCAAGCGGATCGAGAGGCGCCCGCTATTGAGCGTGGGGTTGGTACCGTCGGCGCCGATGAACGACGCCACCGACTCGACGTCCGGATCGTGTTGCACCACGTCGGCGACCGCGCGCTGCCGATCCGACATTGTCGCGAACGACGCGTCGGGCCCGGCCTCGGTGACGCCGAGGAGGAGACCGGTGTCCTGCTGCGGAAACAAACCCTTGGGGGTGATCACCGCCAGGACGACCGTGACCACCACCGTCGCGATCGTCGCCAGCATCGTGGTGCGCCGGTGCGCGAGCACCCAGATGAGGCCGCGGTCGTAGACGTGCACCATCCAGTCGAAGACGCGCTCGGCGCCGCGCGCGATCGCGCTCTCCTCGCCCGGGTGCACAGGCTTCAGAATGTGGGCGGACATCATCGCGGTCAGCGTCAGCGAGATCAGCGCCGACGCCACGATCGCCGTCGACAGCGTGACCGCGAACTCGCGGAACAGCCGCCCTATCACGCCGCCCATGAACAGCAGCGGGATCAAGACCGCGACCAGCGACACCGTGAGCGAGATGATCGTGAAGCCGATCTGCTTCGCGCCCTTGAGCGCCGCGTCGAGCGGCTTCTCGCCGTGCTCGATGTAGCGCGCGATGTTCTCGATCATGACGATGGCGTCGTCGACGACGAAGCCGGTCGAGATCGTCAGCGCCATCAGCGTCAGGTTGTTGAGGCTGTAGCCGAGCAGCGCCATCACGCCGAACGTCGCCACCAGCGAGAGCGGCACCGCGACGCCGGGGATGATCGTCGCGCGCACGCTGCGCAGGAACAGGTAGATGACCGCGACGACCAGCACGATGGTCAGGATCAGCGTGAACTGCACGTCGTCGACCGACGCGCGCACGGTGTCGGTGCGGTCGCTCAGCACCTCGATCTTGATCCCCTGCGGCAGCGACGAC
>Ga0265342_10000696_pt1 | contig 35259 bp, 30 predicted proteins | sample 4CB327metaG_FD_203125 | JGI IMG/M metagenome (GOLD analysis project Ga0265342, IMG submission 203125) | Rhizosphere microbial communities from Carex aquatilis grown in University of Washington, Seatle, WA, United States - 4-CB3-27 metaG | ecosystem: Host-associated > Plants > Roots >... | reverse complement strand
GCAGCGGCGCTGGCTCGTACTGCGCGAGCACGCCCGCCAGCAGCGGGCCGATCGCGAGCCCGAGCAGGTTCGCGCCAATGGCGATCCGCGTGGCCTGCTTCTTTCCGGCGCCGTGCGATTCCACGATCCAGGCGGTGCTCGCTCCCGACGCGAGCGCGATCGCGAACCCGCTCAGGATGCGCGCCGCGAAGAGCCAGATGGTGGCGTCGGCGAACAAGAACAGAACCGCCGCGACGACGCCGAACGCGAGCGAGGCGAGCACCACCGGCCGCCGTCCGATCTGGTCCGACAGCCGCCCCAGAAAGAACATCGCCCCCAGCGACCCGATAACGTAGGCGGCGTAGATCAGCGTCAGGGTCACGCCTGAGAACCCGAGCCGTTCGCGGTAGAGCACGTAGAGAGGCGTGGGGACGGTGCTCAGCACGTAGATGACCGCGAGCCCCACGGCGACGTCCCACGCGGTCGCCACCGCGGAAAGCCGCCGGTGCTGCTTGATTGTTGCTGAGCTCGGAGCAGGCATTCCGTCTCAACCTGGGTACGATGCCTACCAGCAGCAATCGTCGGATCGCCAGCGCCGGTGCCGATCTCGCGGGCCGTCGCGGATAAACGTCAGTGCCCCGCGCTCCTCTCACCGGCCTCGATCGCGATCGGCAAGTGATTCTGCTGCGGCGGGAGCGGACAAGTGGCATAGGGCGTGACCGCGCACGGCGGTGAGACCGCCTGGTTGAAGTCGAGGATCACCCGGCCGTCTTTCGGCGGGTCGGCGTAAAGGAAGCGCCCCGCGCCGTACGTCGTCTTGCCCGCGGTTGCATCGCGGAAGATGAAGAAGAGGTGGGTGTCGCCTGCCTCGACGACCGGATCCAGGCGCACCGAGCGACCACCGAGCTCGAACACCGCCGAGCCCGGGCTGGGCATCGCCTCGGCCGTGCCGATGATGCTGGGCACGGTGATCGTCGTCGGACGAGCGTGGGGCACGAACCGCGCGACGATCCGGTACGCCGGATTGATCGGATACCAGACCAGGCCCTTGAAGTGTTTGCGTTCGGCGCGTTCCTTGTCCTTGAGACGGACCGCCAGCCGCCCGCCACGCTCGATGATTTGCAGGGTCAGCGGACCGAGCGCGAGCACGTCAGGGTCCGCGCCGCCGGTGTCAGAGCGTAAGGTCTGCTGGGTCACCGGCCGACCGCCAAGCGTGAGCGGCACGCCCGGCGCCACCTCGACACGGACCGCGCCGGCCTCGAACCAGAACGTGCCGGCATGCGCAGGCGCGGACGGCGGCAGAAGCACATCGTTGGAACGATCGGCGCCGAAGCGATTGGCCCCCGGCTTCAACCAGAACAGTCCCGCAACGCTGAGCCACCCACCGTCTGACGTGAGCTGGTCCTCGCGGTGCCGGTGAAAGGCATCGATCTCGCGCCGGTAACTCTCGGGAACGCCGGCGCCGCCCGCCGCTTGCGCCAACGCGGTCGATGGCGACAGCGAGGCGACCGTGACGACGACTATCCACATCGAGGCGAAGCTCACGCGCTGGGATTATGCTCGACGGCATGCGCGAGGGACAGGCGAGTCAGACCGCGGTGATGGTGGGCATGGGCCGCGCGGTGGCGCACATGGAGGCCACCGTGCCGGGGTTCTCGGATCCGACAGCGTTGGCGCTATTGTCCGTCGGGTCGGCGAGCCGTTTCGATCCGTGCACACCGCAGCCGAGATGAAGGCGTTGCTCACCGCGCACGGCTTCGCCGCCACCCGCGACGACGATCTGCCGGGCGTGGCGCGCTCGATCTCCGAGCCGGCCGGGCGCGCCACGCGCGGGCTGCGGCACCTGCGCATCGTGGTGGCCGAGCGCGGCGCAGATGCGCGCTGACCGTCACCAGTACTTTTCGGCCGGGCGGACCTCGACGGCGCCGCCGAGCCGCGCCGCCGGGACGCGCGCGGCCAGCGCGATCGCCGCCTCCATGTTCTCGGCCTCGAACACCGAGAAGCCGCCAACGCTTTCGGCCAGGTATGTCCCGTTCCTGACCTCGGGCTTGCCGTCGCGAACCTGCACCGTCCGCGCGGCCTGGGGCAGCCCGAGCGGAAGGCCCGGCGTGAGGCCCGGCGTCTTGCTGAGCTCTGCATATTCCGCGTAGATCGCCTTCTGTTGTGTTTCGCCCATTGCCGTCCAGCGATCCGATCCCGGCAGTGGCGTGGTCCCTTGATAGACGAGCAGCACGAATTTCATGTGGGCGTTCCTCCTTGCCGAGATGACGAACGGCGCGCGAACAATGTGACCTCGGGTCGATCGCCCGAGCTCGGTCGCGTACACTTCAGAATCTTGCGGCGCCCGGTCTCCACGATCATTTCCACGGTCTTGGCCGGGGTGCTCGCGTGGTTCTCGGTCGGCGCCGTAGAGCGCTCCGCTGCGGCCGCACTGGATGACGCGAGCTGGGCGGCGGGGGCCGAGCAGGCGTTCCTGGGCCAGGTCGCGCCAGCCGGACAGGAGCTGATCCGCCCGAGCGCGCACGGCAACACCGTCGTCGGCCGATTCCTCGTCGTCGCCCCGCCGCCCCTGCCCGCGCCCTCCGCTTGCATCCTGCAGCGCTCGGCGTCGCATGTCGTCGCGATCGATCTTTCGTGTCCTTCCGAGCGCAGCTCGCGCGGCCCTCCGGCCTAGGCCACCCGAACCCGAATCGACGATTGCCCGGCGGGACGATTTCGCGCGCCCGCCCAACCCGATACCGGAGGTGTGCCTTGAACGAGACGACTGAGACGACCGAACCGCGCCCACGTACGAACCTCGACAAGAAAGCTCTCCTCTTCCTGCTCGCCTTCAGCGGCGGTCTGATCCTGCTCATAGCTTTGAACATGAGATGACCCGGTGATTTCCGGTCCCCTCCCCGTCCGCGGGAGAGGGGACCGGAGAGGACACTGGATGCTCGCGCTGTTTGGCGGTCCGCTCTGGGTCGAGACCGGCATCGGCTGGATCGGTGGGCTCGGCAGGGCGCGCGTCTGGTCGCGATCCTGATCGCGCGACCGGGCGACCCGCCCCCGTGACATGATGGCCGCAATATGAATCGCGAGCGCCAGAGAGCCGCCAGTCACGAACGCATCCTCAGCGCGGCCGCGCGGCTCCTGCGCGAGCGCGGGTTGCAGGGCGCCACCGTCGGCAGCGTGATGGCCCGCGCCGACCTGACCGTGGGCGGTTTCTACGCACACTTCCGCTCGAAGCGCGCGCTCATGGCCAGCGCGTTCTCGCGCGCGAGCGAGCACACCAAAGGGGCGCTGCTGGCCGGCCTCGAGAACGCGGCTCCGGAGACCTGGCTGCGCACCATCGTCCGCCGGTACGTCACGCCCGAGCATCGCGACGCGAACCCGCCGCTGTGCGCGCTGCCGGTCACGATCTCGGATGCGGCGCGCGCGGGACGCAGCGACCGTCAGGTCTACGCCGACGCGTTCGGGCGCTTCGTGACCGCGCTCGAACAACGCGCCGGAGATCTGCCCCGAGGCCGCCGCGCGGCGCGCGAGCGCGCGATCGGGCTCCTCATCGCCTGCGTCGGCGGCGTGGCGCTGGCGCGCGCCACCCGTGGCACACCAATCTCCGACGAGATCCTGGCGTCCGCGCGCCGCCTCGGCGAGCGCCTGATCGAGCCTTGACGTTCATATGATGTCCATAATATGACCTCGGGAGGTCACCATGCAGCGCGCAGTCATCACCGGCATAGGGATCGTTTCGCCCCTCGGTCACGACATCGTGGCCCTGAACGGCGCGCTGCTGGCCGGCCGCAGCGGCGTCGGGCCGGTCACCGCCTTCGACGTCACCGGCTTTCGCTGCCGCATCGCCGCCGAGGTGCGCGACTGGGATCCGAGCGCGCAGCTCGAGCGCCGCAAGCGCAAGGAGATGGACCGCTTCACCGAGTTCGCGGTGGTGGCGGCGCTGTCGGCCGCGCGCGACGCCGGCCTCGAGCTGACCGACGCCGAACGAGAGACCGCCGGTTGCTATATCGGCGTGGGGCTCGGCGGCCTCGCCACGCTCGAGCGCACCAAGACCACGCTGCTCGAGCGCGGGCCGGGCCGCATCAGCCCATACACGGTGCCCGCGATGATCTCGAACATGGCGGCCGGCCAGACGACCATCGCCCTCGGCCTTCGCGGACCGAGCTTCTCGATCACCAGCGCGTGCGCCACCGGCGTGCACGCCATCGGCGAGGCGGCCGATCGCATCCGCCACGGCCGCAGCGACGTGATGGTCGCGGGCGGGGCGGAGGCGTGTATCACGCCGGTCGGCGTTGGCGGATTCGAGGCCATGCTGTCGCTCTCACGTCGCAACGACGAGCCGGCGCGCGCGAGCCGTCCCTGGGACCGCGGCCGCGACGGCTTCGTGATCGGCGAAGGCGCGGCGGTGCTCATCCTGGAGAGCGAGGAGCGCGCGCGCCGCCGCGGCGCCCGCATCTACGCGGAGATCACTGGCTACGGCGCCACCAGCGACGCTTACCACATCACCCACCCGGCGCCGCACGGCGAGGGCGCGCAGCGATCGATGCGCGTCGCGCTCGCCGACGCGTCGGTGGCACCGGCGGACGTCGGCTATCTGAACGCGCACGCGACGTCGACCGCGGCCGGCGACATCGAGGAGGCCCGCGCGATCGCCGCGGTCTTCGGCGCGCACGCGAGCTCACCAGGCGGCCTGTGGGTGAGCTCGACCAAGTCGATGACGGGGCACCTGCTGGGCGCGGCCGGCGCGCTCGAGACCGCGGTGACCGCCATGGTCGTGTCGACCGGACACATCCCTCCCACAATCAACCTCGACGACCCGGAGCCCGACCTCGGGCTCGACTGCGTGCCGCACACCGCCCGCGAGCGCCCCACGCGCCACGCGCTCAACAACAGCTTCGGGTTTGGTGGTACCAACGCCAGCCTGTTGGTGTCCCGATACCCAGGTTGAGGGTTCGGCAGATCGGGCGAGACGAGACGCCCGTGACTTGATACGGTGTCGGGCGGGAGGAGAGCGTGTTGACGGAGGAAGAGCTCGCGGGGATCCGCCCCGCCCTGCTGGCCGACGCGCCCATCGCGATCGCGCTCATCGACCGCGAGAGGCGCGTGCGTTACGTCAACCGCGTCGAGCACGGCTACGACCGGAGCCAGGTCCAGGACCTCAAGCTCGACGCGCTCCTTCCGGCACACGACCGCGCGCGCATCGTCGACATCCTCGATGGCGTCCTGCGCACCGGCGTGCCGGCCTCGTACGAGACCCGATCGGTCACGCCCTCGGGCCCGGTCCTCTACCTCGTGCGCGTCAGTCCGCTGCGCGTCGCGGGTGAGATCCGTTACGCGATCCTCTTCTCGCTGGACATCACCGAGGAATATCAGCAGCGCCTGGCGACCGAACGCGAGCGCGCGCTGCTGGCGGCCCTGGAGCGCGTCAACCGCATCATGGTCGCCGGCCCCACCGCCGAGCCGATGCTCGACCGCGTGCTCGGCGAGATGCTGGAGATCTTCCACTGCGACCGCGCGTTGCTGGCCTACCCGTGCGACCCGAACGCCGCCGAGATCCGGATCGTCTTCGAGCGGACGGCCCCGGAATTTGCGCGCCCGAAGATGTCCCGGCCGATGAGCGCGGTGACTGCCGAGCGTTTGGCGCTCGCCCTGCGCCATCGCGGGACCGTCGTGCGCAGCGACCCGGAGCACAACCCGATTCCCAGCGACGAGTCGGCGAGCGGCAACGTGGGCTCGATGCTGTTCGTCACCGTCTCGTCCGGGGCCGAAAAACCCTGGCTGCTGGCGATCCAGCACTGCCGCCAGGCACAGGTCTACGACGCCGAGGTGCCCCTGCTGTCGGCGATCGCCGCGCGCATCGGCGACGGCCTGCGCATGTGGGAGACACAGCAGGCAGTGCACCAGGGCGAGCAGCGCTTCCGCCTGCAGGTCGAGCACGCGCCCGAGGCGATCGTGATCCTCGATATGAACACGGGAAAATTCGTCGAGGTGAACAGCAAGGCGGTGGAGCTCTTCGGCTTGCCGCGCGAAGAGCTGCTGAAGGTCGGGCCGCTCGAGCTCAGCCCGCCAACGCAGGCCGACGGATCGCGCAGCGCGGAGCTCGCCATGCCTCGGATCGCGGCAGCGCTGGCCGGCGAGAGCCCGGTGTTCGAGTGGCTGCACACCCACGTGTCGGGGCAGATCCTCGAGTGCGAGGTGCGCCTCTTGCACCTGCCCCACCCCGAGCACCGCTGGGTGCGCGGCAGCATCCTGCACATCGCGGATCGAAAGCGCGCGCAGCGCGAGAACGAACGCCTCAGCCTGCAGCTCGCGCAGGCCCAGAAGATGGAGGCGATCGGCCATCTCACGGGCGGCATCGCGCACGACTTCAACAACCTGCTCACCGTCATCACCGGCAGCCTGGAGATGATAGGGATGGGCATCTACGACGACGGCCACGACGGCGACATTCGCACGCTCGCGCTCGATGCCTGCAAGCGTGCCTCGCAGCTGACGCAGCGGCTGCTCGCCTTCTCACGGCAGCAACCGTTGCAGCCGCGTTCGGTCAACGTCGCGGCGCTGCTCTCCGATATGCTGGGGCTGCTCGCGCGCACGCTCGGCGAGACGGTCCAGATCCAGGTGCTGCCCGCCGACAACCTCTGGTCGTGCGAGGTCGACCCGGCGCAGCTCGAGAGCGCGATCCTCAACCTCTCCATCAACGCGCGCGACGCCATGTCGGGCGGCGGACGCCTCGTGATCGAGGCCAGCAATCTCAGCGTCGAGGAGTCCTTTTCGCGCACCGTCGCGGACCTCGACGCCGGCGACTACGTCGTCGTCGCGGTGAGCGACGACGGCACCGGCATCGCGCCGGAGATCCTGGGCAAGGTGTTCGATCCCTTCTTCACGACCAAGGAGGTCGGCAAGGGCAGCGGCCTCGGCCTCAGCATGGTCTACGGCTTTGCGAAGCAGTCGCGCGGGCACGTCAAGATCTACAGCGAGCTCGGCCACGGCACGACCGTCAAGCTGTTCCTGCCGCGCAGCCGCGAGAAGTCGTCGCCGCTCGCGTCGCGCGAGCCGGTGGCGAGCGGTCCGACCGGCAACCGTGAGCTCTTGCTGGTCGTCGAAGACGACCCCGCGCTGCGCGCGCTGGTCGTGCAATTGCTGCATCGTCTCGGCTATCGCACGGTAGCCGCCGGCGACGCCGCGAGCGCGCTGCGCCTCTTGGCCGCCGAGCCCGAGGTCGCGCTGCTGCTGGCCGACATGGTCCTACCGGGCGGCAAGAACGGCGCGGAGCTGAGTCGCGAGGCCAAGGTTCTCAAGCCGGGGCTGCCGGTGTTGTTCATGTCCGGCTACACCGAGAACGCGGTCATTCACAACGGCCGCCTCGATCCCGGCGTGCGCTTGCTAGAGAAGCCCTTCACGACCAACAAGCTCGCCGAAGCGGTGCGTGCCGCGCTGAGCGAACGTCGTTCGTGAGCACCGCCACGCTGACATTCCCGAAATGGCGACGGAACGGAATCGACCGGGCCGCCTACGATTGTTGCTCCGTCGCTCCCCGGCCCTGCAACTTACCAGTGGGTAGTGTTTTGCGCCGCAGTCCCCCAACAGGAGAGCGAACGATGACGCCACGGGCGATCTGGGTACGAAATCTCGCCATCTTCAGTGTGCTCGGAGTCGTTTGCGGCTGCCCGGGAACGGTGGGAACCCTCCACCCGGGGGCGGGGGGGAGCTCCGGACCGACCGGCGGCCAGGGCGGCGACACGACGGGCGGAGCCGGGGTGACCGGCGGAGCTGGGACCAGCGGGTCCGGCGGTGCCACCGGCGGCGCGGGCACGACCGGGTCGGGTGGTACCACCACCGGCGTCGGCGGCGGCAGCGCCAGCACGGGCGGCCGCACGGGCACCGGCGCGGGTGGGACCGGATCCGGTGGCGCTCCAGGGGCCGGCGGCAGCAGCCCGGTCGACGCTGGGCCTCCCGTCGGCAACTGCCCGGGCAGCTGCTCGAACGCGGCGGCCGGATCCTGTTCCGCCCCGATGGTGCGCATCACCTCGGTGCCGATCGGCATGACGCTCAGCTACTCCACCGACGAGACCCTGGTGGTCCCGCTGGCCATCGCCGCCAAGCCCGGCGGCGGATCGCGTCTCGCCTGGGTGGGCAACTACGTGCGCTACGCCAGCAGCGCCACCAGCAACGTGTACGTCGGTGAGCTCGACTGCAACGACCAGCTGGTCGGCACGCCGTTCCACTTCCCGGGCCACGACTTTCAGGACCTGGCGTCCGACGGCGATGGCGGCGTCGTCGTGGTGACGCGCGACGGTCCCGGCGGCCCCGACGCGCAGCACTGCGGTGACGTCAACAATCTGTGCGTGCTCCCGAGCGACCGCCCTGGTTGCTACGACATGTACATGGTGCGGTACGACTGCGCCGGCACCGAGCAGTGGGCGACCAAACTGACCACCGCCACCGCCACCGCACCCGGGTACACCTCCGGCACCGGCGACAACCTGTTCGTCTGGTGGTACCAGCACCACGGCCGCATCGGCTACGACGGAACCAACTACGCCACCTACTTCGCCGACGCGATCACCGTCACCAACAACCAGTGCGCCGCGGGCGCCGGCAAGGTCGACATCCACGAAGGCGATCGCATGCAGGTGGTCGGTCCCACCGGCGCGCTGCTCACCGGGCACGACAGCTTCGGCATCGGCTGCAGCCACAGCTGGACGACGCGCATGGTCTGGGATCCGCGCACCAAGCACTTCGTCATGGTGTGCGCCACCGACAACAACTGCCGGATCGCCCAGCCCAACCCGTATCGAACCGTCGCGGCCGGAACCTGCGATGGAACGCTGTTCGGCGGCGACATCGTGAACGCTGGCACCACCGGCTACTGGACGGCGTGGAGCCAGGGCCACGTCATCCGCCTCGAGCACTTCACCACCGGCGCTTCGGATCAGACCGTCACGACCGCCGGCACCACAATGAATCCGCACCTGGTCGCGTACGGCGCCAGCCGCATGCTGCTGACCTGGGGCTCGGGCAGCGGCATGGCCGCGCAGGTCTACGACTCCAGCACCGGCGCGCCGGTCGGGGCGCAGTTCACGATCGCCGTGCCCGATCACCCCTGGCAGTCGTGGAAGTCGTTCCCCGACGGCAGCGTCGCCTACGCCGGCGTCGCCGCCGCCTCCAGCACCGTGACGGTCGCGCGCGTGATGCCCTGCACGCCCTAGCGGACGGCTAGGTGCCGTTTGGGCAGCGCTTGATGTAGGAAAAGTGGCCGCCGACCGAGGCCACAAGGTGCAAGCCGCCGTCGGGGCCGGTCACGACCGGTCCGCTCAGGCCGTCGGTGCCCATTGCCAGCGCGCACGATTTCGACGACGGTGAGCGCCGCGGGCACAACGTTGACCCAGAAGGGCTGCGAGGAGCTCGCGGGCGTATCGGCGGCGCAGCAGCAGGCGTTCATGCAGCAGTGCATGCCATCCAGTGGCCAGTCAGACGCAGGGTTCAGTCAGCAAGTCAGCTACACGGCGGGGGCGTGCTCGCACGACGGCGCGGTCGGCGCCTGCCGGACCACCCAAGCCGGAGGGACCCTTACCATCTGGTTCTACACGGGGGGCAAAACCGCCGCCGAGGTCGAGCAGGAGTGCACGACGTCAGGCGGGACCTTCGTCTCGCCGTAGGCCCGCCGTTCACATGCGGGCGGGCGCGCCGCTTTCGCACCAGCGCAGCACGTCGGCGAAGAGCCGATCCTCCGCTGCGCCGAACAGCGGATGGCGCGTGAGCCGCGCGCGGGTCTGTGCCGGGCTGCTGATCCCGCACAGGAACCGCGCCCGCTGGCGCGCGTCGCCGAGAGCGCCCCGATGTTCGGCGCACAGCTCGAAAAACGCCCGTTGATCGATCGCCCCCGGAAGCTCGACGGGCGCGGCGCGCGCCGGCAGGACCGCAGCGTGACCGTTCAAGCAGTGGGTGCAGTGCCCGCAAGGGGCGGACCGCTTCTCTCCAAAGTAGCCCACCAGCGCGTTGACCTGGCAGCCTTCATTTGTAACTAACTGGAGGACGCGGTGTACACGCGCGATCTCCTGCGCCTCGCGCGCGCCGAACCGCCGGACGAGCTCGCCGACCAGCGCCTCTCCCTCCTCGGTCGGCCGCAGGCGGCGGTAGCGCTGGCGCACGTCGGAGGCGCGCACCTCGGCCCAGCCTTGCTGCTCGAGGTACTCGATCGCGCGCACGACGCGCCCCCGATCCTGCCCGAGCGCCGCGCCGACCTTCGCCGCGTCGAGCGTGTACCAGGTCCGCCCCTTCTTCGCCGCGGCGAAGATCGCGGTGATGAACTGCGCGCGCTCTCCCTCGAACCGGGCCGCGATCTCGGATGGGTCGAGCATGGGCCGCACTTCGTAGGCGCCGTAGAACGGCGTCCCCTGGCGCAGCACGCCCAGGAGCTCGAGGTACGTCAGCGCGGTTCGCAGCACCAGCAGCCGAATGTCATGACGGCCCGATAGGTCCGACAGGCTCACGTGAAATTCGGGCCCCGCGCCCAGGATCTCGGTGACGAACCCCCGCAGCGCCGCCTCGGTCGGGGTGTCACCGTACGCGAAGGTCTCCAGCACCGGCACATCGGCCGGGCAGACCAGCATCTCGACGGTCGAAGGCTCGCCGTCGCGGCCCGCGCGTCCAATCTCCTGGCTGTAGCTCTCGAGGCTCTTGGGCAAGTTGTAGTGGTACACGTAGCGCACGGACGCGCGGTCGATCCCCATGCCGAAAGCGATGGTGGCGACGACCACGCCCGCCGGCGACGCCATCCACTGCTCCTGGATGGCCGAGCGCTCCTCTGCCTCCAGCCCTGCGTGATACGCGCGGGCGGGCAGGCCGGCGCGCGCCAGCTGTTCGCTCACGCGCTCGGCCGTCTTTTGCAAGGTGACGTAGACGATCGTCGGTCCAGGCGCGCGCGAGCGCAGGCGCTCGAGCAACAAGTCGTCGCGCTGCTCTGCCGGCGCCGGAGTGGTGAGCAACGTGAGGTTCGGGCGATAGAAACCCGTCACGATCGCCGCCGCGGGTGGAATCTCGAACGCCGCGCAGATATCGCGCACGACCTGCGGAGTCGCCGTGGCAGTCAGGCCCAGGACGCGCTCGGCACGGATCTGCCGGCGGATCTCCGCCAGCTTGAGATAGTCGGGACGGAAATTGTGCCCCCACTCGGAGATGCAGTGCGCCTCGTCGACCGCGAAGAGCGCGATCTTGAGGCGTTCGAGCACCGCGAGGAACCGCTCGTTGTTGAATCGCTCGGGCGCGACGTAGAGCAACTTCAATGTCCCGGCGACGAGGCGCCGGTTGATGTCCTCGACCTCTGCCGACGCCAGCGACGAATCCAGGCGGGCGGCCTCGATCTGCCGCCGGTGCAGCGAATCAATCTGGTCCTTCATCAAGGCGACCAGTGGTGAGACGACCAGCGTGACGCCATCCAGTCGCAACGCCGGCAGCTGATAGCAGAGCGATTTGCCCGCGCCGGTGGGAAAGACCCCGAGAGCCGCCCCGTGCACCGAGAGCGCGTCCAGCACCTCGCGTTGCCCGGGCCGAAACTCCGAGAAGCCGAAGCGCTCGCGCAGGAGCTGCTCGTCCGTCATCTGCCGGGGCCCGTCTGCCACCCGGCCATCCTGACTGAAAAGCGGACCGAAATCAGGACGCGCATTCGCCATGCCGCGGTTGATTGCAGACGGCGTGCCGGGGATCCCACCCGTCACGGATCCGCGCAGCAGCGGAAGCCGATGTCGCAATCCTGGTCGACGTAGTTCCTTGAGACCGGAAACACCGTGGTGCAGGAATCTCCGAGGTCGTGATACGAGCCACCGCGGAACCAGCACACGTCGCTTTGGCTCGGAGGGTTCCCGTTCAACGGGGCGCACGCGTCCTCCCACTCGTGAACGTTCCCCGCCATATCGAAAAGCCCGGGATACCCACCCACGCAGCCCGGCGTCGTGCCCACCTCGACAATGGCTCGGGTGCCGCTGTGCTCGCCGCCGTTGCACGCCTCGGGCGACAGAGCGCCTCCGTACGGATACGCCCGCACGCCGCCTTGCGAGCAAGCGGCCGTCCACTCGCTGATGTCCGAGCGGCTCAGGTCCGGCTGCATGTTTCCCGTCGAGGGCGGGTCGTTGTTGGTTTCGATGAGCCCGCCGCCGCCGACGTGCCCGCACAGCCGCTTCCCGGCCCACTTGCAATAGGCGGTCGCGTCGCACCAATCGACGCCGTTGACGGGAAAGTTGGCGTGCCCGACCGGATCGAAACCGCACATGAGCGCGGCCCCATACGTCGTGTTCCAGGTGCACTCGCGGCCCTGGCCGCTCACGTCGGTCCCCTTGGCGTCGAGAAAGACCTGGTACTGGGCCTGCGTGACCTCGGTCGAATCGATGCAACCGTTCGGTACCGCCACCATCGTCGGCCCGCGCGTATAGCGCCCGCAGCCGCCAACGTCCAGGGATAGATCCGCGGTGTCCGCCGGCCCATCCGTGGCGTCCGGCGCCACCGGGGCATCCAGGGCTTTCGCGGTGTCCGCCGCGACCTCGGGAGAATCCGCCCTTGCCTCCACGACGTCCACCGACGGCCGATCCGCACCGCCGTCGACGGCAGCATCGTCGCCGAGCCGAGCCGGATTGAGGCGGATGCACGCGGACAACAGCCACGCGGCCCCGAGCGAGACCCGGCCGAACGAGAGGACGACGCGACCGACGGCGGTGATGTCACCGTTCCTCGATCGCGCGCCAATCGTCACGCCGCCAATTATACATGCCGGGTGTTTTGGATTCGGAGGGGCACGGCGGGACAGCGAGGCGATAACGATCATCACCCGGTGAGCAGCTCGCGGCAACGCCGCCGTCACGGGAAGGCGATGATGTCGCCCGTCATGGGCAGGCGATTGCGCCGCTCCTCGGGCGCGTCGACCGGCGTCGCGACCGGCTGGTCGGCATCGAGATCGACCGTTGCCTGGAACTGGAGGCGGTCGAAGACGTAGGGCACGCCGTTCGAGGCAAACCCATCCGGGCCGTCGGTGACCTGAAAGTGCAGGTGCGGCTCGTCGGCATGTCCGGTGTTCCCGACCTGTCCCAGAACCTGACCGCGCTGCACGCGCTGCCCGGCGGCGACGCGCACGCTGCCCGTCGCCAGGTGACCGTAGAACACGAAGCGTCCATCGTCGAGTGCCTCGACGACGTGATTGCCGAAGGCGGTTTCGATGTCGAACGGCGGGAGCTGCGGGGGAACGTTCTCCGGCAGCCCGTCCCGCGTCTCGATGATCTGACCCGCACCGGCGGCGATGACCTCGGCGCCAAACAGGAAGTAACTCTCGTTGCGCGTCGGATCCCCGGCGAACGTCCCCTGATCGTCGACGCGCACGAAGTCGATCGCGAACCGCTGCGACACGAACAAGCTGGTCGAGGTCGCGAACACGGCGCGCGTGTGCGCACCGCTGCAACAGCCGTTGGCGTCGAGCAGGTTCCCGCCGCGCAGCGGAGGACCGAGCGGCCGCGCGCCGTCGCCGATCACCGGCACCGCCGGCCCGGCGATCCGGGTCACGCGCCCGCCGCGTTCGATCACGATCCGGTGCGCCAGGGTGCTGGGCAAGCGAACCACGCGCGAGATCGCCAGATCGATGAAGGCGACAACCGCGTTGCCCGGAGCGGTCGTGCCGTCACTGGGATCGCCCGTCGAGAGATCGGCGAACCGACCCGCGAGGCCGGTGCCGCGCAGGCTGGCGAGGGTCGTCCCGCGGTCGGCGTCCGACACGTCGATGCCGACGATCTCGAGGGCGACCGTCGGATCCAGATTGGCGAGAACGAGCTCATAAACCAGGTGTCGGCGCTCGTCGGTGGTCGGCGCCGGTTGGGGCGGCGCGAAGACGCGCATCGCCACGGACGCGGCCGCGGGACTGACCAGCTCGGCGGTAGCGAAGGCGTCGGACGGCGGCGCAGCGCTGCTCTCGTCCGCGCTACCGCAAGCCGCGGCGAGCGAGAGCGCGGCCAGGGCCAGAGCGGGAACGGGTTTTCGACGGGACATGGTTCTCTCCTTTGGCGGAAGTTGGCGCACCACGGGCAGACCGCTCGTGTCGTGCGGGGATGAGAAGCGGGAACGCGCGGAGCGCGCGGTTCAGAAGCGACCGGCGAGGCCGAGCATCGAGCCACCGCGGGTCGCTGCCATCGAAGGCTGGAGCTGAATCACGCCCGCGTCGTGCCGCCAGACCGCGGTGAGGCGTTCGAGCGGCGACTCGACCAGGAGCGCGCTGGCGAGAATCGATGCGCCCACCAGAACGCCGCCGCCCCAGATGACCCGACCGGCGATGCGAACGTCGGCGGTTTGATGCGAGAGCTCCGTCTGGGCGATGAGCGCGCCGGATGCCAGGATGAGCCCGCCCCCCATGATGCCCCGTGCCCGGCGCTTCCGCGCTTCGATGGCGGCCAGCTTCCGCACCTGCTCGTCCGCGGTCGCGAAGGCGCGCGCCGGATCCTCACCCGCGCGCAGCGCCTCTCGGTAAGAGGTGGCCAGGCGCTCGCCCAGACCCGGGCGGCCGAGGGTGAGACCGCCGTTGAGCATCGTCAGCGCACCGATGCCGATGACAATTCCCCCGTAGATGTCGGACGACGTGCGCGAGAAGCCGGCGAGACTGCGATCGAAGGTGATATAGCCGGCACCGGCCGCGACCAGGATGCCGCCCGCGCCCAGCGACTCGACCCCTAGGACCAGACGCTGGCCGTGCTCGGCGCTCGCGATCTGGTCGAGCAGGAGATTCATCCGCGTGGCATCGCCACGCGACACGCCGAAGACCGGCGGCGGCGCCGAGCGCGCCTCGGCGACGTAGGCGGCCAGCGCGCGCGGACCGTAGGGGCGAACGAAGAGCTTCGCGAAGATCTCCGCCGGCCCGCGCGCGCCTCCGCGTGCGGCGACGACCTGGAGAGAGGTCAGATCGACGACCGCGGGCGAATCGGGGATCATGTAGGTCTGGAACGCGGCGGAGGGCTCGCCGGGCCGCACCTGGCGCTCGACGAGAGCGCCCGCAGCCCACGGCTCCGGGAGCGCGATGTCGAGGACGGTGCCGGCCTCGGCGTGCGCGTCGAGGATGGGGACGCCTTCTCGATCCCGCACGCGGACGCGCAACGGGGCCGCGTCGGACAGCCGCAGCCGGCGAACGTGGGTCGCGCCGCGCAAAGTGACGATGGGCGCGTCGTCGCGCGCGCCCGGACCGCGGGCATACACGTGCGGGCGCATGTTCGGGTTGCGGACGTCGGCGGTCGCGGTGGCGACGAACGCCGCGAGCTCGACGTAGCTGACCGCCCCGTCGCCATTCGCGTCGGCCGCGCCGAGGAGCCCGGAGCGGACCGCGTGGCTAAAGACACCGGACTGGATCTCGGACCATTCGAAGGCCTCGCCCTCCGCGCTGGTCGACAGGAAAACACCCACGTTGGCCATCCGTGAGGTCAGCGCGCGCGCCGCGTCCTCGGGCGTCGCGAAGTACGTCCCTCCGGGCCGCCGGGCGCCCAGCATGAAGAACGAGTTGCAGCTGTCGAGGATCACATGCGCGCGGGAAAAAGGGATGGCGCGCAGCCAGGCCTCGAGGTCCGCCGCCGTGAAGCGGGCGTCGGCGAGCTCGATGAACCCCGTCCCTTCATCCACGTCGCCGTGGCCGGCGAAGACTAGATAGAGCTCGGTCTCCTCGTGAGCCAGCGCCGCTTCCCGCACGCGCTCGCCGATCTCGCGGCCAGCGCGCTGCAACTCGGCCAGCGTCGGACGCCGGGCTTGCGCACGCACGTCGGCGAACAGCCGCTCGGTGTCACGATCAAAATCGGCGAGCAACAACGCACCGTCGGGCGCGATGGTCTGCAAGATCTGAAAATACCGAACGGCGTCGTCGTCCGCGTAATGCAGATCGGGGCGGTGCCCCGCGAGACTGTGGTTGTTGCCGATGACCAGCGCGAAGGCTTTGCGAGGCCTCGCCGGCGCTGCATCGGCGATGACGGCGGTCGCGAGAGCGATTCGCGGCAGCAACCAGGCCGCGGCCAGCAGCGCCAGCCTCGCCCCCCGGCGGTAGGAATGGCCACGACGCGTGCTCATGGCCGGGCCTCCGGAGCTGGCCCCTGCACCTCGACGAGGGTCTCGCGAACCTCGGCGCCGGGGAAGCGAGCCGCGATGGCCGGCGCATCCAGCGGCTGCGCGAGCCGTTCGACGTCGGAGACGCGCGCAGGTGTGCGCCCCTCGCGGTCCGCGCGGGCGACAATCGCCACGATCCGCAACGGCCCGATGGGCACGCCCGCGAGAACCGCCGTGGTGGCCAGCAGTCGTTCCTCGGGACCAGCCGCCAGCATCGTCGCGGGCGGATCGGTGTCGGCGCGCTCATAGGCGGGCGAGATCCAGTGCACCTCTCCCCGTACGTCCACCGCGAACAGCAACAAGAAGGCAGGTGCATCACCGGCGTTGCGGAACAGCGCCGACAGCGCCGTCTGCGATCCGATCGCCGACCGAGGGCCCAAGCGACGCGGCGCCCCCTCGATCGCGCACGGCCAGACGCCGACCTCGCGCGCAACCGAGGAGGCGGCGGAGCCTCCACGCGCTTGCCATGTCCCGGACGCAGGATCCGGCGCGCGATTGAACGCGAGATAGACCACCAGAACCAACCCTGCCGCAACCGAGCCGCCACCGGCCCAGAGCGAGGCGGCGCGAGGCCGAGTCGTTCTCATCGCTGGCTGATCCAGACGCGCCATCACGACGGCAGCGTGCGCGCGCGCGTCGAATGACGGGGGACCGAGCGGCGCGCGTAGATCGGTGATCATTGCTCGCAGGCGTCCTTCCTCGTCGCGGCAATCCGCACATTCGGCGACGTGCGCTCGCTGCCGGTCCGCGCGCTCGGGCGAAAGATCGCCGTCGACCCACGACAAGAGCTCGGCCCGCAATGGGCAAGGTGTCCGCGTCATTCTCCCCCCTTGAGCAGGTCGCGTAGTTGCTTGAGGCCGTGGTGGACCCTCGAGCGCAACGTGGACTCGCGCGTGCCCACGGCGCTGGCCATCTGGTCGTATCGCAGCTCTTCCCCGAAACGCAGGATCAGCGCTTCGCGCGTAGCGACCGGCAGCCGCCCGAGCGCTTCACGCACCTGCCGCCGGCGCTCTTCGAGGAGGAGCTGATCGATCTGGTCGGGAGACGGCCCCGCACCGAGCGCGGTCGTCGCCGTGGAATGGCGGAGCGCGACGTAGCGGCCGCGCAGGTCGTTGCGGCACCGGTTGCGCGCGGCGGTGATGAGCCACACCACGAAGTCGCTGCCGGGCCGATAGCGGAACCGGTGCTCCCAGATCGCCGCCCAGGTCGCCTGCCCGAGCTCGACGCCGGCGTTCCGATCGCCCGCGAAGCGCGAACAGGTCTCGACGACCCGCAGCGCGTGGCGTTCGACCAGGACCGCGAACGCCTCCCGCACGCCAGCCTGGGACAAGGTCATGAGCTCGTCGTCGGTGCGCTCCTCGAGCGGCGCTCCCCCGGATTCCAGACCGACCAGACGTGGCGACGTCATTCCGGAGTTAGAACACTGAAGGGCGGCGCCGCGTTGACCGAAAACGGATCTTTCAGCTGTATGCTCACGCTGTGAGCACGCCGCGATCCGGCTTGGGCCGCGTTGAGCCTTCGGCTATCGCTTAGCCATGAGCCTCCTTCCTCCCGGACCTCGTTGGGGCCTGCCACCCACGCTTCATTACCTGCGCGATCCTTTCGGCGCGCTGCTCGCCGCCGGGCAGAAGTACGGCGACCCCTACGGTTTTCCCAGCGCGTTCGGGCGCATGTTCGTCACTGGATCGCCCGCGGGGGCGGAGACGGTGTTCTCGGCCGATCCCGACACCTACCTGGCGCTCGGCGCCGATCTGCTGGGGCCGATCCTCGGCGCCGACAACCTGATTCTGCTCAGCGGCACCCGGCACAAAGCGATGCGCAAGCTCCAGACGCCGCCGTTCCACGCGCGCGCCCTGTCGGGTTACGGCCGCATCATCCTCGACATCGCGAACGCGCACATCGCGAAGTGGCCGCGCGATCAGGTGTTCGACGTCCACCGCACCATGCAGCAGATCTCGCTCCAAGTGATCCTCCGCACCGTGTTCGGCCAGTCGCCGTCTCCCGAACGGCTGCAGTCCCTCGAGGAGGCGACGCTGACGTTGGTTCGCGCGCTCAAGCCTTCGTTCATGGTCATCCCCAGCTTGCGCCGCTCGTTCGGCGGCCTGAGCGCGTATGCGCGGTTCAAGCGGGCGCGCGGCGGCATCGAACGTCTATTCAACGAAGAGCTCGGCGCCCGCCGCGCCGACGGGCGCCCGCGCGAGGACATCCTGGCCCAGCTGATGGCCGCGCGCGACGAGGACGGAAAGCCGCTCGACGATGAGAATCTGCTGACCCAGGTGATGAACCTCGTCGGGGCCGGGCATGAAACCACGGCGAGCTCGCTGGCCTGGGCGCTCCACGCGATCCACCGCGACCCGGCCGTGAAGCGAGCACTCGGCGACGCCCTGACGGTGCTGCCGGCCGGCGTCTGGGAGCCAGAGATGGTGGCGCGCCTGCCCTATCTCGAGGCGGTCTGCTACGAAACCCTCCGCCAGAAGCCGGTGGCGCCGCTCATCGGGCGCACGCTGCGGACCGCGTTCACGCTCGCCGGGTACGAGCTCCCCGCGGGCACCGCGGTGGGCGTCGGCATCATCAACATCCACCGCCGCCCGGATCTCTACCCGGAGCCCGAACGCTTCCGCCCCGAGCGCTTCGCCGAACGTCAGTTCAGCCCATTCGAGTTCTTGCCATTCGGCGGTGGCTCGCGCCGCTGCCTGGGCGCCGCGTTTGCCCTCTACGAGATGAAGCTGGTGCTGGCCGCTGTGATGGCCGGCCCGCGCCTGGAGCTCGCCGACGACGATCCGGCGCGCGCCGGCGCCCGCAACACCACCGTCGGCCCGAAGAGGGGCGTCCGCATGCGTCTGGTGTAACCGACTCTCCGATTCCCGAACGGTGATTCCGGTTTTCGATTCGGCGCGCGTTGCCCGCGCGCCCCGCGCTGCTTGAAAGGCGCGCGGCGCGAGGTTGGTTGCCGGCGGAGGCAACCTCGCGGGCGGGCACGTCGTGTGCACGACCTCGCCAGATCCAAGCGGAGCTGGACGCGGCGGCGCAGGCCGATCCGGCGAGCTTCGCGCGCGCGCAGCCGGTGCGCCCGACGCTCAAATGTGTCGAGAATCTCGGCAACCGTCATTATGGGGCGCATTTCGGGTACTCCGATGGCGCGACCAGCGCGATTGCGATTCCAGTCGGGTTCTTCAATCGATTCTGGCCGCCGCCGGTCAACCGAGGCCAGCCCTCGACCTTCGCGCCCGGCGCGCAGGCCGATATCGTTCAGGTCCCGTTCGAGAGCTTCAGCGCCGCGATCTGGGTGCTGGGCAATCATTTCGCGATCGGAACGCGCTTCTCGAAGGCGTGTCCGGTGAGCGGCGCGGGCGGGAGCAGCGGCGTGGGCGGCGGGACCGGCACGGGCGGGACCGGCACGGGCGGGACAGGCGCGGGCGCGTGCTCGAAGCCGGTTGCACCTCGGGCATCTGCCTCGGCGAGGCGACGGTGAGCGACAACAGTTGTGCCTGTGCGGAGTGCACGTTTGGCGTGCCCCCGGCGGTCCCGATCTGTGCTCGACCTCTGCGGAAGGCTGCTTCAACTGCGATCCCACGGTCATGGGCTGCCAGAGCATCGCCGATCTGGCCGACCGCGCGAACTGCGAGGCGTTGTACGCGTGCATGGTGGCGCCCACGCATCCTGGCAGCGTGCTGCCGGGTTATTGCATCGGCGCGGGCGGCGATATTCTTCCATGCTGGTGCGGCACCATCTCGACGACCTGTAGCACGTCCAATTCGCCGCCGACCCACGCCAACGGACCCTGTCTGCAGCAGATCTTCACTGCCGCCAAAACAACCGACGCACCGACAATCAGCACCCATTTCGTCGACCCGAACACTCCCCTGGGCCTGGCCGTCGGGCTGGCGCTTTGTAGGGGAACGTTTGTAAAACCGCCTGCGGGAGGACCGCCATGGCGACGGCACGGAGGCGACGGAGACAGGACCAGGGCGTGGACCCTGCGCGGCTACAGACGCTGCGCGAGGCGCTCGGATTCTCGCAGCGCGATCTGGCGGCGGAGTTTGGCGTGGCTCACGGCGCGATCGGCCTCTGGGAGACCGGCGAGCGGCCGATCCCGGGGCCGGTGCGCCGACTGCTGGAGATCTACGAGGCCGAGCTCGGCATCGCCGCTGCGCCGTCGAGCGCCACCGCCGGGCGGACGTTCCTGCCGACGAGGGCGGCCGCGCGCGCGGCGCGCCTGCCGGTCGCGGTCGCCAAGGCCACCGCCAGCGCGGTCTTCACCCGGCGGCGCCCGCCGCGCACCGGCGTCGTCGCGCGCATCCAGCACGCCATCGCGCGCGAGGTTGTCGAGACCGCCGGAGAGATGAAAGGACTGGCGATGAAGATCGCGCAGATCCCCGGCTACCTTGATTTCGGCGATACCGACGGCGTGCGCGCGCAGGTCTCCTCGGCGACGATCCGTTCGCACCCGATGCCGCCGTCGCTGGTCGCCGCGATCTTCATAGAGGAGCTCGGCCGCGGCCCCCGGCGCGTCTTCGCCGAGTGGTCGTCGGAGCCGCTGGCGACCGCGAGCATCGGGCAGGTTCACCGGGCGCGCCTGGTCGACGGCACCCCGGTGGCGGTGAAGGTCCAGTACCCGCGCATCGTCGACGCGCTCGAAGCCGACCTGGCCAACGTCGACATGATCCGGCGCGCCTGCAAGCTGGTCTACCGCGGCAGCGCCGACCTGGCCCCGGTCGTCGACGAGTTGCGGGTCCGCTTCCTCGAGGAGTGCGATTACATCCGGGAGGCCGAGAGTCAGGAGGCCTTCCGGCGCATCTGGTCTGGCCGCGCTGGCGTCGAGATCCCCGCGGTCATCCGCGCGCTCAGCACGCGCCGGATCCTCGTGACCGAGATGGCGGCGGGTGATTCCCTCGACGCGTTCGTCGCGCGGAGCACGCAAGCCGCGCGCAACCGCGCCGGCGAGCTGCTGTTCGACTTCGCCTTCGAGTCGCTGTTCCGGCACGGCATCTTCAACGCCGACCCCCACCCCGCCAACTACCTCTTCGACGACGGCCGCGTCACCTTCATCGACTTCGGCTGCGTCAAGCGCCTGTCGCCCGAATACGTCGCGACGTTCAAGGCGCTCGCGCGCGCGATCCTCGAACGCGACCGAGACCGCCTCGAGGAGCTCGGCGTCGGGCTCGGAATCGTGCGCGATCCCGACAGGTTCGACTTCGACGCTCAATGGACGTTGAGCCAGTCGCTGTACGAGCCCTATCTCTACGATCGCGCGCTCAAGTGGACGCCGGAATACCTCGCGCGCACCTGGCGAATGACCTGGGTCGAGAACCCCAACCGCCTGCGATCGGCCATCCCGCCCGAGTGGGTGTTCTTGTCGCGTTTCCAATGGGGCCTATTCGCCGTGCTGGCCAAGCTGCGCGCCGAGGTGAACTGGCGCCGCCGCCTGCTCGATCTCGTCTACGAGCCGGGAGAGCGCCGCCCGCCGCCCTACGATCAGTGAACAGGCGCCCGGGGCCGGGCGGATAAAAGACCTTTGAGCCTCGCGACCACGGCTTCGGTTGCCAGGCCCACGTTGAAGGCGACCACGGCGGTGGCGAGACAGGTCAGCATTGCCAGGGGCGGACCACCGACACTGAGGACCATGACGAGCGCGGTGATCGGCAACCGATAGCCGCCTGCGATGCCGGCCGCCGCTCCGGCCGCCCCGGCGAGATCGCTACCCACATCGAGCGCGGGCGCAAACACGCGACCGGCGATGTCGCCGACGGCGAGGAAGGGAACGAACACGCCGCCACAGCCGCCGGCCGCAACCGCAGCGGTCGTCGCCATCGCGCGCAGGACGCAAACCGCGAGCAGCGTCGCCGGAAGCGCATGCCCGTTCTCCGCCCAGAGAATCGCGCCTCCCCCGGGACCGACCGCTGCGATCGGGGTCGTGAGCCGGGCGAGGATGACCACCGTCGCAACGATCGCCGCGCCACCGATCGCGAGACGGACGGCGGGCGAAGCCTTCCAATTCTTTGCTCGGTAAACGGCCAATCCAGCCAAGGAGCTGATGGCGCCCGCGAGCGCGCCGATGAGCAACGCGATCACCACCGCCTGCATGAAACTACGAGGAGGCTCTCTGGGCACGATGAGACGGATGAACTTGAGGTGGAAGAACGCGCTGATGGCCCAGCCGAAGAACCCACCCAGGACCGCAGCGACGCTTCGCTCGGCGTTCACAGGGATGCGTCTCCGGAGGCCGAGCTCGAGCATGAAAGCCGTCCCCACCAGCGGGGATGCCATCAATGCCGATACGCCGGCGGCGCCGCCGGCCATTGCCGCGGGCCTCAACAAGCGGCGCCACCCGCGGCCGCGGTCGCCGAGACAGACGCCCGCGGCCACGCCCAGGTACGCGGCGGGCGCTTCGGTCCCCATCGCACCGCCCGAGCCAACCGTCGCCAGGATCGCGAGCGCGCGGATCGGCGCGAGGCGCCAGGGAAATCGCTCCTCCGTGCCCTCGCACTCGACGACGTCCCCGCTGATGTCGGCGCGAATCGCCTCGGGCGGAAACGTCCGCCAGGGATGGGTCTGCCGGGCCTCCTCACCGCCGCTGCGGCCGAGCACGTGGAGAATCAATGTCGCGAGCGCCAACCCGACCAGCGGCACGAACACGACGTAGAGGGTGTTCTCGCGCGAGGCGAGATCCATGCCGGCCTTGAGAACCAGGGTGACCCCGACCACCAGGAACCCGCCGACAAGCCCGCCCAGCAAGGCTCCGCCGGTCGCGAGACCCAGGCCCTTCGCCCGCGCAACGAACGCCACAACGCGATTGTGCGTCCGGTGCCTCGGATATCAACCGCGGCGCTCTGGGGGTTCGTGAGCGGAGTTGCTCAGGACCGTTCCTCATTGCGCCGGCAAAGCTGTTTCTCCAACGTCTGCAAATAACAGCGTGCGCTACGAGGTGCGGCGGTCGCGGTTGAGTCGCGTCAACCACGAAGCGGAAATCGCGTAAGAATGGCACGATGGAATCGGGGATGCCGGCCACCGTTGACCCGGGATTCGTCGGGCGCGGCCGGGAGCTGGACCAGCTGTCGCGCGGGCTCGACGACGCCCGCGCGGGGCGGGGCCGACTCTTCCTCCTGGTCGGCGAGCCGGGCATCGGCAAGACCTCTCTCTGCGACGCCGCCACGGCCGCCGCCGCGGCGCGCGGGCTGCCCGTGCTCTGGGGGCGCGCCTGGGAAGCAGGCGGCGCGCCCGCCTACTGGCCCTGGCTCGACGTCCTCGCGGGGCTGGCTCGTCGCCTCGACGACGCGACGCTCGGCGCGACGCTGGACGCGGACGGCATCCCGCTGCTGGCCGAATTGATCCCGGAGATTCGCTCGCGCCTGCCGCCCGGCCCCGCCTTCTCGCCGCCTCCGCCCGACGAGGCGCGGTTCCGTCTCTGGCGCACGGTCATCTCGCTCGTGCGCCGCGCGGGGGCGCCCGAGGGGCTGGTCCTGGTCTTCGACGATCTCCACTCGGCTGACCGGTCGTCGCTCCTGCTGCTCTACGCGCTCGCGCGTGAGCTGCGCTCGCTGCGGGTCCTCTTGCTCGCCACCTGTCGCGACGTCGAGGCACGCCTGGACGCCGAAGCGAGCGAGCTGGTCTTCTCGCGCATTGCCCGCGAGGGCGCGACGCTGACACTGCCGCGCCTAAACCGCGGCGCCTCGGCCGACCTCCTGCGCGGGCGACACGCGGGCGCACTGGCCGCCGATGTCGAGGGGCGCATCTTCGAGAGCACGCAAGGTAACCCGCTGTTCCTGGTCGAGATGCTGCGCCTCCTCGACGAGGAAGGGCCGGCGGCGATCGCGGCTGGGGTCGTCCCGTCGGGCGTACGCGACCTCATCCGGCAGCGCTTGGCGCGCGTCGCCGACAACACGCGCGGGCTTCTGAACCTCGCGGCCGTCGCCGGCGACGAAGTCAACCCGGCGCTGCTCGCCGCGGCGTCGGGGCGAGATCCGGGCTGGATCGCGGCGCGCGTCGCCGACGCCGCGCGCGCCGGGATCTTCGGCCAGCGCGCGGGACGGCCGTGGTTTTCCCACGCGCTCGTTCGCGAGATCCTCTACCGCGAGCTCGGCTCCGACGAGCGCCGGGCGTTGCACGCCGCCGTGGGCACCGCCCTCGATCGCGCGTCGGTCAACGAAGCTGCGCGACCGCTCATGGAGCTGGCGCATCACGCGCTCGAGGCGGGCGCCGATCTGCCGCGCGCCGTCGACCTCACATTGCAGGCCGCCGCCCGCGCCGCCGCGGTCGCCGCCACCGACCAGGCCATCGCCATCCTCGAGCGGGCGGCCGCGGCGCTGGACGCGACCTCCGGGCCCCCCCTCCTGCGCGCGCGCGTGCTGCTCGCGCTCGCCGAGGCGCGTATCCGCGCGGGCGACTCGATGCAGGGCACGACGCTCGCCTGCGAGGTCGCGACGATCGCCGAGCGCGCCGGCGATCCCGAGCTGCTGGCGCGCGCCGCGCTGACCTATGGGCTGGTGCTCAAGCTCGCCATGATCGATCCGGTGATGGTCGACCTGCTCGAGAGCGCCCTGGACGCGCTGCCACCCGGCGACAGCCCCCTGCGCGCGCGCTTGCTGGCGCGCCTCGCGGCGGCGCTTCAACCCTCGGTCGACATCGACGAACCGGTGCGCATCGCGCGCGAGGCGATCGCGACGGCGCGTCGTCTCGGCGACCGGCGCGGGTTGCTCGACACCATGTTCGATGGGCTCTCCGCGATGATGGATGTCGTCGAGCCACGCGAGCGATACGATCTCAACCTGGAAGTCGAGTCGCTGGCGCGTGCCGAAGGAGACCGCGACCGACTGCTGCGCACCCACGCGCGATTGGCGCTGGACCATCTGGCCCTGGGCGAACTGGCGCTCGCCGACGCCCGGATCGACGCGTTCGAGGGGCTGGCGACCGAGTTGCGCGCATCGTGGATCAGCTGGCGCGTGCCGCTGTTCCGCGCGGTGCGCGCCGGCATCGATGGGCGCTTCGCTGACGCCGAGGCGCTGGAGGCGCGGGTGCGCGAGGAGATGGGCCGCGTGCGCGATCCGCAGAGCGAACGCGCGCTGATCCTGCTCCACGAGGGGCTGCTGCGCATGGCCGACCGCCACGACGAGATGCGCGCGCACGATCTGATCGCCCGGCACCAGCGCGCGGGGATGCCGCTGGCGCTCGGCTGGCAGAGCATGAGCGCGGCCATGCTCCACACTCGCCTCGAGGACGAGGCGCAGGCGCGCTTTCACCTCGCGCTCGTGCCCGATGAGATGCGGCCGCCGCACTACAACCTGTTCGCGATCTGGTGTCTCTCCACGCCGGCGGCCTTCGTCGGCTCGACGGAGCTGGCCCGGGATCTTTACGGGCTGCTGGAGCCGCTCGCCAACCAGTACGTCATGCTCGGCATGTCCCAGATGCAGTGGGATGGACCGGTCGGCCGCCTCCTCGCCTTGCTCGCCGAGCGGCTCGGCCGTCCGGACGAAGCGATCGTGCGGTTCGAAGACGCGCTCGCGCGGCTCGAACGTCTGGCCGCGCGCCCGCTGCTGGCGCGCACGCGCTACGAGCTCGCGCGCACGCTCTGGGCGCGCGCGGGTACTGGTGACCGGCCGCGCGCCCGCGAGTTGCTCGACGGCGCCAACGACCTCGCGACCGAGCTCGGCATGCCGGGCCTGGCGCGTCTGATCGATGCGCGCCGCCGCAGCTGGGGTGAGATCGAGACGGCGCGGCCCGCCCCGTCGTACGCGTCGCTGAGCCTCACGCTCGAGGGAGAGTTCTGGACGGTGACGAGCCCGGGCGGCCGGACCTTCCGCCTCAAGGACAGCCTGGGCCTGCAGTACCTCGCGCGGCTCGTCGCCGAGCCGGGCCGCGAGATTCACGTCCTCGAGCTGGTGCGCGGCACCGGTGGCACGGCCGATGAGCCGCCGCTCGATGCCGGCGACGCGGGTGAGCTGCTCGACGACGAGGCGCGCGCCGAGTACGGCCGCCGCCTCGAGGATCTGCGCGAATCGCTCGGCGAGGCCGAGTCCTTCGGTGACGCTGCGCGCGCCGCGAAGGCGCGCGAGGAGATCGACTTTCTCGCCGCAGAGCTCGGGCGCGCGGTCGGGCTCGGGGGCCGCGCGCGCCGGGCGGGGTCGGCGGCCGAGCGCGCGCGCAGCGCGGTGCAGCGGCGTATCAAGAACGCGCTCGAACGCCTGGGCGAGGTGGCTCCCGAGCTGGCGCCGTACCTGACCAAGACAGTACGCACCGGAAATTACTGCATTTATCGCCCGCCGTCCGGGTAGGAACGCCCGACGGAACGTCCGTTCCGTCGAAGGTCACGCCTCGATCGTCGGGCCATGAAGCTCGGCGATCTCAAGGCACTGTTCGACCGAAAGGCGCGCGTGATGGCGCGCCGGCCGGCGTTCGCGCGCGGCACCGCGCAGGCGCGCATCTCCCTGGGTGAGGGCCTCGTGTGCGACGTCGAGCACCAGGAACGCAGGCTGCTCGTCGACGAGGCAGCATCGGAAGGCGGAGGCGGCACCGGGGCTGCGCCCGACGACCTGATGCGCGCCAGCATCGGCGCCAGCCTGGCCATGGGCTATCGGGTGTGGGGCGCGCGCCTGGGCGTCGCCATCGACGCCGTCCAGCTGGAGATGACCTGCGAATACGACCTGCGCGGGCAGCTCGGCGTGGCCGACGACGTGACCGCCGCCTGGCAGAGCGTGCGCTTCGACGTCACCATCGCCAGCGACGCGCCCGAAGAGGCGATCCGCCGCGTCGTCGATACCGCCGATCGGCATAGCCCGATGCTGGCCAACCTCGCGCCCAGCGTGCGGCGCGTCCACCACCTCACGATCGTCCGCGCCCGCGCCGGCGTGACGGAACGAACCGTTCCCTAGCAAGTCACGGCTTGATTTCGTGACCTCGAACCAACCCCAAAAGAAGGAAACGACAATGAACCTGAAGACCAAGCTCGCGACAGTCACCCTCTCCTTCCTCGTCATGGGAGCCGCCACCGCGCGCGCCAACTCGCCCGCGACGCAGAATGCCGCCGCCGCGGCCGCGCGCGCCGACATCGGCAAGACGCTGGGATTCGTCCCGCAGTTCTTCCTCAAGCTGCCGGAAGGCATGCTGCCCGGCACCTGGGAGGAGATGAAGACGCTGCAGATGAACCCGAACACCGCGCTGCCCGGGCGCACCAAGGAGCTGATTGGCCTCGCGGTCGCGGCGCAGGTCCCTTGTCGCTACTGCATACTGGCCCATACCGAGTTCGCGCGACTCAACGGCGCCAGCGAAGCAGAGATCGGTGAGGCGGTCGGCATGGCGGCCATCACGCGCCACTGGAGCACGTTCCTGAACGGCATCCAGACCGACGAGACCAAGTTCCGCGGGGAGATCGCGAAGATCGTCGCCCACGTCAAGGCATCGGCCGGCAAGGCGCCCGCTGGCAAGCCTGTCGCCGTCGTCGACGGCGACAGCGCGCTGGCCGAGGTGACGCAGCTCCTCGGCTCCGCGCCCGAGTTCCTGCAGCGGTTCCCGAGCGTGGCGCGCGCCGGTGCGTGGCGCCAGATGCGCGACGTGCAGATGAACCCCGCGACCGCGACCTCGGGCAAGAACAAGGAGCTCATGGGCCTGGCCGTCGCGTCGCAGGTCCCCTGCCGCTTCTGCATCATCGCGCACACCGAGTTCGCGCGGCTCAACGGCGCGACCGACGCCGAGATCACCGAGGCGATCGCCATGGCCGCCTTCACGCGTGACATGAGCACGATGCTCAACGGCATGCAGGTCGACGAGGCCCAGTTCCGCAAGGACATCGACCGCCTGGTCAAGAACGTGAACTCCAAGAAGGAGCGCGCGTCGCGCTGAGCACCGAGCGCGATCTTGGCGAGGCCCGTGAGTCGTGCGACTCACGGGCCGTCGCGTATTCAGTGCCTGTTCGCGACGACGCGCGGGAACCGAGCGGCAGCGGAATTGTCCAAGGCGCATGCCCAGCCGCGCGCGTCGGATCGCGACCTTCTACGCGGTGACCTTCGTGGTCACCCACCTCATCACGACTGCGTATCGCCTGCGGGGCGGGTCGTGGAATTCGCTGGATACCTTCGTTGTCGCGAATGGGATCATGCTGATCCCCGGCCTGGTGGCGCTGATCTTCGCGCGCTGGATCTTTCGCCAACCTGTCCGACAAATGCTGGGCCTCGAGCTCAGGCCGAACCGCTGGTGGCTGGCCGCGTGGCTGCTGCCGCCGGCGCTGATGTTGCTCACTCTCGGCGTCAGCTTGCTCGTGCCGCAAACGTCGTACGACCCGACCATGAGCGGCCTCGGGGAGCGCCTGGGGTTCTCCGCGGCCGACGGCGCGCGCCTGCGCAGCCAGGTCGGCTTTCTGGGCCTGCCACCGCTGGCGGGTTTCCTGGCGCAGGGGTTGATTCTGGGGCCTACCCTCGGCCTGATCGGCGGCCTCGGCGAGGAGCTGGCCTGGCGCGGTCTGCTGCACCACGAGCTGATGCCGGCAGGGTTCTGGCGTTGCACGACGATCACTGGCCTGCTGTGGGCGCTGTGGCACGTGCCGCTGACGCTCCAAGGGTACGGCTATCCGAATCATCCGCTGCTCGGGACCGTGGTCGCCGTGGCCTACATCCTCCTGTTCGCGCCACTGCTCGGCTTCATCCGCGTCCGGGCGCGCTCGGTGCTGGCGCCCGCGATCCTGCACGGTACCGCCGACGGCACCGTGCTCTTGACGCTGGCCCTGGTGCGCGGCGGAGGCGAGCTGACGACTGGCTGGGGCAGCGTCTCCTGCATCGCGGTCCTCGCGGTCGTCGATGTCGGGTTGTTCATCGTTCACCGCGCCGAGACCGAGTGAGTCTCAGCCCGCCCGGCCGCCGTACTCTGCACGGTATCCCTGGATCCGCGCGTAGGTTTCCTCGTCGATCACGACGCGCCCGTCGATGGTCCGCCCGCGCAGCCAGCTCACCACCTCGTCGATGGTGACGATGGCGAAGGTCGGGGCGTCCAAAGTCTGGCCGACCTCGGCCAGCGCGTTCAGCTCGCCGGTTCCGCGCTCCATGCGATCGACCGAGACAACGAGCCCGGCGATCTCGACCTTCGCGGCGGCGCGCAACAGGGGCACGGTCTCGCGGATCGATGTCCCCGCCGTGGTGACGTCCTCGACGATGACCACGCGGTGTCCGTCGCGTAGCGGCTGCCCGATGAGGACGCCCCCCTCGCCGTGATCCTTGGCTTCCTTGCGGTTGAAGCAAAACCCCACGTCATGATCGTGATGCTGCGCCAGCGCGATCGCCGTGGTCGCCACCAGCGGGATGCCCTTGTACGCCGGGCCGAAGAGCACGTCGTAGGCGGTGCCCAGCCGGTCAACGATCGCCTGCGCGTAGAAGCGCCCCAGGCGCGCCAGCTCGCCGCCGGTCTTGTAGCGACCGGTGTTGATGAAGAACGGCGTCTTGCGGCCGCTCTTGGTCACGAAGTCGCCGAATTGCAGAACCTGCGACCGGACCATCAGCTCGACGAACTCTTGCTTGTAGCTTTCCATGCGGCGGCAAAGACTAGTCGTTCCCGCCGCGATCGGCACCTGGATTTGAGCCGTCTACTTGGTGAGCCCCGTTCCGTCTTCATCCCCCCGCTTGGTCATCCGCGGAGCGGCCGAAGCGGAGAACCCGGCGCACGACCGCGGGGGTCAGCCCGGTCCGCTCAGCGATCTCCTCGGGCGACGGCCGCGCGCCCTTCTCGGCAACCAGAGCGCGCGCGGCGGTCAGCACCCGAAACAGCTCCTCTGGACGCACGGGCGGCTCCGGCCCTTCGAGGTCGATCCCTGCCTCCTCGAGGGCGCCAATCATCTCCTCGATGTCGGCGTGGGTCACCGGCTTGTTCACCAGCTCTTCGCTGAGCGCGTTCAGCGTCAGGCCGTCCGGGTGCGCGGCGAGGATCGCGTCGAGGATCTCTTGCAGAAACGGCCGAAGAGCCACCCGTGTCGTTTACCACAATCAAAGCCGACGTCGGCCGCCTCACTGCTTGTCCAGCCGCACCATCAGCACGTCGTGGCTCGCCACCTCGGCGTTCAGGATGTCCTTGGTCGTGCCCAAGCTCTTCTTGGTCCACAGGTCGCGGATGCGGTAGGTGATCTTGTCGAAGCGCGCCTCGCGCTTTCGCAGATCGTCGACCACGGTCTCCTTGCGCCAGTCGAACTGGACCTTCTGCGGCCGGGCGGTGCGATTGAGGACGCACATGGCCCACGCGCCACCGTCGAGCGGTTTGAACCACACCTCCAGGCCCTCGCGCGCCGAGTACGCGAAACCCTGGATGCCCAGCTTGTCCTGATCGACAGCGATCACGTCGGCGTTCAGCAGGACGGCCGCAACCTCGGGCGACATGTGCTGCAGCTCGTTCCCGGCGATCAGCGGCGCCGCCAGCATGGCCCACAGGGAAAAATGCGCGCGATCTTCCTGGACCGCCATGCCGTTGCCGACCTCCAGCATGTCGGGATCGTTCCAGTGTCCCGGGCCCGCGTACGACCGCAGGCCCTTCTGCAGATCGAGGATCTGCATCACGCCCCAGGAAAACCAGGTGCCGTGGTCGATCTTGCAATCGAAGCAGGGATAGATGTCACCGGTCGTGCGCCACAGATTGCCGATCGTGCCGCCCCATTCCCACGGCTTGCTGTTGCCCCACTCGCAGATGCTGAACACGATGGGCCGCCCCGCCGACCGCAGCGCATCCCGCATGGTCGCGTAGGCGCCGTCGGGTTTCAGATCTCCGCAGTTGCACCAGTCGTACTTCAGGTAGTCGACGTTCCACTGCGCATAGGTCTGGGCATCCTGAAACTCGTGCCCGCGGCTGCCGGCATGGCCGCCGCAGGTCTTGGCTCCCGCATCCGAATAGATGCCCAGCTTCAGACCCTTGCCGTGGACGTAGTCAGCCAGCGCGCGGACGCCGGATGGAAACTTCTTGGCGTCGGGCTGGATGAAACCCTGCCCGTCGCGCTCGCCTTGCCAGCAATCGTCGATGTTGACGTATTGATAGCCGGCGGCTTTCATCCCATTCGCGACCATCGCATCCGCCGCCTCGCGGATGATCTGCTCGTTGATGTTGCACGCGAACTTGTTCCAGCTGTTCCAGCCCATGGGCGGAGTCGGCGCCAGCTGGTCGGGCGGGCTGGTGGAGGCGGCGACGGCGAGCAGCAGGCCAACGAGAACGGAGGTCACGAGGATTGGTTATCGCGAATCCACCTAGGTCGTCCACTTCAGGATCTTGTCGATGGTCCCCACCGACACCGCGTGATAGCGGGGGCGCGCCTTGGCGTAGATCGCGCGCGCGCGCGCCAGCCCCTCGGGAGTCTTGGCCAGCTCGGTGTAGATCGGCTTCAAGAACTTGCGGCGCCCCACCTCCATCAGGAACTCGGCCAGGCGTCCGTCGGCGGCCTCGTAGCGCCGGCGGGTCGCCAGCACCAGCCAGTCGCACAGGATCTCGCTGTTGTGGCTGGCCGTGAAACCGAAGGCGCGATCCAGCTCGCCCAGGCGCTGCAGCGACACAGTGTCGGGCAGGCCCTGAATGAAACGCTCCCACTGCTGGGTGACCCAGCCCGTGGTGTCCAGGCTGCCGGCGGCCGCGCCCTGCGCGAAGCGGTCGCGCTCGGCGTCGACCTTGGCCAGGGCGGGTGACTCGTCGCGGGGCGCGTCGCCCGGCAGACCGGGCTTGTTCAGCCACAGGTCGAGATCGATCTGCGCGGCCTTCTGCGGGTCGCGCTCCAGATGCTCGCGCCCGAGGTAACTCACGAAGTCGTCGGTGACGGCGCTCTCGAACGCGTGGCCGTCGAACCAGCCGCGCAACACCTGATCGAAGCGCTCGCGCCCGAAGATCGCCTCCAGGCGGCGCAGGAACAGCGCGCCCTTCACGTACGGAACGCTGGAGAAGTAGTCGTCGGGGTGGCGGCCGCGCAGGTCGGGGTGCAGCACCTGCTGCCACGGCTCCAGATCGCGCATCTCCTTCTCCAGATCTTGGCGCGCCAGCTGCCGTTCCATGGTGGCTCGCTCGAGACCAAACACCCGCTCCATGATCCGCTCCTCGCAATACACGGTGACGCCCTCGTTCAGCCAGAAGTCGCGCCAGGTGCCGTTGGTGACCAGGTTGCCCGACCAGGAGTGAGCGAGCTCGTGCGCCACCAGCGACACCAGTGACTTGTCGCCCGCCAGCACCGTCGGCGTCGCGAAGGTCAGACGCGGGTTCTCCATCCCGCCGAACGGGAACGACGGCGGCAGCACGAGCACGTCGTAGCGCCCCCAGCGATAGGGACCAAACAAAGCCTCGGCCGCCTGGATCATGCTCTCGGTATCGGACAGCTCGTCGCGCGCCGCCGCCACCAGTGACGGTTCCGCCCACACCCCGCTACGCGGCGAGATCGGCGAGAAGACCAGATCGCCGGCTGCCAGCGCAATCAGATAGGAGGGGATGGGTTGCGGCATGTGAAAGCGCCATGCCCCGTCGGCGCCGCGACCGAGCTGCTCGGCGCTCATCACCACCGTCAGAGGCGCGGGCGCGCGGATGGTGGCGTCGTAGGTGATGCGGATCTCCGGCGAATCCTGCAGCGGGACCCAGGTGCGCGTGAAGATGGCCTCGCCCTGGGTGAACAGAAACGGCTGCTTGCGATCGCGGGTCTGCTCCGGGGCCAGCCACTGCAGCGCCGCCGACCGGTCCGTGGTGTGGTACGCGACGCGCACCTTGGCGTCGCCCGGCGCGAGCGTGATGGTCAACGCGGCGCCGATGCGCGGGTCCTCGGGACCCAGGCTCCAGACCCGCGGCTTGCCGTCCGCGCCGGTCACGCCCTCGATCACCAGCCCCTGGCTGTCGAGCACGAGCGTGGAACCATGGCCGGCGATCTGCGCGCGGGGAACGAACAGGTCCAACTCGACCGCTCCCTGCGCCCGACGCGCCTGGAAGTCCAGGGTCAAATCCAGGTTCACGTGCCGGACCCGCCGGCCGCCTTGTGCGGCGTGCGTGTGCAGGTCGCCCTCGGAGATGCCGGGCCGATCTTCGAACGGCACGGTCTGATGGGCGCAAGCGAGGAGAAGCACGGCGAGGGCGAGCGGGCGCGGGAGCATGGCGGCCAGCCTAGCGTGAGAAGAGGGATCCTGGTACGGGCGGGGCGCCGCCTCGCATGCGTTCGGAGATGGCAGCGCATGGCTATAGAGTGGTCGCCATGATCTATGACGACATCTCGCAACTCATCGGGCGTACCCCGGTGGTCCGCATCAACCGCCTCGCCCCGCCGCAAGTGACGATCTACGTCAAGCTCGAGGCGGCCAACCCCGGCGGCTCGGTCAAGGACCGACTCGCGCTCGGCATCATCAAGGACGCCGAGCGCCGCGGGCTCCTCGTTCCCGGCCAGACCGTGGTCGAGGCGACATCGGGCAACACCGGCATCGCGCTCGGCCTGGTCTGCGCGGCGCGCGGCTACCCGTTCGTGGCGGTCATGCCCGAGTCGTTCTCGGTGGAGCGACGCCAGATCATGCGCGCTTACGGCGCGAAGGTCGTCCTGACGCCGGCCGCCGAGCGGGCCACGGGCGCGGTTCGGCTCGCGGCGCGCCTGGCCGAGGAGCGGGGCTGGTTTCTTGCGCGCCAATTCGATAACCCGGCGAACCCGGCCTATCACCGCCAGACCACCGGGCCCGAGATCCTGTCGGACTTCGCGGGCAGACGGCTCGACTACTGGATCACGGGGTGGGGAACCGGCGGCACGCTGACGGGCGCCGGAGCGATGATCCGGTGCGCGCGCCCCGAGACGGTCATCGTCGCCTGCGAGCCGGAGGGGGCGGCAATGCTGGCCGGCAAGGAATGGAAGCCCCACAAGATCCAGGGTTGGACGCCCGACTTCGTCCCGTCGGTGCTCGACCGCGATATCTACCAGGAGCTGATCTCCATTCCTGACGATCGAGCGATCGCGTGCGCCCGCGATCTGGCACGGCAAGAAGGCATCTTCTGCGGCATATCGGCGGGCGGAACCTTCGCGGGCGCGCTCGAAGTCGCCGCGCGCGCTGCGGAGGGGAGCGTGATCCTCGCGATGCTACCCGACACCGGCGAGCGCTATCTCTCGACGCCGCTGTTCGCGGGCGTCGAGACCGGATCCGACACGGTCTGAGCGCCGGCCTCCCTCCCTCCGAGCTCACTCTGGCGGCGAACAGCGCCGCCCGCTCCTTCGCCGCGATTTTCCACGCCGCCACCCACGCCGGCTCCCACGCCGGGACGGCAGCCTGGTCCTCTTCCAACACCAGGCCGGTCAGGCGCCGGCGCAAAGGAGAAACGACATGCGAAACACGATCATGATCTTGGGCGTTCTTGTTGTCTCGTTCGGGGCGGCCGCGCTGGTCTCGGCCCACTCGCCGAAGCTGTTCCTGGACGTTCATGAGGTCGGCCCCGGCAAGGTGACCGCGAAGGACGTCGCCGGAGCCCACCAGAAGGACCTCGCGACGGAGAAGAAGTACGGCGTCCACTTCAAAGCCTACTGGGTGGACGAGAAAGCGGGAGCCATCTACTGCCTCGCCGAGGCGCCGTCCGCCGAGGCGCTCAACGCCGTGCACAGGGAAGCGCACGGCCTGGTGGCGGTGAAGATTGCCGAGGTCAGCGCCGACAGCGCGAGCTGGACACCGACACCCGGCCGCAAGCTCTACCTGGACGTTCATCATCTGGGCGCGGGCAAGGTCACGGCGAAAGACGTGGCGGCGGCCCATCAGAAGGACCTGGCGGTCGGCGCCAAGCACGACGTCAAGTATCTCAACTACTGGCTCGACGAGCAGACCGGCACCATCCGGTGCCTCGTCGAGGCCCCGAGCGCGGAGGCCGCCGTCGCCGTGCACAAGGAGGCGCATGGGCTGATCCCCGATTCGATCGAGGAGGTCTCCGAGGGGCGGTGATCGTCGGGCCCGCACCGGGGCCGGTAACCAGGAACGGGGACGGCAGCGGGCGTGAGGACGGCTTCGATCTCTCCGTTGTGGGGCGCGAGAGGGCGTTCGTATTTTTTAATTGAAGCTATCGGACGAGCCACGCACACCCTTCCGCGTCTCCCGTCGCTAAGCGACCGATTCCGCGCGGCGATCGCTTCATCCGGCTGGCTCCTTGGCGAAGGGCATCTCTTCACAACCGGTCAACGCTCGTCCGATCGTTCAGTCTAAAAAAACGAACGCCCTCAGGCACAGTGAACGACTTAGGAGG
>Ga0265342_10000692_pt1 | contig 35324 bp, 30 predicted proteins | sample 4CB327metaG_FD_203125 | JGI IMG/M metagenome (GOLD analysis project Ga0265342, IMG submission 203125) | Rhizosphere microbial communities from Carex aquatilis grown in University of Washington, Seatle, WA, United States - 4-CB3-27 metaG | ecosystem: Host-associated > Plants > Roots >... | reverse complement strand
CGTGGTCAGTCTCATAATGACTGCGTTGTATGCCTACCCGCTTTTCCGTAAGGACTTTCCTTATAGGCGTTTTTTCGCAGTGTTCCTTTTCATTACCATGGTTTTCAACGGCGGACTGGTGCCGTTCTATATTCTTTACACCCAGTACCTCCATTTGAAGAACTCGCTGATCGCCCTCATTCTTCCCTACTTGCTGAACCCCTTCTACGTCATCGTCATGCGCACATTCCTGACGGGTTCCATCCCCGATTCGCTTGTGGAATCGGCAAAGCTCGACGGGGCGCGGGAAATCACGGTCCTTTTTCGAATAGTGGCGCCGCTTGCCCTTCCCGCTTTTGCCACCATTGGTCTGTTCACCACGCTCATGTACTGGAACGACTGGTTCATGAGCCTTTTGTTCATTTCCAATCGCCAGAATGTGAGCATCCAATACTACATGCTGAAGACCATGCAAAACATACAGTTTATGCTTCAAAACCCGAGCGTCGCGTTCAAAGTCAACAGGTCTGCAATGCCGAGTGAAACGGTGCGGATGGCCATGGCGGTGGTGGGCATCGGTCCCATAGTCGTGGCGTACCCGTTCTTCCAGAAATACTTCATCCAAGGCCTGACGGTGGGCGCAATCAAAGGATGAGAGAACGAGAGGAGGGGAAAGAACGCGAAGACTTTGGAGAATCGAGATTCTTTTCAATTCCAGGCCTAAGACGGCCTGAACACTCAGAAGGGGGATTTGTATGAAACGCACAAGGAGATTCCTCATTTGCGCGGCCGTTGTGGTGCTGTGCATCGTGGTGCCGGCATTGTCGCTGACCGCCCAAACGCTTGCGCCGGTGACCTTGAAGATCATCGCTTGCGGACCGCCACAAAAGGACGTCCAACTGGTCGACGACGCTCTCAGCGCCTACCTCAAGCCCAAGATCAATGCAACGATCGTTCTCGATCAGTACGATTGGGACGCATGGAATGACAAGGTGAACTTGATCCTTGCCTCGGGAGAAGACGCGGACCTCGTCTTCACGGCACCGTGGTGCAGCTATACCACCAACGCCCCCAAAGGCGCGTTTCTCGACCTGACAAGTCTCATCAAGAAATATGGTCAGGGCATCCTGAACAGCAGCTATAAATGGACCTTGGATGCCGGCCACATGGGCGACAAGCTTTATGCCATACCGTCCAACCAGATTCTGGCGCAGAGCCGCGGATTCCGTCTTCGCAAGGACTTATTGGACAAGTACGGCCCTTCGGTCAACTTCAAGATGAAGGACATCATCACTCCTGATGAGCTTGAGCCGCTGTTCAAGGTCATCAAACAGAAAGAGCCCGATGTCATCCCCTACTTCGGCATACCGAGCAAGCTTCTTTCCTGGCTCGGTCCGTGGGACAGGCAGGGGCAGTTCGAAGTGACCACCATGAATATCTACGACCAGGTGCCCAAGTACATCAACTTTTACGACACCGACTACTATCGGAAATCCATGGACATCGCTCGGAAGTGGTTCCTTGAAGGGCTCACGAATCAGGACATAGCCACATCGCAAGCCGATCCCATCGACATGATGAAATCGGGAAAAATTTTCTCTTTCTCGCAGGAAAGCAATCACCTTACCCAGGAAGTCGAAAGCCGTCAGACCGGCTATACGCTCGTGCTCCAGAATGTCATAAAGCCCATCATCTCCACAAATCTCGTCCAGGGGACAATGTGGGCGATTCCCCGGCAGGCCAAGAACCCGGAGCGTTCGATGATGCTCCTGAACCTCATGCACACGGACAAGACGGTCCAAAACCTGCTCGTGTACGGTGTTGAGGGCCCCCATTACGTGAAGAAGGGCGGAAACGTCATTTCCTTCGCCAAAGGAAACGATCCGTCCAATCCGCTTTACTACAACCAGGTCTGGGAGTGGGGAAACCAGGCGATGAACTACGATCTGGACACCGATGCACCGAATGGAGCGAAGAGGCTCGCCGATTTCAACAACAGCGCGGTCAGAAACTCGTCGCTGGGCTTCGTCTACGATGCGAGCAACATGAAGAACGAGCTCAGCGAGCTGGCCAACGTGGCGGCTGAGTTCGATCCGCAGATCTCCTCAGGCACGATTGACGCCAGGGCGGATGGCACCTACCAGAAGTTCCTTGATAAGCTGAAGGCGGGCGGAATTGACAAGCTGCTTGCGGATCAGAACGCACAGCTGAATGCATGGCTGGCAGCCAACAAGAAGAAGTAGTCTTTCGCAATTCTCATTCGGAGGGGGCTGCACGTACAACGTGAAGCCCCCGATTATCTGCCCCGCTCATATATCGGAAAAGAGGAAATCGTGAAAGAAAGCTCGACCACCGCTATTCGTCCGACGGATTCGCCCTATGTGCGCGACATTTTGGAGCAGGCTCATCTCTTAGCTCCGGCGATAGAACGCATGGTAAAGGTATGCGCGCAAGGTTCGCTGCCCGGACTCCTTGAAGGCAACGCGTTTGACCGGATCGTTCTTACCGGAATGGGATCTTCGTATTGGGTTCTCTATCCCCTGTATCTGCGGCTCATTGCAAGGCAGCGGCCGACATGGCTCGTGGAAACTTCTGAGCTCCTCTACCACGCTCCCGCTCTCTTGAGCGCGGGCCGGACCCTCGTCATTGTCGCCAGTCAGTCGGGAGCAAGTGGCGAAGTCGTTCGCCTCCTGCATGAGTATGGGGATCGGCTCAGCGTGCTCGGTCTGACCAATGAGCCGGAGGGACCGCTGGCGCGTGAGGCCAAAGCCGCGCTGGTGTTCGGCGTGGGGCCGGAAGCCACCGTCAGCTGCAAGACATTCACAGCATGCCTGGCCGCGCAATCGCTGCTCGGGGACGTACTTCTCAGGCTCCCGCTGGACACCGCTTCGGTCCTGGCGGCGGCATCGGCTATCAGCGCTTATTTGGAACGCTGGCAAACATTCGTGAAAGCTCTAGGAACCGAGCTCAAGGATATACGCCAGCTCTACCTGGCCGGACGTGGCGCGTCTCTTGCCGTGGCCTGCACGGGAGGGCTCGTGATTAAGGAATCCACGCATGTAGCGGCGGAAGGCATGAGTTGTGCCGCCTTTCGGCATGGGCCGGTCGAGATGGTCGGCCCAGAGACATTCGTTGTCGTTTTCGCGGGGAGCGAACCAACGCAGGCCCTCAATCGCGGCCTCTACGAGGACATCGTGCGCTTGGGAGGTAGAGCCGCCCTCGTGAATCAGTCCACGGAGCATGGTGTGTGGGACATATCCAGGGTGGGGGAGAATGCGTTGCCAATGCTGGAGATACTTCCGGTTCAGATGATGACGCTCGCTTTGGCAGAGATGAAAGGTCACACGCCGGGTACGTTCACCTTCGCGAGCAAGATAACGGCACAGGAGTAGATGGGGGTTCCATGAGTCTCTCATTTGTTCGTCGCGACGGTACGTATTTTCGTAATGCGCAAGGACGCTTCATCCCCGTGGGCGCCCACTGGGTGTCTTCGCGAGGGCTGCACTGGCCGCTAGAATGGAAGCCTGAGGACATTCGTGCAGATTTCGCAGCGATGAAGCGACTCGGCTTCAATGCGGTTCGTATCGATCTCTTTTGGGCATGGTTCGAGCCTTACGCAGGGCAGTACAACCCTCGCGCTTTCGAGCAACTGGACGAGTTCATCCGCCTCTCGCACGAGTTCGACATCTATCTTCATCCCTGCATGCTCATCGGCGGGGAAACCGGATACTACGACATTCCCTATCGCCATGGTAGGCATCCCCATGCGGATCCCGACATGCTTCGCCTCCAGACCGATCATGTCCGACAGATTGCGGAACGCTACCGAGACGAGCCGGCGATCCTCGCGTGGGATCTGACCGACGAGCCGCCTTTTTGGATCGTGCGGGCTCCTTCAACTACCGACGCAATGGCAATCAACTGGACACGCCTCGTCGGTGGGGCTGTACGCCGCGTGGATCCTCGTCACCTGATTTGCGTCGGCACCGATCAGGAGGATCTGCGCCGCGGGCCGTTCCGCCCTGATCTCATTGCCGAAGAAGTGGACTTTTTCTCCTCACACCAGTATCCCATCTACATGCCGGTCCTGTTCCCCGACCCGATGCTTTCTGTACGCATGACCTACGCGGGCGCATTCCAAGTCACTCTTTCCGGCGGCGCTGGCAAACCGGTCATGATTCACGAGTTGGGTGCTTCCGCTGCGCAATACCTTCCCGAGACCATCGCGAGCTACGATCGCGCATCAATGTACTCGGCCTTTGCGGCCGGCTCCAATGGATTTTTGCTCTGGGACGTCATTGACGCCGCACCACACGCGTGGCGCCGCGCTCCCTATAAAACCGTTCCCCACGAAACGCAATTCGGACTTCTGGCGCATGATCGCACTCCGCGGCCTGCGGGTGGAGCCTTCAGTGAGATCTCCCGCGTGTTCACCCAGATTGATCTGGAAGGATTGGAACCGGAACCCGCAAGCGCGGCACTCATGGTGCCGTGGGAATGGTCGAAGCCGGAAGGGGATTACAGCCGCATGGGCATGGAGGAACCGGCGCCGGGACAGTATTTGGCGCATCATCAGGACAACGGACTTGTCTCGGGCCTTCCCCGACGAACCTTTGATGACGATAACGTTCGCTTTATGCGCGCTCAGCTTTCCGCGTTTATTCTCCTCCGCCAGGCCGGGCAGAAACCGGCGCTCGCGCGCGAATATCGAGACTGGCAGTCAGCGCCACTTCTCGTGCTCCCTTCTCCGCTCACGGGAACCGAGTGCGATATCACGCACGTGCATACGACATTCTGGGATCAGGCGCGGCGGCATCTTTCCTCCGGGGGATCAGTGTACGCCTCCGTGAGCGCGGATGCGGCTATTCCGGAGATGGCGGATATTTTTGGCGCACGTCTCGTGGATCATCGGCCGGCCGCCGGAGGGTCTCTGAAGATCATGCGACCATTCGGCGGCTTGCAAGCGGGGGAAACCATCTCCTTTCAGGGCGATGCTTCCGTGCATCAGTTGTGGCCCGCAACGGCGCAGCTGGAAGGGGGAGAGGCGATCGCGGAGGACGAAAATGGATGTCCGGCGCTCATCGTGCACCGCCACTCGCGAGGGTTGGCGATTCTCTGCTCGATACCGTTCGAAGCGATGCTCGGCGCGACTTCGAGTGCATTCGAGGAGGGACATCCCGCCTGGAGAATCTATCATGCGATAGCGCTGGAGTCCCGAGCTGCAACACGCGTGAGCACCGGCTCTCCCGTGGTCGAAGCGGGATCGTTGACCGGGAATGGCCGCGGCTACACTGTGCTCGTCAATCACAGCCCGCAGGAACGTGAAGTGATCCTGAATTGCCTGCGCCCCATCGCGCATGTGCGGCAGCTCGGCTCGGCCGGCCCAACGGATTTGCTGCAGCGACAAGGCGGGTGGCACGTCCGTGTCCCTGCGTGGGACGGCGTCGTCCTCTCTTGGGAAGAAGGCTGATTCGCAAGGTCGGAACCGAGCATGGACTACGGTGGCAACACGTGTGCCGTGGCAAATCGTGGGGCGAGCGTTCTTATTCCTCCACCGACGTCGACATCGTCGTGGGATCGGACGGAAGGAGACAAGGGTGAGCGGAGGTGATCCAGCGTCCTTGGCAGCAATGATTGATTCCACACTCCTGCGTCCCAACGCGACATGGGTGGACTTCGCCCGCCACTGCGAGGAGGCCACAGCCTTCCGTTTCGCGATGGTCGCAATCAACCCGGCGCCCGTCTCTTTCTGCGCCCGTCTCTTGCGGGGAACTGGGGTGGGCGTCGGCGCTGCGATCGGTTTCCCGCTTGGCCAGTCTACAACGGAGTGCAAGGTGTTTGAGACCGCGGACGCACTCCAGAATGGGGCGACCGAGATCGACTTCGTGATCAACCTCGTTTCCCTGAAGAGCGGCGACCACGCAGCAGTCGGACGGGAGATCGAGGCCGTGGTCAGGGCATGCGGTACCGCTGTATCGAAGGTCATTCTCGAAACCTGCTTCCTGACGGACGACGAGAAGCGCTTGGTATGTAGGATGGCGGCTGCGTCGGGGGCTACCTACGTCAAGACGTCCACGGGAATGGGGGCGGCAGGAGCGACGGTCGCGGACGTACTTCTCATGGCGGAGGCAGCCGGGAACTCCCTCAGGGTCAAGGCGTCGGGTGGTATCCGCGACTTGGGGAAGCTTCGTCAGCTCGTGGATGCCGGGGCGTCGCGGATCGGCACCAGCTGCGGCGCGGCGCTCGTCGAGGCGGCACGGCAGGGTGGCTCGTGGTGAAGGCGATCGCATCTGTGGGGAGCCTCGTCGTCGACGTGGCCCTGTCCGTTCATCGCGTACCGCTTACGGGAGAGAATCTCCTTGCGCGGGATTTCCGTATGGGCCCAGGCGGGAAGGGTGCCAATGCCGCAGCAGCGCTCGCCCGGCTCGGCGCCCGGAGCATCATGATCGGGAAGGTCGGTGCCGACGAGCTCGCCGCGCGCGAGATTGATGGACTCTCTGCCGCCGGAGTGGACGTTTCCGGGGTCGCCGCCGAACCTACTGCGCAGACCGGTGTGGCCGTCATCATGGTGAACGAGAGCCGCGAGAACACCATCCTTGTGGTCCCCGGGGCGAACGACCTCGTCGATTCCACCTACGTCGAGGGTGCCCTGCAGCAGCGGGAGGATATCCTGGCGGGGATCATCGTGGACTTCGAGATTCCCGAGGAAGCCGTTGCAGCCGTGATTCGCTTCGGGAATCTCCGCGGGGTTCCGGTGATCGTGGACGCGGGCCCGCCGCGTTCCTACGCCGCCGCGACGTGGCGGGACTGCGCGGTCCTGTCTCCCAACGAGTACGAGGCATCCGCTATGGTCGGTTTCCCCGTGGACACGGAGGAGGCTGCGCTACACGCTGCGCGGTGCCTGCGAGCGCAGGGAGCCGCGGTCGTGCTCCTGAAACGCGGCAGGGCCGGTGCCCTCCTGCTCACTAACGAAGATACATACATCGCGCCGGCGTTTGACGTGCCGACCGTCGACACCACGGGAGCCGGCGACGCCTTCACGGCGATGTTCGCGCTATCAGTCGTAGAAGGAAGGCCGCTGCGCGAGGCCGTACGGTGGGCGTGCGCGGCGGGCGCCCTGGCGACAACGAAAGCCGGCACCATGCCGGCGCTCCCCGCGCGGGCCGAGGTCGAGGCTTTCCTGGCAGCCGGACCTCGCACCGTTACGCCATGACGCCTCGGGGAGCGCGATCCCGTTCCCGGGTATAGAAGAGGACATCCGTGCTGTGAGCGTTGCCGCGTGATGCAAGACTGCCCTCACAAAGTCGGCTCATATGCGGATGGAATGGATACAGGGGTCAGATCTCAACCCCTTCGAGCTCGTCGAAATAATATATCCCATCGCCGAAACTGGTCTCATTTCCCCCGCCGATATAAAAGGCCACCTCGTTCACAGCTTCCGGCTTGAAGACCAAACTCCAGTCAGCCGAATCCACATACTCTAGGTTATGAACGAACTGTGCGAATGGGACCACGACGCGTCGCCATGCCGCGTCACCACGAACGGGCTTGTAGGTGGAGCCCCATAGGTCGTGTATGTTTTTCCCGGCGGCGTTGGCGCAGTTGAGCTCAACTCCCAACTCTCTGCCGGAACCGTCCGGCTTCAGCCAGAATTGAAATGCGTTACTCCCTGAAAGGTCCCAGCTCCTATTGATACAAATAGGACAATAGAATTTCTTGGGCTCCTTGAGTGTTCTGAACTCGACCTTGAGGCACTGGGTTCCACTGTGCTTGACGGTCTTGTCGAGGGTCTGGCGAATCCATCCACCATGATTGGGGTGTATCCACGATTTTGCCAGATCCTCGTCAGACGTATACGACTCGAAGTCATCGACCTTCATGTACCCTCCATTCGTGATCCACGTTCATCCTGAAAAGGCGGTGAACCTGTGATCGTCGCACCGTTGACAACATTGGATGTCGGCTTCACTGTACTCGACATTTTCATTTTTATCAACGTCTTATGATGAAAGGATCTGAAATTGAACAAATGTTCGTTTCAGCTCCATCCCGGGAATCCTTTGGTGCCCTTTTGGCACGCTTACGCGAAACTTGCGCATGAGCCGATCTTTTGCAATCAGTGAAATCATTTTTGACCAGATGAGGGAGAGAGCGAGGTTGGATTGGCGTTCAGCCACTGCACTTCATATGATCCGCCGTGTAACACTTGGTATGACTCAGAGAAGTCACACTCCCGGGGGCAAGGCGGAGCCCATGGAAGGGTCTCAACTATCCTAGTCGACCTACAAGAGCGCACCGGAAACAAAGTTGAGCGAGTTGGACTCCCACTCCTTTCTTTCAGGAGCGAGGGCGACAATCGTGAGTGGAGGGTTGGCATAGCCGCTCGTCGGGAAAACGGCGCTGCTCGCCGCGTAGAGGTTGTCGATGCCGTGGAATCGGCAGTCGGGGTTTACGATTCCGTCATCGGGCGACTTGGACATGCGAAGGCCCCCTATGTGATGGTCGCCCGTGGCGAGCGCGGTCTCCGCCGGGCCGAACGTCCAGCGCTCCGGTCCGCCGGAGAGATCCTTCAAAACCTTGAACCCGGTGCACCTGGCCCCCACAGAGGAATTCGATACCGAAAAATGGGACCAGGTCATGAGCGTGAACCTGCGGTCGGTTTTCCTTTGCTGCAAACATTTCGGCAGTGCAATGCTCCGCCCCGGCAAGGGCAATATCATCAACGTCTCCTCCGTGCGGGGATTTCAAGGAAGGGCGATGGACCCCGCCTACGCGCCCAGCACGGGAGCCGTCAACCAGCTCACCCGGTCTCTCGCCATAGAGTAGGGCCCACGGGGCGTGAACGTGAACGCGCACACGCTCCCCGTTGACGGGGGATGGCTTTCGGCATGAAATTGTTCGGCATGAAACGCGCGCAGAAGGGAGCAGAAGCGATGGCCAGTATGAAGGTTTACGTGGGCACGTACACGGATCCTATCTTGTTCGGGACAGGGGAGATCTTCCAGGGGAAGGGCAAGGGGATCTATCGTTACGACCTTGACCCGTCAACAGGTCAGTTGGCACACACCGGAACGACGACCGGCGTGACCAATCCCTCTTATCTCGCCCTTGATCCCACGCAGCGCTTCCTGTACGCGGTCAACGAGCTCAAGACATTTGAAAGCGAGGCCACCGGCACCCTCAGCTCATTCTCGGTGGCTTCGGTCACGGGGGAACTCGCCTTCATCAACAAGAAACCGACAGGAGGCACCGATCCCTGTCACGTCATCATGTCCCGGGACGGACACCTTGTGTTCGTGGCCAATTTCATGAGCGGCAGCGTATGCGTCTTCTCCGTGGCCCGGGACGGTAGCTTGGAAAAGGAGAGCGACTTCGTCCAGCATGTCGGGTCGAGCGTGGACCCGAGGCGGCAGAATGGCCCGCACGCCCACTCCACTGTGCTCGATTCAACAGGCACATTTGCCCTGGTGCCGGACTTAGGCTTGGATAAGGTCATGATTTACCGAATCGACGCCGGGCACGGGAAGCTGGAGCCCGCCAGACACCCCTGGGTGACGACGAAACCCGGAGCGGGACCCCGGCACGTTGCCTTCCACCCCAACGGCAGGTTCGTGTATCTCATCAATGAGCTGGACTGCACGATCGCCGCATATTCCTTCAACTCGGAGACCGCCGAGATGAAAGAGCTGCAGATCGTTCCCACGCTGCCGGCCGGTTACAGCGGCTCGAACTCTTGCGCCGATCTGCAGATAACTCCTTCCGGTGCGTGGCTGTACGGCTCCAACCGCGGGCACGACAGTATCGTGATCTACAAGGTCGACGGGCAGACCGGTAAGCTCGACTATGTCGGGCACGAGCCTACTCAGGGCAAGAATCCAAGAAGCTTCGGTATTGATCCGACGGGGACTTTCCTGATCGTGGCCAATCAGAGCTCGGGCAATCTCGTTCCCTTCCGGATGAACCCGAAGACGGGCGGTCTCCAGGCCACCGGCACCGTTGTCGAGGTGCCAACGCCGGTGTGCGTCAAGATAATCAATCCGTGAGAGCCCAACGGCTGGTCATGCAATATCGGGGGACAGCGGTCGGAGACTTCAAGGACATCACGCGAACCCCCTCCATCGATGCGATCAGCGATTGCTCCACGAATGAAATGCACCATGTCAGCAGCACGGATGCGTTGGAGCAGGGCAAGCACGTGCTCTTCGAAAAGCCAGTCGAACAGCGGGGTCATCGACGCAATCGAGTCTTCGAAAAAGCGAGCCGCGAGACAAATCTATAAACTAGCGTCAACCCGGCGCGGATGCGTCGCTGGCAGGGAAGCCGTTCTCTCTGACCACTTTCGAGTACCATCTGCCTGAGTCTTTCACGGTCCGCTTCTGCGTCTCGTAGTCGACGTATGTGATCCCGAAGCGCTTGCTGAAGCCGGAGGCCCACTCGAAGTTATCCATGATGGACCAGAGGAAATAGCCCCGCACGTCAGCGCCGTCCGTAATCGCCTGGCGCACGGCAGCCGCGTGGCGCGCCACGTAGCGCGTGCGAACGATGTCGTGGACCGTTCCGTCCGGGCCGGGCTCGTCAGGAAGGGGTGTTCCGTTCTCCGTCACGTACATGAAGCCGGGCCGATAGTCGCGCGCTACTCTGAGCAGCAGTCGATAAAGCCCCTCCGGTGCCATCTCCCACTCCTCGAAGTCAGCCCGCGGTGTGAATGGCCAGTGAACCTGGCGCGCCGCCAGAACGCTTCGGCCCTGCGTGCCCCTGCCGGCAGGATCGTGTGCCATGATTCTGCGCGTGTAGTAGTTCACTCCGAGGAAATCGATGGGGACCGATATCGTCTCCATGTCCCCCTTTCTGATTTCCGGAAGGGACTCGGCAAACCACGCCGTCATGTCGCCGGGGTACTTCCCGCGAAACACCGGATCGAGGAACCATCTGTTGAAGGCGCCGTCGTGGCGCATGGCGGCGGCGACGTCTTCTTCCCGTTGAGAAGCCGGCTCGATCCACTCGAGATTGTGGACGATCCCCACCCGCGCGCCCGGGCACGAAGCGCGGATGACCGGTACCGCTTTACCATGGGAGAGTAGGATCCCGTGCGCGACGGCAAGCGCTGTCGTCAAATCCCGCATGCCGGGGGCATGATCACCGAAAAGGTGGCCGACATATGCCACCACCCACGGCTCGTTATGGGTCATCCAGTCTTTTACCCGGTCACCGAGCGCCTTCGTGACGACCTCCGTGTAGCGGGCAAACGCATCGACCGTAGCCCTGTTCGTCCAGCCGCCCGCGTCCTGAAGTGCCTGGGGGAGGTCCCAATGAAACAGGGTTGCAAAAGGCCGGATTCCTCGCGCGAGCATTTCGTCCACCAAACGATCGTAGAACGCGACGCCTTTCGGGTTGACAGGACCTTTGCCGTCGGGCATTATCCGCGGCCACGAAATGGAGAATCGATAATTGCGCAGCCCCAGTTCCTTCATGAGATCGAAATCCGCGGCAAAGCGATGGTAGTGGTCACAGGCGGTGCGCGCGTCGCTGCCGTCGGCAATCTTCCCCGGGGTGGAGGCGAATCGGTCCCATATGGACTCTCCCTTGCCGTCCTGGTCCCACGCGCCTTCGATCTGGTACGCCGCCGTTGCCGTCCCCCAGAGGAATCCCTCGGGGAACTCGAGCTTTCCCTGAATCGACATTCGTTGACTCCTGTGACTATCCCTTGAGAGCGCCCGCGGTAGCCCCGGCCATGATTTGCCGCGAGAATATGAAGTACAGCACCAGGGGAACCACGGCTACCAGGAACATGCAGGCGAACTGGACCGCGTAATCAGAGCTGTACTCCCCCTGGAACTTGATGATGGCAAAGGGAAGAGTTCGCAAGTTGTCCGTTGCTATGTAGGTATAGGCCATGATGAATTCGTTCCAGTTGTTGAGGAACGTCATCACGAAGACGGTAATGGTGGCGGGCACCGACATCGGAGCCACGATGCTCCAGAGGATGCGAGGCCAGGAGCACCCGTCGATGAAAGCGGACTCTTCCATGGAACGCGGAAGCGTTCGCAGTTGGCCAATGTAGATCAGGGTATTGAAGCTCAGCGTGAATGCCACGTAGGGGATGATGAGCCCGAGGTGCGTATCAATGAGATGGAAGTAACTGAACCATATGAAGTTGGGCAATAGAGTGGTATGGATGGGCACGACCATGCCCAGCGTGACCGCCACGAGCGCCAGCGGCACCAGCTTTCCTTTCATCCTTGTGATGGCGTAGGCGCTGAAAAAAGAAATAACGGTGGACGCGAGCACGGACACACCAACCACGATGGCGCTGTTGATGAAGTACCTGAGGATCTTTCCATTCACCCAGGCCCTCTGGTAATTCCCCCATTGCGGGTGGTTGGTGATCTTGAGGAGCTCCGGTCCGAAAAGGTCCCCGGATTTCAGAATGGAATAATCGAAGACCCAGAGGAGGGGAAACACCTGGAGGACGGCCAAGATGATGAGAAAGAGGTAGAGGATTGATTTGCCCGCGACGGCAATGGCCGGAGGGCCTTTTCTTCCTGGCAAGCTGGTGGCCATCATACGGGCTCCCTACAACGAATCGTCGTTTCGCCCGAGGAGGCGCTGAACGACCAAAGTGACGCCAACGGCCACAATCACGAAGAGGACGGAAAGCGCATTGCCGTAGCCGTATTGGCCGGCAACGAACGCCTTCTGATAGAGGTAAACGGAGACGAACTGGGTGAGCATGCCGGGGCCGCCCGCGGTGGTCAGGAAGATCAGCTCCATTTGCTTCAGGCATGAGATCACGTCAATCACGAGGACCGCCGAAATCACGGGAAACATGAAAGGGATGATGACCCGGAGATATGCCTGGAGCCAACCGGCGCCGTCTACCCGTGTTGCCTCTTCGATTTCCCGGGGAACTGTCATGAGGCCGGTGTAGTAAAACAGCAGCGCCCATCCGAACCCCTGCCAGATGATGATCCAGATCACCGCACCAAGCGCCGTGTGAGGGTTGGAAAGCCAGGAAAAGGCTATGGACTTGAGACCCACGGCAACGAGAACCTTGTTCAGGATCCCATAGGTCGGGTTGAAGATGCTGACCCAGAGCTTGGCCACCACGACCAGGGAGAGGACCGCGGGAACGAAAAAAACCGTCCGAAAGATTCGGGAGGCTTTTTCCGTGATGTGGGAGAGGACCGCGGCCAGGGCGAACGCTACCGGGTTCTGGATGACGATTGTGATCACCATGAGGATGAAGGCGTTCATGAGAGCCCGCCAGAAAACTGGGTCCGCGCTGAGGATCTGACGGTAGTTCGCCAGGCCCACGACGTGGAACTTGCCGAACCCCTGCCAGTTCGTCAGGCTGTAGTATGCGGCGAACCCGACGGGGACCACGAGCGAGAAAATGATGACAAGAAGGCCCGGCAGCACGAGTGCTGCCGAGACCTTCTCATTTCCAAATAAACCTTTCACTGTTTCGAGGCTGTTTCCGCAGAAGCGTCGATCTTCTTGCAGAACTCTTCAGCCGTGATAAGGCCCGAGGATAGCTCGCGGATGAAGTTCTGATGGTCGTCCTTGAACTGTGGCGTACCCCGGTCGATGGTGGTCGTGCCGCTCGTCATCTTCGCATCTCCCAGAATTTTGACGAGTGTCTTGGCCACGGGCGTGTCGGAATCCAGCGTCGTGATCTTCTGTGCCGGGAAGGCCGCATGCTGCTGCCATGCCAACACGGGGAAACGCTCCGCGTAGTACTTGAGATATTTCAGGTCGAGATCTTTGTTCTTCGAGGCGGAGCTGATCACATAGTTTCCGCCGAACCAGGCTTCCAGATCGTCGATCTTCCCTTTACCGTTCTTCAGCACCGGGAACTTGAAGGCATTCACGTTGGCCCTGAACTCATCCGAGAAGCTCGGGTCGGTGGCGAGTCCCATTTCCCAGGGGCCCATGATATACATAGCTGCCTTTTCCTGGCCGAACAGGTTGCGGGAGGCGCCATAATCGGAGACCGTCAGGTCGTCAGCGAAAAGACCCGACTGCATGAATTTGACGTACTGGCGCGCGCCCTCTACAAAGTCAGGGTCGGTGAATTTCGCCTTGCGATCCAGTGCCGCTTGCTGACGGGAGAAGTCCCCGTTCACGCGCTCGCAAAGGACGTCATATATGATTGACAGCGGCCAGGCGTCCTTGCCGTCCGTAACGATGGGGATGATCCCCTTCGCTTTGAACTTAGGAGCCATGGCTTCCAGGTCTTCAATGGTGGTCGGCACGGTCACGCCCGCGTCCTTGAAAAGCTTCTGGTTGTAATAGATCACCCAGAAATCGGCGGAAACGGGTATGCCGTAGAGCTTGCCGCCCCAGACATTGCTTTCCAGCGAGCCGGGAACGTAGTTGTACTTCGCGAAATCCGCCTTATTGAGCGGCAACACGAATCCGCTGTCCGCAAGGGGCTTCAGAAGCGTGGAGAAGCTCCAATACTTGAAGACGTCCGGGAGTTGCTTCGCCGTGGCATAGATCTTGATCTTCTCCTGGTACGGCTGGTCGGGGTAGCTCTCCGTGACGATGTCCACGCCGGGATTTGCTGCCTTGAATTCGGTGTTGATCTGCTCAACCACGGCACCCCACCCGGTCGAGCGATCCGAGAGGTTATCACCCATCTTCAAGGTGACCTTGGCCTGGGCTCCCAGCGCTCCTGCAATGCACAACGCCAGAAGAGCCACTGCAATTCTCTTCATTTCTTCCTCCTTCAGTCTCAGGGATGCGGCATTATGCAGCGCCTTCAGCCTGCCGTGAATGACCCCGGTTCCGATAGTCTGACGGATTTTCCGAAATACGGAGGTTTAGGGAGGGGAATCTTCCTCCGCCCAGGCGCTCGGGCTGGTTCCGGCCATTTTTTTGAAAACACGGCTGAAATGTTCCACGTTTTGGTATCCCACCCGTTCCGCCACCTCGTACACCTTCAGTCGGGTCGTGGAAAAAAGTCGCTTCGCCTCTTCGATTCGGACGCGTGCCACGTATTCCGTGAGCGTTTCCCCCGTTTCCCTTGTAAACTCCCAGCTCAAGTGATTCTTGGACACCCCCGCTTTGTCCGCCACCCCTGAAAGAGAAAGTCCGGGCATGGCAAAGCTTTCCCGGATGAATCGTTTTGCAAGCACGACGATCCTTGATTCGACTCCGCGGTGGGACAGCGCGGCCTGGTAGGCGGGCCGGATGTCCGCAAGGCTTCCGCAGGCCGCACTCATTGAAAAGTTTACGCGGATAGAAAAATAGCGCTCGAGGTACTCTTTCGCGTCGGAGCAGTAGATGCCCGATGTGTCCTCCTCGCCATGGAAGAAGACCAGGACGTGGTCAGGCCGAACGGTGACCACGTTGCCTTTGCCTCGCTTGGAAAGGACCTGAGCCAGGGATCGCTCGATCATGGATGAAAAGCGCTCCAGGCCATCATCGCGATAGCGGGCGGCAACGGATTGAAACTCTCCGATCCAGAACGCACAGAGGAAGAATGGTGGAGCCAGCTCTACCCCGAGGCTGGCCAGAGCCGCTGCCGAATCCCCGGCCGGGGGTTCAGCGATAAGATCCCTCAGCATCTGGGCTCTGAGAAACTCTACCTGCCTGCGCTCGATGATCGAGGAACCCGGGTCCCGAGATTTGTCGATACCCGCCGCCGCTTTTCTCAAGGCGCCAAGGATCGCGTCTCCCTCCATTTCTTCCTTGCGGACGTAATCCACCGCGCCCTGCGTGAAGGCGGTCCTCACAAGGTGGAAGTCGTCGTACGCGGAAAGCACAATGAAGGCCCGGGGAGCCGCGTCTCCGTTGGAAGCACGTTTGAGGAACTCGATCCCGTCCATGACGGGCATGGAAATATCGAGCAGTACGATGTCTATCTCGGGGTGGTTAGCCAGCACTTCCAGAGCTTCCTTCCCATTGGAAGCCTCGTGGGACATGTCGAACCCGTCCTCCTCCCACGCGCGCATGCTTGCCAGTGAGAGGCGGACAAAAGGCTCGTCATCCACAATGAGCACGGCGTGCATCAGCTCTGCGACTCCTTTGTCATGACGGGCAGGACGAATCTGACCAAAGTGTATGAGCCAGGCACGCTTTGTACCTCCAGCCCGAAGGGATCACCGAAGTTCAAGCGGATCCTTTGGTGTACGTTGGCAAGCCCAATGCGATGCAGACTTGCGCTTTCGCTGGCAGAACCTTTCCCGTCACCGCCTTCTGGTTCGAGGACCGATCGGGCCAGCTCCTCGCTCATGCCGACACCGTCGTCCCGAGCCTCGATCACGAGATGCCGGCCGCGGTCACCGGCGCGGCCGCGCCGCGCTCCACGCTCGGTGGACACGGGGGGAGCGTCCTCCACGTGGGTGGAGACCGAGATGCAACCCCGGCGCCCCGCCGGAGAGATGCCATGAAGAATCGCGTTCTCCATGATCGGCTGGAGGATCATTTTGAGCACGAGAAGGTCCTTCGTTTCCTCGCCGATGCGCCATGCAACGTCGAAGGTTTCCCCGAAGCGGACTTTCATGATCCCGACGTAGCTTGCCACATTGGCGATCTCGTGTTCCAACGTGGTCATGGGGCCCGAGCTTGAGAAACTGTCCGCCAGGACGCGCATGAGCGACTGCGTCATCTCGGCGATTCCATCGGCCTTGGCCGCGCGCGCCATGAGCCGGATCGAGTTCAGCGTATTGGAGACAAAATGAGGGTCGATCTGGAAACGCAGCGCCTCCAGCTCCGTCTTCAGGCGCTCACGTTCGCGCTCTTCCCGCTCCACCGTGATGAGATGAGCATAGAGGAAGAACAGACCGACCAGCAACGCGAGAGCAGGGTAAAGGTACCATTGATATGAGGTGATGCGGCCCGTGACGGCGGCCTTGTCCATGAGAACCACCACCGTCCACCCGGTCGACTCCATCAGCAGGGAGCTCGCCAGCCAGGTTTTTCCCGCGAACCGTATCTGCCGAAAGGATGCGGTCTGCGCCGTGGTCTCTGCTTTCTGTCGCAACTGCTCAAGCGCCTCCGGAGAATCGAGGCCGGCCGTTTGCGGAAGGCTCGTCAGGAGGACTCTGCCGTCCCGACCGTAGATGACGACGTCACCCGCCGCCCGTGAGGCGGGTCGAGACCTGAGGCTTTCGAAATAGGGGATACGAAACCTCGCCATGACGGCGTCGATCTGGGTTTCGTAATCCCGGGCAGACGTGCAGACCACAACGGAAAGCAGGTACTCGTTCGGGTTGCCTCCGGGGATCGTCAGCTGGTCCAATAGGTAGATCGTTCCCGCCTGGTCGTGCGCCTGTGCGTACACCTCTGGATCTATCCTCCCGATCGACCGTGTATTGGAGTAGTTCTGGTACGAGTAGAATTGGCCATCCTTCATGGAAACGAGCACTTCACCAATCCTGTTGGAGTACGTGAAGAAGCTCAGGAGCTTGTCCCCCAGCCGGTTGGCGGCGACGAACTTCGGAGCGGACCCATGTGCCTGCTCGTAGCTATCCGCAAGGGCGCGTAGCTCCAGATCGTGAAAAAGGGCGGAGGTGAGGACGGAGACACCGTCCACTTCGTTTCTGATGTTCTGGGTGATCTGCTCGACCACAGCCTCCATCTGCGCGGCTACCGTGGAGGACAAGGCGGACAGATACAGCTGCGAGAGGATCACGGAAACGAGGAGCGCCGGAACGCACACAAGGAGAATGAAGGCGATGTTGAAACGCCGTAGAACGGAGACCACGGCGCCGAGTATACCGCGCATCCCTTTCAAAGGGAATTGCTTCCTTGAGATCGAGGGCATGTCCGGCTACCCTGTGGCAATGTCACAGGAGGCACCCATGCTGCGTCCACAGTCCAATGAGGTCCGTCAGATTCTATCTCTGGATGGATTCTGGGATTTTCAACCCGACCCCGAAAATGAGGGGACTCGCGAGGGATGGATCGGGGGCCTCCCTTCGCCCCGGCCCATCGCGGTGCCGGCCAGCTGGAACGACCAGCTCACCGAGCTCCGCGACTACCTGGGTCCGGCGTGGTACGTTACACATTTCATCCTGCCGGGCGACTGGCAAAAGGACGCGCTCTCAATCCGTTTCGATTCGGTGAGCTATGCGGCGGAAGTCTGGCTGAACGGCGAGCGGCTCGGGACACATGAGGGAGGCCATCTTCCTTTCGCCTTTCATGTCAATGGGAACATCCGCGCAGGGGACAATCTTCTCGCCGTCCGCGTGGACGGCGAGCTCGCGCCCGATCGCGTTCCTCCGGGGAATGTGCCCGCGGACCCGCAAGACACTTTTCCCAGCAGTCCTCCCTTTCCCAATACCTCTTACGATTTCTTCCCTTTCTGCGGTATTCATCGTCCGGTGCGCCTCTGTCGAGTTCCCAAAGAGGGAATCGCGGATGTCCGGATTACCACCGCCATCGAGGGACATACGGCAACTGTAAATGTCGTCCTGGAATGCGAACCCGGAGGCTCTCGTATGGCACGCGTCAGATTGACAGGTCACGGCCATGATAGCGTCACGGATGTTCCCGTTTCGTCTGATCGAGCCTTTGCGTCCATCACAGTTGCCCAGCCGGCTCTCTGGGCCAGCGAGACGCCGAGTCTTTATGACTGCGAAATCCAGCTTCTCCGCGGCGGCGAGGCGTTCGACTCATACACGGTGCCCGTTGGTATTCGTACGGTATCCATCGGCGCGAACCGGATCCTTTTGAATGGCCAGCCCGTGTATCTCAAAGGATTCGGTCGGCATGAGGATTTCCCTGTCACGGGGCGCGGGCTGGTGCCCGCCGTGATTGTCAGGGACTTCGATATCATGCGCTGGGTCGGTGCCAACTCATTTCGAACTACGCACTACCCGTATTCGGAAGAAATGATGGACCTGGCCGACCGGCTGGGGTTTCTTGTCATTGATGAAACGCCGGCGGTGGGTTTGTATTTCAGCGGTGACGGCCTCGCACGCCGTTCGGAGCTCTGCGCTCGCTTCACACGCGAGCTCATCGAACGGGACAAAAACCGCCCCAGCGTGATTGCCTGGAGCCTTGCGAACGAGCCTCACTCTCGAAGACCCGGGGCGGCGCACTTCTTTCGTCCGCTCGTTGATATGGCTCGGTCCCTCGACCCCAGCCGTCCGGTCACAATCGTCAGCCAGGTCGGCGTCGAAGAGGAGTCATTCGCATTCTGCGACTTCCTGTGTCTCAACCGTTATTACGGCTGGTACACCGAGTCGGGAAGAATCGACGAGGGGTGCCGCCGTCTGTCCGAAGAGCTCGATGCGCTTCATGAGAAATTCAATAAGCCGATTCTCCTCAGCGAATTCGGCGCCGACACGATAGCAGGCGTGCATGCCCAGCCGCCCGAAATGTTCTCCGAGGAGTACCAGGCGGAATTCATTGAGCGTTCCATTGACATCCTTCGCGGCAAGCCCTGGGTGGCCGGGGAGCATATCTGGAATCTCTGCGACTTCAAGACCGGCCAGGCCGTTCATCGGGTGGGTGGAATGAACTTGAAAGGTGTATTTACGAGAGACAGGCGCCCCAAGATGGCGGCCCACATGTTGCGCCGGCTCTGGCGGAGTGAGACTCTGGATGCATCTACGGACGCTGTCGGGCGCTTCCCGTTACGGTGATCGGACATCGTTTTTAGCGCTGAAGCGACCTGTCAAGCACGATCTTATCTATGTCCTTATCATCGTTCCGTATGATACTCGCCCCAACGTCTGCCCGCCTTGAGATAGCGAATCAAATTCGCTGCTGCCTGCTCCGTGAGCTTTGGCTCGTAGGGGGATGCACATGGTGAGAGGATGAATCCCCCACCCGGTGCGCCTTGCCGGATGGATTCTCGAACGAGCTTCTCGACTTTGGCAGCGTCGCCGCGGACCAGATCATCATATTGAATATTCCCTATGAGGCACATTTGATCACCCACCCGTTTCTTGGCATCCTCGAGATCAACGTCACCTGAAGGCGGCGGCTCCAGCACGTTCAGTCCGTCAGTTCCAATGGCTGCAAACCGCTCGAGAAAACGGCTCACGCGTCCATGGCTGTGGATGATCGTGAACGTGCCGGCCCGTTGATGGACACGACTGATCAAACGACGATCATACTCGACGACGAACTCTTCGAAGTCGTCGGGACTCATGAGGGGCGGCAGCGCATATTCTGGACCGTTGAAATAGTAGAGCGGGCCCAGGGAGGCTTCGAGACAATACTGGAGGGCGTCTTCTACGCGGAGGTACATAGCATCGAGAAATCGTTTGAGGAGTGGACGCTCTTCCACTGTCATAAGTGCAAGCGCGGCTTCGTCGATCCAATCCGCGCTGCACATTGGATCGGAGAAGGTCACCTGAGAGATCGCTTTTCCTGACAGACGTGCTTTCTCTGCCAAGAAGGGCCGCAGATCCGGCCGCGACGGAACGTACGGCACCGAAAGAGCTCGCTCGAGGTCTTGCGGTCCGCAGATATAACGCTTTATCTGCCCTCCGCCGCGCCAGTTCCCACGCTCGATGGCCGTCAACGGTCCGGCGGGAGTGTGGAGAGTTCTCTCTATATCTCCGTCCTCGAGGCGACGCTCTTCGGTCTCGATTTTCGCTGCAGTGTAAAAGAGACCCTGAGGAAAGCCCCAGTCGTACACCACATCCTCGTATTCCTTGCACGCTTCAAGCACCGCGGCATACGAGGGGTCGCTTTCCGTGCGTGGGGTGTCGACATACGGATTGAGATAAAGAAAGACAGGGACGCGGTCAGGCTGCTGGCGTCTCAGGGCCGCTAGAACTCGATCTTCCGTCGTCATTTCGCTATCCCTTGAGCGCGCCCTGGGTCATGCCGCGGTAGACCTGCTTCTGGAGGAGCGCAAAAATGATGAGTATTGGCACGGTGGTGATGAGAACGGCGGCGAAAAGGTCAGTCCACTGTGCCGTGTATTCGGCCCTTTGTGCCATGTAGAAAAGCCCCAAGGGGAGGGTGGCATTTTCCTTTTTCAGGAAGATCAGGGCGAGAAAGAATTCGTTCCAAAGGCTCAGAAAGTTGACCAGGAAAGCGGACGCGAGACCTGTCGTGACCAGCGGCAGCATGATCTGCCAGAAAGTTCGAAACGGCGTCGCTCCATCGATTGCGGCTGCCTCCTCCATCTCGGTGGGGAGCGACTCGAAGAAGCCGCGGAGCACGAACGTGTTGAAGGGCACTCCCGAGGCGACGTAGAGCCCCAAGAGGGGCCCCCATCCGATCATGAGCGGGGTCAAATACGCGTTTGCGCTCGATATACTGGCGAGCAGAAAATAGAGGGGGATAACGGTCAGCATGAGAGGGATCATGTAGCCGACAAGAAAATAATTCCCCAGCAATGCGTTCAATCGGAATGGAATTCGGCCAATGACGTAGGCCGCCAGCGCAGAGACGATGATCGAAACCGTGGCTCCAACCGATGCCGCCATGATGCTGTTGAGGAAGTAGCTGCCTATCCGCGCCTTCTGCCACGCCAGAGCAAAGTTCGTGAACCGAAGCTTCTGGGGCAGAGCCCACGGACTTGTGGAAAGGAACTCGGGAGTGGACTTGAGCGATATCATGAAGACCCAGGCGAAGGCGGCGATTGCGCTCAGGCTGAACAGAGACAACAGCACGTAGACAACGAGGCGACCTGGACGAAATTGCAGGGGCGGCCGACGGCGGATGACCGCTGTGTTGCCGATTCTTGTAGGCATCCCGGCTCCTTCCTTGGGTTTCAAAACTCGATCACCTGCCGCTTGGTGAACCAGTTCGTGAGAAGGCTGAGCACGAAAATTGCAACCAACAAGAAGGTGGCCATTGACGTTGCGATGCCGAGCTGGTTGCTCTGGAAAGCGCGGTTGTACATCAGCGTTGTCACGACCTCCGCGGACGCCGCCACGCCACCGTGCGGAACCATCACGTAGACCTGTGCAAAGACCTGGAGAGAGACGATGATCCACAAGATCAGAAGCAGGCGGAGCACCCCCCAGAGGAGGGGCATGGTAATGTTCCAGAAGGTCCGCCACTCGCTTGCGCCGTCGACGCGCGCCGCCTCCCGAATATCAGGGGGAATGCGCTGCAGCCCGGCGGAGATGAGAAGTATCCACATGCCGCTCTGCTGCCACGCCGTTGCGAGGGCGATCGCTGGCAAGGTCGTGCGAGTATCTCCGAGCCACGGAAGAGCCAAAGCGCGGAGACCTATCAGGCGTAAGAGACTGTTGATGGGGCCGAAAACAGGGTTGTACAAGAACTTCCACAACAGGGCCACGACAACGACGGACATCATCAGGGGAGCTATGGCAATGTAACGGTAAAAAGCCTTGAATCTGATATTTTGCGTGAGCGCCCAGCCGATAAAAAGCGAGGGCGGAAACACCATGACTCCACCGACGACCGCGAAAATGAGCGTATTTTTCAATGCATGGAGGAACTGAGGGTCCATGAATATCAAGCCGTAGTTGCGTAAGCCATAAAACGGGCGATTCATGCCGGCGCCTTGCCAGTTTGTGAAGGAAGAGGAAACGGTAAGCACGAGAGGCACGATGCTGAAGGCCGTGTAGATGATGAACGCCGGCAGAAGAAAGGGAACGACAAGCCTCAGGCGCGAGTGTGCGTAGCCTGAGTCACCAAGGGGGCGGGTTTTCCCGCCCCCCCTAAACGACATGAGCCTCACATACCCGCCTTGCGCTGTGCGCGTACCGAGGTCATGTTCGCGTCGACCTTCGCAAGCGCCTGCTGCGGTGTGAGCTTCCCGGTCCACATTTCAACGATAGGATCGTACCAGGCTGCCATCGCGCCGAACTTGGCCGTGGCGAGCGCCCAGTTGTAGAATATGAACTCCGACTTCTGCGCGTTCTTGAGCACCATGTCCGCCCCGGTAATGCCAGTAGGCGGCGTCACGCCCATATTCGGCGACATTGAGCCCAACTGCGTGGATGCCGTCTGGGATATTGACTTGCTCGTGAATCTACGCAGGAACTCGACCGCCAGATCTGGGTTCTTGCTCTTGGCCGGAACGCTCCAGCTCAATGCCCTGCCGAATATGGCGTCTTGCCTGCCATTAGCACCAGAAACGGCCGGGAAAGGTGCGACTGCCAGCTGGAATCCATCCGGGATGGAGTCCTTCATCTCTGTCATCAACCAGCTTCCCATCAGCATCATTGCTGCTTTCCCTTGGAAGAAATAAACCTGCGCCGTCGTGAAATCGGTCCCCTGCCACCCATCAATGAGGTAGCCAAGGTCCACGAGCTTCATCATTGCTTGCGCGGCTTTCAAGAAGCCGGGATCGTCGGAGAGCTTCATTCCTTTGGTGCCGTACAGGTACTCCATGGCCTTCTCGGAGCCGACGTAGCGCTGGACCAGCGAGTCCCACCACATCCCGACGTAGAAATTGACTTGCCCGGTGACGGCGATCGGCGCGACACCTTTGGCCTTGATCGCGGCGCACAGCTTGAGCATATCATCCCAGGTCTTGGGCGGCGTCAGCCCCCAGTCGTCGAACATCTTCTTGTTGTAGTGCAAAAGCCAGGTATAGACTTGCTGCGGTGCGGCGTAGATTTTTCCCTTGTAGGTCATGGAGGGCAAGAACAAAGGGTTGAAATCGGATTTCCACGTCGTGCCGTCGGCGCGTTTCTGATTCATCGCGCTCGTAAGGTCCAGCAGGTACCCCTGGTCGATCCAGCTGTAGGTGTTGGCGTCCATGCCGTCGAAGATGAAGTCGACGTCCAGCGGGTTGCCGGCCTTCATGCGGGTCTCGATTGCCGGCCGGGCGGCAGTGTTGTTGAACGTGTAGGTCACTTGCGTTCCCGGGTAGTCTTTTGTCATCTGGTCCCCGATTCCTTTGACGAGGTCGTACCATGGTGACCCTTCTTCCCACAAAACGCCCACCTCAAGAGGTCCGCCTTTGATTGCCTTCCCTTGCCCGCAAAGGGGCACGAGGCCCACAAGCAAGACCATTGCCATGACCAGGGCAACTCTCACGATTCTTTGACGCATCTCCTGTCTCCTTTTCTATGACGATTTCCCCTGCTGCCAGGCCTTGCCTGGAGCTTTCGAAGACTCTTGATCCCCAACTCAGCGCCCGCTCTTCACCTCCTTTTCACGACGTCATCGCGACGATCTCACCTTTTTCTATCGAGCGACGAGCCGCCATCGCCATGCCGAGGACGTCGCGCGCCTCACGCAAGGTGGCAGACTCGGGCTGGCGACGCGTGAGGAGGCACCCGACCCAATACTCGATTTCGGCCTGATAGGGATCCTTTTTCGCAAAAGCGACCGGCGACGGCGCCACTCCAGGCCGGTACAGCACGAGCTCCGTTTCAGCCTCGGCGCGCTCGCCCACTTGACCGGCCACTCGGAACCGATATTCGACGGTTCCCTTCGAGCCTTGGAGTCGGAGCAAGGTCTGAAACGGATAGCCATCGGGCATCAGAAAGCTGCCCTCTGCCACCGCGTGCGCCTCCTCGTATTCGAGGAAGGAAGTCACCTGATCCCAAGCGCCCGTTGGACTTTGCAGTCCCGTCGCGAAGACTCGATCCGGCATGCCCAAAAGGGAGTAGATGAAGTCAAGATCATGGATATGCAAGTCGATGAGGGCACCTCCGCTCAAGGAAGGATCCTTGAACCACGATCCCCACGCCGGAGGCGGCGAAAGGCGCAGGGCATTGATGGCCCTTGCCTCGCCCAACTCTCCACGGGCAAGGAGCTCTCGAATAGCGACGTACTCTGGCCAGAAGCGGACCACCTGGCCGACCATCGCAATCACTCCGGCCCTTTCCGTGGCGTCAATCATGCGGTCCGCCTGTTCAATCGTGAGGGAGAGCGGTTTCTCGCAGAGGACGTCCTTGCCATGTCGGGCAGCGCTGACGACACAGCTCTCGTGCAGGAAGGTCGGCAAACAGACGTCCACGGCGTGAACCTCGGGATCGCTCAGCAGGGTATCGACGTCGTCGTATATCCTTGCCCGGTGATCGTGAGCGAGAGCGGTCGCCAGTGCCCGGTTAGCGTCAGCCACGGCGACAATGCGAGCCCCTTCGACCTTGGCGTACACGGCGGCGTGGGTTGAACCCATGAAACCTGCTCCAAGGAGCCCGATGTTGAGGCCCACTGTCCATTCCGCCTATTTGCCCGAGCCCCGGACCTTTTTGGCGGCGTTCGCGATCCCGCGGATGATGGTGTCGCAGTCCTCCCGCGAAAGCCGGGGATGCATGGGGAGATTCATCTCCCGTCTATAGAAGAACTTCTCCGCAATGGGGCACGACTGACCTCCGTGGCCCGCGGCATTCAGATACTTCTTCACGCCCGTGAAATCATACGTTGGCTGATAGTGCAGGATGCCCTGCACACCCTCTTCGAAGTACAGGCAGCGCAGGAACTCGTCGCGGCTGGCGCCCAACTCCTCGGCCTCGACGCACAGCGTGTAGAGATGATACGCGTGAAAGCAGTTTGGGTCTTCGAACGTCCCGGTGATTCCCTTGATGCCTCGTATCCCCGCGTCTATGGTGTGACCGATTTCACGGCGCTTTTCGATAAGGCTCGGCAGCTTGCGCAACTGGGTGCGCCCGAGTGCTGCCTGGAACTCGTTCATGCGGTAGTTGATTCCCCACTTGCCGTCCACATCGACGACGTCGAAATGGGAGGGCACCCAGTAGTACTTCTGGTTTTCCCAGGCCTTGATGTTCATGTTGCGGAGCAGTTCCATCTTGGGCACCAGGTCATCCCGGTTGGTGCTGATCATGCCACCTTCGCCCATTGTCATATTCTTGAGGGAGTGGAAGCTGAAGCATCCGGCATCGCCAATTGTTCCGGCGCGTCTTCCTTTGTAGAGGGCACCGTGGGCATGAGCGCAATCCTCCATGACCAGGAGGTTGTGGGCTCGCGCAATCTCCATGATCGCGTCCATGTCGCACATTTGTCCGCCGTAATGCACAACGAATATTGCCTTGGTCCGGCTCGTTACCTTGCGGGCCACCTCACGGGGGTCAATGTTGTAGGTCTTGGGGTCGATGTCGGCAAAAATCGGGATGCCGCCTTCCTTGATTACGGCCAGAGAGGTCGCAATGAAGGTGTTGGGGGTTACGATAACCTCGTCGCCCGCACCGATGCCGAAAGCCTGCGTCACCACGTGCATCGCTGTGGTGCAGCTTGTTGTTGCCAGGCAGTGCTTGACGCCTAGGTGTTGGGCGAACTCCTTTTGAAAAGAGGAAACCTGAGGCCCCGCAGTGAGAGAGTCCTGCTTAAGGACACGCAACAGTGCTTCCTGCTCCTCGATGTCGTAGATGGAGCCCATGAAGCTGTAGGGCACCTTGACCTTCACGCCGTCCGCGAAGGCGTAACCCCCGGTAATCCCACCGACATTATCATCCAGATAGTTCGCCATACTTGCCCTCCTGCCTTGGAATAAAAATCCAATCGGACGAGCCGCTCTCAAGCAGTCTGTCCGTGTATAGACAAGATCCGACAGCGATGTGTTCGAGCCACTATAACAGCTCCGCTGCCGCCCGTCAATCTTTTTGTTGCTCTTATAATAAGACTGTTGAATGGAAGCGTAGTATCCGTCGAACTATCCCTCGTTGATTCTCCCTTGACAGGCACCACTTCTCTCACCACTCTTTCTAAGAGTCGATGGAGCTTTCGGAGAATAAATTGAGTGCGAGATTCACCCGGGGTGTAGACGGAGCCGATACGCGCCTGATCAGGAGCATCAACAGGAACGCCCTGTTTACGGCTATACGGGGGAGCATGCCCAGCACAGTTTCCCAATTGTCGGCTTTGACTGGTCTGTCACTTTCCACCGTAAATTCGGTACTCAAAGACTTGATGGACGTGAACCTGGTCCTTGCGACCGGAATAACCGCTTCCACGGGCGGGCGGAAGCCCGTTGCCTACTCCCTTAACCTACGGGACACGTACGTCTGTGGAGCCGAATTGGGCGCCCGGACCATCAGGGTCGCTCTCTTTAGGCTGGATGGAAGCATTATCAGGACCTCCAAAATTCAAATAGAAGACATTGAGCCGCTCGCATTGGCATCCGTCCTTGCGGACGCGCTTGGCGAGCTGGTGTCTCGCGCGGAAATTGGGCTCGAGCACATCATAGGTCTTGGGCTCTCTCAATACGGTATCGTCGGGCCCGAAGGGAAAAGAATCCGGCTGGATATCCAGCATGGGTGGCGGGAGGTTTCCCTGGGTTCTATGCTTCAGCAGCGCCTCACCATACCGGTCTTTGTAGTCGAAGATACTCTTGCGAGGTTGACTGCCGAACTTGAGTTTGGCGGCGCAAAAAACCGCCATCATGTTCTCTATCTCCTTTTTGGCGCATCGCACGGGCAGGGAGTCAGCGGTAGATTCGTGTCCGATGGAGGTATCCTGAATGGAGCGCAAGGGTTCGCCGGACAATTCGGGCACACTCTCATTGATCCGTCCGGTCCCCTCTGCTCCTGCGGCAGGCGCGGATGCTGGGAAGCGGTCGGCGACGTTTCTCGACTCTTGGAAAAGATCGAGGACTCTGCGATCGGGCCGACCGCCGTGCATCCTCCGTCGGAAGGCATGTCTGACGAATCCAGCAGCATTCTAGAAACGCTCGGCCGCGTTCGTGTGGGCGCCGAGAACGGTGATGCTGCGATGTCTAGTGTGATAGATTGGTTCGTCGGGATTCAGGCCGAAGGGATCGCCAACCTGATCCATACGTTCAATCCGAAGCATATCGTCATCGACGGCGAGGTCGTGGTCCTGGGGAACATCTTCCTTGAAAGATTGAGGTCCGCCATCGAGCAGCGTGTCATGAAGCCCTATCTCGAAGGGCTGACGGTGGAGTTCAGCGCGATTGGAAACGACGGTGCTCTTCTGGGTGCATCGGCGATCGTGCTGCGGGAAGCCATCTCCATTATGGAGCAGGGATTGGCCAACAGGTCACTGAGGCGCTGAGAGATGAGTGGCACCCGGCCCGTCACCCGTGCGGACATCGCGGCTGGCCTCCGCCGTCTCGGCGTCTCACTCGGCGACCATCTTCTCGTGCATTCCTCGCTATCAAGCTTCGGTTCCGTTGAAGGCGGCGCCGACGCCGTGGTCGATGCTCTCCTCGATGTCGTAGGACCCCAAGGCACCGTGATGATGCCGAGCTTCGAATCGAGCGATTCCGTCTTCGATCCGGCGACGAGCGAGACCGCTCTGGGTGCCGTGCCCGCTGCGCTCTGGAAACGGCCGGGTGCGCTCCGAAGCCCGCATCCTCTGGCCTCCGTGGCGGCCATCGGCGGAAAAGCAAGCTGGCTCATCGAGGGCCACGTTGATGCCGTGACCGCGCACGGAGAAGGCACACCGTACCACAAGCTTGCCGACATTGGCGGAAAAGTCGTTCTGCTGGGCGTCGACCAGGATCGGAGCACCTTCCTCCATACGGCGGAAGCGATGGCGCAGCTGCCTTACCTCCGCCCCCAAGAGGGAAGCTATCGTGATGCCGACGGAAGGGTGGTGCAGAAGATATGGCAACTTTTTCCCGGCCCTCATCGATCATTTATTGGGCTCCAGGCCTGGCTCGAGGAAAGAGGACTCACGCGTAAGACCGCAATTGGCACGTGCGTGGCGCAGGCAATGGAGTGCCGCGCCCTCCTCGACGCCTTGCTGGCCAGGCTTCGATCGGAGCCTGGGCTTTTTCTCACGGACAACCCCAACCTTCCGGATGGCATCTGGCAGCGGGCGGCAGTCCACGCGGCCGAGGTTGGCAGGGAATCCTTCACCCTGGCAGCAGACAGCCGTTCCACCGGAAACACGATCGAAGCGGTGATTCGGACTTTGGCGGTGAACGGCATTCGCGACGTTCTGCTTTCCTTTGTTGGCGGCATCCCCTGGTCGACCATCGAGGCGCCGTGGCGGAAGTGGTATCTGCAGGGGCTCGCGCTCGCCGGCGTCACGGTTCGCGGCATCAGATTGCCGGGTCTCGAGAGTGACAAAGCCGAAAAAGCGGTCTCCCTCGCTCGCGAGGCCGGGACAGACACTCTCATCGTGCCGTCAACCGTTGCTGCCGCGGGCGTCATGGCGGCCGCGTCCTTCGGCGTCCGCATTCTGTACGAGAACACGGGAATCGGAGGGATCGATGCGGTCCGCCTTCTCGAAAGCCCTGCGATCGCTGGAGGGCAGGTAGCTCTCGCCTTCGATCCACTCGGCTTCCTTGCCGCGGGAGAGAACCCTTTCCTCACGACGTACTCGCGTACAAGAATCAGGCTCCATACATCGCTGCTTTACCTGTCAGACGGCTACCCATCGGGGGAGCGCTCGATGCTCGGCGAGGGGCTTGCCGAGGTGGCCGAGCTTGTTTCCATGCTCCGCGCATCTCGGTACTCTGGCTTGCTCGTGCTCCAGTCACCAAGCCCCGAATTGTTCGACGAGAACGCCTCCCGGTTTCGGTCGCTGCTCCGTACCCTTGGACGGCCTGTATGATGGAGTCGAAGCGGATGGGTACAGTTTCGCGGATCGTCGACCTGAGCGTACCACTCTGCGACGGGCAGGAGGGGTTTCGGGCAAGCCTTCGCCCTGAGCCTCCCGTGTACCTGGGACACGATTGCTACGCTTACGATCTCACAATTCCTTCCCATACGGGCACGTACTTCGAAACCTCGTCGCATGTCTTTCGCGACGGCAAGAACACGGAAACATTTCCAATCGACAAGCTCATGGCGCCGGGCCTATGCTTGACCCCTCTCACAAGGGAGCGATGCATAACGGGCGCGGCACTTGACGCTTGCGTCCCGAGTTCGGCGCGGGGAACGCTCTCCGGCTGCGGACTCCTCGTGCGTGCCGCCTCCCACGACATCGGCGTCCATTCATACTTTTCGCGCGACGCCGCCGTTTGGATGCGCGACGTCGGCGTAAGCTTCATGGGGAGCGATACCCCTCGATACGACACTGGCTTCGAATCGCCAACAGGTTTTTTCGTGGAGCTCTTCGCGGCTGGAATCCCCATCATCGCGAACATTGCCAACTTGGATCGCCTTCCTGCCGAGGGATTTACGCTTTTTGCACTGCCGCTGGCAGTAACGGGAGTCTGCACCGTACCTTGTCGCGTGATCGCGGTTTTGTGACCGTTTGCTGCGGCCCTTGATTCTCTTGGGAAAACAATTGACAACACTTATAAAAAGAGCTACAAATACACCGTTCGAAATCTGGAGGGAGCCATGGCGATCCGGTGGGGCGTAATCGGTTGCGGAGGCATAGCGGCGCGCAGGACTATTCCTGAATTCAAGGAGATGGTTTCTGGCGCAAAACTGGTTTCTGTGATGGATGTATCCGCCGACAGAGCCAGAGAAGTCGCCTCCAGGTTCGGCATCCCGCATTTCTGCACAAATGAAGATGAGCTGCTAGCGCAGGATCTCGACGTTGTATACATAGCCACGCCGCAAAACGTGCATTGCCGGCAAGTCATCAAAGCCGCGACGCGGGGGAAGCACATTCTCTGCGAAAAGCCCATGGCAGTGTCCTTAAAGGAAGCTGACGAGATGGCGAAGGCCGTTGCGAAGGCAAAAGTAAAGTTCATGCTCGGCTTTTGCATGAGAAATAATGTATACAACCTGAAGGCGCGGGAGCTCGTTCAGGCCGGCAAATTGGGGCGGCTGGTCATGGGCCGAGCAGAGCTCACCTGCTGGTACCCTCCCATCCCCGGTGCGTGGCGCCAGGACGCGGCGGTGAGTCATGGCGGCTCCCTCGTGGACATGGGCACGCACTGTCTCGATCTCTTGGAGTGGATCATGAGGGCACGCATCGTAGAGGTGACGGGGTTCCAGGATCTCCTCGTTCAAGAGTACAAAACGCACATTGAGGATACTTCGACGATCGTGGCGCGTTTCGCAAACGGTGCGCATGGCATTATCGACAACTACTTCAACGTTCCCGATGCATCCGCCCAGAACACCCTCGAGCTGCAGGGGACCCTCGGGTCGATCTACGGCCGCGGGACTATCGGTCAGGATCCGACGGGCAACATGTTCAGCATCCTGCAGCAGAGCGAGACCGTCTACGACGCGAATCAGGTGCGAAACGTCGAGGCGACCCGAGAGGAGTACCATCTCAAGGGAATCGGCCTCTACGGCCAGATGATCGAAGCATTCTCCCGCTGCATCGAGGAGAACCGAGAGCCGCCTGTAACAGTCGAGGACGGCCGCCATTCGGTGGCCCTTGTCGAGGCGATCTATCGGTCATCGAAAACGCGACGTGTTGTCAAGGTCGCAGGCTGAAGGCATGGCGACGCTCGCGATCAAAGGCGGGAAGCCGGTCCGCACACAGCCCTTCAGCCGGTGGCCGTATTGGGACAAGGCTGAAGAGGAGGCACTCCTGTCCGTATTGCGGAGCGGCAAGTGGTGGCGCTTTGCATTTGGCCAGGGCTTGGATCTCGCCGAACCCGTTGTGGGAGAACGCGCGGAGACCGTGGCTTTTCAAGAAGAGTTCGCCCGGGCTCATGACTGCCGCTACGGCATCGCAGCGGCCAACGGCACGGGAACCCTGGAGATTGGAATACGCGCCATGGACTGGGGCATCGGAGACGAGGTGATCGTACCAGCCTATACGTACGTAGCAAGCTCCACCGCCGTCCTCCAGAACAATCTGGTTCCGATCTTCGTGGACGTGAATCCGCGGACCTACAACATTGACCCTTCACGGGTCGAGGCGGCGGTGACTGAACGCACGCGGGCGATCATGGTGGTACACTTTGGCGGCCAGATCGCCGACATGGACGCGCTCGGAGAGATAGCGCGCCGGCATGGCCTTACGCTCATTGAGGACGCAGCTCACGCACATGGCTGTACGTGGAAAAACTTGAAGGCGGGCTCCATGGGTGCCTTTGGTTCCTTCAGTTTCCAAGCCTCGAAGAACATGACCTCCGGGGAAGGCGGTATCATCACCACGAACGACCATGATCTGGCGGTGCGCAGCGACTCGCTCCTGTGGGCCGGCAGGGAAGTCGGCAGGCCTTGGTACGAATTTCACCGCCTTGGCTGGAATTACCGAATCACGGAGTTCCAGGCGGCAATCCTTCGCATCCAGCTCCGGCGTTTGGACGAGCAGGTTGCCCTCAGGGATAGGATGGGTACTCTTCTGGCAGAAAAGCTGTCGGATATAGAGGGCATTCGACCATGCTGGCGCGATCCCCGCGTCACGCGGCATGGATACCACCTTTTCATGTTCGGCGTCGACGAGGCCAAGCTCGGCGTGAAGCGGAATGTCTTTCTCGATGCCTTGGCCGCGGAAGGGGTGCCCGCCTCTTCCGGCTACGCCTTTCCGCTCTATGCCAATCCGATGTTTGTGGAGAAACGCTTCATCAACGGCGCATTTCCGCTCGGTACGGAATATCATGCGGACATCGATTACTCCTCCTTTGCCGCTCAGTGTCCCGTGGCGGAAAAGGCGTGTAACGGTGAAGCAGTCTGGCTGACGCAGAATCTCCTCCTCGGGGGGGAGGAAGACGTGGCGGATATCGCGGCCGCCGTTCGGAAAGTCGTGGAAAACAGCCGCGAGCTGTAGTTGGCACCAAAGTCCGGCAATGACGGGGCAGGCCACCGGTCCGCTCCGCTGCGAAAGATGATAAGGAGGAGGACGCAAATGGCGGCGAACAAGAATCCTTTCCCCGTGATGGAGCACATGACCGTGAGGCTCGTGCGGGAATACCTTACGCGGAAGAAGGCGGTGATAATACCCATTGGCGTCACCGAACAGCACGGGGACCATCTTCCTCTGGCGACGGACGCGGTCATCGCGACCGGAGTAAGCCGCCGACTCGGAGAGAGGACAGGTATTCTAGTGGCTCCGACGATCAACACCTCTTTTTCTGGAGGGGGGTTGCCCGGCACCATCAATATTTCTCCTTCTACAATGTCCCTCGTGGTGAGCGACATGATCCTTTCGTTGGCATCGCAGGGTTTCCGCAACTTCTATCTCGTTCTCTGCCACGGCGGAAGTGAAAACGCCCTCGCCCTCGACAATGCGCTGAAACTCCTGCTGCGCACGAATCCGGCCTGCGAGCATGTGATGATTGCCTTGTTGCCGATTTGGAAATTTCATTCTCCGGGCATGGGCTGGGGAAAGGCGTTCAGCGAAGGCGACTGGCACGCCGGGTGGCTGGAGACATCAATGGTCATGGCCATCGCGCCTGAGCTCGTACGCATGGAGGACCTCAAGCTTGATACGCCGGAGATTCTGGCGCTCCAGATCCGTCATCCTGACAACTACCAGCACGCCGAGAAAATCGTTGATGACGAGTTCGTCGTTCCTCGCCTCACACAGCGGCCGGACATCACGGTGGGAGTCATGGGGCACCCGGAGACCGCCACCAAGGAAATGGGTGAGCGTTTTGTGGAGGACGCCCTCGTTGCGCTGGTGAAGAAGGTCACCGCGCTTGAGGCCGGAGCCGACGGCGTGTATAAGGAGGTGGCATTTACTCCTCCCCCAATCATTCTGATATGATGCTGATCGATTCTTGCGCCCGCCCGCGTTATGTCGACGGCCTGCTCGACACGGCGGCACTCCTTCGGGAGATGGACGGGGCCGGCATTCAGAGAGCGGTCATCGCGGCGCCTGATGAGTTCCTGTGCCTGCACAATGACGAGGGGAACCAGCTGATTCTGGATTCCGTGCGACATCACCCCGACCGCCTGAGCGGGATGGCGAGCGTGAACCCCTGGCATGGGTCGGATGGGGCGGCAGCATTGGCGGGTTGGCTGGACAAAGGACTGCTCGGCTTATACCTGAATCCGGTGCGGCAGGGCTTTCTTCTCACCGAGTCCCTTCTGGATCCTCTCCTGGAGGTATGCGCCGCCCGTGGGGCGCCGGTGTATAGCTCCATCGGGACCCCCGTTGTTGCGATGCCATTTCAACTTGCTGAAGTCGCCCGGCGGTTTCCCTCGGTGACCTTCGTGTTGGGCAACGCTTCGTGGACCGACTTCTGCGGTTACGACGTGGTGCCTGCTTGCCGCCAGTCGGCCAACATTTTGGTGGATCCCTCCTGCGCCATAGGACCCTCAATTGCGACGTTTGTCGAAGCGCTTGGGCCGGGCAGGATCCTCTTCTGCTCCTCGTATCCAAGGTCGCGGCCCGAGATCGAGGTCTCGAAGATCCGCGGCCTCGGGTTGGACGCACAAGGGCTGCAGGCGGTCTTCCACGACAACGCAGCCGCCCTTTGGAGGCTCTCCACGTGAAGCTCGTCGACACACATACCCACCTGCCCGGAACGCTCTTCGGCGAGAGCCCTCGCCCCATTGAGGACATTCACCGGCAGTTCGAAGCCGAGGGTCTGCATGAAGCGTGGTTCTTCACGACAGATGGCCTCATCCGCGACACCGTGCGCAACAACGACATCCTGGCTCAAGCGGTTCGCGGCCACACCGACATGTTCGTGCCTTTTTGCACCGTCGATCCTCATGCCGGAGCCGACGCCGCAATTCAGGAGCTCGAACGTTGCGCAGGTACTCTGTCCATGCGCGGGCTGAAGCTTCACCCATGGCTGCAGGCGTTCTCCCTGACCCACCCCGCGGTCGTCCCCATTCTCCGACGAGCGGGGGAGCTGGGAATGCCGGTGCTCTTTCACGATGGCTCGCCTCCTTACAGCACGCCACTGCAGATTGCCTGGGCCGCCGAGCAGACTCCCGGAACGCAAATCGTTCTCGGGCACGCTGGCCTCGACGACCTTACGGACGAGGCCATCCGCGCATCCGTTCGGCAACCGAACGTCTGGTTGACCCTGTGCGGTCCGAGCTGCGGCGCTATCGACGAAATAGTCCACCGCGCGCCGCCGCAAAGGCTCCTTTTTGGGACGGACGGTGGCGGTTTCATCAATGGCTTGACGTCATGGTATGTCGCGAAGATTCGCGCCTGTGTTTCCTCCGAGCGTCTTCTGGAGATGATCTTCCACGAAAACGCGGAACGGCTGCTGGAGATATCCCGGCAGGGAGCCCGTGCAAAATAAGAGCCGCGCTTGTGTCGCGAAAGAACAATTCATGGAGGCACGATGAGTGAATCGGAGGGTGATTTTCGGTACAACACGGGCGCGGCAAAAGTTCCTTGGGCGGCCGTTGGCGAATCATATAGCGCGGATGACATAGTCGAAGTCATTCGTTTCCTGATGCAAGGAGCGGAGCCAGAGTACCTTTCAGCCCTTCATGACGTTGAGAAATCGATGCACTCTCTCTCCCGATTCGCACACTCGCCCGGCAAACTCTCGCTGGGCGCGAATGTGCGCAAGCTCGAGGAGATGATCGATTCCTACATCGGCTCCCGCGGAAGCGTATTCGTCACCAACGCGACTGCCGGATTCGAGCTTGCATTCAAATACGCGAATCTCTCCGCGGGTGACGAAGTCATCGTTCCCGCTATCACCTTTGTCGCCACGATGTCCTATCCGCTTGCTGTGGGCG
>Ga0265342_10000691_pt1 | contig 35327 bp, 36 predicted proteins | sample 4CB327metaG_FD_203125 | JGI IMG/M metagenome (GOLD analysis project Ga0265342, IMG submission 203125) | Rhizosphere microbial communities from Carex aquatilis grown in University of Washington, Seatle, WA, United States - 4-CB3-27 metaG | ecosystem: Host-associated > Plants > Roots >... | reverse complement strand
GGGGCGACAATCGAAAGCCCGCGCACCATTCCCGCGAATACCGTCTCCCAGGGCACGGACCGAAGACGGTGTGCGCTCATGTCACGTGTCTCTGGACGAGCGCCACGGCCAGAGCGGTCACGGCCCTTCCCTCCCCGACGGCATCCACACCCTCTCCCGTTTTGGCCTTCACCGTCACCCTCTCCAGAGGCAGACGCAGATCGCTTGCGAGGGTGGATCTGATCTCCGCCATGCGCGGCGAGAGCTTCGGCCGTTCCAGCATAACGACGCAGTCGATGTTCTCGATGCTCCAGCCCGCCGCCATGATCATGGCCAGGGACCGGCGCAGCAGAACCCTGCTGTCGATGCCGCGGAGCTCCTCGGTGCCGGCAGGAAAGACACTGCCGATATCACCGAGACCGGTCGGACCGAGAAGAGAGTCGATGACGGCATGAATCAGCACGTCCCCGTCAGAAAAGGCGTCCTCGCCGGTGTCCGACTCGACGCGCACCCCGCCGATCAAAAGCGGACGCCCCGAGACGAGCCGGTGTGTATCCTGCCCCAACCCGACCCTCATGCTCCCCCCAGATCGTGCGGCCAGGTGATCTTTCGGTTCTCCGGCGCACCGGGGATCCAGGAGACCCGGCCGATGTATCTGTCGTACAGCTCCGCGTCGTCAGAGCAGGTCACCGCTTCTGTCTGCGCCTGCTCGTGCGCGGAAAGGATCGATTCGAAGCGGAAGCCCTGCGGGGTTTGAGCACAGCGCAGCCGGGATCGATCCAGATGGCGCACGATGCTGGTGCCGTCGTCGATCTCCTTGATGGCCTCAGAGGCCTCCAGACAGGGCACGCACGACCCGGATTCCCGGGTACATTCAAGCACGGCGCGCACCAGATCGGCGCCGACCCAGGGTCGGGCACCATCGTGAATAAGCACGAACGACGGAGCGCTTTCGGCCAGGGCGCGGAGCGCGAGACGCACCGAAGCCTGCCGCGTCGAACCGCCTTCGACGAAAATGACGTTGCCGAGGGGTGCGTAGGGAGCGAGGAGAAGACGGACGTTCTCGATTTGGGCAGGGGGTACCGTTACGACGACACGGAAAAATAGGTCAGAGGAGACGAACGGAAGCAGGGCTCGCGCCAATACCGGCAGGCCCTGAAGTGAACGGTATTCCTTTTTCCCCGCCGTCGCCATGCGGAGGCTGGCGCCGGCCGCGGTCACGACGGCCGCACACTGCGCGGGATTCACTTTGCATTAATTTTAAGCTTGGCGAACACCATCTCCTCGACATCGTCCTTGCTCTTTTCCAGGGAGAAGGAGATCTCGTCAATGAGAAGCTTCAAAGCGCTGTCGTAGAGCTTCCTCTCCAGGATGGGAAGCTCCTTGATCCTGCTGCGGTGGTACAGGGCGCGCACGACATTGGCGATATCGAGAATGCTCCCTTTCTTCAGCAGATCGAGATTCATCTGATAGCGCAGCTTCCAGTCCGCCGGTATGGGCTCGAACTCTTCCGCGATGAGGCGAAGCGCCTTTTGCGATTCCTTTTTGCCGACAATGGCCCGAATACCCAGCTCATCCGCCTTGTCGACGGGGACCATCACGGTCATATCCGATACTTCGAGGTAAATGATGTAGTAGAGAAGCTTCTTCTCCCGAAACGGCTTCTCTTCGATGGCGCGAATATGTCCGACACCCTGTAGCGGGTACACGATTTCCTGGCCCACCTTGTACTTGGTGAGAACGTGTTTCGTCGGCTTTCGAGGGGATTTCATGCTCATCATTGTACCGCAGTTTCGCTTCCTGGTCAAAGGGAGCGGCGTCGCGCGCGGTGGTGTGCGACGGGCAAATGGCCTATAGTACCCGGGCAATGAAAAAGCTTTCCGCCCGGCGATTCGCGGCCCTCATCGCCTTCCCGCTCTTGATCGTGGCCGTGGTGATCCCGGTCATCATCTGGCACAAACAGATCTGGCAAGTCTTCGCATCGGTCAAGCATCTGCGGGCGTGGATCTCGAGTTGGGGCCCCGGCGCGCCGTATGTGTTCATCGGGGTGCAGGCGTTGCAGGTCATCGTATTCGCGATTCCCGGCGAGGTCGCCCAGATAGCGGGTGGATATCTCTTCGGGGGATGGCTGGGAATACTTCTGTCTTTTGTCGGAATCGCCATTGGCTCCACCGTGGCCTTCTTCCTCTCCCGACTTCTCGGAAAGCCGTTTGTCGGAGCCCTGTTCCCCAAGGACAGCCTCGCGCGGTTCGAGAAGCTTCTCGCCGCGCCGAGTGCAAAGATTGTTTTCTTCCTGCTCTTTTTGATCCCCGGCATTCCCAAGGACATCCTCTGCTACGTCGCGGGCATTTCTCCCCTGCGTTACCGTTTCTTCATTGCAGCCTCGATGCTGGCGCGATTGCCGGGACTGGTAGGCAGCACGATGATCGGCCGCGCCGCGGCCTCCAATCGATGGGTCCTGCTGGGTATCCTCTCGGCCCTTTCGATACTCGTATTCGTGCTGGGGCTCGTTTTCCGGCCACGGATCCAGTCATGGATCGAGAGCGTTGCCGAGAAGAGAAACGCCTCTAAGGGGTCTTGACCGCGGCGGCAAAACGCTCGCCGAACTCTTCTCCCTTTTTCAGCAATTCCGCCGTAGGGCCGCCCCGAAACTCCAGAATATCCGTGACGTCCCACTTCAGCGGCTCGACGATCTTCTTGAAGGCGGCCATGCCGCCCCTGCTCCAACCGAAGCTGCCGAAGACGGCCGCCTTCTTGTTCACCACGCGTTTCAGGCCCGCCATGTCCAGAGCGTATGCCACGGGGGGAAAAAGGGATCCCTCGTACGTCGGGGCGCCCACCATGACACCGCGGTAGGTCCACAGGGACGGAAGGATGAAGCTGGAGTGGATCCGCGCCGCGTCGAAGATCTCCACCGGTACGCCCGAGCGGGCGAGCCCCTGCGCCACCGCGTTCATCATTCTTTCCGTGTTCCCGTACATCGAGCCGTACAGGAGCGTAACCCCGACTTCGCCCCCGCCCTTGGCCTGCTGCGCCCATCGCTGATAGAGCTCGACGATCCGGCCCGGATCGCGGCGCCACACCAAGCCGTGCGACGGGGCGATGACCTCGATGGGCACGCCGGAGAGCTTCTCGATGGCGGCAAGAACCGGCGCGCTGAACTTGGCCACGATATTCACGTAGTAGCGCAGCGCTTCCCGCTCGTAAAAGACCAGGTCAGCGCACTGGTCGTCGAACGTGGTACCGGGCAGCGCACCGTACCCGCCGAAGGCGTCGCAGGAAAAGAGGATCCGATCGGTGACGTCGTAGGTCACCATGGTTTCAGGCCAGTGAACGAAGGGGGCGTGCACGAAACGGAGCGTGCGCCGCCCGAGGGACAACTCTTCTCCGTCGGACACGGTGCGGATGTTTTCCGTGATACCGTAGAACGCCCCCAGCATCTCGCGCGCCTTCTCCGTGGCAAGGAGCGTGCACTTGCGCGGCAAGCGCGAAAGAGCGCGGATCGCCCCCGTATGGTCGGGCTCCATGTGGTTGATGACGATGTAATCGATTTCTGCGAGGGGCACGACGGAATCGATGAGCTCGAAATATTCATCGGTCTTGAATCCCTTGGCGAGATCGATGATCACGTTCTTCTCGTCCCGGATGAGGTAGGAGTTGTACGTGACTCCGGCATCCGCGATGGGCCAGATCCCTTCGAACAAGTCGGTGGTCCTGTCGTTGAGACCAATCCAATGGACGCCGGGACGTATCTCGGTGGATGGCATGGTGTTCCTCCTGTCGCGCGGGACGTGCCCTATTCTACTCGATCGCCATGGCAATGCCAGGGGGAGCCGTGCGCGCCTTGAAGGTCAGGAACTTGAACGGATGCACGTCCAGAGGGTTGGAGTACCAACCGCCCACCGCCGCGGTATTGATGAGATTGACCGCGGGAGAATGGTCCAGTGGGAGAATAGAGGCCTTGTCCAGAAGGATCTGCTCCGCGTCCGCCAGGCGGCGGTAGCGCTTGGTCTGGTCTTGCAAGGATGCGGCGTCGGCCACTGCGGCGTCATAATCCTTGTCGCTGAAATGGGCGTCATTGAGATTGCTGCCCGTTGTCCACAGTTGAAGGAACGTCAGCGGGTCGGCGTAATCGCCTATCCAGGTGGAGACGGCGAGCGTGAAATCGCCCTTGCGCGTCTCGGCGAGATAGGCGTCCGGATCCACCTCCACGACGCTCACGTCCAGGCCGATGAGGGATTTCCATGCCGTGCTCATGGTTGCCACGAGATCCTTCATGTCCGTACTGCCCTGAGCGAGCTTTACGACGAGGGTCGGCAATCCCTTGCCTTTGGGGAAGCCGGCGTCCGCGAGGAGCTTCAACCCCTCATCAACCTGCTGCGCCGCTATGCCCTTGACGGAGGGATAGCCGGAAATAGAGGGAATGAGAACATCGGAAGGAAAGGCAAAATACTTCTTCGTGCGGATCTGATCCCACGGAACGAGCAGGGACAGCCCGCGTCGAACGCGGTAGTCGCTCCAGGGGGCTTTGTCCGACTCGAAAAAGAAGTAGGTCGTCCCGAACATGGGGTATATTTCCACGCTGTCATACGCGGTCAACCGATCGTTGCTGATGAGAGAGCTGGACACCCAGTTTATCTTTCCCGTGATGTACCCGTCCGTCGCGTCACCGGCGTCATCCATGAAGCGAATGCGCACACGATCCATGGCCACATTGGCCGCGTCCCAGTAACGGGGGTTCTTTTCGAGAAGGATTTCCTGGTTGGTCTTGCTCTTGATCGTGAACGGTCCGTTGCCGATCACTGTCGCGTTGTTTTCCCAGCCCGTGGAGCGCGTCAGGGTCGGATGGAGGGGAAGGAAACTGATATGAGTGAGGAGCTTCAGGAAATATCCCACCGGGGATTCGAGAGTGACCTGAAGAACGGTATCCGAAACGGCCTTCAGCCCGACGGTGGACGCGTCCGTCACGGCTCCGGTCCTGTACGCGTGCGCGCCCTTGATCACGTCGAAGAGGAACGAGTATTCGGCGTTATTGGAGGGGGTGAGCATGCGCATCCAAGCAGCGACGAAGTCCTGGGCGCGCACGTGATCACCGTTGGAATACAGCGCGTCGGAGCGAAGCTGGAATGTCCAGGTCTTCTCCCCGTTGCTCGTTGTCCAGCTTTCCGCCACGCCCGGCACGGGCTCCAGGGTGCGGGGATTAGCGACGACAAGACCCTCATAGATCGCCGTATAGAACTGCGATTCGAAGGACGTGAAGGTATGGAGCGGGTCCAGGCTGACGCTCTGGGGGCTGTCGGCCAGCACGAATTCCCTGAGCGGCACGCCGCCCGTCGTGTCCGCCGCGATCAGGGGGCCGGCGCACACTACGAGCATCGCCCATGCAAAAAAAGCAGCTCTTTTCAGCATAAAAACAAGATAGTGTTTCCCCTCAGTAAATTCCATAGGGAACGAGCTCCCGAACCAGCACCTTCACCTTTGCCGTGGTGCGGAAGGAGCCCGCGCTCACCACGGTGAGCGGATCGTCCCAGAGCACCACCTCACCGGTGATTTCCCGTGGCTTGTTCGCATAGCGGACATCCAGGCTGCGTCGGATGGCATCCTTGATGGCGGCCTCGCGCGATGCGTTGCGCACGTCAGCCACGGCGAGAAGATCCGCCGCGCCTTCTCCGGTTGCAAGGGGGACGGTGTTCGAGTCCCAGGATTCGCGTCGCAAGGACTCGGTGTCGTCGAGAGTGTAGCCGATACGGGCCCAGAGTCGGGTGTCGCTCTGCTCGGTTTCGATGATTTTCAAACGGGGGCTGCCCCAGGGAATTTCGGCCAGAGGGGTGAGCAGAAAGCTCTCTTTTACGCTGCGGGAGAGATCGCCGGGATAGTAAGTGAAGCTCCATCCGTAGATCATGCCGGAGATGAGTCGTCGCCCTTCTTCCAAAAGGGTCTTTTCCGCCGTCGCAACGGGAATGGGGTACACGGTCCCGGGGTCAATGCGGGCCAGGGGCTCCAGCTCGACCCATGGCCTCACGAAGAGCCTGTCAGTTGTATCGGCAAAGGCCGTGAGACACGAGAGAACCAGAAGAAGTGAGGCGATGAATGCACGCATCCTGCTCACTTCTAGTATCGGGTGCTATCTCTTCTTGAAAAAGAGGGCGATGGGATTGATTCCGTATCGCACCACGAGGTACAGGTAACCGAAGGCGAGCCCCGCCAGGTGGGTGAGATGCGCCACGCCGGATTGGAAGTTCGTGAACTGCAACACGATCTCGATACCGGCATACGCCGCCACGGCAACGGGGGCGCGCATGGGTATGATGCCGAAGATGAAGATCCTCGCGTCGGGGAAAAATGCGGCGAAGGCCAGAAGGAGACCGTAGATGGCTCCCGAAGCGCCCACGACAGGCACCATGCCCTGCCCGGTGGCAGCGTTGAGGAATACGGTGAATATGCCGGCTCCGATACCGCAAACGAAATAATACATAAGGAACTCGGTGCTCCCCATGCGCTGCTCGAGCTGGATGCCAAAGAGAAAGAGGGCGAGCATGTTGAAAAAAATATGAGCCCAACCGGAGTGAATGAACATGTAGGTGACCACCTGCCACCACGCTCCGGCCGACAGGATGTACGATGGAATGAGATAGAGATAAACAAGGAGTCCCTGCTTGTCCACGAATGTAAAAAGGAAGAAGAGGATGTTCACGACAATCAGGATGATTGTGGCATTGTAATAGCGATAGCGCAGGGGACGCCGCAGGATGCTTGCCATATCTTTCAAAGTACGCCGCCCTCGGTGGTGCGTCAATGGCTTGCCCCCGCCCCGTGCCTCTGGTACGGTGATTCCGGCATGGCGCAAAAGCCCGATTACTACTGGCGCAAGTCGAAAGAGGAAGGATACCCGGCGCGATCCGTGTTTAAGCTGGAAGAAATCCAGGAGAAATACCGACCCATTCGTCCCGGCAGCCGTGTGCTGGACCTCGGGGCCTCTCCGGGCAGCTGGAGCTTGTACCTCATGGATATGCTGTCGGGATCGGGGAGCGTGACGGGGGTGGATCTGAACGAGCCGGATCCGAGGCTGCTCTCGCGCAAGGGCTACAAATTCCTTCAGGGCGATTTCACCTCGGAAAGCATCATACTGAGCGTTCAGGAGGCGGGCCCTTTCGACGCAGTCGTTTCCGACGCTGCTCCTTCCACGTCGGGAAATCGGACGATGGACACGGCGCGCTCGGCGGACATCGTGCGCCAGGTCCTCTCCTTCTGTCAGAGCAGCCTCAATCGGGGCGGAAGTTGCGTTCTCAAGATATTCCAGGGCGGCGCGGAGGGGGAGATCCTCAAGCAAATGCGCGGCCTGTTTGATTCAGCCCGAGCCTTCAAACCGAAGGCGAGCAGGTCGGACTCGATGGAAACCTACTTCATCGGCCTGGGATTCAAACGACCTTCCGAGCCCGGCTGAGTCGCGCGAGTGCCGTCTCGTCGACACGATAGCCCATGCCCTTCCCACGAACGATCGGTCCTTTGCCTTCAGTGCCGAACGGGAAACCCGGCACCGTGATGTTGCTTTCGAGCAGGATTTCTTCATATCCCCCTTCGACGTAGGTCGGATGGGGAAGCAGTGAGGCGGCAAGCCTGCCCAGGCACGAAAGCACGCCCGTTTCACCAACCATGCAGCCCAGCTGGTAGCCCAGACCCGCCGCATCGGCCTCCGCGGCAAGAGAAAGCAGTCGGGAAAGCCCGCCGTTCTTGGACAGGCGCAGGTTGAGCATCTGCAGATGCGGCGAGGCGGCTATGCGGCGGACGTCCTCGGAGGTGAGGACCCCTTCGTCCGCCATTGCAAGACATCCATATCGGTCCAATACTTCCAGGCCCGCCTCCCGGTCCGTGAGCGATACCGGAAACGGTTGCTCGACGATGTGAACCCCGAAACGCTGGCAGATGGCGGCCTGCGCCTCGGCATCCAGTGCCGTCCATGCACCGTTGGCATCGACGCGGATGTCCCACTCGGGGCCCAGTCGCTCGCGGCAGAGCGCCAGGATGGCTTCATTGTAGGCCGGGTCGGCACCCAGCTTCACTTTCAGGTCGGGTAGCCGCAACTTCGCGCACATATCGATATATGCGCCTGCGGCTGCCAACGGAAAGATGGGAATCACACCACCGTATAATACCACCTCGCGCTTTGGAGGCCGTCCGAGGATCGCATAAGGATCCGCCCCGGCCTCTTCCGCCGCAAGGGCAAGGCATGCGGCTTCCACGGCGCACAGCAGCGGCAGCGCTCGCGTCTCGCAACGTGTTTCAAGAAGGCGGGAGGCGCACTCATCCCAGGAAATCTCCCGATCGCGCATAGAGGAGAGCAGGTCGGCGGTTATCCGTGCCGCCTCTTCATGGAATTCGGAGCCGATACCGAGAGAGCCGGAGACATAGTCTCTGACAACGGCCTCACCATACCCATTGATGCCCTTGCCCCCCACCCTTAGAATGAGGGAGTCTGAAAACGTGCGGCTGGCGCGAGCGCCATGAGTGATGCTCAACTTGAAGGGAATCTCCAAAAAGTGCAGCTCCGCATTCTCAATTCTCATTAGTACGACTCCTCACAAGCCATGCTATATCGCCAGAGAACAGGAAGCAAGTCAGCTTCGGGTGGCAGTGGCCGGGAAGTACTCCGTTTTTATTATATGAATGAGATGTATAGTAATTTGTGTATGCACAAACCGAGCCAAAACTGGCTATTTTTTGCGCTTTTTGGACAGATATCAGAGATTTCTGATAGACTGTCTGCCGATACTCGACGTTAGGGGAAGAGGTAGGTCCACGATACCTCTCAATTCAAGAAGGGAAAAGCGTGTCGCAAGAAGACAACAACGTCAGCTGCTTGAATAGCAGGGCGGTCATAGAATACATCAGACGCAAAAACCCGGACCGTGTACAGGACTTGTTCGTCGGTCTGCCCGCACCCTGGTCGGATCGGCCCGATCTGGAAGCGTATCTTTCTGACGAGAACAATTGGATACCCAGCCTGCTCGTCGTCGCCCTGTTCGAAAAGGCGCGTCTTGTCACCGGCAATCCCGATGTCGGGTTCGATATCGGATTCGATTCGATCATCAATCGCGAGTTCAGCTATTTTCAGAAGATATTCTTGAAGATCTTTTCTTCGCCGCGCAGATCGCTGCGTCGCGTGAACCAGCTCAATATGACCCTCAACAGCACAAAGGTCGTCGAGCTGCTCTTTGACGGTCCGCGGAAGGCCGTGCTGCGCTGGCATTGGCGCGACAGCGCCAGCTCCTCGAAAGACATATGCTCCTACAACAAGGGCATCTACAGCGCCATTCCCACCATTTGGGGCAGACCGCCGGCGAAGGTGGAAGAAAGCAGCTGCGCATTTGCCGGTCAATCCTATTGCGAGATCACCATCAGCTGGACCCTCAGTCTGGGTCTGGGACCGCTCCAGGACGTATTCGCGCACCTCACGACTCGAAAATCCACGCTGTACAACGCGCTGCAGGAAATCGACCGCGACAAGACGCTCCTGCGCGAAAAGTTCGATCAGCTCACGAATCTGAACGCGGAGCTCAGCCAAAAGGTGTCAATGCTCAAGGCCATCAACGCCGCCACGCGGACACTCGTTTCGGTCCAGGACACGCAACAAGTCCTCATCAAGACGATGAGACCCATCGTGGAGGTGTTCGGGTTCGACCGGGCCATGATCATGCTCGTGAACCCGACAGGCGAATACCTGGAGTACAGCTACGGCATCGGGGAATCGGTTGAGGCCATGGAGAAGCTCCGGGACTACCGCATACCGCTCAACCGCGAACAGAACCTCATGATCCGAGTCCTCAAGAGACGGCGGCCCGTCGTTATTCGTGACGTCAAGGCAGCCGGTCTCAACCCCACGAATCGGATTCTGGCGGACTTCCGCCCCAGCTCCTTCGTCGTATGCCCCCTCATGGCCGACGATCGGACCATCGGCATCCTCGGCGCTGATCGGCGCGGCGTGCAAAAACGCCTCACGACGGCGGACAGCGAGCTGCTCTCCATTTTCGCCAACAATATCGCCACGGCGTTCGTCCGCGCCCGTCTGGACGAAGAGCTGAAGGTGAGCTACGTAAGCTCGGTCAGGGCGCTCGTTCAGGCCATCGAAGAGAAAGACACCTATACGAGGGGTCATTCGGAACGCGTGGCGGAGATCGCCGTGGAGGTCGGCCGGGAAATGGGCCTGGACGAGGAGGAAATCGAATCCCTCAGATTCGGAAGCATCCTTCACGACGTGGGGAAGATCGGAATCCCCGAATCCATCGTACGCAGCCCCAAGCCACTCACCGACGCGGAGTTCAAGATCATCCAGAAGCATCCCTTGAAGGGGGTGGAAATCCTGCAGCCCATTGCCTTCATCAAGGATCATATGTATCTCATCCGCAACCACCATGAGAGGTGGGACGGGAGGGGTTACCCGGACAGGCTGAGCGGAGACGCGATCCCTCTGGGCGCGCAGATCGTCGCCATTGCCGATGCATTCGACGCAATGACCTCCTCGCGTCCTTATCGAAAAGGCATGCCCCCAAAACAGGCTGCCAAAGAGATTCAGAAGAACATCGGCACTCAGTTTTCGCTACGCGTTGGCGATGCATTCCTGCGGGTTTACGAGAGGGTGATAAGACCAGCAAATATGAACGATTTAGCTAAAAAGTTAATTTCTTAATAAAATGCTTGCATCTCCATTCCTCCTATGATGGAATTCAAGACAAAAGCTGTCTTGGAGGAGGATGGTATGAAAATAAAGATTTCCGTATTCTTCCAGTCGCCCGTCAACGTGTTTCTCTTCCGGCGCATGAGCCCCCGGGTTGCCCAGAAGTACCTGCACATCATCGGCTTCCTCTATTATCTGGTCAATAGGCATGAGAAAAGGGTGATTGAAGCAAACGTGCGCGAGGTGCTCACCGGACAGGATGAAGCATACATTCGCCGCGTTGTCCGCGAGACTTTCAAGGGAATCTTTACGCACTATTTCGAAAAAATGTTCTCCGCATACCTGGATTACGGAACGGTCCGTCGTTATGTCGAGGATCATTTCAAGATCGAGGGTGCCGAGATCCTCCAGAAGGCACTTGATCAGGGCAAGGGTTGCATCCTCGTCACCGCGCACTGGGGCGCCGTCGAGTTCATTCCGTGGGTCCTTCATTCCCAGAATATCCCTACGAGCGTCATCCTGGAATGCGCCACGGCCAAGCTGGCGCGCAGCCTCCAAGGCCAGACCGCGCATCACAACATGGAGCTCCTGTCCTCCGCTTCCGGCGGGTCCATCTTCCTGCGCGCCATGCAGTCGTTGAAAGCCAACCGGGTCCTCATGACCCAGTGCGACGAGGTGGACGCGTGGCGTCGCCGCCGCAGCCAAACTATCCAGCTTTTCGGCAAGGAGCTGTTCTTCGACAATACGATCGACGTGCTCTCCCATCGCTCCGGGGCGCCCGTTGTTGCCGCGTTCCTCAAGAGAACGGGGCACAATCGTTACACATTGATCCTCGAGGATGTCTCCGTCCAGCGCATGCCGGAAAGCAAGGCACGCGACTGCCTGGAGCTCTGGCAGAAGTACGTCCGCCTGAATCCCGAGCAATGGTATCAGTGGAAGAAATGGACCGCGATGAAGGTCACCGCGGCATAAAGCTTCATTTCCAGGCGGCCGCCGGCCACGGCGGCCGCCTGCGCAGTAGACCCGCCATCGCCAATCAGTGTAGCGTGGGCTCACACGGAGACCGGCATGAAATTCCATACCGAATATGTTACCTTCACGACGCGCCGCGAGCGCGAGTACATCAACATGACCGAGAAGGTGCAGGCGGCCGTCGCGGCAAGCGGTTGCAGCGACGGCATGGTGCTCGTTTCGGCCATGCACATCACCGCCGGCGTCTACGTCAATGACGCCGAACAGGGGTTGATCCAGGATATCGATGAATGGCTGGAAACCCTTGCGCCGGTGCGCAGCGACTACCGTCACCATCGCACCGGGGAGACCAATGCGGACAGTCACCTCAAGAATCTCCTCATCGGCCACGAGGTGATCCTGCCCATCACGAATGGAAGGCTGGATCTCGGACCCTGGCAGCAGGTCTATTACGCGGAGTTCGACGGCAGACGGCCCAAACGGGTGATCATCAAAGTCATGGGAGAGTGAGACAGACGTGAAAGTCCTGAAATTCGGTGGAAGCTCGGTCGCCAACGGGGAGCGCATCAAATGCGTCACTGACATCGTCGCCCAGGCGGCCGAGCGAGAAAAGGTGGCCGTGGTGCTCTCGGCCATGAAAGGCGTCACCGACCTCCTCATCGACGCCGCGCATAAGGCCGAAGAGGGCGCGGAGGGGCCAAAAACGATTCTCGAAACGATTCGGACCCGGCACTTCGAGGCGGTGCGTTACCTTTTCGCGCCGACCGACCAATCCGCGGCGCTCACCCCTCTTGCCATCATGTGCAACGAGCTGGAGGAGATTCTGCACGGGGTGGAGCTGTTGCGCGAATGCTCCCCCCGCACCATGGACCTCGTCATGAGCTTCGGCGAAAGACTCTCCTGCCGCCTTGCCGCGGCGTATATGCGAACGCGCGGAATGGATGCGGTGCTCGTGGACGCCCGGGAGATCGTCGCCACCGACGACAGATTCGGCTCCGCGCAGGTGGACTTCGCGAAAAGCTATGCCCTGATCGAAAAGAAGCTCGCCTCCATACCTGGCACTGCCGTGATCCCTGGATTCATCGGCGCCACGTCCAAAGGCGTCACGACGACCCTCGGCCGCAACGGCTCGGACTATACGGCTTCCATCATCGGCGCTGGGGTCCGAGCCGATCTGATCGAGATCTGGACCGACGTCGACGGAGTCCTCTCGGCCGATCCCCGCATCGTGCCCGACGCTTTCGTCATTCCCGAGGTGAGCTCCGAAGAAGCCATGGAGCTTTCCTATTTCGGGGCGAAGGTGATCCATCCCTACACCATGGTCCCCGCCGTCGAGAAGGACATCCCCCTCCTCATCAAGAACAGCCTCAACCCCTCGGCCCCCGGCACGCTCATTGCCGCCGCGGAGCGCATACGCCGCGACAGCGCTCGTCCGATCACCGGCATCGCCTCGATTGAAGGCATCTCCATCGTGAACATCGAAGGCGGGGGCATGATGGGCATCCCCGGATTCGCCGCGCGCATTTTTTCCGCTCTTGCCCGCGACGGCATCAACATCATCATGATCTCACAGGCATCCTCCGAGCATACGATCTGTCTCGTTTTCCGCACGGAGGAAGGCGAGCGCGCTCTGTCGGCGCTCTCGAGGGAGCTCGCCCTGGAGCTGGAAACAAAGCGCATTGCCCGCTTCGAGCTGGTGCGCGACATGCTCGTCGTCTCGGTCATCGGTGAAAACATGCACGGCACACCCGGCATGGCGGGGCGCCTTTTCAGCGCTCTCGGCCGGGCGGGAATCAGCATACGCGTGATCGCGCAGGGGTCCTCGGAGCGCAACATTTCTTTTGTCATACCGGAAAAGGACCACACCCGAGCGCTGCGCACGCTGCACGCGGAGTTTCTCTCCGGCTTCGGGCCGGCGGAAAGCGCCGGAAAGGCACATTGATGGACATGCTGCGCCGGATCTCCGTATTCGCCCCTGCCACGGTTGCCAATGTGGCTTCCGGTTTCGACGTGATCGGATTTGCGCTTGACACGCCCGGAGACACGGTCGTTCTGACGCGAATCTCAGAAAAGGTCGTCCGTGTGGTCTCGATCACCGGTGACGACGGCAAGCTGCCCACGGACGCGGCAAAGAACACGGCCGCCGTCGCCGCGACGGGCTTTCTCAAGAAGATCGGCTTCCCCTTCGGCGTGGAGATACAGCTTGAAAAGCAGATGCCGCTGAGCTCGGGCCTCGGCAGCTCCGCGGCAAGCTCCGTGGCCGCGGTTTATGGAGCGAACCTCATGGCAGGGTCCCCCCTTTCCGCCCGGGAGCTCCTCCCCTTCACCATGGAGGCGGAGCGCATTGCGTGCGGGTCGGCGCACGCCGACAATGTGGCCCCCGCGCTGTTGGGAGGGTTCGTCCTGATCCGCAGCTATTCCCCGCTGGATGTCGTGCAGCTGCCGGTGCCGGCAGGGCTGGCCGCCGCGGTGGTACACCCCCACACGGAGCTGCGTACCGAAGATGCTCGACGCGTATTGAAAAAGGAGATACGCCTGGCCGACGCCATTCGGCAATGGGGAAACCTCGCGGCGCTCGTGGCCGCCCTTTTCAACGGGGACATGCAGCTGCTGGGAAGGTCGCTCCAGGACGTCGTGGCGGAGCCTGCCCGTTCGCTTCTCATCCCCGGATTCGATTCCGTGAAGGCAGCCGCCCTGAATGCCGGTGCCTTGGGGTGTTCGATCTCGGGCTCCGGTCCTTCGGTATTCGCGCTGTGCGACGCAAAGGAAACCGCCGCGAAGGCGGGGGACGCGATGGCCAAGGCTTTTCGAGCTGCCGGTCTGGCCTGCGATCTGTACCTCTCCGCGGTGAATACGAAGGGCCCCGTGGTCCTGGAATCCGAGACCGAAGGCGCGGAAAAATGAGATTCGCGGGCAAAGCGAATCCGAACAAGACCTTCTCGTTTCGCGAGGCGCTGTTCTCGAGCCTTGCTCCCGATGGCGGGCTGTACCATCCCGTGGAGATGCCGGACCTCACGAACCTCATCGCCTCTTTCGGCTCGGAGACAACATTCGCCGAGCTGGCCGCGGAGACGTGCGCTGCGCTGCTCGCCCCTGAAATGCCCGCCGTCCGCGCGCGGGATCTGGCCCGGCGCGCCCTTACCTTTTCACCGCTTCTGCGGCGTCTGAACGAGCAGATTCTCCTGCTCGAGCTCTTTCACGGGCCCACGTGCGCATTCAAGGATTTCGGCGCTCAGTTCCTTGCGGCGGCAATGGAGGACGCCCTGGGCGCGGAGGAGAAGCGCATCCAGATCCTGGTGGCAACATCGGGTGACACGGGAAGCGCGGTTGCGCAGGCCTTCCACGGTCGGGCCCACATCGACGTGGTTATCCTCTACCCTTCGGGCCGGGTGAGCGAGCTTCAGGAGAAGCAGCTGACGACCTTGGGCGGCAACGTCCACGCGCTGGAGGTGGCGGGCAGCTTTGACGACTGCCAGCGGCTGGTCAAGGAAGCCTTTCGCGACCCGACGCTGACGGAGGAGCTGAATCTGACATCCGCCAACTCCATCAATATCGGTCGGCTGCTTCCCCAGAGCCTGTACTACATCTATGCGGCCACCCGCCGAGCCGAGCTGCGCGACGCGCTTCCCACTCTGTGCGTGCCCAGCGGAAACTTCGGCAACCTCGTGGCCGGGGTCTATGCCTGGCGCTGGGGCCTGCCCGTCCGCGGATTCATCGCAGCCACGAACGCCAACGACGTCGTGCCGGCGTATCTCAGAAGCGGCAGATTCGACCCGCGACCTTCCCTGCACACTCTCTCCAACGCCATGGACGTGGGCAATCCGAGCAATTTCGAACGGCTTTTGGCGGTATTCAGCGGCAAGTGGGAGGCCATGGCTTCCCGGATCGAGGGGGCGCAGATCTCCGACGAGCGCACCCTGGCCACGATGGCTTCCGTGTACGACACCACGGGAGTGCTGGTTGATCCGCACACGGCGGTGGGATGCGCGGCGGCGATTGACCACCTCAAGGGCACCGGCGACGCGCAGGAGCAGGTCATCGTGCTTTCAACGGCGCATCCGGCGAAGTTCTCCGAGAGTGTCATGAAAGCAACCGGTCGGATCCCCGAAATGCCCGAGCGTCTGGCCCGGTGTCTGAAGCTGCCCAAGATCGCCACCCCTCTGGGCGTCCGCTTCCCTGAGCTCTCCCGATTCCTTCTCGATAACTTCCGCTGAAAGCTCAGTGTCGGGCGCGCGCCCGCTGGCGGCGTTGTTTCTCCGCGATAAAGGGATTCCCCCTGTCCTTTTGCCAGGCCTTGTAGATGCGACACGCCTCGTAGTAGCCCTCTTCGTCAGCGTAGGAGGAAGCGGCGTCGGCGCGATACAGCTCCAGGAGGAGGGGAAAAAGCGGAGAGGCGAGTATGGGATCCGTGCGAAACGACGGCAGCGACTTCAACGCCGGGGGCATCATGTGGTAACGCACGAGGAACTCGACCGATTCCACGATCGTGCTGGAAAAACCCAGCCGCCGAAGGAATCGCGCGCCAAGCCGCGCGCCGATCTCGGCGTGACCGTCGAATCTCTTTTCACCCGACGGACCCGCGTGCGGCTTGCCGCTGTCGTGGAGAAGCAACGACAGGGAAAGGATCACATCGGGGCGCTTTCGATAGCGCAGAGTAGCGAGGGTATGTTCCCACACGTTCCCTTCGGGATGAAAGTCCTTACCATGGGGGACGTCGGCCATGTCGGCAAGCTCGGGCCAAGCCTCGGAGACGAACCCCGCCTCGTGGAGAAGGGCCAAACCCCTGTCGGGATTGCGGGAGCCCATGAGGTCCACCAGCAGGTCCCGCTGGTAAGCGAGCGGGGGAAGCTCATCGCCGCTGCTCCAACCCAGGGCCGCGAGGTTCGTCGCGTAGTGGTAGCGACCGATCAGACGCGCCGCTTCGCAGAGTGGCAGCCATTTGGGGGAGGAATCATCGATGGTGACGAGGTCCGAGGCGCGCAGATCCGGATACAGGTCGAGCCTGTCGATGAAGGTGTTGCGATGGGGATCGTAGAGGAGCCGCAAAACCGTGAACGGGGCCGACGGCGGCACGGAGAGGGAGTCCACGCATCGAAAGACGAGGCGCCCCGCCTGCGTCTGGACGGCCGCATCCTCGAGGGGAAGCCCGGGAAACTGAAGATCGTCGAATGCTTTGGCGAGGGCGACGATGGAAGAGTCGGTGGCCAGATAGAGGGGCCCGGACTCGCGGATCCTGAAGTACCTGTCCAGGGAGGAATAGCTGCAGAGAAGGAAGGGGATGTTCTCCTCCCGCAGTCTCTGAAGTACATCGGTCATGAAACACCCCTCTCTCAGGTACTGAAAACAAGGGTACACAGAATAGCGCCGCCGCGTCCACCTGAGGGCGGACAGATCGCAGCCGGGTGCTCGACAATGAGGTTTTTTTTCTTTACAATGAATCAACGACTCGGCAAGGAGAGTGACAATGACAGCGATCGTATGTGATATCTGCAAGAAAGCCGTTAGCGCGGCTCGCAAGGACGTCAGCTACATAGTCATGTTGGACAAGGACATCTGCATGTCATGCTCCGACGCGCTTCTGGACGCGACCAAGCAGCAGATGAAGGTCAGACGCCCGTACCTTTTCAAGGATTATCAGGACACCCTCGTCCGCAATCTGTCTCAAATGTGCCGATAGCCGCGGGAAGATTTCATTGTGAAAAGCGGCCGTGCGAACGGCCGCCTGTCGTCTAAACGGCGGCCTGCGCTTTGATCTCGGCGAATCCCGTGTACGCGGCCAGGGAAGCCGGGAGGCGAATGCCGCCGTCCTGTTGTTGGAAGTTTTCCAGCAGCGCGATGAGCGTCCGGGACACGGCCAACGCGGTTCCATTCAAAGTGTGAACGAACGGGTTCTTGCCGCCCTGTTCCTTGAATCTGATTCCCAATCGTCGGGCCTGATAGTCGGTGCAATTCGAGGCGCTGGTGATCTCCCCCCATTCGCCTTTTCCGCGGCCCGGCATCCACGCTTCTATGTCGAACTTCCTATACGCCGGACCGCCGAGGTCCCCGGTGCATGTGTCAACGATTCGGTACGGGATTCCAAGACCCTGGAAGATTTTCTCTTCGACTCCTATGAGGCGGTCCAGCATCGCCTCCGACTCGGCCGGATGACTGAAGACGAACATCTCGACCTTCGTGAATTGATGCACCCGATACAGCCCTTTCGAGAATTGTCCCGCCGCACCCGCTTCACGGCGGAAGCAGTGCGATACGCCCGCGAGCTTCAACGGAAGATCTTCCGAGGCGAACACCGCTCCCGCCTTGGAGCCGCCCAGGGTAAACTCGGCCGTCGCCACGAGGCAGAGATCGGTGCCCTCCAGTGCGTAGATGTTGCTCTCGGGGCCGCGCGGATTGAATCCGTGCCCGGCGACAATCTCCTCGCGCGCCACATCCGGGGTGATCATGGGCGTGAAGCCTTCCTTCATGAGCGTGTCGATCGCGTAACGCACCAAGGAGAGCTCGAGGATCACGGCCTGATTGCGCAGGTAATAGAACTTCTGACCGGCAACCTTGGCGCCCGTCTCGAAATCGATCAAGTCCAGATCTTGCCCGAGCTGAACGTGATCCTTGGGAGGGAAGGAGAAAGTGGGAATCGTCCCCGAGGTCCGCAGCTGGCTGTTCCCCGTCTCCCCTTCGGCCACGGGCGCAGCCGGGTGCGACATGTTTGGAATTTTGAGGGCTTCTTCGATCAGCCTTTTTTCGGTCTCTTCATGGCGCTTTTCCAGATCGGCGATGCTCTCCTTCAGGCGCTTGCCCTCCTCGATGAGGGGCGTCCGCTCCTCGGGGGAAAGCTTGCCTTTCATCTTTTCCGCGTTGGCGTTGCGCGAGGCGCGCAGCTGCTCAAGCTCCTTCAGGAGCTGGTTTCTCTGGTCGTAGAGCTGCACGACGAGATCCGCATCCGCCGTGACATGGCGGTTTTTTACGTTCTCCCTGACGGCGTCTATGTTGTCGCGAATGTATTTGAGGTCGAGCATGGACCGATCATAGCGGAGAGCGACGAACGTGGCAATGTCGGGGCGCTATCCCTCCAGCTCCGTCGCCTTTCTCGCGGCGGCCTCTACGGCCTCCATGACCGCGGCGGTGAACCCGCCCCTTTCCAGGGCGCGCACGCCCTGGATGGTCGTGCCCGCGGGCGAGGTGACACGGCTGGCGAGCTCCAAAGGATGGGTACCGTCCTTGAGAAGGCTCGTGGCCCCTTCCAGCCCGGCAACGGCCACCGAAAGCGCCGTCTTGTAGTCGAACCCCGCCGCAACGCCGCCCAGCGCCATGGCATGAACGAACTGGAACACATAGGCGAGACCGGATCCGGAGACGCCCGTCATGGCGGACATGAGCTTTTCCGGGATTTCCAGCGCCGAGCCGAGGGCGCCGGCAATGAGGAGGGTGTCCTGGCGTACCCGCGGCGTTGCGGCGGGGTGGAAGGATACACCCACGAGAGCGGCGCGTTTTGTCGCGGCAAGTGTCGGCATGAATCGTGCTACCTGCTCCGTTCCCAGGGCATCGGCGATGGACTGTATCTTTCTCCCGGCAAGAATGGAGACCACGGTATGGCCTTTTGCGGCGCCGTCGAGCTCGCCGGCGAGGGTCATGAAGTCCTGCGGTTTGACGCAAAGGATGGTAAGCTCGCTGCCCTGGAATACCGCGGCCGCCGAGGATGCCGCGGAAAGCCCCTGCCCACGCGCTGCCGCGTGCAGGCGGTCAGGCTTTGCGTCGAAGGCCAGGATGGAAATGCCCGGCATTGTGCGCAGAAGCCCGTCAGCAAAGGCTTCCCCCATGACACCAAATCCGACAATACCGATCCGATTCATGCAAACAAGTGTAGCAGCCCCCCTCGGCTGTGTAAAGAAAATGTGGTATCTTTGAGCGGGAGATAGCCGATGCGTATTGGAGTGTTGTCCGATTCTCACGACCACCTCGCCAATCTCCGCAAGGCGGTGGAAATCTTTTCGAAAAACGGCGTTGAGGCGATCATTCATGGGGGTGACTTCTGTTCGCCCTTCACGCTTGCCGAGTTCAAGCCCTTGGCCGACAAAGGGCTCAAAATGTACGCGGTTTTCGGCAACAACGACGGGGATCGGGTGATGCTCACCAAACGGGGCGGGGATTTCTGCACTTTCGTCGACGGCGCGCGCATTGTGACGCTGGATGGGCGGAAAATCGTTGTGATCCATTACCCCGACATTGCCGATGAATTGTTTAGAGGCGCGAATTTCGACCTGGTGATCTACGGCCACAACCACAAGCCTCGGGTGGAAGGGACGGAGAAGAAACTGCTCAATCCCGGCACCTGTTCGGGATATCTGGCCGAGTCCGCGACGGTTGCTTTGGTAGAAACGGCCACCATGGATGTCGAAATCCAGCGACTCTAGGCCGAGTGCTTGACGAACCCTTTCCCGGGCCCTATAAAGATGGAAAAGGGTTCAAGTTGGATTTCAGTTGTGTCGATAAGGGTAAGTGAAAGGATGGTCCTATGACCGTTGAGAGAATAGGCCCGCTCGAGCCCACACCGAACGTAAAGAAGACAGAGAAGCCCTCCAAGGCGAAGTCGAAGAGCGATGTCGATTCCATCAACGTCTCCCAGGAGGCGCGCTCAAAAGCCGAGGTCTTCAAGGCGCTGGAAACGGCGCGCTCCGCGACCGATGTCCGCGTGGACAAGGTGGCCGAGGCGAAGCGCAAGTTGCAGGATCCTTCCTATCCGTCGCAAGAGGTCATCGAAAAGGCCGCCGACGAGATCATGAAGTCTTTCGGCATCTGAAGCCGCGTTCGAACGAGCGAATCAGGCGGAGGTTCTCCTAGGGGAGGCTTCCGCTTTTTTTTTCGAGGAGAATGAGTCATGCCGGACGTTCTGTTCCACATCCCGACGCGCGTCATCTTCGGTCTGGACACGATCAACCGCGTCGGGCAACTGGTCGCCGAATTCGGCGAGCGCGCCTTTCTCGTGACCGAGGCCATCCTCTACGAAGGGAAGGTCATCAACAAGGTGCAGGAAATCCTCGACAAGAAGGGGGTCCAGCACATCGTGTTCGACGAGGTGGTGCCCAACGCGACCAGCAAGACCGTGGATGACGGGGTGACACTCGCTCGGGGCTCCCACGCCGATGTGGTGATCGGCCTGGGCGGCGTGCGGACCCTGTCCATTGCCAAATGCATCGCGATGACCGCGTCATCCGGCAATGACATGGACGATTTCCTTTCCGGCGTGCAGCCGCAGACCCCTCCGCTTGCCTATATCGAGGTGCCGACAACCTGCCGAAACCCGTTCATGTTCGGCGACGAGTATCTCATGGTGGACGGCCGCGATCGCACCGGCCGCATGGGCCGGACCCAGAAGGGCATCACGAAAGCCGCCCTGATCGATCCAAAGCTGAGCCTCACCCTTCCGGCAAAGTATACCGCCACGACGATCATGGATGTTCTCCTGGGCTGCATTGAAGGCTTTCTATCCGCCAAGGCGAACTTCCTCTCCGATACCTACCTCATGCGAGCCATCGAGATGCTCGGGGTCCTGATCAAGGAAGGGATCCAGAACGTCGATGACCTTCGCATGCGCATGAACGCGAGCATCGCCGGTATGCTCCTGGCACTCGGGCTGTCCACGACACGCCTGGGAATTGGCTCGGCACTCGCCTACGCGATCAACGCCCGCTTCATGGCCCCGAAGTCTTGGGTCGCCACCATCCTTCTGCCCTACGTCATGGAGTTCGCAGTGAACGTCCGCGGCGACCGCTTGGCGCAGGTTGCGCGCCTCCTGGGCGAGGATGTCAGCGACGCCTCCTCCGTGGAGGCCCCCGTGCGGGCTATCGACGCTGTGCGGCGCATCATCTCGTCGTTAGGGTTGCCCACGCGCCTGCGCGAGTTCGATCTCTCCCTGGACGAGATGATCGAGGTGGCAGGTGTTGCGCGCAGTTTCGACATGATGAACTACCTGCCCCGGGTGGTTTCCACCGAAGACATCTACGAGCTGATCAAGTCGGCCTTCTGAAACATGTTCCCCGTGGCGAAGCTTCACGAGCTCTCCCCGCGCACCCGCATGCGAAAAATCGCACGCATCATTCAGGGAATGGAGGTGGACGCAGCGACGGGTCAGGAGCCGGACGCGAGCTATCTGGGCGCCCTTGTTTCGCTCCTGGAAGCGGATGGCCCCCGCTTGGATGCTGAGCCGCCGGTCCGAGAGGCCGTGACCGCACTTTCACGAGCCCTGGAAAGCGGCCGAGCCTCCGCGGCGGTCCTTCTTGCCATGAATGGGCTCCGCCATTCGCTCCTATCAGCGCTGGGCGCCGAGCCGGCCGAATGGGACATGGTGGGGAAAGACTCCGGGCTCCTGGACAGATCCGGCGTGTCGGTCATGCCCATTACCGTCTATCTGGACGATATCCGCTCGCCCTTCAACGTCGGCTCCATCTTCAGGACCGCCGAGGCATTTGGCGCTGAAAAAGTGATACTTTCTCCTCGCACTCCCCTCCCGACGCTGCCTCGGGCCGAACGAACAGCGTTAGGAGCCACGCGGGTGCTGCCTTGGGAAGTGGCGGAGCTGCAGACGCTTGCGGGAATCCAATGGGTATTCGCGTTGGAGACAGGCGGCACGCCGCTTCTGGACTTCGCATTCCCCCCCCAAGGCGTGGTCATCCTTGGCTCCGAAGAGCTCGGCGTGAGCCCCGAGGGCCTTGCGCTTGCCGAGCGTGGTCTTGGACGCGTCAGCATTCCGCTGGCAGGGGCAAAACGTTCTCTGAATGTCTCCGTGGCCTTTGGCATTCTAATGCAGGCCTGGGTTGCGGCGCTGTCCAACGGCGGTGGCGCCTAGGAGGGCCGAGTTTCCACTTCATCCGGCACGAACCTAACCCCGCGCCACGCCTGAAACGAGAAGAACCATCTCTCTTTGAACTGCCACACCCTGACCTGACGACCTTCGGTCAACCGCGCGAGGATGGGCTGCACCGTCCTGAGGAGCGAAAGAGGCGCCGTTCTGCCTTGGCCGAGGAGCACGGATCTTGGCAAGAGCGCGGACATCTCCCTGTCGGGCATGTGGGCCTCTACCGTCTCACCCGTATTCGATTTCACCGTTGCCACCGCGTGCAATCTCTCCCCGACGATTTCGGGCCGTACGTTGAGGACCGTCCCCTGCATTCCCTTGTTCATGAAGAGCCTCCACCCAATAAGCACGGGCAGAATGGCATCATGATTGAGGATTCGCATAAATCTCCGGTGGCCGAGGTAAGAAAGGCGGAGGTCATATGCCCCACCCTCACGAAAACGCGGGAATCGCAAGGTTGCGTTTCTTGCGTTTTCGTGAGGTTTGAGGCGGGCTGCCTCCAATTTCGCGAGCCGCGCGCCGTAGAGCGGCGCCGTATGGCGGCGCTGTCTATGGCGCGGTGCAGCACGGCGAGAAGACTATCGCTTCAGGGCCTTCACGATTTCGGGCTTGTTGAATCCGACGATGATTTTCCCGTTCACGTCTATGACGGGCACACCCATCTGACCGGACTTTCGCACCATCTCGTCGGCCTTGCGCTGATCTGATGCCACGTTGTACTCGGTAAAGGTCACGTGCTCGGAGCGAAAATAGTCTTTGGCCACCTTGCAGTACCCGCAGGTGGGTGTCGTGTAAATTGTGACTGCCATTATAGAGAATTTAATATGTATGTGGTGGGCGGTCAATGGTGACGAATCGGCGCGCCGCCGTCGGGACGCGTCGACGGCACTCTACCGGGCCTACTGGAACTTCTGGCGCTGATCGTCGAAGAGCTTCGAAAGCTTCTCTTGGATCTTGTTCAACTGGTCTTCCGTCTCGATGCCGAAGTCTCTGAGCACCTGGGGCTGGACCTGGTCGAAACTGATCCGTTCGCGCTCCATGTCGCAAATGGTGTTGGCCAGATACACGCAGAACACGATGTCGCGCGCCGCGGCCGGTGCCTGCAATGGCTCGTGGTGGTAGCGGATGGCGGTGACCAGCTGATCCGGGAAGTTCCATTTCTTGGCGATGAGGGCGCCCACTTCTGCGTGGTTGAGCCCGACGGAAAAGTTCTCGAGCATCCGGGCCGGTATTTCCTTCTCTTTGCAGATACGGGTGATCCGATCCAGAAGCTCGGGGTGCAAGGAGGCAATCACGATCTGGCCGAGGTCATGGAGGATGCCGCCTACGTACACATCGTCGAGAAGCTCCTTCTTCTTTTTGAAGCTCTTGGCGATGTAGTAGGCGTAGAACGCGCATCGATACGAGTGCTGCCACAAGCCGCGCATCTCACTGTACTTTTCCCCCATGACCTTCTGGGTTCCGTAGGAGTACAAGAGATTGCGCACGCCTTTGGTCCCGACCAGCTTCACCGCTTCGACGATGTTGTCGACGCGCTTGGGAAGCATGAATTGGGCGGAGTTCACGAGCTTCAGGAGATCCGCCGTCATGGATGGATCGACGCTGATCTCGCGGGCGATGTCGGTGATCTCGGCATTGGGGTCTGCGATGAGGCGCTGCAGATTCACGATGTTGTCGGGGAACTGGGGTAGGGTCTCCACTTCCTTGACCAGGAGCTGCGTCAGGGTCTCCAGCTGTTCCAGGTGCACTTCGTTGAACGGGATGGTGATGCTCGCCACCGTCTCACCGTCCTCGCTGTCAATGGAAAAACAATCCTCGCTCAATCCGATCTTCTTCATCATGAGAACGAGGATGACGATACCAAGACCCGCTCCCTCCGAGCTATCGAGCACCGTCGAGAATGCCTCTTCGAGGGAGGAAAAGGCGCGCGAACGCGCCAGACGGTCGAACACCCTGATCTGTTCCTTGCGCGTTATCTCCACATTGTTGCGCACCATGATGGTGAGAGTGGTACCCTGGGTCTGGAAGACAACCTTGATGTACATCCCGAGCTCTTTTTGTTTCTGCAGATAATACTGGATGTTGTCGAAGGTTTCCTGTTTGAAGTTCTTCATTCCGGACTCGTACTCTTTGTCGCTATTGAGGTCGAGTCCCTTTTCCAGGAAGTACACCCGCTTCGTGTTGGCTTTCTTGGCGTTCACGGCGAGCTCGCGCAGGCAATACGAGAGGGGTTCTTTCAGCTTTTCCTGACCCAGCTCGAGAAGAAAGCTCTCCAAGACCTTGTCCAGGTAGATTTCCGTCTCATGGGGGAGGGTGTACGTCTTGAAGGTGAGTGGGATCGCATTATGGGCCGCTCTCTTTATCTGAGCAAGGTCGATTTCCGTGGACATGTAGCCCCCATCTCATTATTCGTTGTCGTACAAAGGTTAATAGAACACCCCGACGGTGTCAAGGCGAGCCGCTGCCGAGAAGCCGTCGAAGAATATCGACATGCTCTTTCTCCATGCTCGCGAGGGTTTCGAACGCCTTTTTGACCAGCGGGATCTTGCTCATGCGTCTCAGATTGCCGTAAAAAATATACGTCTTTTCCTCTTGCAGAAGGGCGGCGCCGAGATCGACTGACCAGAGCTCCCGAGCATTGCCCTCCAGAGGACGGATGTCGTTGAAGCCGGCATACAGGTGACCCGAGACCATCGCGTCGAGATCCGACTGCGACAGATTCCCCGCAGCAGCTCCGGCCAAGATGCGCTGATGGGTCACCTCCTCCTCCAGGAGGTGACAGAGGCTCGCCTCCAACGCTTCGTCGCAGCTCTTGCTCGCCATGAGCCTCTCGCGCAAACCGCGGTAGAGATCGATCGCCTCGGCCTCGAAGGCCAGGCCGCTGGAAACGACACGCGAGAGGATCCATCGTCGGACAATGCCTGCCATGACATTCAACCCTTGATCGCCTGGAAGAGGGTCCACGCGCCGAAACCGAGGAACACGAAAGCGGCGACGAACTTCATGATGCGTTCAGGCACGAATCTGCCCACCGCGCCGCCAAGAACGACGCCAATGAATGTCGTGCAGACCAGAGCGAGGGCGCCACCGAGAAAGACCGAGAGAGGCGACTTGGCTTCAGAGGCGAATGCGAAGGTGGAGATCTGCGTCTTGTCGCCCAGCTCGGCCAGGAAGATCATGAAAAATGCGGAACCGAAAATCTCGAGATTGAAGCCCATGGTTCCCCCTCTCGTGCCGTCCACTGTAGCCGACACGGTGGCAATGAGCCAGATCCCCTTTGACCATCGAACGCATCTTGTGCGTACTCACTCGGTAGCGGCGCTTATTCCCCGCACGTTCCTGTTTCGCAGAACACATGGATGGCCTGAAGAAATGCCGTGCCGTACGCGGCGAGCTTCGCGTCTCCCACTCCTTGACAGCGCAGGAGCGCGCCCGGATCGAGCGGGCGATTGCGCGCCATGATCCGCAGGGTCTTGTCGCTGAAAACCACGTACGGGGGAACACCGCGCCCTTGCGCAATGCGCTTGCGGAGGGCCTTCAGGCATTGGAACAGGTCCTCCTGGTCTCCGTAATCCAGCGTCGGTGATTCTGGGATCTCCTCGGCGGCGGCGCGGCTGCTCGCACCGACTCTGCCGCTCTCAGCGGGTCGCGCAAAGCGTCCCGTAGGCCGCTGGGACAGAAAGCTCTCCTTTCCCGCCAGGAGCATGCGGCCCTTTTGTGAAAGTGCGAATCCGGCGGTCCGGCCCTCGCCGCGCACGAGATAACCGCTGGCTTCCAGCTCGCGGATCAGTCCGAGCCACCACTCACGATCCTGGTCACGGCCCACGCCGAACGTCGGAAGATTCTGATGGCCGCGCTCCATAACCTTGTCCGTGGCGACACCCGCCACGATGTCGGCAAGATGATGGCCGCCGAATCGCTCGCCGGTGCGCACTGCCGCGGATAGGATCTTGCGTGCCGCCTCGGTGAAATCTTCGCGCGCGAGCTCACCCGCGCACACATCGCAACGCCCGCATTCGCCGGGATGGCGCTCGGCGAAATGGCTCAGAAGCTGGACCCGCCGGCACGCGCTTGATTGCACGTACTGGAGAATGCCGCGCAGTCTTTCCTCGGCGTGCTCGCGCTCCACCGGGGATTCCACCCGATCGATGTGCCACCGAATGGCCGCAATGTCCGATACGCCATGCAGCAGCAGCGAGTCGGCAGGCTCCCCGTCGCGCGCCGCCCGCCCGGTTTCCTGGTAATAGCCCTCGATGCTCCGCGGAAGGTCCCCGTGCACCACCCAGCGTACGTTCGATTTGTCGATGCCCATGCCGAAGGCGATGGTTGCCACGACGACGGTGACCTCGTCGCGGACGAACGCCTCCTGCCTCGTGCGCCGTTCCTCGTCCTCCAGGCCCGCGTGATATGCCACCGCCGAAATGCGGTTCGCGGCGAGGAAGTCGGCAGTCTTTTCAACCGCCTTGCGTGTCCCCCGGTAGACAATGCCGGGCCGGCCCTTGTGACGCGTGATGAAGTCCAGGATCTGTGCGTTTCCGTCGCCCTGCCTGCCCACGACGCGATAAAAGATTTCGGGTCTGTCGAAGCTCGCCCGCACGATCAATGGATTTTTCAAGCCCAGAAGGCGTATGACGTCGTTTTGAACTTGAGGGGTCGCCGTGGCCGTGAAGGCGGCAAGCGGGACGTCGGGGAACGAGGATCGCAGTTCGCCCAGGGTCCGGTAGTCGGGTCGGAACTCGTGACCCCACTCGGAGATGCAGTGGGCCTCGTCCACCGCGATAAGCGACACTCCGCATCGCAAGAGCCCCGCGCGAAACCCGGGAAGCGCCATCCGCTCGGGTGAGGCGTACACGAGCCGTGTTTTTCCCTCCTGGATCGAGCGCCATGCATCGCGCGACTCCTCCGCCGTGAGCGAGCTGTTGAGAAACGCCGCGGCCACGCCGTCTTCACGGGCGCCGTCGACCTGGTCCTTCATGAGGGCGATCAAGGGGCTCACCACGAGTGTGATCTTCGGAAGCAGCACCGCGGGAAGCTGATAGCACAGCGACTTGCCTCCACCGGTGGGCAGCGCGGCGAATACGTCCCGACCGGAAAGAATGGCTTCCACGATGTCCCGCTGATTGGGCCGAAAGGAGGAGAATCCGAATTGTCTTTTCAGAGCCCGGTCAAGGTCGGTCATGCACGGCGACTATAGACGCGGAGCCGCGTCCTAAACAATACGGCGCCCCTTTTCGGGGGCGCCGTAGAGTGGTGAACTGGATCGAGGGCTAGAAGGTCAGCGTATAGGAAAGCTTGAGCATCGGGTCGAAGCTCGGGTTCTTGTTGGTGATTCCGTCTGTATCGGTATCATCATAGTTGGAATACTTGAAGGCCGCTTCGAAGTAGAAAGGCGCCATGGAGAAGCTCACCCCCGGGGTGACGCTCGAGCCGAGAGCCGCATACGTTGACTTGCTCGCGGTTCCATTCACCGTGTCCGAACCGTAGAAGTTCGTGCCGGCCGCGCTGACGTTGGCAGTGTACAGCGACGCGGCAAGATATGCCTTCAGGCCCTTCACGCCGAGGCTGCTGAAATCGAACGTGAGCTTCGGATCCGTGAAGTAGCGGGTGGCAAATGCGGAATCCGTGAACGAAGGCGCCGCGACTTGATCGGCGAAGTAGATACTCTCTTTGAGATCGAGCTGGACCGGGCCGAATACGATCGTGGCCTGGGGCTTCACATCATAAACGTAGGCCGGAGAGATGCCGATTTCCGTTGTGGCGGAGAGGGTGAGGGAGGTCGTCTTGTCGAATGAGAACTTGTACGCAAGGCTCTCATAGTTGGTGAAAAGGAATGTCGGTTCGTTGGCAGAGCTCATGAGGGTGCCCAGGTAGATGCCTTTGTAGTACTTGTCGAAGATGTATTTGATCTCGGTGAACTTGGCATCGTTGGTCGCATCGTAACCGATGAAGTACAGGGGCAAGCTCGCGGTAGCCGTCAGCGCGCCCAGCGAAAGCGTGGCATAAGGCTCCGCGCGTCCAACGGAGACAAATGAGGAAGAACCGAATGCAGTCATGTCTTCCGCCATGAGGCCGAGCTTCACCTTCGTGGTCGGGTCAAGCGTCAAGGTGTAGGAGCCGTTGAGGTACGGATCAACCGAAGGCATGAAAAAGCTGGAAACGAAGTTGGCAACGGGTGAGAGGGTCGTTGTGCTGGAAGCCTGAGGGGCGCCCAGAGAGTTGAAATCGTAGCCGACTCCGCCCAATTCGAGGGAAAAGCCGGCTGCCGAAGCCGCGAATGCCGCCAGCGTCGCGATCAGCGTGACGATAACCAAAATGCGTCGTGATTTCATCTGTTCTCCTTTCAAGAGGCCGTGTGATGCGTCAATCTTGTCCGCCGGCGGTTAACTGGCCGTTAAGAGTGGGTTAATAGAGTGTGATTTCTGGCGAGGGGGCTTACTTTTCGGCTCGACCGGCGAGATCTTCCCAGCGGGAGAGCTTCGATTCGAGTATTCCGGCGAGCTCTCGATAACGCTTCGTGTCGCGCTCGAGCGAGAGGGGATCGGGAGCGAGCTGTTGAAACGAGACTTCAAGGAGTTTCTGCTCTTTTTCCAATTCAGCTATCTCGTGCTCCAGGCTTTCGTACTCCTGGCGCTCCTTGAACGACAGACCCGTCTTCTGTTGACGACCCGCGCGGCGCTCGTCACGCCGTTCCACCGACGGCAGAACGCGCGATGCCTCCTCGGCCGTCGCGTTTCGATATGCGTCGTAGGTGCCCGTGAAACCGCGCACGCCGCCGGTGCCGTCGAACACGAGCAGGGAATCGGTCATGCGGTCCAGAAGCGCGCGGTCGTGCGACACGAGCAGGATGCACCCTTCGAAATCGGCCAGATAATCCTCGAGCTGGCGGATCGTGTCGAGATCAAGGTCGTTGGTGGGCTCGTCCAGGAGGAGAAAGTTGGGCGCCGTGGCCAGCAGACGCACCAGGGAAAGGCGCCGCAGCTCCCCGCCGGAAAGCCTGTCGATGGTCACGTCCTGCATTGACCGGGGGAAGAGGAACTTCTCCAGAAACTGCTCCGCGCTCAGCGAGCCGCCGTGGGACTGCGGCACGCGCTCGGCCAGCGCCTTCATGAACTCGATCACGGTGAGTCGCGTGTCTATGGCGGCGCTGGTCTGGGAGAAGTGCGCGAACACCGTGGTCTCGCCCTTGACCACGGTACCCTGATCGGGGGCGATCTCCCCGGCAACAAGACGCAGGAACGTGGTCTTACCCGAGCCATTGGGGCCGATCACGCCGATACGCTCGCCGCGGCGAAAGCTGTACGTGAAGGGGTCGAGCACCGTCGCTCCATTGAAACCCTTCACCACAGCGTGCATCTCCAGCACCTTCTTGCCCAGGCGCCGATGCGAGGAGGAGAACTCCTCCATCGCCAGCTCCTTCTGCACCTCCGCATCGAGCAGGTTGCGGATTCTGTCCTTGCGGCCTTTGTCTTTGCCCGTGCGCGCCCGGGGACCGCGCTTCAGCCACTCGAGCTCACCGCGCAGAATCGAGCTGCGTCTGGCTTCCGCCTTCTCGCGGATCTCCTCGCGCTCGGCGCGCTTTTCCAGGTACGCGGAGTAGTTGCCGGGGTATTTCAGCACGCGCCGATTGTCGATTTCCATGATCGTCGTACAGACGTTGTCCAGGAAGTAGCGATCGTGAGTCACGAGGATGAATCCGAACGGCGCGGCGCGCAGTCTCTCCTCGAGCCATTCAATGGTGTCCAGGTCCAGATGGTTTGTCGGCTCGTCGAGCATGAGAAAGCCGGCCTCGCGTGAGAGGCAGCGCGCCAGCGATGCTTTGCGAAGCATGCCACCGGAAAGTGTTTCCATGCGCACGGACAGATCGCGCAGGCCCAGCTCGCGACAGAGGGAACGGAACGCGTCGACGTGATCCACGGGGCAGAACTCTTCCAATGTGCTCCCCGGAGAATACACGGGGCGTTGCTCGAGGATGCTCATCGTGAGCTCGCGGTTACGCGCTACCCTCCCGGTATCCGGTTCGAGCTCCCCGCTCAGGACCTTGAGGAATGTGGACTTTCCGGCGCCGTTCTTTCCGATGAAACCGATGCGGTCTCCCGCATCGATGCCGAGTGTCACCTGTTCGAACAGGGGGTAATCGAGCAGCGTCTTTGCCACATTGTCCAGGGAGAGGACATTCATGCCGCGGCCGCCCTCAGGCGGTGAGGTCTTTCACGAACACGCGCGACCTGCGCTCATGGTTGTACGACTGACGCTTGCCCTCCGGCAGCGCGGCGGGATCCTTCTCGACGAATCCGAGCTTCTGGAACCAGTCCGCCGTCTGTGTCGTCAGGGCGAACACGGAGGAAAGCCCGGCCCGACGGCCGCGCTCGCAGAGGAAATCCACGAGCTTCGGGCCGATTCCCAGGTGATTGAACTGCTCGTCCACCGCGATGCCGGCAATCTCGGCCATCCGTTCGGGATACTCGTGCATTGCCGCACAGGCGTGGACCGAATTGTCCACCTCGTACACCACGAAATCGGCCAGTGCGTCCTCCAGTTGCGTCTCGGATCGGGGAAGGAGAATTCCTTTCTCCACAAAGGGCCGCATGATGCGCAGCACATCGGAGATGTCGTTCTGCGACATGGCCCTGATTCCGCCGTAGCGATTGGAATACACCATGGTGCCCGAGCCGAGATTCGAGAAGGCCTCCTTCAGGATGACCCCTTCCTCCCGACCGTCCAGGATGTGCACGCGCTCCACCCCGCCGGCGCAGGCGCGACGAGCCCGGTGAAGCAATTCCAGGTCCGCCTCGCGTCCGGGGTTGGCCGCGAAGAATGCGTCCAGGTCCGCAAGGGTAAAATTCGCCAGTCTTCCGCCCGGCGCAATGGGCACCGTCTCCGGCACCGTGAAGGAGGCGGCGCGCAAGCCCGGGCGGGCCGTTACGAATATGAGCTTCTGCGCTCCGAGCGTGCTCGCCGCCACGACCGCCAGCTCGTTGGAGGAGATGTTGTACGGCTTGCCCACGCTGCTCCACCCGATGCAGGGGAGGATGGGCACCACGCCGTCCTCCAGGACCGTGCGCACCATGTCCACCCGCACGCTTTCTACGACGCCGGCGCTCTGAAAGTCGATCCCCTCGATCACCCCGAGACCGCGTGCCCGGACCCAATTGCCGATGACCGCCGTGATCCCGTTCGCTGAAAGCATGGTCATCACGCGATTCGAAACGTCGAAGGCGGCCATCTTGATGAACGGGATGGCCTCCTCCGAGGTGACGCGGACGCCTTTAATGACCGTGAATGGCACCTTGTAAGTGGTGAGCACGTCGTCGATACGCTCTTTCGCGCTCGGGGCGATCAGGATCCGGATGCCCGCCTCGTGCATGAGGGAAAGGTCCTTGACGAGCACGGAAAAGAACGGATCGTCCATCAACGCGTAATCGATCTTCACGACGAAGGTGGAGTCACGAAACTGTTTGAGGTAGCTGAATACCTCGCGGATGGTTTCCACGTGCTCGCGGAGGCGCTCCTGATCCATGATCGCAGACTACCCGTGACGGCCGCACTTGCCAAGTCCACCCCCAGCGTGACAGGGACCCCCCCAAGCCGGGCACCTAATATGAGGCGATCACCAGAACTTCCTTGAATCCCTCCGACGGGTCGGGGAGCTGCTTCTCCGCGGCGAGTCGGGATATGACCGTCTCGGGCAACGAATCGGGTCGGCCTCTATTTCTTTCGAGGCAGATGAGCACCGGCGTGTCCAGGAATACCGCGCCGATGCTCTTGCCCAGCTGGTGAGCGAGGCTGACATACGGCTTGCGCGCATCGACGGAGATATTCGTGTTGTCCAGCAGGAGCCTCTGTTTCTCCTGAATGAGGTGCTCCACGATTTTTCGTTCCACGTGTTTCACGAGGAACTCATCGCTGGCGGTATATTCCTTCTCCAGCCACGTTTGACCGAAGTGCGTCATCTCGAAAAGGGCACGACGTATCTCCTTACGATTGACCCGCTTGCGGCCGCTTTCCTTGAAATACAGACCGGCGAAATGGGATTTGCCCGAGCCGGGCAGACCGCAGACAAGCACGATATCGATATTCTGGAAGCGACTTATTTCCATCGAGACCTCCTCACGCCGCGTGCCAGTATAGCATTAGACGACCGGCGAAGGGGGAAGCGGCATCACGTATTGGTAGGCGGGATCCCGCTTCTGCCTGCCGAGGATTCCGAGGATCTGGCCCCAAGCGGGGAGGAGACGCGGGGCGGGCGGCATGTCGCGCAGTATCTCGCGGCGCAGACGCGCCAGGTGATAGCAGGGGACCGAAGCATACATGTGGTGCTCGGTGTGAAAGTTCATGTGGAAGTAGAGAAACTGAAGCACGGGATTGAGACGAATCGTGCGGCAGCAGAGACGGAAGTCGGCGACATTGTCTTGGAGCCCGATGTGCTGAGTGGTGTTGCACAACCACTGAAGACCGCCCGCGTAGAACCGGGCGAAGCTCGTGACGACGGCGAGCTGCCAGAACCCTGTCACGGCAGAGACGGCAATGATGGCGGCATGCCCTAAAAGAGTCAGGCGTGCATTCCAGATCAGTCGGTGGCGGCCTTTTCTGTTCGAGGGAGGAAAGAGGATGAGCTGCCACTTCCCTCGGACGATGCCGAGACTCAGAACCGCCATGTCGCGAAAGACGCCGTACAAACCAATGAAGTCGATCACCGCGGTCAGCAAAAAACCCGCCGGGGTGAGCTGGATGGGGAGCACGACCTCCAGGTCGTGCGGCGGGTGGAGAGTGTTCAAGTGGTGCTTGTTGTGGCTGGCGCGGAAGGCGACATGATTGTTCCAGCTGATGAAACTGTACACGCGCAGAAACAGGGCGTTGAGCCATTTCGTCTTGAAGACCGTGCCGTGGATGAGCTCGTGAAAACCGTTGAGGGTAAAAGCGACGCAGGTGCCGTGCAGAATCAGGAGCACGGTGAGCACGTACCAGGGCGTCCTACCCCAGGCAATCCAGACAGCGGCGGCCGTCGCGGCGATGACGAGCAAGAACCCCACGACCTGAAGAAACCCCTCGAAATCGGTACGGCGTGTCAGAGATCGCAGGGTCTCCTTCTGGAGTGGAGTACGATACCACCGGACCTCGAAATCGTTCCCGGAGTCTTCCATGCTGGAGGGGAATTTACTGTCCGGAGAAAATAGAGGCAACCGGAGCACATTCATGCGTCGCACGACGGCTCATAAAGACCCGCATTCCATGGTAGGGTTCAAAGGCATCACCTCAAAGCTTATTGTTGCTGTTTATTCGCCCATTAGGGGAATCTTGAAGAAGACTGCTCTCGTGCTGGCACTCTGTCTGGCTTGCACGGTCCTGGCCACGGCGCAAGCGACGACCCCGACGAGCTCGGGCTGGGCTCTCGTTGCGGCGCCCTCGTTCACCCTGCCGCTCACCGCAGGAGATTTCTCCGCCAACGAGCTTTTCTCAACCGCTTGGGGTGGATCGCTGGCCGTGGAGTGCCACCCTTTCCGAGGGAAGCATGCTGGCAGGCGCCGTGGTCGCCCTTCATCTTACACCCGCGCTTTCTCTCTACGGTCTGGCTGAAGGAGGAGCTGCGTACGGCAGCCTTTCCACGGGCACAAGCGCTCCTGACGGAGTCGTACGTGCGGGTACCGGCTTCGAGATGAATCTTGCACCGGATTTTTTCGCGCGCATGGATGCAGCGTGGACGTACAAGTTCGCACTTTACGGGGCGTTTGGAACCACGCTCGACATGGGTTGGAGACTCCCGGCGCCCGCCTCCCCCGCACCGATGCCGGTCCGACCCAGCCTCCTCGAGCTCTCCACGGTGGACATCAAGAACGTCTTCCCGATTCTCCGCTCGTACTACGACGAGCATCCGCTGGGAACGATCACGATCGCCAACACGAGCAAGGTTGCCGCGCATGACGTCAAGGTCAGCTTCATCATCAAACAATACATGGATGCCCCCAAGGAATGCGCCCAGATCTCGGCGATCGAGCCCGGCCAATCGGCGAAAGTGAATCTGTTCGGTCTGTTCAACGACAACATACTTGCCGTGACCGAAGCGACAAAGGCGAGCGCCGAAGTCTCGGTCGAGTACGAAGGAGACGGCGCGCTCACCAAGTCGTCCACGGTCACCGTGTATGACCGGACGGCACTGACCTGGGCCGACGATCGTACGGCGGCCGCCTTCGTCTCGAGCAAGGATCCTTGGGTCCTCGATCTCTGTGGAAACATAATCGCTTCGGTGAAAGGATCGAGGAACGGGGAGCTCGCGCCCACCATGCAGACTGCAATCGCCCTTCACGAGGGCTTGCGCGCGTTCGGCCTCGGTGACGGGCGCCTGCACACCCCGCCCCGCGACACCCACAGGCCTTGCGGTGAGCCAGGTGTCCGGCGTGAGTACGCTCGTCGACAAAACGAGCCTTGACATCACATGGGGGGGAGTGGCCGACGCCACGAGCTACACAGTCACCAAGTACTCAAGCAGCGACATCAAAATCAAAGACCTGACGGCCGTGACCACCAATTCGACAAGAGATACCGGCCTCATTCCCGGAGTTACCTACAGATATGCGGTCACGTCGAAGAACGGGGCCGGGGCGACATCTCTTGAACAAATCCATATCGCGCAAGCCGTGCCGGGAACTGCTTCCACGAGCATTACGCTCAGCACGACCAGCGCGAGAATTCTGAGCCTCGCAAGCGTGTATAGCGCCGTAGGTGATACTGTGGCCGTGTCGGCTCTTGTCGGACCGGGAACTGCCTCCATCACGACCACATCATGGGCCAGCTCGAACACAGCGGTCGCCACGGTTGACGCGACCGGCACGATCACTACTGTAGCAGTCGGGACTGCGG
>Ga0265342_10000689_pt1 | contig 35340 bp, 25 predicted proteins | sample 4CB327metaG_FD_203125 | JGI IMG/M metagenome (GOLD analysis project Ga0265342, IMG submission 203125) | Rhizosphere microbial communities from Carex aquatilis grown in University of Washington, Seatle, WA, United States - 4-CB3-27 metaG | ecosystem: Host-associated > Plants > Roots >... | reverse complement strand
CTCGCCAACGTGCTCGGCGAAGGCCGCAGCTCGCGCCTTTTCCAGCGCCTGGTCCACGACCTCAAGATTGCGCAGTCGGTATCGGCGAATCACGCCAGCGCCATGCACGGAGGCCGTTTCGAAATCGCCTACAGCGCCATGCAGGGCCACACCCTGGCCGAGATCGAAAAGGTTGTCGACGATGAAATAGACAAGCTGCGCGCCGAGCCGCCCACGCCCGCGGAGGTCGAACGGGCCAGAAACCAGATCAAGACGGATTTGCTCAAGAGCATGGAGCCGCTGTCCGGACTGGCCACGCGCTTGCTCTACTACGACGTGTTCGCGGGCGAGCCCGGCTACTTGCGCCGGGATCTCGAACGCTACGACGCCGCGACGCCAGAGATCTTGGGTACCTGGATGAAGAAGATCCTGAGCAAGAAGACACGCGTCGTCGTCACTGTCGAGCCAAACCCCAAGGCGCCGATCATGGGTCGCCTGATCAAGACGCCAGCGACGAACAAGCCAACCCCCATCGACGCCGGCGTCGCGCAAAAGACGCAGACGGTGAAGATCGCTGGGCGCACCTCGCCCGACGCCGCCTTCCGCGCCTCGCTGCCAGCGCCGGGCGAGAAACGCGCCTTCAAGGTGCCGGCGGTGAAGCGCTTTCGCCTCAAGAATGGCTTGCCGGTCATTCTGGCCGAATCGCACAAGCTGCCGCTCGTCAGTGTGGACCTGATTCTGAAAACCGGCAGCAGCGCCAACGCCAAGGACAAGGCGGGCCTGGCCAGCCTCACCGCCAACATGCTCGACGAGGGCACCAAGAAGCGCACGGCGACCCAGATCGCGAACGAAGTCGCGCAACTCGGCGCCACCCTGAACAGCTACGCCACCTGGGACGCAACCGCGGTGTCGCTTTCGGTGCTGGCCGAGAATCTCGATCGTGCCCTGCCCGTGTGGGCCGATGTCCTGCTCGCCCCCGCCTTCACACAGGATGATTTCGATCGCGTGGTCGACAATCTGGTTTCCTCGTTGGCCCAGCGCAAAGACTATCCGCCGGTCGTCGCGGGCCAGGTGTACGCCCGCGCCCTGTGGGGCGAAGCCCATCCCTTCGGCTGGCCGGACACGGGCACGCAGGCATCGATCAAGAAGCTCGTTCCAGCCGACGTGAAGCGCTTCCACGACACCTACTACGCGCCTAACAACGCCGTGCTTGTGGTAGCCGGCGACATCACGGAGAAGCAGCTGCATGCCAAGATCGAACCGCTGCTCGCCGGCTGGAAAGCCAAGAAGATACCGCCGCTCAGGCTGCCCAAGTCCGAGGCACCCAGCAAACCGCGCATCGTGCTCGTCGACAAACCGGGCGCGCCGCAGTCGTCGATCCGCATCGGCTTGCCCGGCATCGAGCGCAAGAATCCCGACTACTACCGCGCCCTGGTGACCAACCAGATTCTCGGCGGCGGTTTCAAACGCCTGGCCATGAACCTGCGCGAGACCAAGGGCTGGACCTACGGCGTGGGCTCGCAGTTCGATGCTCGCCGTGCCCCCGGACCGTGGACCGTGAGCGGCGAGTTCGTGGCCGCGCACACGGCCGACGCCGTGGCAGAGATCCTCAAGGAGATCGAAAAGCTGCGCGCCGAGGAGGTGACCGACAAGGAGCTGGCCGAAACCAAGGACGAGATCATCGGCGCCTTCCCGGCGCGTTTCGCCACCGCGGCCCAGCTGGCCTCGCAGATGACCGCGCTGGCCGTCTACGATCTACCGCCCACCGAACTCGATGGATTCGTGGCCAAGATCGCGGCGGTGAACAAGGAACAGGCGCGCCAGATGGCGCGCAAGTATTTCCGGTCGGACAAATTGCTCATCGTCGTGGTCGGCGATCGCACCAGCAACGAGGCGCCCCTGCGCAAGATCGCCGAGGTCGAACGCCGCGATCTCGACGGCGACGTCATCGAGCCCGCCAGGTGAAGACGTTCCGGGAACTGCGCGAAGAGCGCCTCGCCGCCGAACAAGGCACGCTCTACGCGCAGGCCGAGCTTGCCATCGCCCTCGTCTACCCAAGCCCGTACCACGTGGGCATGTCGTCGCTCGGATTCCAGACCATCTACCGCGAGCTGAACGCCCTGCCTGGTGTCGCCGCCGAGCGCGCCTTCCTACCCGATGACGTGGCCGACGCCCATGCCCATCGCGAGAGTTTGTGCACCTATGAATCGAATCGTCCCGTCGCCGATTTTTCCATCGTCGCGTTTTCGCTCAGCTACGAACTGGAACTGGCCGGCTTGGTTCATTGCCTGGATCTGGCCGGCATCCCGGCCCTGGCCGCCGAACGCGACGTGCCCGGCCGGCGCTGGCCCTTGGTCGTCGTGGGCGGCCCGCTGACCTTTTCCAATCCCGTGCCCGCCGGTCCCATGGCCGACGTCATCGTGATGGGCGAGGCGGAAGAGGCGGTCGCCGCGCTGGTCCACGCCTTTCGCGACAGTTCGGACAAACGCACGCTGCTCGAAACCCTGACGAAGTTGCCTGGCTTCTTCGTGCCCGCGATCCACGGCGAGCAGGCGCCCACCGTCCTCGCGACGAACAACGCCCGCTTGCCCGCCTTTTCCCAGATCATCACGCCGCACACCGAACTTGCGGACATGTTTCTCATCGAGGCCGCGCGCGGATGCAGCCGCATCTGCACCTACTGCGTGATGCGCAGATCGACCAACGGAGGCATGCGCAAGGTCGAGCCCGATCAAGTCTTGGCCAAGATTCCGGAGCACGCCCGCCGCGTGGGACTGGTGGGCGCGGCCGTCACCGATCACCCTCGCCTGCCGGCGATCTTGCGCGCGCTCATCGACTCGGGCCGCGCCATCGGCGTGTCCAGCCTGCGCGCCGACCGGCTCGACGACGAACTGGTCGGCTTGCTCGCGGCCGGCGGCTACCGCACGCTGACCACGGCCTCGGACGGCGCTTCCCAGCGCATGCGCGACGAGATCCGGCGCGGCACCAGCGAGGAACACCTGCGCAACGCCGCCCGCTTGTGCCGCGCACACGGCATGACCGCGCTCAAGCTGTACATGATCCTGGGCCTGCCTGGCGAAACCATGGCCGACATCGACGATCTGATTCGCTTTGCCAAGGAGCTGGCCGGCATCGCGCCCCGCTTGATCATCACAGCGGCGTCCTTCGTGGCCAAGCGAAATACGCCGCTGGATGGTTCGCCCTTCGAGGACGTCGCCGTCTTGGAAGCCAGGCTCGCGCGCCTGCGCACGGCCTTGCGCGGCCACGCCAAACTGTCGGGGGATTCCCCCAAATGGGCTTGGGTCGAATACCGTCTGGCCCAGGGCGGGTTCGCCGAGGGGCTGGCCGCGCTGGCGGCCGCGCGCGCGGGTGGCGGCTTCGCGGCGTGGAAATCCGCGCTGCGAGACTGAAGCCAGAAACTGCAATCCATGATACAAAGGATCCCTCGCAAATGGAGGCTTTGATGCGCGCACTGGTTCGACCATCTACGATGTCTTTGAGTTTGCTTTTGGCCGGCGCCCTGGCGCCGTTGGCCGCGCAGGCGCAGCAGGCGCCATACCCAGCGCAGCCGGGCTATCAGCAGCCGCAACCCGGCTACCAGCAACCCCAGGGCTATCCCGATCCGCAGGGTTACCAGCAGCCACAGCAATACCCGCAGCCACAACCATACCCACAGCAATACCAGCAGCCTGAGCAGTACCCGCAGCAGCAGCCACAGTACCAGCAGCCGCAGCAATATCCCCAACAAGGCTATCCGCAGCCTCAGCCATATCCACAGCAGGGCTACCAACAGCCGTACGCCCAGCCGGGCTACGCCCCGCCGCCGGGCTACGCCCCGCCGCCGGCCTACGCCCCTCCCCCCGCGGAAACAGCACGCCGCCGCGGGTTCCTGTTCATGCCATACCTTGGCCTCAACTTCCCGGTGGGCGACACCTCGGACGGCTATTCGACCGGCTTCCGCCTGGGCGGATTCATGGGTAGCATGGCCGGGCCGTTCCTATCACTGAACGGCGAGTTGACGATTGATATCCTCAATCCGAAAAACACTCCGTCTGGTGTGAGCATCACCGAGCTAGAATTCGATTTTGCCTTCAGCCCGCTCTTTCACTTGAGCTTTCCCATGCTTGAAATCGTCGTGGGTCCGAAACTCGGACTGTTCGTCTTGTCCGGAAGCGTGAGCGATAACACTGGCTCCTATGGCGGCGACTCCTCCTACAGCGGGAGCGGTGTTGTCTACGGACTGAACTCGGGCGCATTCATTCCCATCGGCCACATGGCCATCGGTGGTCTTCTTAGCTACACGGTACGCAGCTTTTCGAGCTGTGACAGCGGTAGCAGCACGGATTGCTACAGTGGCCCAGACGAGAAATATGTCAGCCTCACGGGCGCGTTGATCTTCTGACCACGTTCGCAAACCGATCTCCCAGCCAGGGCCGCTTGTGCGGCCCTGTGCTTTTTCTGGGGTCTGTGCTGAACTAAGAGAAGCCCATGCGCCGGACGCTGCACCAGATCAAGGCGGTTCTCGACGGTTCCATGCCGTCGGGCGAGATGGCCGCGATCATCTCGCGCCGGGCGCGGGCGGGTGTGTATTTTTCCCGCCTCGCGGTTCGCATCGTCAAACAGTGGGTGCGCGACCGCTGCCCGCAACAAGCCGCAGCCCTGACCTACCAGACCACCCTTTCCCTGGTGCCGCTGTTGGCCCTGGTGTTCGCGGGCCTGCGCCTGACCCACAGCCTGGACGTGCAATCGCGCCTGGTCGATTTCATTTCGACCCAGATCTTCCCCGACCTGGACAGCGTGGTCGACCACCTGCAAGCCTTCTCGGACAAGGTCGCGGTCGGGGCGGCCGGCGGCGTGGGTCTGGCCTTCACGCTTGGCACCTGTTTTTACCTTTTCTACACCATCGAGGGCACCTTCAACGCCATCTGGCGCGTGGCCGCCCAGCGCACGCTCGTGCGCAAGTTCATGATCTTCTATCCCATCGCCACGCTCGTCCCGATACTTGCAGGCGCGTACCTTTACTGGTCGGGCAAGCTCATCGGTAGGCCGTCGGCCGCCCGGTTCTTCGGGCCGCTCATGATCCAGTTTCTCGGGCTCTTCCTCATCAACTGGCTGGTGCCCAATATCCGGGTGCGCTGGTTCGCGGCGCTGGCCGGCGCGTTTACCACGGGGTTTGCCCTCGAGGGTCTGAAATGGGCCTTTGTCCATTTCGCAAAACGCGCACTGCTCGCGAGTTATGGCGGCGTGTATGGCCCGCTCGCGCTCATTCCCATGCTGCTGCTGTGGATCTACATCTCGTGGTGGCTGGTCCTGCTCGGAGCCGAAATCGCCCATTCCATCCAGAACCTTAGGCTGCTGGAGGCCGAGGAGCGCCGCCGCAGCGACGACGAACCCATCAACGGACTGGTGGCCGCGCAACTCCTGGCCCTGGTGGCGGCCAACTTCGAACGCGGCGCGCGCGGTGTCGACCGAGCCACGCTCAGCCGCGAGCTCGGACTTTCCATCGACATTATCGACCGCATCGCCGCCAGGTTGCGCGCCAAGGGCCTGCTGGCCCAAGTGGCGGGTGACCGGGAAGGTTTCATTCCCGGCCGCACCGCCAGCCGGATCTCGCTCGACGAGGTGCTCGCCGCCTTCCGCTCCACCGATCTCCAGGCCGCCCAGGGCGCGGTCTCGCCCGAACTTCAGACCTTGATCCACGACCTGGAAGAATCGCGCCAGGCCCGCGTCGGCAACACCACCATCGCGGATCTGATGCCGAAGTAGCGGCGGGCCTCCCGAGCAGACCGAGACCTTCACGCGGCCTTCCCGGCGGTTGGCAGTGTGCAATATCGCAAGCGATGGTCGGATTCGATGAGTCTCGGGGCGACTTCTCTGGAACGTTCGGGCTCGACCAAGGTAAACTCTGAATCACGACCAAAAACTGGCTCACCTTCTTTGTCGATTCGTGCAAAGCGGGCGTCCGCGAGCTGTGAAAGCAGAGGTACGTTTCAAATGAAAACACGCAGCACCAGCATGGCCCTTTGCATGGCCGGCCCTTGGACCATCGCGCTCTTTTCTCTGTCGTGTGCCGGACCCGGTGGCGGCAGCGGAGGCAACGCTAGCGGGGGCAACGGCAACGGGGGATCTGGCAGCGGCGGAAACACGACTTCAGGGGGAGCCTCGGGCGCAGGTGGTACCAGCAGCCGCGGAGGCAGCACTTCTGGCACGGGCGGCGCCTCCACGGGTGGGTCAAGTAGTGCGGGCGGCGCCTCCACTTCGGGCGGCGCAAGCGCGAGTGGTGGAACCAGCAAAACGAACGGCGGATCCACTTCGTCAGGTGGCTCCTCGGGCTCGGGCGGTTCGTCCAATTCTGGAGGTTCGAGCGGCGGCGGAACTAGTGCATCAGGCGGTTCATCCGGTGGAGCATCGGGTGGATCTTTAGGCAGTGGTGGCGCGACCGGATCCGGCGGGTCGACGGGCACCACCGTGAACTACAAGCTTCCGCCGCCCGACCAGTGCCACGACCAGAACTTCATCCCGTATGACTACAACGCCAAGACGGGGTGTCTCGACGGGGACACGACCACCGCCTGCGGCGGAAAATGCACGGTCATCAATGCCTGCTCGGAAAACTCGACCAGCAAGCCACACGCCGACGTCACGTTCATGTGCCAGCGCAACCAGCTTTTTAGCCCCGAGATGGAACAAGCCGTGGCGGACGACGGAAACACCGGCTTCCACTACGCCGTGGTTGGACACGACGTGGATTCATCCGGGATCGACGGCAACGTGCAGAGTACCTGCTGCCAATGCTACCAATTGGTCTATGCCTGGCCGAGTCCCAACAACGATCGGCAGGCCCAGCTCAATCCCGACAATCCCAATCCCCCCGCCTCGGCCATTCCGGTTCCACCTCCGCTCATCGTGCAATCCTTCAACACGGCGGCCACGCCACAAACCTTCGATGTCTACATGCCTGCCGGTGGGCTGGGGGCGAACAATGCCTGCGCCGCGGTCGCTGGCTCCACCTCGCAATCAGGCCAGTACATGTACACCAGCTACCCCGCCGACGGTCAGCCGAGCAATGGTGGCGTCAAGCCCGCGAGCCTGTATCCGGAGTGCAAAACCGCCGTCAGTTGGGTGACCACGGCGACCCTCACCTCGACAGCCTGCGTGCAAAAGACAACCGCCGCGTGCGACCAGATCGCCTCGAATATTCCCGGCCTGACGACGCAAGCTGAAAACGGCTGCATCAAGTCGAACACGATCGATACGTTCTACCACCTCAACTGGTCGGTCTACGTGATGAAGGTCGAGTGTCCCGCGAATCTCACCCGAGTCACCGGCTGCAAACTGGCGCCGCAGGGTTTGCCGGCCGTGAAGAAGAACGTGACGACCGCGGCGCAAGCGGCTTCGGATTCTGCGTTCTGGAAGAAGACCGGCAGCACCAGCAACATGTACGAAACCACGACGATGGAAGATTGCTGCCGGCCCTCCTGCGCCGCCATCGATTGGATCTCGGCCAAAGGGCTTGTGACGGATCCGCAATACCGGGCCTTCTACACCTGCAACGCCAACGGCGTGCCCTACACCCAGTAGGGCTAATTCGTCTTGGTCAGCAGGCCCAGCTTCCAGGGCAGAAGGGCGGTGCTGGCGGTTGAATACGGATCCTTGCCCTGAAAGAAATACTGCATGTTGCACGGATTGATAGTCAGGGTTTCGTCGTAACCATCGCGAACGATCTCACCGTGGCTGATGTCGGCCGTCCACTTGGTCCCCGAGAAAGTCACGTTGCTTGCCCCGGCAAAGGGATTGGCCTCGGTGTCGGCCAGCGCGGTCCACGAACCATCGAGCGCATCCGCAGTCCATGACCTGATGTAGCGGCCCTTGCTACCGATGGCCTCGGCAAGCAGTAGGTACTTGCTGGTGCCCTTAACCTTGTAGACCTCGGCGGACGCGTAAAGGCTGTTCGCACTCGCGCCCTTCATGACAACCACTGGCGTGCCGAAACCGCTCGGGAAACTCCCGACGGAGGTCTGGCTGCGAAACAAGCTGCCGTTCTGGTTGGTGAAGAACATGTGACAGTTCGTGCCGTCGCAGATCACCCGGAAGTCAGCCCAGGCGACGCCGCCCGATCCAGCGTTCTGCGTGACGATGCTGGGCGTGCTGGAGAAGAAGGTGGCGGGCTTTGTCCACGTCGTGGGCTGGCCTGGATCCGCGGCGGTCGAGTAGCTGGGGCCACCGGATTGCGTGATGAGGTACCACTTCTTCTGCGACGACAGGTAGAAGAGCTGGGGCGAGTAGCGTGAACCGCTGAACCCTGCCGTGTAGTCCATATAATAGGCGGTGGACGAGCCCGACGTCGCAAAGTCGAGGAAGGTGGTGTACGTCATGTTCATATTCCCCGAGGTGTCGACCACGGTGGCGTAAAGGTTGTATTTGCCGCTGTAGAGCACCACCGTGGGATCCTTGATCGCCACGAGCAGGTGACTGCTGCTGTCGGAAACCGGGTTCATGAGCGATGCGGTAGAAGACCACGCAAAGCTGGATGGCACAGAAGTCGAGGTGCACGCCAAGGTCCCGCCCATGCCAGTTCGCCCGCCGGTCCCCGTCGCGCCGCCAGTTGCGACCGTGCCACCGATTGCGCTCGTGCCGCCGGTTGCGCTCGTGCCGCCGGTGGCGCTCGTGCCGCCGGTTGCAGTCTCGCCCCCTGAGCCCAGCGTGCCGCCCTGACCAGGTGCTCCGCCCGCGGCGCCGCCAGAACCTCCACCCGCGCCGAGAGTGCCGCCCGCGGGGTCGCTGCCACCACTCCCTGCGTCGCCGGCGTGTGCCGGGTCTCCGCTAGTGCGGGAAGGAGGACGGCAGGCGACCAGCGACGTCAGCGTCACCGCCGCCAGGCAGCCGAAGAATTTCTCAGCTCGCATAGGGTCTCCTCCTGGAAAAAACTCGAACGCCCCAACGTGATGCCTGACGGAACAGGTGTGGCCACAACCGGAAAACGGCATGTTTAGCACGCCAGTACCCAAAAATCACAAACCGGCTCCACACCCGGACGAAGGCGCGCGCGACGAAAGTGCAACTTGATGCCACCCGCCATCGGTCCCACCGCGGCGTGATCGCTCACACACCTGGTCGAAAAATGAGTGTCGAAGTCGACAAGAGAGCGTCGAAGTCGACATGGGACGGGGTGTGATCTTTGGTGCTATCGAACAACGACGGCAGGTCTACTTCGGCTCGGATGCAGTACACTGTTCCTTAGGAGACATTGCAATGACGAGCAAGGTAATAACTCTGGCGATCGCTCTCGTGGCGGTTGGTTGCGGCAACAACTCGGACGTTGTCGGCGGGGGTGGAAACAATGGAAAGGGCGGCGGCGGGGGGAGACCCATCATTACCATCGGCGGCGCGAGTGGCAACGGTGGCGGTGGCAACGCCGGGACCTCGGGAACCTCGACCGGACAATCGGGCCAGCTCACCATGGTGGTCCGCGATTTCAAGTTCTACGACGCCAACGATGCCACCACCGATGCTGACTTCGAGAACGTTCCGACTGCGGGTTCAACCGCCAACGGGTGGGATGACAAGGACATCGTCACCGACACCCTCGGCTCGGACTTCAAACCCGTGTACAAGAACGCCGGAAGTACGACCCTGACCACGCACGGCCAGGACGCCTTTGGCAAGTGGTACAACACCATCGACGGGACCAACATCATGCAAGAGATCCCGTTCACCCTGACCGCGAACCCCGATGGCACGTTCAAGTACGACAGTTTGTCGGCGGGGCCGCCGCTCAGCCCGGGGGGCGGATTCTTCCCCATCGACGACGGCTCCAAGTACGCGACGTCCTTTGGCAACCAGGGCAAGAATCACAACTTCTCGTTCACCGTCGAGATCCACACGGTGTTCACCTACAACGGCGGCGAAACCTTCAGCTTCAGCGGCGACGACGACGTATTCGTCTACATCAACAACAAGCTGGTCATCAATCTCGGCGGCATCCACGTCAGAGAAGTAGCCAGCGTGCCCATCGACTCGCTCGGCCTGACCAAAGGCACTCAGTATCCGCTCGATTTCTTCTCGGCCGAGCGCCACGTGACCCAGTCCAACCTCCTCATCACGACAAGCCTGGGACTCACGATCAACACCAGCATTCCGATCCAGTAGGCTGGGCGAAGTCTCGCGCGCAAGTCCGTCTACATCGTGCGCACGTCGACCCAGCTCATGCCTGCCCTGCGCGCCGCCTCGACACCCAGGTCGGTGTCTTCGTAGACCGTACATTCCGCGGGCGCAACGCATAGGCGCCGGGCGGCTTCCAGAAACACATCGGGCTCGGGCTTGTGCCGGGTGGTGTCCTCGGCCGCCACGATCACGGGAAACCAGTCGAGAATTCCGATCTGGCGCAAGGTCAGCTCGACCATGTGCCGGTGTCCGCCCGAGGCCACGGCCATGGGCGTAACTCCGCGCCCGCGGCGGGCGACCTCGACGACCTTCTCAATGGGGCGAATCTCGCCGAGCATTTCCATGAAAGCGGCTTCCTTTTGCCGGACCATCGCGGCCACGTCCGGGATCTTGCCCAGCTCGGAAAAGAGCTTCTCGACGATCTTTCCGGTGGGCATTCCACCCATGGCGTAGAAACGATCTTCGGGAAAAGCGATGCCGTGGGGGCGCAGGATCTCGACCCAGGCACGGTAGTGCGCCGGCATGGTGTCGGCCAGGGTTCCATCACAGTCGAAGATGAGAGCGCTCACGGCGGCAGTTCATAGCAGATGGTGTCGCGCGTGCGGCGAACGAACATGAGACCGGCGCCCACCGCCCCGCCCACGAGGAGAACGAGCACGATCCCCCCAGCGACACGATGCTGGGTGGTGTCGTAGAACCAGTGATCCACACGCGCGCGATCGTAGGTTCCCCTGCCGTCGAACGCGAGCCGCGTGTGTCGCCGCCAAGGCGCGTCCTGCGCTGCCTGCTGCCAGGTGTCCCCAAACGGCACGTGGCGCAGAAGCCAAAGGTGGCCAAGAATAGGTTGGAACGGCCCCAGCCACACCGTCGGGTAGACGTCCTCGAAACAACCTTCGCAGAAGCCGCCTTTGTCGGCGGTCAGCGAGGCGCTGCGGTTGGCCTGGCCCAACCATTTCGTGCGCACCTCAAGGGCGATGCGCAGGAAGTGATCCCAGTAGAACGCGTTGCCAAGAATCTGGACGCACAAGCCCGCGACCAGCAACCCCACCGCCAGGGAGCGGCCGGGCCAGCGCGCGGCGGAAAGAAATGAGATGGCGGGCAAGAGCAGCACAGGCACCGCGAACGCCAGGTAGCGTGGTCCCCACGACCAGTCCCCAGGCCAGGCGGGAAAACGCGTGTAGAACAACATCACCGGCACGATGGTGGCCAGCATGGCAAGCACGGTCACGCGCTGGCTGCGCCAAAAGCGCGGCATCCCCAGAACCGCAAGCACGAGCGGCGGGGTGTAGAGGAAGATGCTCTTGCCCGGCGAGAACAAGAAACCCCACGTGCCGAGCAAAACATTCTCGACCATCACACCGGCGACGTTGGAGTAGCCGGTCTTGGTGATGCTGCCGAAGCGAATGTAGTTGTAGAACAGAAGCATGATCACGCCGGGCAAAAAACCCACCGCCACGACGGCAAGCGCGCGCAGCAGCGGCCGCCAGGCTTTGCGATGCTCGAACGCCACGACCAGCAGCGCACCCGGCATGCAAAGCGCGTAGATGTACTTCGTATTGAGCAGCATGCCTGCCCACAGACCCGCGGCTAGGGCCGTGCGCCGATCCAGGCGCCGCGCGAGCTGCGAAAGCTCCAAGAAGAAGCCAGTGAAGCAAACGATCTGGACGATCTCGGTGAAGGGGGAGCGCGCGTAGACCCAAACCATGCTGCCCGTGGCAAGCAGGATGGCCGCCCAACGCGCGACTTTCGGCGAAGCCCCGTGCCGGAGACACAGCAGGAAGAACAGCCAGGCCGAAAGCGCCCCGAGTAACCCGCCGGCAAGATGACAGGAAAAGACATCCATGATATGGGCCACGTCGGGATCCATCTTGAATTTCTGAACCAGGGCACGCGCGGCAACGCCAGGGACGTGCAGCAGCGACGGGAGCCAAGGGTGAGGCCCATAGAACTTGCCGTCGCGGCCCGGTTCCATGTCGGAGGGCCAGCGCATGGGCACCGAAACCCCACGCCCCTGCACCATGGACACTGCCACCTCGTAGACCGGCCGAGCGTCGCCCCAAGGCACTTCGCGGCTCATGGTCGCGAAGTAGAGGCACGCCACGGCCATGAACAAGTAGAGCCCGGGATGACCGCGAAATATCCTGCCGACGACGAGGCGGAACTTGCTTGCGAGATGGCTCATAGGCCTGGCACTCCCATCGCGATCAATCGCCCGAACCCGCCGCTGCCAAGCGTCGGTCGGGCGCACGCCCCTTCTCGCCGGTAGAGCACGTAGTCGCCCTGCTTGGCCAGACTGCGATAGCGAGCATCGTCCAGCCTTTGACCAGGGCCCATGAGAACGTAGTTGGCCGCATCGAGATCGCGCCTGCTTCCGGTCCACAGGATCGGCACGCGGCGATGCAGATAGGTGTACCCGCCGGTCCAATAGGGATTCATGGTCGGCGCCGCAAGTCCACAAATGTCCGCATGGTTTCCTGCCTGATCGAACAGGCGATTTCTCTCATCGAAGGCTCGCCAGACCAAGCTCGAAGTGGGGCCGCCAAAGCCATAGGCGTCCATCCTTTGGCCGATGTCCGCGAAAGTCACGTGGCGCGCGACCACTGCAAAGGCGACGAACAGGGCCAGCGCGAGCGCGCTCGTCGCGGCCAGTCGCCGCCTGAGTGGAAAAGGGAGCTTGGCCAGGAGCACGGCCAGCCCGACCGCGGCGCAAAGTAGAAGCATCGGCAGCACCGGATAGAGGAAGCGCAGCTCTTTGTGAGGAATGGCCGAATGTACCCCGAGAAAGAGCAGCGCCGGCAGCGCGACTGGCCAGGTTCGGCGCAGACCAGCGATGAGCCCCACGGCCAGAATCAATACCGCGGGTCCATTGGTCGCCAGCAGGACGCGCAGATAGAAACCTCGCTTGGCGATGCCCCACTGGTTGGCACCACCTTCGACCAGGTTGAAGCGCAAATAGGCGACGACGGATTGAAACGGCCGGCCCCAGGTTGCCCAGTCGAGAAGTCCCCCAAGCAACAAGACCACGGCGGCACCAGCGGCCACCACGGCGGCCGCGCGCACGCTCCGCCTCGCCGCGACGATGATCAAGACGGCGGCAAGCAGGATGCCGCTCTGGTAGCGCAAGACCGTGGCCAGACCGAAAAGAACGCCCGCGAGCACGAGCACACGCATCCCGTTCCAGCGGCCACCCAGCGCGGGCAGAACCGCATAGGCGGCGGCCTTGCCTGCCCGGCCCATCCCCCACGGCCACAGCAACCACAGTCCCCAGGCCAAAAACAGCGCACTCGCCACCTCGGCCATGGCGCGACTGCCGTAGATGAGGCCGGCCGGAAAAACGCTGGCGACCACACCGAGCAGTACCAGCGCAAAGACACCGCCCCAGGCCTCCGCCATGCGCAACATGGGATATAAAGTCGCGGCCGAAAGGATCGCGAAAAGCAATTTCAGACCGATGGCTAGACCGGCGCCGCTGCCGACCCCAGCGAACGCGAGCAGCTTCATCACCCCGGCAATCACGCCAGGCAGAAGCCAAGACCGCGCACCGACCTTGAACTCCCATGGCACAAACCCATAGCCAAAAGCCAAGCGATGACCTTGCTCCAGGGTCTGAAAGATTTCGTCGGCCCAGATCATGCCTTGGTCGTGAATCGCCAAGTACGCGCGCGGCACCAGAATCGCCGCGCACAAGCCGAACCACAGCCAGCGGTGCGGGTTTGAAGTGACGGGTCGATTCACCGGGGCAAGAATGCCTGCTCGCTTCGTCCCCGTCCAGATGGTCAGGCGTCCACGACCGGCGAATCCACGACCGACAGCGCAGCCAAGCGGGTGAACGATTCGGCGAGCGATCGGTTGTCCGCAGTTCCAAGCAACGCTGGCAGGGCCTCGGTCGGCGCGGGCAGCGGCGTGCGCAGCTTGGATTTGAAGCACGAAACCCGCTCCGCGCTTTCCTCGATGCGCGCACGAACGTCCACGCGTGCCTCGCCGGCCTTGACCAGCGCCTCGAAGGCGCGCACCTGGCGCGGGAGCGGCTCGCGCACCAGGAAATGGTCGACCCCGGCAAGAAGACTCTCGACCACCAGCTCCTCGACGGAATAGTGGTCGGCCACCGCGCGCATGCCAAGATCGTCGCTGACCAGCACGCCGGCGAAGCCAAGTTCGCCGCGCAAAATGTCGTGAGCGATCCGCCGCGACAGCGTGGCCGGCACTTTTTCGTCCCAGGTTGGATACAGGACATGCGCGGTCATCAAGGCCTCGATACCGGCGCGCGCTGCGGCGGCAAAAGGCGCCAGCTCGACCGCACGCAGGCGTTCATCGCCGTGGTCCACGCGGGGAAGTTCGAGGTGGGAATCGGCGTGTGTGTCGCCGTGACCCGGAAAGTGCTTGCCGCAGCCGAGCAGACCGGCGTCGTGCAGCCCGCGCCAGAAGGCCAGCGCGTGATCCGTGACCGTCTCGACCTTGCTACCGAACGCGCGGTTGCCGATGACCGGGTTTCTCGGATTGGTGTGCACGTCGAGCACGGGCGCAAGATTCCAACCGATGCCGAGTGCCGCGAGTTCTCCGCCAAGGGCTCGACCCACGGCGCGCGTGCGCTGGACGTCCCCGGCCGCGGCCACCGATCCCATGTCGGGCCACACCGTGAGGGGGCTGCGCAAGCGCTGGACGAGCCCGCCCTCCTGGTCGACGGAAACGACGAGAGGGGAAGCAGGCGGACTGGCCTTTCGCAAGGTCAGCACCAAGGCGGCGACCTGCGCCGGGGATTCGACGTTCGGCCGGAACAGCATCACCCCGCCGACCTCGGAGCGAGCGATGCGGTCGAGGAGTTCGGTCGGCGCGGTCAGTCCATCGAAACCCACGGACAGGAGCTGGCCGCAGGCACGTCGAAGCTGAGATTGCGTCACGCCCCTAATCTACTCGATAAGAAGCCCGCGCGAAGGGGCTGACGAAAAGAATTCACAACAGAGTTACAGAGAGCGTAGAGGGCACGAAGGTTGAAGAAGTTCAGAATCCGGATTCTCGGACTCTCATAACCCCGCGCAAGCCGGCTGAGCCGCAGCTGCCGTGGCTAGACTCTTGAGATCGTCGGCCAGTTTCTGGACGCCGGCGGGAATCGGCCGGCACGAATTCATGACCGGCGACGGACAAGGCGCACCCACCAGGATGGTCCCGCCGCTGGCCAGCGTGATGGAAAAGATAGCGCCGTCCACCGGCCGCTGATCCACGCCATAGATGGGGGTCGTGGTCAGCGCGAAGGCGGCCTGGACATCCGCGGCCGCCAGATCCGCGACGATGGTCGAGACCGAAACCACAGCGGGCGCCCCGCACACGGGCAGCTTGGGCGCGCAGGCGCGAACCGTGGCACCGTCGGCAAGGCCGCGCATGTAGTTGCGCGTGAGGGTCATCCCCGTCGACGGATTCAGGTTGTACTGGTCCTGATAGGCGACCAGGCCGCCGTCGGAGCCGAAGGAAACCGCCGTGGGTAACGCGCACGGATCCTTGCCCGCGTCGAGGATCGGACAGGCGCGCAGCGTGCACGCCATCAGGCCATTGGTCGTGCACGTGCAGGTATTGCATCCATCGAAAGACGACCCACCCACCGGCACGGAGGCATCTTGCCAAAAACAAGCGGAAGGAGCGTCCTTGGTGGTGTCACCGGCATCAGGCGAAGGCCTGTCGTTCCCCGTGTCAACAAGTGGTTTGCCCTCGCTGGCACCATCGGTCGTGAGCCGGGTATCCGCAGCTGCGTCGGCGGTGGCTGCATCGGCGGTGGTCCGGGTGTCCGCAGCAGCATCGCCAACGGCATCGTCGCCTGGGACGCTCACGTCGGAACCGAGCGAGCGATCGGCTGCCACATCCGCCGCCGCGGCATCGTCAACAGGTGGCGAAAAGCTGGCATCGCCAAGGCAACCCATCAGAGTACAACCCACCGCGCCCGAGCTATCGCAGGAGCAGATGTTGCACCCGTCGGTCGAGGGAAAGCTCACGCCGGCACCATAGGTCTTGCCGGCATAGGAACAAGACTTTTGCCCGGTCGTCAGGCCTTCCTTCCTGCAGCTGGCCGAGCACGCGATCAAAGAGAAGACCACAAGAACCGCCCTCGAGCTTCTAGTCATGCGTCTTCGCCCTGGCAAAAGGCATACCATGGTCCGGCCCCGATTTTCCTTGGCCACGAGTCCACGAACGTCAGTTTTTTGAGGAAATCGCGCTAGAAACGTCAGAGCCGCTGCTCGTTTTGGCTTCCGGCCGGGCACGAGCCCTGGCGAACCAAAATGCGGGCAAAGCGTGTAGGGGTTTCCGCCGCGGCGGGCTCTTGCTATAAGGTGCTGCTTTGCGCACCCCACGAAAGATCGAGGTTCACCGAATGTCCCAAATGGCAGGCAGATTGCGTTTTCGGCTGGCGATTGGCCTGCCTCTCACCCTCGTCCTTGCCGGCACGTCGCCGGCGCGGGCCCAGATGGGCGGTATGAGCCCCGGTATGGGCCCTGGCATGGGCAAGCCCGGCGGCATGGCACCGCACGAGGAAAAGGACGAGGGTCCGGCCGAAGCCGCGCCCGATGCCGAGGAGAAAGCCCCGGCCAGCAAGGAAAGCGACGCCAGCTACCTCGAGCACGCCCGGCGCCGCACCAAGGTCGTCGAGTTCGACGGCTACTACCGCGTGCGCACCGACTACCTGTACAAGATGAACATGGGTCAGGGCTACAACCCGGGTGGTTCTGCGGGCCCCAGCGCCCTGCCCCCTTTCCCCGTTCCCAGCGAATGCCTTCCCAACCCAAATACCCTCGGCTGCGGCGACAACGGCCTCGGCGACGGCAACATGCGCTTACGTATCGAGCCGACGATCAATATTTCCGATCAGGTCCGCGTGCGCAGCCAGTTCGACGTGTTCGACAACCTGATCTTGGGCTCGACCCCGGACTCCCTCGTGAATCCGTACGTGCCCAACCAGAATCAGAATCCCCCCGTCGGGCAGACCAGCGCGGCCGCCCCCACCGACATCCTGTCGACCACCCAGAACAGCTACGTCGGAAGCATTTTGGCCAAGCGCGCCTGGGGCGAGATCGACACCGAACTGGGTTCCCTGCGTTTCGGCCGCATGCCCTGGCACTTCGGCCGCGGCATGTACTTCAATCGTGGGGATTGCGCCGACTGTGAGGGCGGCACCACCGTGGATCGCTTGATGGTGCTCACCACCGTCTATGGGCACCAGCTTGCCTTCGCCTGGGATTTCGGCGCCCAGGGCTATGACATTGGGTATACCGACCTCGGCCAGAAGAATGCGGGCGGCTTTCCCTTGGATCTCACCCAGAAAGATGACGTCACCCAGTACATGGCCGCCATCACGAAGATCGACGACGACAAGACCTGGCGCGAGCGCATCGCGGCCGGTGATGTTGTGGTCAACTACGGCGCGCAACTCGTCTATCGCAGCCAGGACTACGCGACCTTCAATATCACGCAATACACTCCCCCCTATGGGACTTCTGGGACTTATGCTCAGCCTGCTGGAACACCCCTCACGAGCAGCGACCTCGGCAACTCCATCAGGGCCAACGTCAACGCCCTCCTCTTTATCCCCAGCCTGTGGTTCAAGCTCGGGTGGAAAGCCCTGACGTTGGAATTCGAAGGCAACATGCTCGCCGGCAAGATGGGCGATGCGGGCCCCTTGCGGCTCGACACCACCACCGACAAAGGTCTCACGATCCTGCAGGCCGGCTGGGTTCTGGCCAGCCAGCTCAAGCTCTACAACGACTCCCTGTTCATCGGCTTCGAGACTGGCGGAGCCACCGGCGACCAGGCCGAGCTGGCCGGCGCCGGTACCCCCGCGAATCCGTCCTACTACCCCTACCTCAACTACCGCTGGAAGTTCGTGCCTCAGCCCCGAGGGGACAAGAACCTGAACGACTTCCACTTCTCGCCCGAATACCACGTGGACGAGATCCTCTACCGCCGCATCCTCGGCACGGTCAGCAACGCGATCTACTTCAAGCCAAGCATCGCCTACTGGTTGGATCTGGACTCGCGGCGCGAGAACGACGTCGGCATTTCGGGCTCGATCATCTACAGCATCGCGCCGGTGCCGGTGTCCACGCCGGGCAACTCGATGAACTACGGTGTCGAGCTGGATCTCGGACTCCACTACCGCAATCAACGCGAGAATATTTTCGCCGGAGCGACCTGGGGCATTTTCTGGCCCATGGCAGCCCTCAGCCGCCCGGTGGGCAACGACCCCGCGAACCCCTTGTGGAACAACCCCGAAGACACCAGCGCGTCGCAAGTCATCCGCACGTTCGTGGGAATCAAGTTCTAGTAGGGGCGCGGTTTATCGCGCCCAGATCCGCACGTGCCGGTCAGAGGGCGCAATGAATTGCGCCCCTACACGGAGGGATGGGGACGATGGATTGCGCCCGTACACGGTCGGAGGGATGAGCGCGATGCATGGGGCCCCTACTTTTTCTTCGGAACCGCCGTCTCCAGCGACTTGATGCGCTCCTGGGCGTCTTGCTCGGAGGCGGGGTCGTGCTTGTCGTTGGTGGCCAAGTACTTCTTGAACGCGGCCAGCGCGGCCTCGTAGCGGCGATCCTGCGCGTAGAGCAGTCCAAGATCGTAGTACGCGCCCGACAGCAGGGGATCGTACTTGACCGCCTCTTGGTATTCGGGAATGGCGTCGTCGATGCGCTTCTGCGTTCGGTAGAGCACCGCCAGGTTGAAGTGGGTCTGGCCGTTCTTGGGCTCGATGTCGATGGCCTTCTTGAACGCCTTGGCCGCGCCGTCCTTGTCCGAGGTCTTGGACAGCGCGACCCCGAGATTCGACCAGCCGAGGGCCGCGTCCGGCCTGAGCTCGGTGGCCTTGCGCAGGTTTGGGATGGCCTTGGGATAGTCGCCCTTCTGCCGATAGGCCGTGCCCAGGGTCACGCGGGCCTCATAGTCGTCAGGTTGCAGCGACACCGCGGTTTCCAGCTCTTTGATGCCTTCCTCGACGCGCTTCATACGAATGTAGAGCGCGCCCAGATTGGCGTGCCCAGCGGCATCCTTGGGCTGCAGCGCGGTGGACTTCTGGTAGGCCTGCGCGGCGTTGTTGTAGTCGCCCTCGCTACGATAGAGGTTGCCCAAGCTGAACCAGGCCGCAGCGTAGTCCTTGCGCGCGGCGATGGCCTTTTTCATTTCGGCGATCGCCTCCGCCGTCTTGCCCTGCCTTTTCAGCACCAAGCCTTGGTTGTAGTAGACCGCCGCATCGTCCGCCGCCGCAGAGCCGGCCACGGCGAGCGCCAGGACGAACACCCCAGCTGGCAACCATGTATGCTTCATGGCCTGCAAGCTTCGACCCGGAGCGGCTTTCAGTCAACCGCCACAAATTCACGCCGTCGAGCACAGAGCTACCACTCAACGTGAACGCCCGCGGAGGGAAGCACGAGGCGGTAGTAGTTCTCGTAGATGGCCCCGTTGCTCTCGCGTTTGACGTCGAACACCTCGCGACTGAGCGTGGAGTTGACCAGTTCCAGGTACGCTTCCATGACGAACTTGTCGAAGATGAAGCGCTTGTCGCAACGGAGATCGAGCTGCGGGAAGCCCGGCAGGTTGATGTAGTTCTCGACCCCGCCTGACTTGTCGCTGTACAGGGGGTACGGCCTGCCGCTGTTATAGTGGAAACGCACCGAGGTCGAGTAGTTGCGCGGCCAGCGATAGCCGACCACGAGATTGAGGATGTGCCGCTGATCCCAGTCCGACGGCACGATAATGCCGTCCACCACACGCAGCGAGCGCGACAGCGTGTAGGCCAGCCAGCCGTAGAGCTTGTGCTTCATGGGCCGGCGGATCATCACCTCGATGCCATAGCTTTCGCCCTCGCGCGGTTCGAGCAGATCGCTGGCCTCGGGATCCGGAATGAGGCTGTTCTTCAAATCCGTCAGATGCAGGCGCTGGTAGAAAAGCGACGCATCGAGGTTGAGGTCCAGACCCAGGCGTTCTTCCAGCGCGGATTCGACCCCGACCGACACCTGCCGCGAGCGCTGCAAGCCATAGGTGGCAAGGCCAAACGACTCGAAGCCAGGCACGCCCACGGGCAAGCTCGGCATTTGCGAGAATTCCCCGGCCGCGGCCTTGAGAAAGTCGTGCGCGCCCACGCGCAGACGAACCAGGATGCGCGGGCTGGGCGCGAATTTCTCGGTTCCTTGTTCGAAATAGCCGTCGTAGCGCAGACCGGGCGAGATGACCAACCGGTCGCCTGCGTGCAGCGTGAGCCCCGTGTACGCGCCGACGGAAATGATGTCGCGGTTGTGGAAAAGGTCGGTCTCGTAGTTGTCGGCCAGGAAACCGCCCGAGAGCTGTACCAAGGATGTAGGCCGCGCGCGCTGGATCTCCGCATCTGCGCCCAGCTCAAATTCGAGCCAGCGCCAGGCCGACCAGTGCTCTGTAACCCGCGGTGCCAGCGTATACATACGGCTGCCCACCGGCAGCGAAAACAGCGATGTCAGGCTGACCGTGGAATCGTCCATTCCTGCGACAGCGGCGACCGTGAGGCGGCCACCCGCCACGGCGCCATCCCAGCGCAGTTGCGCCCGGTGAAACATCAGCTTGGCGAGGCCAGGCGCGATGGACTGTGGCTCGTTCACGAAACCATAGTCGGTCTTGTCTGGATTCTTTTGGTCGAGGTTGTCGCCCGAACCAAATGCGAACAGCGTCAGCTTGCCCGGCCCCAGCGTGTGTTGGATGCGCACCTGGTAGTCCCAGTAGTCGAGCGAGTAGGCGTTGGAAAAAGCCGACAGGAGAAACCCGGTGTAGGAGTAGCGCCCCGCCACGGCCACCGTGCCCTTACCATCATCGAAGGGCGAGGCCGCGATGCCGCCAGCGTCGAACAGGCGCACGTCGGCGGACACGTGCAGGCGATCGGTGGCCGGCGTGGCGGTGGTCGCCGCCACGATGCCGGAGACGTAACGTCCGTAGTCGACCGGGTAGCCGCCAGGAAAGAATTCCAAATCCTGGATGAAGAAGGGGTGAATGACCGACGGCCCAAGAGCAAAGTGAAAGAGCGCGGGTGCGCGCACGCCGTCGATGAAGAAGCCGGTGTTGCCGGGGTTGGCGCCGCGAATGGCATAGAACGGCAGCGGCCACGTGGTCTGCGCCACGCCGGGCAGCGATTCGATCACGCGGAATGGATCGCCAAGCGAGCCCGCGGTGTGCACCAACTCTTCCTTTTTCAGCGGCACCGACTCCGCTTCCGGGGTCTCGGCGGTGACCACGGTTTCATAGCGCTCGCCCTCGGTGCGCGGCTCTAGCCGCACCACCAAATCCCCGGTATCAGCTGCAATCGTCACCTGGCGCGTGGTCGGAACGAAACCCGGACACTGCACCCGCAGCTGGTGCGAGCCAGGCAAAACCTCGAGCGCGAAGCCGCCGTCGGAGCCGGTTTCACCGCTGGCGCGCGTGCCATCGCCCACCGCGATGCTGACCGATGCGCCGACCAAGGGCTGGCGCGTGCCGCGTGTGAGCACCTTGCCCGAAAATTTGACCAGGCCTGAGACTTGACCGGCCGGCAAGACGTCGGCTGCGCCAGCATCGGATCTCGCCGGAGCCGCGTCGACAGGCGCTGAAGCTTCGACCGCACCCGCGTCCACCGCGCGATCGCCAGACTCGTTCCCGCCATCGACGGAAACAACCAGGAGTAGTGGAAACAGAAAAGCCGAGGCCACGCTAGTTGGTGCCCCCGTCCGGCTGCGCGGGTGGAACCAGCCAAAGGCCCGAGCGATCCGAGTCGGTCCGGCCGCGAACGACATACGCGAACCAATTGGCACAAGCCGGCAGCGGGTCGGCGGGACACTGGTTCACATCCGCCACGGCTTGGGCATAGCGGAGGTCCGTGCCGTGGTCGATATCGCGCAGGACCAGATCGCCGACCCCATCCTGCTGCGACATGTTCAAGATGCCGAACAAGGTGTGTGCTGAGACCGAAACCGAGAAGATCGATTTCGCGATCTGGCGAAGCCCGGTCGGCAGGGCACCGCCTGGGTAGTCGGCAAAGAAGAGGTCGGAGCTGGCGCGCCCGAGGTGCGCCCAGAAAACCAGAATCTGGCCCTTGTCTCCGTCGGTGAAGAAGTAGCTCGCCTGATTCTGTGCGCTCACCAGCAGCCCAGGTGGCGAGACCATGGTGGGCGGTTGATCTGTGAGATCCGCATCCTGGAACATGAGCGGGCCCTGGACGCTTGTGTCGTAGAGCGTGGCCGTCGCTGGCGAGATGTAGACGAGATATTTTCCATCGGAGGTGAAGCTGGGCCAGAGCAGTGGTCCGGTAAGCGTCCGCCGCGCCACGAGGTCGCTCTTGCTCGCGAAAACTCCGTGCCCGCTGCTATCGAGAAGAAGTCGCTCATCGCTAGCCTGGCAACGCTCGTCGATAATCTTGTTGTTTCTATCCCTGATGCAACGATCGAGCGAGTTCCCGAAGTTCACCAGCGGACTTGGCAGAACTCGGAAGGTGTCTTCGCCGCTCACCAGGTCGAGCGCATGCAGCTCCGCCGGCGCCGACGATGTGGCGTTTTGCGAGTAGTAGAAGGTTTGAGCCCCAAACAGGCCCCGGTCGAGTACGCCCCAGCTCGACGGGTTGGGTCGCGCCAGAGGGATCTCCACTCCGGTCGTGAGGTCACGAACCACGGTCTTCGACTTGTTGTCGTCGGTGACCGAAAGCGCGACGTAATGCTCGTCTCCACTGACCGAAAAGCTAGCAACGTTGCTGCGCAAGGAATCGAGGGCATAGACCGGCCGGCGAAACCGCGTAAGCGTATGTTGGTCGTCGAGAAGAAGGTAGGCGTTGTTACCTAGGGTCTGGATCTGGAACGAGCCCGAGTCGGCGCCGATGGGCATATGGCTCTTGCCGTCCCAGAGCATGAGCGTGGGATACGTCTGCCCTGCCTCAATCGCGCGCTCGTAGAAAAGCTGCGGACAATCGTTTTGCAAGGTGGGAAATCCTGGACACGTCTGTCCAGGCTGGGGATTGTCGTAGATCGCGCCGATGGGCACGGTGATGCGCGAGTACCTGGCGATGCCATCGAGGCGGAATTCCTCGTCCAGCGTCGGTCCAAGCCGCACCAGCGTGGCCACCCTCACCGTGCCCGCGGGGCTCGGAACAAGGTGCTCGTCGACCATGAAGAAGCGGTCGCCAGCATTGAAGGGTCCTTGCTCCGGCCAGTAGTCGGAGAGGCTCTCAACCACCTTGCGCTGCGAAGTCCCATCGAACGAGGTGATCCAAAGGTCGGAGACACCACCCTGGGTCGTGTTGGCAAAGGCCTTGCGGTCCTCGAAGCGCACCATGACCTCGTCGCCCACCTTGATGAACCCCGGCGACTCGATCTGCTGGCCGTGGAACAGGTGGCGGCCAGCCGGTACCGGTCCCTCTTGCAGACACCCTGCAATGGAAAGCACGAAGAGAATCAAACCTGGCCAGCGACGAGACATGAACAGCACTTGGCGCTTACTTTAGCCTATGCCGCGCGGGCGAAGGCCACGAAATGATGACAAGCCAATCCGCGGTTTCCAGACGCGCGTGACGACGGGCACGCCCGACGACGATGTTGTATGAGATGCGAATAGGAGATCTCATGCAAGCGATACGACCCAAGCAGACCGGTGGTCCCGAGGTTCTTGTGCTGGCGGAGGTGCCCACGCCGCGACCTGGACCTGGCGAAGCCCTGGTGCGCGTGGAGGCCGCGGGGCTCAACTTCATCGACATCTACCACCGCACTGGGCTCTATCCCTTGCCGCTGCCGCTTCCGATCGGCCTCGAGGGCGCCGGGACCGTCGAAGAGGTCGGCGGCGCGGTGACCGATCTCCAGCCTGGCACCCGCGTGGCCTGGGCATCCGTGCCGGGTTCGTACGCCACCCACATCGTGGCGCCGGTCGAGCGCCTGGTGCCGGTTCCGGACAACGTCGCCACCGAGGTTGCCGCGGCCCTGCTTCTGCAAGGCATGACCGCCCACTATTTGATGAAGACCATCTTTCCGCTGCGCGCTGGACACACTGCCCTGGTGCACGCGGCCGCCGGTGGCGTCGGATTGCTCCTCACGCAAATGGCAAAACACGCGGGGGCGCAGGTGATCGGAACGGTTTCGACGGAGGCCAAGGCGGCCTTGGCCAAGGATGCCGGCGCCGACCATGTCATCAACTACCAAGTCAGCGACTTCGCCGCGGAAACCAAGCGCCTGACTGGTGGGCGGGGCGTGGACGTGGCCTACGATTCGGTCGGCAAGACGACCTTCGACAGCAGCCTGGATGCCTTGGCGCCGCGCGGTTACCTCGTGCTCTTCGGACAGTCGAGCGGCGTGGTGCCGTCGCTGGATCCGGCCCGGCTGGCCAAGGGTTCGTACTTTCTCACCCGACCGTCGCTGCCCCACTACACGGCCACACGCGAAGAACTGCTGTCGCGTGCGCGCGACCTGTTCGACATGGTCGGCGCCGGCCAGTTGCGCGTGCGCATCGATCGGACTTTCCCACTGGCGCAAGGTGCCGACGCTCACCGCGCGCTCACCGGCCGAGCGACCACAGGCAAGGTGCTGCTAATCCCGTGAAAGCAAACGTATCAGCGACGAGAAATCGTCATCACCCATGCCTTGCACCTCGGCGCGCGCCAGGCATGCGCGCACGGTTTCGAGCAAGGGCATGCGGATGCCTCCCGTGGCCTCGGCCAGACGCATGTCCTTGTGCATGTGCTTGACGGAAAACTGCGGGGCAAAGTCACGCGTCTTGAGCTTGCCCTCCTTGAGACGGGCGAGACCAGAGTTGGAAACGTTCTTGGCCAGCGCCCGGAAGTAGAACTCGTCGTCGATGCCAGCTCGGCGGGCGAGAGTCAGGCTCTCGCACAAGGCTTGCATCTGCCCCGCGATGTTGAGGTTCATGGCCAGCTTCAGCGCCGCCGCTTGGCGCACCGTCGGCAGGCGAAAACGCGTCTCGGACACCAGAGCCAAAAGCGGCTCGACCGCATCCAGCGCGGCCACGTCGCCGCCCATGAAGAAGACCATCGTGCCCGACTCCGCGGCCGGTTTGCTGCCTGTGAACGGGGATTCCACGTACATGGCCCCGGTATGGAGCACGCGCGCCTCGCAAGCTGCCGCGCTCTCGGGATCGATGGTGCTCGATTGCACCACGGCCTTGCCCGGACCGAGCACGGGCAAGATGGCGTCGAGCACCGACGAGACCGCCGGCGGATCGGCGACCACGATGTGGGTCACGTCCGCCGCTGCCGCGACCTCCGCTGCCGTCGCTTTCCACTGCGGGACGTTCGCCTTTGCCGTGCGATTCCACGTACCCGCCAGCCGGCCCGCGGCCTGGTAGCGACCGGCCCAAGGCTCCCCGATGATACCGAGCCCGAGGACTCCGATGGTGTGCATGCGGCCATTCTACCTGCCTCGGCACCCAGGCGCTTCGCTTGTTCGAACAAGGCAAGGCGGATTTCGCCGATTGCCTGGTCGAACGCGCGGCCGCAGCGGCCGGTTGTGATCGCACGGTCACCTTCGACGAAGTCGCCGGCACGATCGGCATGACCTTATTCACGTCAGCCTCGAGAGCATAGGGTCACACGCCATCTCCAAGGTCGCGACTTGTAGCGAATTTGTGACGAACTGGAGCCGGCGAAGAGCCGACCATCTGGCATCAAATGCAACGGTACCAAAGGTGTAGTTGGTAGCCAATGTCTGAGCCCGCGAATACCTCACCCATCTCCCCCTCAACAGCGATCCTGATGTCGGTCTTGGCGTCGGCCATCATCGGTTTTGGCACGGGTTGTGGCACGCCCTCCTTACCGCACGGGGGCACCGCCGAAGTCACGGTCAATGCCCAGACCGTGAAGGACGTAGTTTCGGTGAGATTGACCGTGCAATCGACAATTGCGCATTCCACGACGCTGCGGCTTGCCTTGATGGCACAAGACCAACAGTACGCGTCCGTCATCCACAACCTGCCTGTGGCCAACGACTACGCGTTCATCGCCGAAGCCCTGGACAACGGCAAGAATGTATTTGCGCGCGGCATGGCAACCAATGTGGACATCGCCACTGGCGTGACCGCCAAGGTCATCATCTACTTGAACGAGCTCGATGCAACCGCCCCATTTGTCAATTCGAGCCCGCTCATCGACGGGGTCACGCTCTCCAGGGGATCCATTCAGCAAGGAGGCGACGTCGTTCTCACGGCGACGGCGCACGATCCGGATCCGGGACAAACCGCCACCTTGAGCTTTAGTTGGGTTCCCGCCGCCGCGTGCGGCACCATGTCCACAGCCGAGACGCAGCCTGGGACAGATGCCTCCAATCCGTCGCAATCGCGGGCCACCTGGACGGCTCCTATGGTCGGCGGCAGTTGCCAAATCACGCTCAAGGTTGCGGATACGCTCGGCCTAGCGGACAGCGTGAGTTTCACGATCACGGTCGAGAACAGCAAGGACACCGGTCCCGGCAGCTCTGGTGTCACCACCGTTTTCGACGGGGCGCCGACCATTCTTGGACTTACGGCAAACCCCGGTCAGCTGTTCACCCAGGATGACAATGTCGGCGTCGTCAATGTTCAGGCGTCAGATCCAGAGGGGGATACACTGACCTATGCGTGGTCCACGCCGCCTGACTCGCAATGTACCTTTACGTTCGGAACGCCCAGCGCAGCGTCCTCCAGCTTCGCGATCACGGATCGCCTTGCAAGCGCCGAGTCCTGCACTTTCTTGGTGACCATTGGCGATGGCGTTTTGCCCGGCACAACGCTGCCGAAGAATACCTCAACGGCCAGCCTGACCTTGGCGATTACCGAGCCCGTGGTCGTGCAGACGCCGCCCGAGTTCAGCGTGGTTTTCCAATCGGAGAACTTCGTAAGCGGTGGAAACGTGGTGAAGTTCGCCGCTGTCGCGGACGACCCTGCCGGAGGGTCGCTCACCTTTGCCTGGTCCGCCTCGGCGGGTTCATCGCCGGTGGGCGCGGCGCCGGAATCACTGGAACTGGATCCGTCCTTCAGCGCGGCAGCCACCTGGAGCGCTCCAGATGGGGTCGAGAATGGCGCCGACATCCTGACCGTGACGGTGACCGCCACTAGTTCTACTTCCAACCTCCAGACCGCTTGGACTTTCTGGCTCGTCCCGGCCAACCTGCAGTAGCTGTCGGTCTCTCACGCCCAACCTGATCGTGGCGGTGGTCATTTTACTGACGCCCAGGTAGATGAAGACCAGGACGCCAAGCGCGGCCAGGATTCATGTCGCCATGGTCGCGTCTTTCGTGCCTTGGCGCAACCGGCGCAGTCGGGTCGGGGACCGGCGCGGTGGTGTGCAGGACATCCCTCAGCTGTGTCCGCCGTTTCCGGCTTCCTGCCCGTTTAGGGGATCGTAAATCGGCTCCAGGATGTTCTTGAGTGCTGCCTGAACTACCCTGTCTGATCAGGTCGACGGTCGCAGGCAGATGTACGGTTCGCCGGGTTTGAAGATTCCGACGTTATAACAAGTCCATCCCACGGGGCAGATCTGAGGTGTGGTGTCGCAGCCAGGTGCCGTGCAGTAGCCGACCGGAACCCCGGGCTGTAGCGCGCAGTAGCTCACGGCCCCATTGCACTCGGTCGGACTGTTGCACGCGCTACCGAAATCCACTGCGGTGCCGCTGGCCTCCGAGGGGGAATCGAGATCTGCGAATGCGGCGGCATCCGGGACGGCCGCACCCGTGTCAGGCCCCGTGGTTGCTTCGGCGGCAGCGCCATCCGCGGGCAGAACCAGCTTCGTGCAGTACCCCTTGTCGAATTGTTGTCCCACCGGACAGGGCGAGTCTTCCGTGCAGGACAGGGAAGCGGCCACCAACAGTACGACGCCCATGGTTCTCGTCATTGAATCACCTTTCCAGAAGTCCTCAGGTCAGAAAACGAACACCAACCGCGAAGCCAAACTGCGAATCGTCACGTTGCTGGGATTGGGTCCCTCGGTGTTGAAGAAATATGAGCTGGAGTACTGGGTTTTCAGCTGGGCCCAAGGCTTGAAATAGATGTTGAAGCCCAGGGAAGGCGTGTAAACGAGATCCCCGACGAAATCCACTGGGCTGCTGTATTTGAGCTCAACGTAGACGTAGGGCTCGAAGCGACGGGCAAAGCGACGGGCTAGCAGCCCATACCAGTAGTGGGCAAAGCGATTGGGGAGCACACTCCCCGGGGGGCCCAGGCCTGGTTCATTCTGCGCGCCTGCGTCGTACTTAACTCGATGAAGTAGTGCTTCCGTGCGGAGCCTCCAGCCACCCCAGTCCACCGACAGGTCGACACCCGCTGCCCATTCGTGATACGCCCACACCCTGGTTTCCGTCACGCCGAAGCTGCCCGAGGAAAAGTCCAGTTGCTTGGTGTCGTCCGATGAAGTGCCCCAGTAGCCCGACGTCCCCACGGTGAAGCGGGTCGCGCCGCTGTAGCGTAAGAACAGCCTTGCGCCAAGGGCCTTGTCATCGGTCAGGTCGACGTTCGTCATCGTCCGTCCATTAGTCAGGTAGACGTGGTACCCGAGGTCCAGGGCGCCGAACACGAAACTACCGTACGCGTGAACCCCAACCAGATGCGTCGGGATAGCCTCTTCCACTTGAAAGGCTGGCAGCAGGAGCGAGATGAGCACAGGCGTGCCGTGATCGATGTTCCAGATCCCGTAGGGTGACGGGAAAAGTCCTGCTTGGATCGTGAGGGCTTGGCTATAGGACCACTCGCCCCAGGCCCGCTCGATCACGACACCGCCCCACGACACGCGCGCACGGCCATTGGGATCGCTGGAATCGTAGACGCTCGTGTTCACGCGCTGATAGTTGGGGGTGAACGACTCGGACCCGTTCGGGTACAGCGTGAACCGCGTTTCGATGAGGGTGCGCCATCCCGGCCCGGGGCGCGTGTCGAGGTATAGGTTGACATTACCCAGGACAAACGTGGTGGCGCGGGTCGGGTAGACGCCATTGAGCGGACCGCCGCTATCCAGAAAGAGCCGCTGAAGTCCGACGTCCATGAAGCCATACAGATCGATTGCGCGCGCCGGGGTCGCGTGGCCAGCCTCCGCTTCCGCGGCCTCCACCTCTTTCAGGCGCTGTTCGATGGCATCCAATCGTGTGGTCGATGGAGGACCGGCGGGAGCCTCAACCTGGTCCACTTCCTCGGTCGATGGATTCGCGGCTGCTTGGTTCGCGACAGAGGGGATGGGGGCAGGTTCGCCTTGTGCGTGCGCCAGCCCCGGCAAGAATGACAGCAACCCAATCAGGACTCCCGGATTTTTCACGGCATCACCACCTGGCCGCGACGGATGCGAGCCACGACCTTCACGCGTAGTTTCAGTTTCGACTCGGGGATGTATCCGATTGCGCCAGGCGTGCGCGACACCAGGTCCACAATCGCCGCCGCCGACGACAGCTGCCGCGGTGGCGGACTGTCGCCGCGGATCATCTGATCGACCCAGAACTGGGCCACGTCGTCGGGGTCCATGCCCAGAACGACGCGGTCGAAGACGGCGCGTTCGGGGACGCTGGGCGCAAAATTGATGGCACTCACCGGTGTTCTGTCAGGCCAATCGCGCAAGACGCGGGTAAACACCGCCCTCAGATCGTTCGCCGAAAGCACGCGTACGGGCGACGAGGGGTGGACGATAACCACAAGGTCTGCCGGTTCTTCGGCCCCGGACGGATGTGACAGAAGGCAGCCGAGCATGGCCACTATGCCGAAGACGCCGCTCCACATCCGCCCCGGCAAGTGCTGCCTCGCTCCACACTGTCGCTTCAATCTCAAGGAAGTACCCCAAGACACCTATCGGCGGCGGCTCGGCCAATCTTGAGCGAAGGCAGCGTCAAGCCGGCTCGTCGTCCTGCCGATGACGACTCCCAGGGCACAATGCGACTGCGTGGAAAACTGGGCCTGCTTGTGGGTGTTCCCGTCACCGGGGCGTTGGTGCTGGCCACGCTGGTGCTGGCCGAGGCGCGGCGGGACGCCGAACGTGCGACTGCGCTCGGTTCGGTGGAACACCTGTCGAGGGTAGCTGAGCGATCCACAACCCTGCTGCGTGCGCTGCAGGCCGAGCGCACGAGCGCGGTCATTCCTGCCGCCAGCCGTGAGCGAGTTGCGCAGGGATCGTTGCTGTCCGAACGGATTGCCAGAGTGGACAGCGCCCTTGCCAAGTTCCGCCAATCCGTCGAAAAGTTGGACCGGAAGCGCCTGACATTCGGCACCGAACGAGCCGTCAAGATGACCGTGACCGAACTTGCAAACCTGCCGGAACTGCGAGCCGACATAGAATCTGGTACCGCCCGAAATCACGATCGACTGGGCTCGGGATATGGCGCCATGGTGGAGGCACTGATTGCGCTCGTTACAAGTTTGCGTGAAGTCAGTTCGGATGAGGAGATCGCGGCTGATGTGGCCACGTTGGTCTCGCTTCTGCGCGTCGATGAACAGGAGGCTCGCCTCGACGCTTTGCTGGGACTGGTGTTCTCGGTCGGCGAATTTCCGCCTGGGTCTTTTCGAAAACTGGTTGCCGTCACGACCGAGGCCAAGGTGCACACCGCAACCCTTCAGGTCGATGCCGGCGAGGTGACGCGCGCCCGCTTCAACGCGTCCCTAACGTCGGGTCCAGGCCAGGAGGTTTCCGCCATCGTGGCGGCCGCGCTCAGTTCGGTTCAGGAGATACCGAAAGTCGATCCGAATCATTGGTATGTCCAGCACGGCCAACAGATAACGACGCTCCAGCAACTGGAGGACCGAATGCTTGCGCGAATCGCGAGCCGCGCAACCCAGAAGAAGACGGAACGACAGCACATGGTATTGCTCGTGCTCATTGTGGTTGGGCTGGCGGTCGCAGGATCCCTGGCGCTGGGCTGGAAGATGGCTAGAAGTGTGCACCTGTCGCTGGCCTCACTGCATGCCGTTGCCAATCGCGTGCGCAAGGATGGTGACTTCAGCGCGCGGGTGGTCAGTGCCAGCGCGGACGAGGTGGGTCAACTTGGCGACGCGTGGAACGAGATGATGGCCGGGATTCAAGCCCGCGACCTCGAACTGGCGGACCATCGTAGGCATCTGGAAGAGACCGTCTCGCAGCGAACTGCCGATCTGGCGTCGGAACGTCGGAGGCTGGCGCTGATTCTCACATCGGTCAATGAGGGCATCGTGGGGCTGGACCCAAACGCGTGTGTGACCTTTCTGAACCCGGCTGCGGAGCGACTGCTCGGTCTGACCGCTTCGGATGCCGTGGGACGTCCCTTTCATGAGTTGGTTCAACATGAGATAGGAGGGGGGGCCAAATGCGTCCGGGAAAGTTGTCCAATCCTACGCACGCTGAACGACGGTTCCCTTGGCAGCCTGACGGGCGACCGGCTCGCGCGAAGCAACGGCGTCCCCTTGGTCATTGAAGGATCAAGCACACCCATCGTCGTCGAGGGCCGCACTGCCGGTGCCGTCCTGAGCCTGCGGGATGTGACCGCCCAAAAGAATCTGGAATTCCAGTTGCAGCAAGCACGCAAGCTGGAGGCGATTGGCCAGTTGGCCGCTGGCATTGCGCACGAGATAAACACCCCGATGCAGTTCATCGGCGACAACGTACGGTTCTTGCAAGAGGCCGTCGGTGACATGCAGGTCGTTCTAGAGGGGTATCGTGGCGCGGTCCAAGGAGACTCGGGGCTTGCGTCCAAGGTGCGGCAATCACTTGAAGAGCTGGAGCAGGACAAGGACGTTGGCTACCTGATCGAGAACGTGCCGCGATCTTGCGAGAGCGCTCTGATGGGCGTCGCCCGGGTCAGCAAGATCGTCTACGCGATGAAGGAGTTTTCCCATTCAGGCGGCGAAGAAAAGGAACCGGCGGATCTGAATCGTGCGATCGAAAGTACCGCCACGGTAGCCACCAGCGTCTGGAAGCACGTAGCGGAACTTGAACTCCACCTGGAGGCCGATCTGCCTACACCTCCCGTACACCTTGGTGAAATCAATCAAGTCATACTCAACCTCATCATCAATGCCGCCCACGCCATTGCAGACGTCGTCAAGGATGGCGCCAAGGGACGCATTACCGTGTCGACTCAGCACGACGACACGCATGTCGAGATTCGCGTGGCGGACACCGGGACTGGGATCCCAGAGTCCGCACGGGATCGGATCTTCACGCCATTCTTCACAACCAAGGAGATCGGCAAGGGAACCGGACAAGGACTGTCGCTGGCGCGGTCGGTGGTAGTCGATCGCCACCACGGCACCATTGCATTTGAGACGGAGACGGGACGCGGCACGACCTTCATCGTACGCCTACCGCTCCGGGATACTGATGCCCCGGTGGCCCAGCTGCTCCCTCAATGACCGCCAGGGCCAGGCAAATCCACATTCAGGCTTGGGACCGATGCCGCCATTGCAACGGGCGGAATCCGAGGAAACGAAATCACCGACTGCAAGCCGCGCTATAGTGGCCGCAACATGTCCAAGACTCTTTCGCAAACGCGGGAATTCGCATCCGTGGCTGCAACTCCCCTCGCCTCCGTCCCGGCGGCCGGCCCAACGCTCCAAGCAAGTGGCCACAACCGCCCGGCTGTCACCCTGCTCAAGCGCAAGGTGACCGCGCTGTTTCGCCATTTTCCCGCCGCGCTGATCGGCGACGAGGAGGCCATCCATCAGTTGCGCGTTTCGGGTCGGCGCCTGCGCGTCGCCCTGCCCTTGCTGGTGGCGAAACCCGACGGCCGCCGCGCCGAGCGGGCGCGAAGATTGCTGCAACAACTGACCCGGACTGCGGGCAGCAGCCGCGATTTGGATGTTCTGCTGGAATCCTATGACGAACGTCTGACCACCGTGCCCGAGCGGAGCGAAGAGCAAAAGCTGCTACGTCACCGTCTGGCCAGCGCTCGCCGCCGCAGCCGCACGCGCATGGTCGACAATCTGCTCGATTTGGAGATCTCGCGATTGCGTGGCGATCTAGCCGGTTTGATCGCCCGCGGTGGGCCGCCACCCACTGTCGTTTGCGAACGCTTTGCCACCATGAGCGCGCAGGAATTCCGAGTCCTTCACGATGGTTTCACCAAGCTCGGCGCGCGCCTGGACGCCAAGGAGCTGCACGCCCTGCGTCGGCACGCGCGGCGTCTGCGCTATGCCGTGGAGATCTTCGACCAGATCCGCAGTTTCGAATCCGCCGCCACCAAACCGTGGAAGAACTTGCAGGATCTCATCGGAGTGATTCACGACCACCATGTGCTAGCCGAGTGGTTCGACCGGCAAGCAAAGACCGACCACGATCGCGGAAAGAACGCTCTGGCATCCGCCGCGGGCGACGAGGCCGAGTGGGCCCGAACCGCCATGCGACGGTTGCACGCGGAGTTCCTGGCCGCAGAGCCCATCGCCATCGTGGCGCGCGGACTTGCGGCCCTGGGACAGGCGTTGCCATCGCCATTCGAGTGAACGCCATGCGCTTGCTGTTCATTCGCCACGCCATCGCCGTTGCCGCCACTGGCGGCATGCGCGACGAGGAGCGACCGCTGACACCCGAGGGTGAAGAGCGCTTCCGCCAAACCGCCCGTGTGCTTGCGCGCGTGGCAGAAAAGCCACGGGTCATCTTGACCAGTCCACACCTGCGAGCTCAGCAGACCGCGGTTTTGGCCGCGCAGGCCTGGGGCGACATGCGCCCCATCGTCGTACCCGCCCTTGCGCAGGGAGATTGGCCCGCAATCTGCCGCGCGCTCGCCGCGTATGAGAAGGACGACACCGTTGCTCTCGTGGGCCACGAGAGCTGGATTTCGACGATCACCGCGCGGTTGCTGGGCAGCCGCAAACACCAAGCCTTCGACTACCGCAAGGGCGGTGCCGCGCTGATCGAAGCCGAGGATTTGCAGGCGTGTAGCGGAACCCTCTTGTGGTTCATTCCGCCTCGCGTGTTCCGCCGCATGGAATAGTGCAAGAGATCTCAGTCGCCTTCCTTGGGATCGATCTCGTGGCCGGCATCGAAGGAGGCATAGCCATCTGGAACGGACGGCATGGCCAATCCGTCGACCGATGGAGAGATCGCTTCGACCCGGTCTGCGCCAAATTGCTCGATCCATTCGCCTTTCGCGCCGAGAACACGGATGGCCAGTGGCAAGCCCCATTTCGCCGACCAGCAAACGCGCGTGTGATCTTGCGACTGCTTGACGCCGCGAACCAGAAGCCGCCACGAGCAGTCCTTCAATCTGTCCTTCGACAAAGGAGCCACCTCGCGCACCACGAACCCGGTCTTCGGTCGATCGAGCACGTGAGCCAAACCAAACCAGTCCGAAAAAACTCCAATGCGATAGAGCTGGTTTCGACTTACGTCCATCGACATGCGCCGACGATGATCGATCAAGCGGTAGGCGTAGTCGCCTCTGTTTCCGGTCTGGCGAAGGTAGAGATCGAGGAGGTCGTCTGTCCGACGGTGCAGGAATTCACTGCCGTGCCGCCAAAGCCGCAGACGGTGGGCTGTCCCGTCGCTGCCGATGAAATGCGCATCGAGATAGACATCCTTGGCAGCCGACTCGACCGGGAAGGCGGCTTCCCAGTCGAGCGTTGACTGCTCCGCGAGAGCAGTCCTACCAACAGTGCACTCCAAGGCCCAGGCGATGACCAGGCCCCAGCGCGGCTTCCATTTCATTGCCTGGTTGCCTTGGCCTTGTCGAAGTAGGTCACGCTGGTGGTGCTGTCCACAGCCAGCGTCTTGGTGGTCAACGTCATCGAATAGGTGGTTTCGGTTGCCGGCGACGCACACGCGACATCGTCGGGATTGCACACCATGGACAAGGTGACGGGGCCGACCTTGGTCGTCGACGGGGTCACCGTGTAGTTGACGGTTTGGCCGCGCAGAGCCTCCTTGAGAACTCGGCCGTTGGCCTGCGGCAAGCTCAACCCCAGTAGGTAGGCCGCGGTTGGCGCCACGTCCACGTTGCCACTTGGGTACGTGTCTTGGAAGGCGGTCTTGAAATCGGGGCCGCCGGCGACGAGCGTGTTGTGAACGTCGATCGGACTGAACGAGCCGTGCATGCCGCGATTGTTCTGCGCGCTCTCGTACTCGGTCCCTGGCACGGCCGCATTCGACGCGGTCACGGCGGTGTCGTTCCAATCGAAGCTGACGATGATGTCGGGCGTGGGCGGGGAATCGCGAGTCGCGCCTTCCACTTTGATGTCCCTGAGCGACAACGTTCCTGGAATGGTGCCATAGGTGCTGCGCACGAAGATCGCACCGTACGGTTTGCGCTCTTGCAAGGCCGT
>Ga0265342_10000688_pt1 | contig 35355 bp, 25 predicted proteins | sample 4CB327metaG_FD_203125 | JGI IMG/M metagenome (GOLD analysis project Ga0265342, IMG submission 203125) | Rhizosphere microbial communities from Carex aquatilis grown in University of Washington, Seatle, WA, United States - 4-CB3-27 metaG | ecosystem: Host-associated > Plants > Roots >... | reverse complement strand
GACCCCATCTATGCCGATCGGACCTACTTTTTCGAAGCGGCAGGAATTCCGGCCAAGCCACGTAAATAACGATTTTGGAATGTGCTCTTCCGAGGCTATTTGAGTTTGCAAGCTTCACCTGGTCCCCGTTTCCAAGCCATCCTGGGGATTCGTTTCTTTATCGGGACTGCGCAGGGCGCGATCGACGAAATATCGCGCGATGGCGGCCTTGTGGTCGTGCCTGCCGCACCGGCGCTTAAGAATCTCGTCCTCGACCTCCCGTACCGAGATGCACTCCTCGGCGCGGACTTCGCCATCGCCGACAGCGCCCTGATGGTGCTGCTTTGGAACCTGATGCAGGGCGTCCGCATCTCCAAGCTCTCAGGACTCAAATATCTGCGAACCCTGATCGAACAGGCGGACCTTCGTCAGCCGGAGAACAGTTTCTGGGTGATGCCTTCCGCGGCAGCGGCCGAGCGCAACGCTGCATGGCTGCGCGGGAAGGGAATCTCAGTGGCCGATGACAATATTTACATTGCGCCTATTTACGGCGCAGAGATTCGCGACCAAGAGATCCTTGGACGGCTCGAAGAGCGACGGCCGAAGCATCTCGTGATCGGCATTGGTGGTGGAACTCAGGAACGGCTTGGATTCTACCTCAAGCAGCACCTGAGCTACCGGCCGGCAATCCATTGTGTTGGAGCAGCCATCGCATTTCTCTCCGGAGATCAGGTCCGAATCCCCGTTTGGGTCGACGAGGCAGGCCTTGGCTGGCTGTGGCGCAGCATCTCAAATCCGAGGCGCTTCGTCCCTCGCTATTGGGATGCCCGGCATTTGGTGCCCCTGATGTTGCGCTATCGGGATCGCTTGCCAGTTGTCCGCTCTTCGGTGGCCGTCACGCTCGAACCTCCTCCGGCTCAAACGTAGATTTTATGAACACGCTTCATGTGATCGATAGTCTCTCGCCAGCGGCTGGCGGTCCACCGGAATCCGTGCGTCAGCTTGTTGCGGCCTACCGCGAAATCGGTGCGGGGATCGAGGTCGTCTGTCTTGACAATCCGGGCGAAACGTTCTTGTCGGGACTGATGTGCCCGGTGCATGCTCTCGGGCAGTCTTATCTGGGAAGGTACGGATTTTCTCCGCGGTTGTGGCGCTGGCTTCGTGAGAATGCGGCACGCTTCGACGGCATGGTCATGCACGGGATATGGACTTTCCCTGGCGTTGCCCTCCGATTTGCAGCGCGGACTGCCGGAAAGCCCTACGGGATCTTCGCCCATGGTCAGCTCGATCCCTGGTTTCACAGGAAGTATCCGCTTAAGCACCTCAAGAAGATGCTCTACTGGCCCGTGCAGTATTCGGTCATGCGCGACGCGCGAGCTGTCCTCTTTACGGCTGGGTCGGAGCGCGATCTGGCCAGAACCAGCTTTCGTCCGAATGCGTGGAGTAGTGCCGTCGTTGGCTTAGGCATTACAGATCCCGAGGCTCAAACGAAGGATCCTGCAGGTCAGATCGAGACGCTGCACGTCAGATTTCCCGAGCTTCGCGGACGCCGCTATCTGCTTTTCCTGGCAAGGATTCATGCGAAAAAGGGCTGCGATCTGCTCCTCGAGGCGTTCGGGAAAGTCGCAAGCGGCGCTCCGGATGTGGACCTCGTGATCGCCGGCCCCGATCAGGAGGGAATGCAGGAAACGCTAAAGCGCCGGGCCGGACAGCTTGGTATTGCCGACAGAGTCCACTGGCCAGGGTTTATTGACGGTGACGTCAAATGGGGTGCTCTCCGGGCCTGCGATGCGTTTGTACTTTCATCGCACTCAGAGAACTTCGGCATCGCGGTCGTCGAATCTCTCGCTGTGGCCCGCCCAGTGCTGATCAGCAATAAGGTGAACATCTGGCCGGAAATCGAGGGCGACGGTGCCGGGATTGTTGAGGACGACACGCTGGAGGGCACAGAGCGCCTGCTTCGTCGCTGGTTCAATCTGGCGGGAGCGGAACGCGACACGATGGCCGCCCTTGCCCGCCGCAGTTTCCTGAAACGGTACACGATGAACCTGACAGCACAGGCCATCGAAAGGATATTTTCCCCGGTGGCCTCCTCGGCCGGACTGGCCGATGGTGCAAGCTGGAATTCGAACCATGCCGGCGAATTCACCGATCCTCGAACGCGCGAAGTTGAAGAGCTGACCGAGTTCCCGAAAGCGCAGGTTTGAGTCTATCTCCAACCAGTTGAGATGGGAGATGGAACGCAGACTATAAGGAAAGAATAATCTTTACTTAAGGAATTCCCTGCAAGTATCCCAATCGTTAACGCTTGCATGATCGAAGGCGCGGGCAGGCATTTCCATTCCTTTGGCTGCGTGTGAACGTTGGGGATTGAGGCACTAGCATCCATTCTTATGCGGCCCTCTGTCATTTTGCTTTCTTATAACTCGGAAAATACGCTTGGATCCACGCTTCGTTGTGTCCGTTCGATTTCAGACGAAATCTTTGTCGTGGATTCCTACAGCAAGGATGGGACGGTGGATTTGGCGCGGTCGCTGGGCGCCACCGTCGTAGAACATCCATTTGAGCACTATGGAGCTCAGCGGAACTGGGCCATCGATCATCTGGCCATCACGCAGCCCTGGCAACTTCACTTGGATGCTGACGAGTTCATGAATGACGAGTTGGTAGCGGCCATCCAGGCCTTGCCCGCAGAGCCCGAATACTCCGGCTACTTTCTTGCGCGATATGTGCGATTTCTTGGCCGTGTAATGCGCCATGGAGGCATGAGCCCGACTTGGCACATGCGCCTGTTCCGAACCGGAGCAGGCCGCTGCGAAGATCGTAAGTACGACCAACACTTCATTCTCATGAGCGGAGGCAGCGGGCGATTGCGGGGTACGATGATCGACGATGTCCGCATGCCTTTGACCGAGTGGACCACGCGGCACAATCGCTGGTCCGACGGTGAAGTGGCCGAGTTGGAGTCCGAGGAGACAGCGGGGCGTCTACAGCCCGACATCCGCGGCAACCCTGCCGAGCGCAAACGGTTCCTGCGCCAAAAATACAACCGGCTGCCGCTGTTTATCCGGCCCTTCGTCCTGTTCGTCTATCGCTACTTCTTCCGGTTAGGCTTCCTGGATGGAACAGAGGGGCTGATTTTCTGGGTACTGCAAACCTTCTGGTTCCGCTTCCTGGTGGATGCCAAGATATGGGAGAAACATCAAGCAGCGCGACTGGCTGGAGAGACGGCGGTCAATCCAGCGTCTTGAAATGATGCATTCAAATTCAGAAGCCGAGATCGACGATCGACGGCAGTCTTGGTTTTAGGTTCACGGTCTGCGTATGACGTGAGCAGGCGGAGTCAGATAAAAGATCTTCGGCTTTCGACGCCTTTTTGTTCAGGGCAGACACAGCGTCTCCCCGATTCACGGCTCTTTTGAGAGCCGTCGCGGGATCCACAAAATGAAGAGAATTCCCCAGCTCGATAGTGTTCGCGCGATTGCCATTTTAGCCGTCTTCTTCCATCACGCCCTGAGAATCAAGTTGTTATGGATGGGTGTGGACCTGTTCTTCGTCCTCTCCGGTTTTCTAATTACCGGCGTCTTGCTCAACGCAAAGCATCACGCAGTTGGTCGCTTTTTCGCGTATTTCTATTCCAGGCGCGCTCGAAGGATTCTTGCGCCTTACCTGCTCACGCTGATCGTCGCGAGTTGTTTTTTTGGCGTCGCATGGATGCGGCACTGGTATCTCTATATTGTCCTAACTAATTTCCTCATCCCGTTGCACATTCCCCACCCCTTAGCGTTTGACCCCCTCTGGTCGATTGCAGTCGAGGAGCAGTTTTACTTAGTCTGGCCCTTTGCGGTGTATTTCCTCGACGACCACCGTCTTCGCAAACTTTCGATTCTGCTGATCGTATTGGCTCCGGTACTTCGAGGCATGGTTCATTTCCAAGAGCATTGGCCAATCTATACATTGACTCCGTTTCGCATGGATCTGCTGGCGACAGGAGCCTTGCTTTGGCTGGAATGGAAGAAGAATCGCGCCGGTATCGAACGCAGGGGAGCGAAGATTGGCCTGGCGCTCATTGTCGTGGGGTTGACGGGGCTCGGCGTGCTCGCGCGCTTTCACACTTCGACCGATGGTAACACGAGGCTCGGCAATGTCTCTATTTACGAATTTTCGCTTTTCATCTGCTTCGGGTTTATGCTTTACGCTTTGAGCGGGTGGCAAGTGGGATGGTTGCGTGTTAAGCCATTAATGTATATAGGCCGGATCAGTTATTCCATGTATCTTGTTCACCTAGGCATTCTCATCCTTATTATGCCCCGCATCGCCGGGATTGCGGGCGACGCTTTGGCGCTGGTGATAACGATTGTCTACGCTTCGCTATCCTGGCACATTATGGAGAGCCGGCTCCTTGGACGTCGATTAAGAGTTGGACGGCCACTCGCGGAATCCGCCTGAGGCGACACCTCGGGGCCGCTTCTTGCCACACTAATCTCTTCAAAATCCGCCCTCCCGCACCGCAGGACGCTCTATGGTTCCCTCTTATCGTTTGGGCGGACGCTTCCCTGTCTTGCCGACGGCTCAGTGAAGGGGAGCTTCAGTTTGAGCGATAAAAAGTTGCAAAAGAGGATTTTCGGTCATGTCACCAACGCTTAAGAGATCGCTCAAGACGCGCAGTAAGGATCTCTTGAGGAGGGCGTTCGAGGTTGGCCAGCGGCTTAAGTTCGACATTCTTCCGCGCCACTTCTACTCCGAAATTCCCAATATCCGCTTCTTGCGCGGGACCACCTCATGGCGCAAGCCACGCAGCTTCACGGGCGTCTTGGGCGGCATCGATCCCCAGGTGGCATGGGTTGACAACTGCACAAAGAGCTATCGCGCTACTTTGAAGCAGTTCGCCATCCACAAATCCGCCGTCAAAATGAACGGCTCCGACGAAGGCTACGGCGAAGTCGAGGCTGACTTCCTTTATTGTTTTATTCGTTCGCAGCGGCCCAGGCAGATTGTCCAAATCGGTTGTGGTGTTTCTACGGCCGTCTGCCTGCAGGCCGCTCGAGACGAAGGCTACTCCCCGCATATCGTTTGCATCGAGCCCTATCCTACGGACTTTCTCCAACGCGAGAACGAAGCGGGCCGGATCGAACTCGTTCCACGGATGGTGCAGGATGCCGGATCAGAATATGCGAGCAGGCTGGGTTCTGGAGACCTCTTCTTTGTCGATTCTAGCCACACACTGGCGCCCGCCGGCGAGGTGAACCTGATTGTTCTGGAAATGCTTCCCCGCCTTTCGGCCGGCGTGTACATTCATTTTCATGACATTTACTTTCCTTACGATTATTCTCCCGACACGCTCTCCACTGCGCTCTTTTTCTCGCATGAAACCGCGCTGCTCTATTCATTTCTTCTAATGAATCGCGACTTTGAGATAGCCGGTTCATTGTCCATGCTGCACCACCAGCGCTTGGACGACTTGAAGCGATTTTTTCCTGATTTCTATCCTGCTATCTTTGAAGAAGGTCTATTAGTGAAGGTCGGGCAGTTTCCCAGTTCCGTTTTCCTCAGGCGCCTTCCGGCCTAGGCTTTTGGTTTTGTAAATACCCGCGAAAGTGACATTCGATTGATCGCACCTGCAATTGTCCGATAGGTCGTCTATCAACTCCTAATCCCCGCATTTGGCATCCACTCACAAGGAGAGTGATCGGCATGGCGAATAAGAAAGCGTTGGTTTGTGGCGCCGGTGGTTTCATCGGGAGCCACATGGTGAAGCGTTTACGATCTGAAGGCTATTGGGTGCGTGGAGCCGACCTGAAGCACACGGAGTACAGCCCTTCGGAAGCAAACGATTTCGTGATTACCGATTTGCGCCTTCGCGAGAGCTGGGAGGCAATCCTTGACGAGGAGATCGATGAGATTTACCAGTTTGCGGCAGACATGGGCGGCGCCGGTTACATCTTCACCGGAGAGAACGATGCCCACGTGATGCATAACTCGGCGATGATCAATCTTCATGCAGCGGATTTTGCTGCACAGCGTCAGGTGAAAAGAATTTTCTACTCATCTTCCGCCTGCATGTACCCCGCCTATAATCAGGAAGATCCCGACAACCCCAAGTGTGCAGAAGAAACCGCCTATCCCGCTGCTCCTGATAGCGAATATGGATGGGAGAAGCTCTTCAGCGAACGTATGTTTCTGGCTTTCGCTCGCAACCTCGGACTCAACGTTCGGATTGCCCGCTTTCATAACATCTTCGGTCCAGAGGGCACATGGCAGGGCGGGAAGGAAAAAGCCCCTGCCGCACTGATGCGTAAAGTCGCCGAACAGCCGGATGGAGGGCAGATCGAAGTGTGGGGTGACGGGCTGCAGACCCGATCGTTCCTCTACATCGACGAATGCATTGAGGCCGTACGGCGGCTCATGGAGACTGCGTCCTTTCAGGGCCCGGTCAACATCGGATCGGAGGAAATGGTCACCATTAATCAAATGGCCGAAATGATCATGCAGATAGCCGGGAAGAAGCTCTCCATCAAGCACATTCCGGGTCCAACAGGCGTGCGCGGAAGAAATTCCGACAATAAATTGTTACGCAAAGAACTAAGTTGGGAGCCAAGGCTGAGTCTGTTCGATGGCTTGTCGAAGACTTATCCGTGGATCTCCGGCCAGCTTCAAGCCTCGTCGAAGGAGTCTACGAAGGTGGCCGCAGTTACACCGTAGAAGTGAATCATTTGCCCACTTAGAAAAGATCTGGGGGCATTTAGGCGGAATGAATGCGACGTAATTCATGATTATCTCAGGGCCAAATTCTTCGTCGCCTGACGTGAGGATCCAACCAAACGTATGAGAAAAGCGCTGATCACTGGCTGCACTGGCCAAGACGGCTCTTACCTGAGTGAGTTCCTTCTCGAGAAGGGGTACGAGGTCCATGGCATCAAAAGGCGTGCGTCGAGCTTCAATACTGAGCGCGTCGACCACATATTCCAGGATCTTCATGAAACTGAGAACCATTTCTTCTTACACTATGCTGACTTGACCGACGGCAGCTCACTTTCCGCGCTCCTGCGCGAACTTGAGCCAGACGAGGTCTACAACCTGGGTGCACAAAGCCATGTGAAAGTGAGTTTCGAGATTCCGGAATTCACTTCGGATGTGGTGGCACTTGGAACACTCCGCTTGTTGGAGGCCATGAAGCTGACAGGCGTGAAGAGCCGCTTTTATCAGGCCTCGTCCAGCGAGATGTTCGGTAGCGCGCCGCCGCCGCAAAATGAGGTTACGGCTTTCCACCCGCGCAGTCCTTATGCTTGCGCCAAGGTTTTTGGCCACAACATAACCGTGAACTATCGCGAGAGCTATGGAATTCATGCATCGAGCGGCATTCTCTTCAACCATGAATCACCGCGTCGCGGCGAGACTTTTGTCACTCGCAAGATTACGCGTGCGGTCGCGCGCATAAAGCTTGGCCTTCAGCAAAAGCTCTTTCTTGGAAACCTGGAAGCGCGGCGCGACTGGGGATATGCCCCGGATTACGTGCGCGCCATGTGGCTGATGCTCCAACAGGAAAAGCCCGACGATTACGTAATCGGAACCGGGGAGGCCCATTCTGTGCGTGAATTCGTCGAGCTTGCCTTCGCGACTGCCGACCTGGACTGGCAAAAATACGTGGAGATTGATCCTCGCTATTTTCGACCAGCCGAGGTTGACTACCTCTGCGCTGATATATCGAAGGCGCGGAATGCGCTGGCCTGGGAACCGACCATCACCTTCGAGGAGTTAGTTCAGATGATGGTTGAGGCCGATATCAAAGAGCTGACAACTCGGCTAAAAGGCGGAGCCGAAGCTCTCCAGCTTTCGGCCACCGCGGAAGGCCGACCCTCATGATCGATTTATCCGATAGGCGAATTCTGGTCACGGGAGGAGCGGGCTTTCTCGGACAGCATCTAATCGCCAGATTGCAGCAGGCTGGTTGTCATAATGTCGTTGCGCCTGCGCACAGCGAATACAACCTCACTAGCCTCGACGCAATTGAAAGCATGTTCAATGTCCATGAGCCGGAGATTCTGATTCACTTGGCAGCTGCCGTGGGCGGAATCGGCGCGAATCGCGCCAATCCAGGTCGATTCTTTTATGAAAACGCGATCATGGGTATACAACTTATCGAAATGGCACGACGCCGCGAGATAGAAAAGATTGTGGTGCTCGGCACGATTTGCGCGTACCCGAAGTTTACACCCGTGCCATTTCGTGAAGAAGATCTATGGAACGGGTACCCGGAGGAAACCAACGCGCCTTATGGACTGGCCAAGAAGATTCTGCTCGTGCAGTGCCAGGCATATCGTGAGCAGTACGGAACGAACGCAGTTTACCTTCTGCCTGTGAATCTTTACGGGCCCGGCGACAATTTTGATCTTCGGTCGTCTCACGTGATCCCCGCTTTAATTCGCAAGTGCATCGAGGCCGTAGCTGCGGGAAGTGAGGAGATTGTTTTGTGGGGCGATGGCTCTCCTACGCGCGAGTTCCTTTATGTTGAAGATGCGGCAGAGGGCGTGCTTTTGGCGACAGAGAGGTACGATGGAGCCGATCCGATAAATCTTGGCAGGGGAATCGAGATTTCGATTCACGATCTCGCAAATACCATCGCGGAGATGACCGGCTTCAAAGGTCGGATTGTGTGGGATTCGAAACAGCCAAACGGTCAGCCGCGCCGGCGTCTGGACGTTAGCAGGGCAGAGAGGGAGTTCGGGTTCCGAGCCGCAACACCGTTTGAGGTCGGCTTGCGCAAGACGATCGATTGGTATCTCAGTTCCGGCTCACCCAAGGAAATCCGGTGAGATACTGAGATGTTGGAATTGTTGCAGCCTCGCCGAAGTGCATGCAGTTCAGTGTCGCGCGCTGAGGTCCGGCGCCAGCGGTTTTGACGTAGCAGAAGACGAATTCCCTGGCCATACTGGAAGTCGAGGACATTTTCCGCTTCAAGTTTCCGGGAACAACCAGGCCTTCCGACGCCGCATCAAATTGCGCTGAGACGCCTTCTATTAATAGATCTTCAACTTGCCGTCGGTTTTGTCCTGCTGTTGAGCGCGGCTCATGAAAGAGAACCGGGGTAAGAACATGAGCAGAAGATTAGTTGTGATGAACTCGATCCGATATGCGGTTGTACTCGCTGGGCTCGCCTTAATCACCGGCGGTGTTTCTGCCGCTGCAAAACCTGGGGCGCCGGACGGTGCAGGACAGTCCGGTAGCGGTGCGAATGCCGACGAATCCGATTGCCAGGCTGTCACGCGGGGTTCTCCGTACATTCCGCTTGACAGTTGGGTTTATCCAGCGGTGCTGCGACTCTATGCGCTGGGCTATGTCGACAAAGTCTACCTGGACATGCGACCTTGGACGCGAGTGAGTCTCAGCCGGATGCTGGACGAGACTGAAGAGCGTCTCGAGGATGTGGATCAAGGACAAGCCACAAGCGAAGCTGAAAGTTTGTACGACGCACTCAAGCGTGAGTTGCGCGATGACAGTTGGGACTCCTGCGAAGCTGACAAGGGCACAATCCATGTGGAGTCTGCCTATAGCGTGGTGCGCGCTATAAGCGGCACGCCCTTGAGCGACAGCTATCATTTGGGCTCGACTATCGTCAACGACTATGGTCGGCCCTTCGCCCACGGCTTTAATAATTATTCTGGCGCCAGCGGTTATGCGTCAGCAGGTCGATTTCTCCTCTATATACGTGGTGAGTTTCAGGGAGCGCCTTCGAGCGTCGGCTATTCGCCCGCGCTGGTCGGCCAACTCGCGGCCCTTGACGGTACTACCTACTCCTTTACCCCTGCTTGTTGGTTGTCTGGAACCTCGTGCACACCGCTCCCGAACAGTCAGCAGACGACGATGCCGGTGGGACCAATCTCCACGGTCACGCGAGGGCGGTTCATGGAGGCTTATGTCTCCGCCCAGTATTTGAACCACGTCATATCCTTCGGAAAACAAGATGACTGGCAGGGGCCTGGACAGGGCGGTGCCATGTCCTATTCGAACAATGCCGAGAACATCTATTCCTTTCGCATCAACCGCATTGAACCTCTGGATGTGCCGCTGCTCTCCCGCATTACTGGCCCCTTCCGCTATGAGTTTCTGGTCGGGCCTTTAAAAGGGCACACCTATCCCATCGATCCCTGGGTTCATGTGGAGAAGGTGAGCTTTCGGCCAACGCAGAATCTTGAGTTCGGCTTCGAGCGCACTGTAATCTGGGGTGGCAAGGACCACGAACCAATTACGGTCAAGAGCTTCCTAAGAAGTTTCTTCAGCTTTTCTGCCCCTAATGCGCCTGTGAAAGACAGCCCTCGGGATCCCGGCGCCCGCTTTGGAGCATTCGATTTTTCCTACAGGTTGCCATTCGTCCGCAACTGGCTCATGCTGTACTGCGACTCGGAAGTGCATGACGATGTCTCCCCGGTTGATGCACCGCGCCGCGCGTCCTGGCGACCCGGCCTCTATTTATCTCATGTGCCGGGCATTCCAAAATTGGACGTTCGCATTGAAGCCGTTTCCACCGATCCCCCCGTGTCGACAAGCAACGGCGGCCACTTCATGTACTTCGAGGGAATCCAGCGCCAGGGGTATACCAACAACGGTCAACTGTTCGGCGACTGGATTGGCCGCGAGGACAAGGGCGGCCAAGGCTGGATCACTTACCACCTAAGCGGGAATGAGTGGATCCAGATAGGCGTGCGCAATCAGAAGGCAGCCAAGGACTTTATTGAAAGCCCGTCTACCAGCCTATCCGTCCCCACCGTTGAATACGGAACCACTCTAAACGAGATCGACTTCCAGGCAGTCAAACGTGTTGGCAGAGACTTTGAGATCAAGGGGAACTTCGCGTACGAGCACTGGAAGGCGCCCATTTATCTTCCTGGGCAGCAAACTGTGACGACTACAACGGTTCAGCTAACGTGGTTCCCGGGGCGAAAAGTCAGCTTCTAGCTCACTGTTTTCCGAGCACCTCGACCGATCCATTACCTTGGAGCGTGTACATAAAGGATTAACAGACTGGGAATCGAAACATTTATCCTATCCTAGAGTTGGAAGGGAAATTAGCACTTCCAGATGACGTCCCCAAAGATACGGAAGCTGGCTAGAAGAATCGTCCCGGAAATCACTGCAGCGTTGCTGGGTTTCTGCCTTGCGAATCCTGAAATGCGACGAATAACTCTCGTCTCTCTCCCCTGAAAGGGGGATTCTCGCGGAGAGTTCTTTCGTCAATTCTAAAGGAGAGAATATGCGATTGAAGCCCACCTTGAGTCTTGTTTTCGCGGCGCTGCTTGTGGCCGCGGTACTGCCCGTCCATTCCCAGGTCTCCCCGGCAGCCAATCGAGGCGGCATACCGATCGTAGTTGGTGCGGGATTTTCTGATTTTAGTATCGATTGGGGACCGGGCCAAAGAATGGAAGGCGTCTCGGCTTGGGTTGACTGGTACCCCAATCGACTACCTGCCGTGCTGAACGGCTTGGGCATCGAGGGAGAAGGGCGGGATATTGACTTCGGCAGACCCTCGGGAATACCGAGGATGCGCCAGTATACCGGCATTGGTGGGCCAATCTACGCTTGGAATCACCATCGCAACTTCCGTCCATACGGGAAGTTTCTAGTCGGCATCGGAAGCATTGATTTTCCGCCGTTAGGCGCCTACTCGCAGGACTCATTTTTTGTCCTCACGCCCGGCGGAGGAGTAGAGTACCGGGCCTGGCGACATATTTGGATACGCGGTGACTACGAGTACCAGTATTGGCAGCAGGTATTCGGGAACCACGATCTGACACCCACAGGTTTTACCGTGGGTGTCTCTTACGACTTCAGGCCAGCGCCTGAACAACGGTAGACCGCGGGGCCATTCCGACAACCGATCGCTTGGTAAGTTAAGTCGTCCATGTGCGCGCTGTTTCGTCCCGACGATCGAGCGAGTGACTGCAAGTTCCCAATTGCGCTGAATCAGCCGCGATGACGCCCGCATCCTCGCAATGATCCCTTCTGACATTCGTTGATACTGTCCATTCTGATCCGCCCTGCGTCATCCTCTGATAGAATTTCTTCACGGTTGCAGCGCGACCCTTCTCCCTTGTGCGGATTTTCGAGGTCGGGATTCGTACCGGGCTTGGAATTTCAGATTGGCGCACCTTTAATCTGATTGAAAGGTTTAGTGGCTTAAGTCCTTGGTGCATTCTCCGATGCAACTCGCCTCGCCTCCCGTGCGCCTAAAACCAAATCTGACAGCAGCGGTTGTCATTTGTACCCGGAATCGTCCGGGTCCTCTGCGAAAATGCCTTGAGGCCGTCTCTCGCCTGGAGCGCAGACCGGACGAAATCGTTGTTGTCGATAACTCTCCGGGTGACAAAGCGACAGAAGCGGTGGCGGTTGAGTTTTCCGCGCGCTACACGTTAGAGCCCGCCGAAGGATTGAGCCGAGCGCGCAATCGAGCACTTACCGAAGGCAGTTCCGAGATCGTAGCGTATTTAGACGATGATGCCGTGCCCGATGAGGGGTGGCTTGAGTCGATACTCGAGCCGTTCGCGGATCCTAGCGTAGCAGCAGTGACTGGCGAGACCCTCTTACCGGGGTCTCGCCAGATCGGATGTAGCCCGAGGTCGTCATGGCGACTCTCCAACAAAGACCCCCAATGGTTTGAAATCGCAGCTTTTGGCGGTCTGGGTATTGGCACCAACATGGCAATGCGCAGGGCGGCGTGCGCGGGCTGGAAGGTCTTCGACGAACGTCTCGGCAGGGGCGCTTTATTCGAGGGCATGGAAGAACACCACGCCTTCGTTCGCCTTCTTTCGCTGGGTCATACTGCCGCTCACGTTCCAGCCGCGATCGTCTTCCATCGATCCCAAATGCGCGGCGATATCCAGCAGGAGGCGCGGAATCAAATTGGATATTCGATGTTGCTTTTTTCCGAGTACCCCAGCCACCGCATGGATCTTCTGCGATTTCTCTTTCGCCGGGTTCGGCACAGACCGCTGACCTGGCCGCGAGATTCCCCCGATCCCGGCGAAATCATCACCAGCGGATGGGGTGTGCTGCTCAATGCGAGCATCAGAGCGGTCCCGCTCTTTCTCCGCAACCGCAAACCAAAAAGCGAGTAGCAAATCTCAATTGCGGCGCCCGATGACTATTACTTTATCTTCGCCGGCGCCGATTTGAACGCTCGAGGATCAAGCTTCAGGACCGTATGAAGCCAGTGAACTCTTCGTCGCCACTGCAGCGCGCGCACACCCAAGTTGCAGAATCCTTGTATACGGATAAGCGCTTCGCATAAACCGCAGATCGGTGCAAGAAAGAAATCTGCAACGAACGGTACGCTCGCGGCTAGTCTCCAAACACGCCGCCTCCAGAGCGGCTGTTGCGCCAGCCAATTTAATTGCCCCTCGATTACGACGTGGGGATGCTTGCGCGCAAACATCACATCGCCCATTGCGAATGCTTCCGCGTCGTGAATCAGGCGGGCCGAGGTCTTTTCGTAGTACTGATACGTAACGGCCTTGGCGACGTATTGCGGACGCACGCCCAGACTGAAAAGACGGGTCCCGAGCTCCAAGTCTTCACGCATCCGGAATGCCTCGTCGAATCCTCCCGCGTCCTCGAGCAGCGCGCGTGAGAGCGAGGCATTGCTGAAGACACAATCCGTGATCCGCCATTCGGCTCCAGACCGCTGTTCCCGTTCCAGGTGAAACGCTCCGATTTCGCGGCGAAAGCACTCCGCAGCCAGGCTTGGCGGTGTGTCAGCGCTCAGAAAGAGAGAGCCAAATGCAACGATCCGGCCGGCCTTCTTGTGCGCCATAACATGCGCTGCGAGGAGTTCGGGATCGCAAAGCATATCATCATCGAGGAATATGAGAAGCTCTGCTTCAGCCGCCCGATATCCCGCGTTGCGCGCCGCGGAAGGTCCAAAGTTCTCCTGTTCGATGACTCGTAAACGACCGGCAGGCGCGAGCAGGCGCAGCGCATCGGCTGTGCCGTCGATTGAGCCGTCCACAACAACGATGATTTCAAATTCGGCGGCGGGAAAGTTTTGCTGCAGCAGTTGAGAAACCGTCCTGAGCACAAGGTCGCGGCGATTGAATGTGGGGACAATGACGGATGCTTGCATCGATTCGCGGCCGCTCGAACGGCCTCTTGTTATGGTAAACGAGCTCTCAATTGAATTGTGTTTCTGCCCAAATGAATCTGCAAGTGCAATCAAGTCGGCTGAATGGCGCACGTGAGCACTGCCGGAACGGCTAGGTCGAGGGCACTGCGCAACTTCGGATTCAGCGGCGCATGCAAAGCCGTGACCGCGATGAGCAGTCTGGCCGTATCGGTGATCACCGCTCGATCACTCGGCGCGTCGGACATGGGCAAATACAGCTTCGTCCTCTGGGTTGCCGGGACGATCGCGGCGCTATCATCGTTAGGGCTTCCTGATGCAGTAGCCAAGTACGTTGCGGAACAAAAGGGCTCCGGTAACCATGCTCTTGCCGCGAAGATTGCCCGCAGAATCATCGGGGTCCAAATCGTGGCGGCGGGTTTGGCATCCGTGATTGGGGCGGGCGTCTGGTCAGCCCTTGCTAGAGATCATCTAATTCTGGTGTTCCTGGCTCTTGCCACTGTGATGCCATCGGCGTTGCAGCAGATGCTGCTTGCACTCATGGAGGGTGCCCAGAGTTTTGATCTTCAACTCATTGCTACTTTTGGCGGCGCGCTTTTCCAGGTGGGGATCGTTTCGGCCATTGCGATGCGACATGGGTCCATCCAGGGTTTTCTGCTGGCCAACCTGCTTGCCTCGGTCGTCTATACGGCTTTGACACTGTCTCTCTGCAGACCAATCCTAACTTCACACCTCGATTCGGTACGGCAGACCGAGTTCCCCGAGATATCAAAGCGGATCTTTAACTTTTCGATTTCTATTTATGGCTTGTCGCTGCTGAGTCTCATTGTCTTTGATAAGTCGGAGTTGTTCGTTCTGCGGATTTTCCAGTCGCCCGCGGAGCTCGCATATTACAGCATTGCATTTGGACTAACAGCGCGGTTGGCGACCGCGGGGGATAGCATTTCTTACGTTCTCTTTCCGATGTTTGTTACGCGCTTCACACAGAACGGCTCAGAGGATCTGCGTAAGGTCTACCGGCAATCAATGCGATATTTGCAGCTGTTCATGGTGCCAGTTATTGTTTGGAGCATTCCATTGGCGCCGCGCCTGGTGGTCTTCGTCTATGGAAGGGAATATGCTCACGTTGGTCCCGTTGTGCAGGTGTTGCTCGCAACTATGCTCCTGACGGTGATGGTGACAGTCAGTGCAAGCGCCGTTTTTACCCTGGATAAACAGGGCGTCTTCTTACGCTACATGCTTGGAGTGGCTGCTCTCAACATTCTTCTGGATCTCGCGCTCATTTCCCGGTACGGGGCGTTGGGTGCGGCATTTGCCAACGGAATTTCGCAGGCCATTGCGGTGTGCGGCCTCATCGCTCTGCTTTGGAAAATATTACCCGGAAGCTTTCCCGTTCTTGCGTCGATGAAGATCTATTTTGCAGCGTTCGTTTCAGCTGCTCTCATTTGTTATGCAAATCTCGTCATGCGCGCCGGAACATGGGTCGTGTCTGTTTCAGTTGCAGCGGCGGTGGTCCTCTACATCGGGTTGCTTGGCGGATTGGGCGAGATGACGATCGGAGAACTGAAGGTATTGGCAGACAGTGTGAAAATGGCCTTGTTCAGGAAGGAAGGATAGATCATGGCAGGGCAGGCGTTGAAGCAGTTGGCGAAGCACTTCCTTCCTGCTCGGTTTCGTCAATGGTTAAGGCGCATGCAGGTCAGGCTTTCTGAGTCGCCAATGTACAAGTGCACGCGCTTTGGAAGCTTTCGCCGGGTAACGCCAATCCACGCCGGTTTTGGAATGGGCCGCGGAACTTACATCGACCGATATTACATTGACAGGTTTCTGGAAGAAAACTCCTCAAACATCAAAGGCCGGGTTTTGGAACTCTCGGACAATGAGTATACGGTGCGGTTTGGAGGAGATCGTGTTACGCGGTCTGACATCCTGGATGTAAGGCCGGATCACTCAGAGGCAACAATCATTGGTGACCTGACTTCGGCGGATGGCATCCCTTCCGATTCATTTGACTGTATCATTCTGACTCAGACGTTGAACTTTATCTATGACGTTCACTCGGCGATTCAGACTGTTTATAGAATTCTCAAGCCCGGTGGTTGCGTACTCGTGTCGGTTCCGGGAATTGCGCCTCTTTCTCCGGACGAGATGGAATATTGCGGAGATTACTGGCGATTTACCCGCCTATCATTGAAAGGGCTTTTTGAAGAGGAGTTCGGAAAGGGGCGCGTTGAGGTCGAGTCGCGCGGCAACGTACTTGCGGCAGTGGCGTTTCTGCATGGACTGGCGGTAGAGGAGTTGAAGCAAGAAGAGTTGGACTACCGTGATCCATTCTACGAAGTGTCGGTGCTTCTGAAAGCTGTCAAGGCCGCCAAGTGATAAGTTCTGACAGCGCGATGATGGTATCAGTCGTCATTCCAACCTATAACCGGAGAAAGTCGCTTGAGCGGTGCTTGTCGAGTCTGGCCTCGCAGAGTTTTCCGGCATCGGGGTATGAGGTCATCGTTGTTTCGGACGGCTGCACAGACGATACCTTGGAGTTGCTGGGCAGGTTTGCGCCTCCTTTCACGTTTCGATGGCTTGAGCAAGCCAATCAGGGAGCACCTGCGGCCCAGAACCTCGGTGTCGCAGCCGCAAAAGGCGACGTCATCCTCTTTTTGGACGATGACTGTGTTTGTGGCCCCGATGTGATCGCGGCCCATCGTGATGCGCATGCACAAGGCGGCCAATTCGTGGCAATTGGCCCCGTCCTTTTACATCCAGAGTCTCCCCGTGGGACGCTTCAAGACGTTGTTAGCGACTTGGAAAAAGCGGAATGGCAAAGGCTTTCTGCGGAGGGGCCCCGTCGTTCCGACATGATGCTTTGCGCAAACAGTTCATTGAGCCGTCAAGCAGCGCTTGAGTGCCGGTTCGACACAACCTACAAGCGCATGCATGACGTGGAGGCTGGAATTCGTCTTTGGGCGAAGGGATACAGACCAAGGTTTGTGCCCGGAGCCATCGTTTATGAGCTTTACACAAAATCCGAGAGCGCGATGCTCCGCGACAGCTATCTTCATGGTAAATACGAAGTACTTCTTTCAAACAATCACCCCTCTTTTAAACCGCTGACTGGAATTGCAAATATCAACAATGCCAATCCTCTGAAGCGTGCGGTACGGAAACAACTGGCTGGTCACGCCATATTCAGCGGGTTTGTGCTTGCCATGGCTGGCTCATTTGCGGATTCACTTCGCAGGCTTCCCGTATTTCGGAGAGTTGCCAAACGCATCTTGCGTGCGCGCGCGGGGATCGCACATCTCAGAGGTGCAATTCAAGAAGCCGGCTCGTGGAGAATACTGCAGGAACGATTCGGCAAACGTGTTCCAGTCATCATGTTTCACAATGTCGGCACCCCGCACCTCGGAGAGTATCCGGGGCTAACGACGCCAATGGCCGAGTTTGAAACGCAGATCAGCTTTCTAGCGAAGTTGGGTTACACGGGGATCCGGCCTTCCGAATGGTTGCAGTGGCGGGACGCAGGAGGTACGCTACCGGAACGCCCGGTGATTTTAGTGTTCGACGACGCATACGCTGAGGCGTGCCGAAACGCCTTTCCACTCCTTGAGCGGTGCGGCTTCGTCGCAGCATGCATGGTAGTGACGAGGTGTATTGGATCGACAAATCGCTGGGATGAGGAAGTCGGCCTGCCATCGTTTCAACTCATGAGTAGAGGCGAAATACTGGAGTGGTCAAAGAGGGGGATTGAATTCGGAGGGCATTCCTGCCATCATCCCGAGCTGCCTTTTGTAGAAGATGAGCGCTTGGAGTTGGAGATTGCGCAATGCAAGGATGATCTGACCGCTCTCCTAGGAAAGGTTCCAGCAAGTTTCGCCTATCCATTCGGCGCTGTCAGTCCCAGAGTCGAGGCTGCAGTTCGCAACCACTTCGAGATTGCATTTACAGCCTGGCAGGGAACTCTTCACCTTGGCACCAACCCGCACCTCGCGCCTCGAATCCAATTCGTCCCCGGCGAAACGCGATTTGGGATCTGGTGCCGACTCCGGCTCGGCAGGAACCTACTAGAAACCTTCCGGGGCCGCTGGGCCAGGTTAGCAGGGAAGACTGGAAGAGGTCCGACTACAGGCCACGCTCTACCCGCTTAGCGCCAGTGCCTCGAGACTCAAGCCGGCGCGCCAGAATTCCGCAGTTGCCTATTTGGTTGATTTCCGGGTGAGGGCATCACACCAATCGAGCATCGTACCAACTATCCTGGGCAAGTTAGACTCGTGAAGCAAATTGTTGTGGTCAAGGGGTACAGGCTGTTCTTCGATTCCGCGGCGTGCCACCTTTCTCCAACCAAAACGGGTCACAATATCGATCATTTCAGGCTCGTCAGTGCAAAGGAAGTGAAGGATGGGAGCATTTATCGGCCGGGGCCGATAGAACGGGAAATTGTCCAACTGTGCCCAGTAAATAAAGCGTTCGACGCCCGGAGCGGATTCAATTGAAACTAAGAGACTGCGGAGGGGAACCGTTGCGGACCAAGCGAAGCGGCGGGCGACGACACGAAAAGTCAAAGCGAGCCAAGCCAGACCGCGCGCGATAAGGCCTCGATCGTTCTTGTTCCCTGGCAATGCGCGAGGAATGAGACTCGGATTTGTAGAAGTTAATAAGTGACCGCCTTTGCGCATGACTTTCCATTTTTTCCATGCACTTCCAATCAGGAAGCGCAAATATCCAGCAGGGGCCGGTGAGCCCGGCGTCGGTGTATCAAACAGGATCAGCTTCACATCCTGGCCCGCAAGAGTCAGTTGTCGCGCTGCCTCGACAACAACGATACCGCCGTAGCAGAACCCACTTAAGAAATAGGGCCCCTCGGGTTGCGCCTGCCGGATCTTCATGGCCATCTGGTTCCCTGCGCGTTCGAAGGTAAATAGCGCCCGGCTATAAAACGTGTTCACAGGTCGCACAATCGACACATCCATCTGACGGTCCAGGTGCGCTGCCAGGCGGTGAAAGTAGAGACCCTCGTCTCCATCTGCGGGAATACACCACAGACGTTGTCCGGCCCCGCTCTCGCGAACAGAATATATTCGAAAGTCACTGGATGCATTCTGGCTCGGCCTGGGCAGCGCCGGCTTGCCAACAAGTCTCGTTAGTTGAACCAGGGTAGGCTCATCAAAGAAATTTGCCGCCAACGCGCTGGTTTGGCTTGAGAAGCGCTGGTCAACCTCCGCGAGCATGCTAATCGCTGCCAGCGAGTCTCCACCGGCGTTAAAAAAATCCTCATCGAAGCCAAGATCGTTTCGGCCGAGAATTCGAGCCCAAATTTCATGGAGTTTGTAAAAGATATCATCGACGTCGTCCGCTAACTTGCGCACCGATACTTCGACCGGCGACGGCGGGGGCGCATGTTTTTCACTCAGCCTTTCTGTAAGCAGCCACCGCTGTGGCTTGCCCTGCTCGCCGCGAGGTATTTCTTCGACAATGCAAATGCGGCGGGGAACTTTAAACGAGGCGAGCCGCTGTGCAGCGAAACGGCGAAGCTCAGTAGTAGTGACACGCAACCCAGCGACCGGATTCAGTACCACTGCACAAGCGACGTCTTCGCCGAGGGTCGGATGCGGAACGCCGAAAGCGGCAGCATCAAGCACAGCGGGGTGGGATGCCAGCGCGATGTCTATCTCGCCCGGAACAATCTTCTCACCACCACGATTGATTATTTCCTTGAGTCGTCCAGTGATAAAGACGTTTCCCGCTTGATCCAGGCGGCCAAGATCACCCGTACAGAACCAGCCATTTCTAAAAGCTTTGCGGTTGGCCTCGGGGTTGTCCAGGTACCCGGCACAGACTGCGGCACCGCGCACCGCGATTTCACCCTCAAAATCGTGAGGAAGAAGCTCTCCGGCATGGCCCAGGATGCCAATCTCGAGTCCGCAAGAGCGCCCAACGGAGTCTGGGATGAGGTCGCCTGAAATAAATGCATCGGTGGCAATTGGGCCGGTTTCCGTCATGCCATAGTCATTGAAGACTGGCACATGGAGAATCTGTTGAAGCTCTTGCCGGATTTCGCCGTTCAACGGAGCCCCAGCCGACTGGACGAAACGAAGTGAAGTCGGGTGAGAGGGCGGCTTGATTCTCAGTTGCGTAAGTGCGGCCTGGTGAACCGTTGGAGCACAGTCGTACCAGGTGGGTCTCAACTCATCAAGCCAGCGCGAGTAAAGGGTTGAGTCGAAGCCCCCCGTCGCAATGATCGCGCCGCCGGCGAGAAACTGAGCAAAAGTGTTATCAATTCCAATACTGTGAGAGAGCGAAGTCATTTGCAACAGACGGTCAGACTGAGTTATCCGCAATAACCTGCTTCGTGGCGCCGCCTGGGCATCGAGGTTGGCGGCTGTAAGTGGCACCAACTTAGAGCTCCCCGATGTAGCCGAAGTGATCAGCATCAAGATTGTATCGGAACCTTTGGCTGCGGATTGTGACGGGGCGGCAGGTCGGCTTATTTTCCACTCGTCCGGATGTTCCCCATTGCGGGCGGCCACGAGAGTCAGTCCCATCTTGAGTGCGGCTTCGGCCTCCGCCTCAAAGTCCGGAGAAACGACAATCGCGACAGCCCCCAGTGCTTTCAAGAAGTGCTTTACCTCGGCGACAGTTGTCCGTGGGTGCATCGGTGCACACACGCAGTGGTTTAGCACTCCGGCAATTGCGAGGACCTGAAGCGCTCCTTGTGGCAGAAGGACTGCGACGGTCTCATCAGAACCAATTCCAGCATCCTCAAGCCGGCGATGAACGGCGAAAATCTGCGCCCATAGCTCCCGGTAGCTGAGGGTGACGCCGGTTGAATCAATGAGCGCTGGCGATTGCGGAGCAGACTCGGCAGAGCGCGCAATAGCAACGAGCGACGCGCAAGAACGGGGATGCATGAAATGTGCTCCGAGTCAACAGAATCGAAAACCAATTCGCATTCATTATGATACACAACTGATTGTGAGCGCGATGGCGACATCGTATCTCTGAACCATGAACGGCTGAAAGGCCGCCGTTAAGTTCCAGAATGATATTTCCATCCCCGCTCAGCGGTGACACCGTATGCCTCCACTCGCGATCCTCGGTGTGAATTCAAGCGCACGCGAAACCAGCCTTCCCTCGACCTCGCGGAAGAAGCGTTCCGCGCCAACCGTTTTCTCATTGTTGCCCATGACGCGCCACGGAAGCTTAATCGGTTTCTCTTTCCCAGACTTCGTCTGCGTTCTGAAAGGCGTTGACCAGCTTGTAATGGCTGTGAAGATAGTTCCGCAGCGGGTCGAGATGGGCATCTGAAGGATTTTCCCAGGACTGGAGCGTATCCAGAACCCGCGGAGTCCAGAGAATATACCGAACCTGGTGTTGTTCGAGGCCTTGAATCACTTGTGCCACTTGTCTCGGAGTGGTGTACCCGTCATTCTCGATACACGGAAGTGGTGTTGGGTTGGAGAGGTTGAGATAGAAGTAAGTGTCGGGAAATGCAGGCTTATAGAAATACTCGGACGGATGCGTGTGTTGCTGGATCCAATAGGTTTCCTCGTACACCTCTGGCTCGGTGAATGCAAGTTTACCCTCCGGAGTTATAAGGATCGCCGCAGGGTGAGGCCTGGTCGCCGCGACCGAATAGGATGCTATGAGTAAGGTTCCAGCGATGAGTGCGACGACCCAGACGCGCGGGAGTCTTTGCTGAGAATCGAGGAGCCAGATCAATAGGATAAGCGGGGGCAGCATACTGGCCATCATCCGGACGTAGTCCGGCGCTGGGGCGATGCTTAGGAACATGAAGAAGCCCACAATCGCGACCAGCATAGGACGCTCCCAGTACTCCACGGGCCTCCGGTGGCGCTCCCGCCAATAACGTGCAAGAAACAAGATATAGACAATCGGAATGAAGACAGAGAGAAATAGCCACTGCGTGAATGGATGAAGGAATGTGCGGAGGGATGTATAAATGGGAAACTCCGCGCCTATGACCTGGAATGTGTTTGCGGAGGCTAACTTAGGGTAATACTTCAGGACATACACGACTGTGCACCAGAAATAGCGCGATGGACCTGCCTCCCAAATGAAATAGGCATTCACGGCCAGAAAAGCCGCGAAGCAACCGGCGATGAGGCATATCTCTTTTCTAAGCAGCCTGCGCCATTCCTCACGTCTCTGCCGCGACTCCCACCATAAAAAAACAGCAAATCCCAAAGTAGCTGTTAGCCCGCGAGTCTGAGTGAAGCAAGCACTGAGTCCACACAACATCCCGGCGGCACCGATCCGTGCTGAAGTCCGTTCTTCAAGTAGAACGGCGACGGCAGCCATTGCAGCGAAAACGCTGTACCAGTGGTGCGTAGCATCGGAAAGGAAACCTCGGGCAGAAACGAGGAAGACAGCGCTCGGAAGCAGCGCGATCCGTGGGCGCATGAGTTTTTGCGAGATCACGACGCCGAGCCAGACGATCCCAAATCCAAGAAGCAGCGCTAATAGATCAGGAATCCAGAGCCGAAGCCCAAACAGCTTGAACATCAGGAAATTGACCAGAGCGGTGCCGGGAGTCACAAACTCGAAGACGTCCCTGTAGATCATTTCCCCTTGATACATCCGCTGACCGGGGGCCAGATAAAGAAGAGAATCCCAGCTGCTGCCCTGGGTAGGCAGAAAGGGGGGAATAAAGAGAAAGAAATAAAGAAAACTGAACGCGGCAAGCAAAAAGAGGGTGATCGTTATTGGATGAACTTTGGAGCACATTTACTGAGTCGCCTTTTGGGACATCATTTCGGGAGTCCTCGGAACTGACCCAATTTGCGGATCAAATCGACGACGAGGATCTCCTTTTTCGGGTCAATTTACTCGAGATTATATAGGATATAGTCGTGAGCGCCGACAGTTTGAGTTCCTTTGGCGTACCGGCCAAAACCTGTAGCGTCTACTTCTCCTTCGATCGATCCGGCTCTATTCTGGCTTTTTCTCCCATATTTCCGCGGTATTGGGAAAGACTTTTACCATCGAGTAATGAGTCCGGATATAGTCCCGAAGCGGTCCGAGATAATCTGTGGAAGCATTCTCGAGCTCTGAGGACTTAGGCGCATCGTCTTCTCCAACTCCACGGAGAATGTAGCGAACCTGATGTATTTCCAGTCCTTGAATCACTTCTGCGACCTGCTCTTTTGTTGTGTAGCCATTGTTTTGGGTGTATGAAATTGGTGTTGGGTTGCGGAGATCCAGGTAAAAATAGTGGTCTGCAATACTTGGCTCATAGAAGTATTCCCTTGGTTGGGTATGTTGCTGGATCCACAGGTACTCTTGGTCAAGGGTTGGGTCGATGATTGCAAGATCCCCATGCGGAGTTTTGACGATACCCGCTGCGTCCGGTCTGCGTTCGACGATCGAATAAAAAGCGATCAGAAAGGTTCCCGCTGCAAGTGCGGCTACAAAAGCTCGCGCGAGCTTCCGCTGAGAATCGAGAAACCAGATCAAGAGAATGAGCGCCGGAAGCATAATGGCTGCCATGCGAACGTCGCTCGGCGCAGGGATGATGCTCAGGAACATGAAGAATCCGACGATGGCGACTAGCATTGGGCGGTCCCAATATTCCAACGGCTTTCGGCGTGAATCGCGCCAGTAACGCGAAAAGAACAGAACAAAAGAGAACGGTGACAATACAAACAGGAATAGCCAATGGGCGAATGGGCTCAGGAAGGTACGAACGGACGCAAATGTTGGGAGCGCGGTTCCAATAACCTGAAATGTGTTTGCATAGGCTTCTCTGTGGTGATACTTAAGTACGAAGACGACCGTACACCAGAAGAAGCGCGCTGGGCCTGCCTCGAAGATAAAGTAAGCGATCACAGCCAGAAAAGTTGCGAAGAAGCTGGTGAGCAGCCAAGCCTCTTTCCGCAGCAGCCCGCGCCAATCCTCATTCCTCCGCCTGGAATCCCACCATAAAAAGGCCGCAAAACCCACTACGACTGCCAACCCGCTTGTCTGGGTGAAGCAGGCGCAGAGCCCACAAAACATCCCGGCGGCGGCAATCCGCACCGGGGTCCGTCGTTCCAACAGCACGGCGATAGCTGCGAGTGTAGCCAGCACACTGTACCAATGATGATTAGGATCGCTCATAAATCCGCGTTCTGAAACGATGAAGACTGCGCTGGGCAGCAGAGCGAGGCTGGTGCGCATCAGCTTCCTCGAGATCGCGACTCCGAGCCATGCCATCCCCAGCCCGAGAAGCAAGGCCAATAGATTTGGGATCCAGGGTCGAAGCCCGAAAAGCTTGAACATGAGGAAATTGACAAGGGCGGTGCCGGGAGTTAGAAATTCGAAAACATCCCGGTAGATCATTTCTCCTTGATACATCCGCTGACCCGGAGCGAGATTGAGGAGAGAGTCTCCGAGGTTATTCACTTTAATTGGCGCCAAAGACGGAATAAGGAACTGGAAGCAGCAAAGAAAACTTAGCGCGGCGAGCAGGAAGAGGGCTGTTGTTATTTGATGGACTTTGGAACGCATTTGCACGCTAGCCTTCTTTGCCACGGTTTTCGGGGCCGATGCCCGTCCAGCTCGGGAGATCAGATCGGTAACAGGAGTTTCATTTCCAAGGCCCACTCATTCAGAATCAACCTGACCTGCGCTGTGCCCACCGAAGCTCATCGCGGTAGCTCTCTCCCCTCACGATCGATGTGGACATTATCCTGCGTTATTCTCCCAAGCTTGGTCGGAATTCGCAAAGGATTTGACCACGGTGTAATGACTATGGACGTAAGTCCGCAATGGCCCGAGGTAATCGTTAGAGGGATTCTTAGAAGACTGGGGTACATCCAGAGCTTGTCGACTCCAGAGAATATAGCGAACTCGATGTCGGTCCAGGCCTCGAATGATATCTGCCACCTGTTCCGGCGGAGTGTAGCCATTGTTTTCGATCGAGGATAGAGGTGTTGGGTTACGGAGATCCAGATAGAAGTACGCATCCTGCGAAAGTGGCTCGTAAAAATACTCCGATGGGTGTGTATGTTGCTGGATCCATAAGTCCTCCTGATACAGGGTTGGATCGGTAAACGCAAGTTCACCGTGCGGAGTCGCCATGATGCCCACGGGCTGTGGTTCGTGCGCGGCGACCGAATAAAGGGCAATGACGAGGGTTGCAACAGTGATCGCGGCCGCCAGGCCCTGTGCGAGTTTGCGCGGGGAGTCGAGGAACCAGACAAGAAGGATGAGCGCGGGGAACGCAGTAACCGCCATGCGAAATCCGTCCGGTGCAGGGGCGATGCTAAGTAACATGAAGAAACCTACGATGGCCACCAGCATCGGACGCTCCCAGTACTCAAAGGGCTTGCGAGAGGACTTCCACCAATAACGCCCAAAGAACAAAATAAAGATCAACGGGGTGACCGCAAACAGGAATAACCAATGCGCAAAGGAATAAAGAAATGCGCGCAGGGATGTCAACACGGGGAACTCAGCCATCATGACCATGAGTTTGTTCGCTGGGGCCTCGGCAGAGTGATACTTGAGTACGAAGACGACCGTACACCAGAAGAAGCGCGCTGGGCCTGCCTCGGAGATAAAGTAAGCGATCACAGCCAGAAAGGTTGCGAAAAAGCTGGTGAGCAGCCATGCCTCTTTCCGCAGCAGCCCGCGCCAATCCTCATGCCTCTGCCTGGATTCCCACCATAAAAAGACCGCAAACCCCACTACGACCGCCAACCCGCTTGTCTGGGTGAAGCAGGCGCAGAGCCCACAAAACATCCCGGCGGCAGCAATCCGCACCGGGGTCCGTCGTTCCAACAGCACGGCGATGGCTGCGAGTGTAGCCAGCACACTGTACCAATGATGGGTAGGGTCATTCAGGAATGCGCGCTCTGAAACGATGAAAACTGCGCTGGGCAGCAGAGCGAGCATGGGGTGCATCAGCTTCCTCGAGATCGCGATGCCGATTGCCGCCAGCGCAAGCCCCATCAGCAACGCCAGTAAATCTGGAATCCAGGGCCGAAGGCCGAAGATTTTGAACATCACGAAATTGACAAGGGCAGTGCCGGGGGTCAGGAATTCGAAAACGTCCCGATAGATCATTTCTCCTTGATACATCCGCTGACCCGGAGCCAGATTGAGAAGAGAATCCCCAATTCCGTTGCCCTCGGTTGGCACGAATGGCGCAATAAAGAGAAAGCGATAAAGAAAACCCAGTGCGGCGATCAAGAAAACCGCGGCCGAGACGCGAAATACTTTAGAGCCTGTTGGCATGATCGACTTTGCTACTGACAAGTCCTCTGAGATTCTGGTGCCAGCCCGTTTATGGCTCGGCAAGAATTGCATTCAGACGGGCCGAAGAATCGCCGACCGAAGTTCCCGTTAGTATATGAGTCGCGAGCCAAGAGGTCAAAGAGGAATTCGCCCGTAAGATCAATCACAGTCAAATGAAGATCCAGATAAAATCCGTTCAATCGCCGGCAGTGCTGCTAAGCCTGGGTATTGCAGTACGGTGCGCTGTGTATGTGTTTCTAAGTCCCTACAATAACGACGCTCATATTACAGTTATAGAATACTTGGTTCACCATCGGACATTTCCCAGCATCGCAGATAACTACCTGGCATTCCATCCGCCACTCTATTATTGGATAGCCGCATTAATCCTCGCTCTATTCAAGAGCGATAAGGTCGTTCAGCTATTCTCCCTTATCACCTCGATCAGTACCTTGATCATTCTCTACAGGTTAATTTACAAGGCCGATCTGATTGTCTCGCCGCGTGCCCGTCTATACAGCTTCCTGCTGGCGTGCTTTCTCCCTCAATTCGTCATGTTCGGCCTGTATATATCGAACGACTCCTTGAGTATTCTGCTGGGATGCCTAACTGTGTTAGAAGTGATTGCCTATCTCAGCAATCCTGGCTGGAAGCAAATGACTCTCCTTGGAACTGTAGTCGGCCTTGGCATCCTCACAAAGACGACGTTCCTGGCTTTCCTTCCGGTGCTGCTTCTGTTTGTCTCGTTTGTACAATTCCGCGAACATCATTCAATGCCAAGGGCAATTCGAGCGGCTGGAGTCTTTGTTGTGATTAGCTGTACCCTGGGCAGCTACAAATACATCGATAACTATGCCCGGTACAGAAGCCCGTTTATCAATAGTCTCGATGTGCCCGTATGGTCGTTTCAAATGGGATCATATCGCGGCCTTGGTTCATTCATTGATTTTAATATTCTGCGGCTAGTGGAATCGCCGACCATTTCGTATGAGGAGGTAATGGGGCAGGCGACTCCGAACATCAGTGGATCCTATCCGCTGCTCCTCTACGGGACGTTTTGGTATCAGCTTATACCGGAGAGTAATTTCCGGGGTAACGTGCACAAGCCGTTTTCATATCTTGGATCGGCGATCTACATAATTGCGCTCGTCCCCACGGCGTGCTTTGTGCTTGGACTGATGAGATTGCTGCTGAAGTGTCCATCGTTTGTTAGAGGCTTTGATCGCAAAAAGCGGGATGATCGCCGGATAATGGTCATGTATGTTGCTTTTGGATTGCTCTTCGCAAGTGCGACCGTGATTATTGCAGCAGTTGCGCGATATCACGTCTGGACACTCATGCAGGGGCGCTATCTGTTTCCGGGGAGTGCCGGGGCGCTAGTGGCATTTTCTGCCGGCGTGGAGATCGTCGATCGGACGAAGTATGGCGGTGTCATTGTGAAGTCGTCCTTGATCGCCTTGATGGTGCTCTTCGGGCTTTACTTGTCGAGCGAAATCGGATACTTGATGTTGTATATGCTTAATCCGGGAATTAAGACTCTCATCAAGAGCGTAGTGTAGGCGCTGCTGCTTCTTGTGTCCGAACGTACTCGGTGTGAGTGTGGCTTTGTCTCACGAGCCTCTTCGATTTGCAAGTGCGCGCTCGGGAGTCTCGGCGAGTGCGGCCTCCGCCCGAGAGGTTTACTGAGATGGTTTGGCTCAAAAGAGGCCGTGGCTTGTCGGGGTCCTGCGGGAAGAGGAGAGTACGACGCGATGAGAGCAACTTGGTGGAGACTAACCAGCTCGGAATTCGGTTTCAGAAAAAGTGCAGTGATTCTCGCGTTCATTTTGCTGACAGTCGGGCTCCAGTCGGGGCTTTCGGCGGTTTCCCAGCCCTTTTGGTACGACGAGATCTTAACAGTAGTCTTGTGCCATTTGCCGAGTGCGTCAGCGATCTGGAGGGCTCTCCAGAAAGCCGCAGACACGCATCCTCCAGGCTTCTTTCTCGTGGCTCGGCTGGCACGTCAGATGGTTTCAGAAGATCACCTGGGGTTGCGCCTTCCTTCGATTCTTGGACTGTTGCTGACCGTTTGTTGCGTCTATATTATTTTGTCGAGAAGGACAACCCGGTTAACCGGGCTTGTCGGCGCGGCGTTTATCCTGTGCACCGACTTGACTCCCTACTCCTATGAGGCCCGGCCCTACTCTCTTATGGTCGGTTGCATCTCGGTTGCAATACTTGCTTGGCAGCGGATCGTTGATTCTAAGGTCTATTGTGTTGCGTTGGCCGTCAGCTTGGCAGCGGCAGTCTCGCTGCATTACTACGCAATCTTTGTTTGGCCCGCCTTTGTCCTGGCAGAGTTGACTGTGTGGGTTATCCATCGTCGCATTCGAGTCGCCGTATGGGCATCCCTTCTCGTCGGCGCGTGCCCGTTAGTTTTCTTTGCGGGGTTGCTGAGGGCCATGGTTAAGGCTTATGGGCCGAACTTTTGGGCGCAGCCTCATTTTAAGCAGATGTACACTACTTACAATAACCTTCTTAATGTTGACGATCATTGGGGAGTTATTTTTGCGATCGGCATCACTGCGATCATTATTTGGTCAAAGACTATCCAAACGCAGAAGGTCGGCTTTCCGAGTAACTCCGGGGAGGCAGCGACCTCAGTCCCTGTCGAGGAACGAGTGCTGGCTCTTGTTCTTTTGTGGATGCCTGTGGTTGCTGTGGCTGCCGCTAAAATCGGCCATGGCGGATTGACAGAGCGACACATGCTGCCGGCTGTTCTCGGCTGCGCTCTGACATTGTGTTATGCGATCGAAAGGACCTCCGTCTCCAGTCGGCTTCTTCTATTGATTCTGTTCCTGATAAACTACGAGGCTTTCTCAGTCCCAATTCTGCGCGACGCGGCGATGGGTGCTCTCCTTGCGCGGCGTGAAGGTGCTGCGCACGAGATGACAGCCCTTGCTGCAAAACTTCGCCAGCCAAATCTGCCGATTGTTATTGGGTCAGAACTCGACTACTTACCGATTGTTTACTACACTCCGCCTGAATTGGCGGAAAGGCTTTGCGTAATTGTGGATCCAAAATCGGCCGTTCGGTACTTGAATACCGATTCTGGCGATCTTAATCTTCTTATCATTCAGCACTACTATCCGCTCCAGGTGGACGACTTTGATAGTTTCATGTCGAATCATCGAGAGTTTTACCTGGTCTCAGGAGTAGATTTCAACTGGCTTACGGCGCGCCTCGTGCACGACGGGGATACTCTTGAGCTTGTCGCAGCAGGAGAACAAGGGGAGAGTCCGGTTTACAAAGTCAGCGTCGGGGCCAACGGGGCCCCTGAGTGATCGGCGGCGTCTCTGTTTACTCCTGCCAAATTCCCTTGAGGGCTGACATCGCCTCTTCCGCAGTTACCTTGGGGTCTCGCTCCCGCAACACATCGTTGAATACCTCAATTCCAACAGGCCCCGTGTAGCCCCCAGCCTTGAAACGCTCCAAAATCGTATTGATCGGGAACCTCCCTTGACCGGGCAGGAGACGACGATGCCGAGCCGTATCAATCACAAGTTGAAGATTATTGCAATTGTCGAGATCGGAATCGCAAAGCTGAAGAATGAAAATGCGGTCCATCGGAATGTTATCGAGGTCTCTTGCGGTACCCCCTCGCACAAAGAGATGAAATGGATCAACAACGAGACCTAAATTGGGAATGTTGAGGCGTTGGACACAGTTCCAGGCGGCGCCCAATGTGAAGTTGATCTTGCTCCAGGCGAGACCTTCATAGGCAATGCGAAGGCGTCGCGTCGCGGCTTCCCCGGCAAGCCAGCGCAAGTCGTCATCGATATTCACAGCTACGCAGGCGGGATCCGATGATGCAGTTACGAGCAAAGTATCGGCACCAATCCTCGATGCAACATTCAGCATGGATAATGCTTCTGCGCGTTTATTCTCACGAAGACTTTCCGGAGCACCGTCGAAATCTCGCAGGACCTGATAGTCAGTCAAGCCTATGCCAAGTTCTTGGAGCCAACGGCCCAGGTCTTCCGGGCTGCCTTCATGGCCTTCCACGTCATGCGTCAAGATCTCGATTTGTTCAAAGCCAGCCGAATGCGCAGCGGCGATTTTCTGGGCGGGAGTTCCACCGAGCAGTATCGTATTGATAAAAAAAGGATTGCGATGTGAGTGCGAACTCATGTCTTCTGATTGTAGATGGCGTCGCGCGCTCTGCCGCTCAATTTGTTGGGATGGAAGTGCGGAAATCAATTCCGCGCTTGTCGTACTTGTATACTTTGGAGGCTGAAGAGCGCCAATGCCAGTCAAGCCGCTTGAATACATCTATCCCGGAGTTGTGGCTGCACAGGCAATTCATGCAGCAGTCAAGTTCCGGATTCCCGATCTCCTTTCTTCAGGTCCGAAGACCATTTCCGAACTGGCAACGGCTTGCGATGTGCACGAGCCCACGCTGGAGCGATTGTTGCGCGCGCTTACGACGATAGAAGTGTTCGTGAGGAACCCGGATGGCCGTTTCGGCAACTCACCGCTATCTGAAGTGCTGCGCACGGATCATCCTCTATCGCTGCGGTCCGAAGGCATGCTTCTGCCCGCGTCTTTCATGTGGCTCCCTTTGGGAGAGCTTTGCGAGTCGGTGCGGACCGGCAAACCCGCTTTTGAGCGGTTACATGGGCAAAGCTTCTTCACCTATCTCGAAGGACATCCTGAAGACGCCGCAAACTTCAACCGCGTAATGGCGCAAGAAATTATGTGGACTGCCCCGGCATTGCTCAGGGCATACGACTTCTCGCAGTTCAAACGGCTGGTAGATGTTGGAGGCGGACAGGGCGTGTTCTTGCGTCATGTTCTTGCAGCGACTCCAAACCTGCGGGGCGTCCTGTATGACCAGCCGCAAGTGGTGGCCGAGGCCGGGGATCTCTTGAAAGGCCAGGTCGCCGCGCAAACCGAGATTATTGGCGGCAATTTTTTTGAAAACGTGCCCAATGGCGGTGACGCCTATTTGCTGCGAAAGGTCATTCACGATTGGGAAGATGCGGATGCATTAAAAATCCTACGCAACGTGCGCCGCGCGATGGGTGCTGATGCCAAACTGCTCCTGGTTGAAGGGTTGATCGATTCCGCTCTAAGTCCCGTAGGTTTTATGGATTTGATGATGCTGGTGTTCTTCCGCGGTCGTGAGCGTGCCGAGGCTGACTTCCGCTCGCTACTTCATTCCGCCGGATTCACACTGAATCGCGTCATTCCAGCAGGCACTTACTCCCTGATGGAATGTTGTCCCGCCTAGTTTTTCGGCGCACAATTTCCGGCCGACACTTTGTTGCGTTCAACCTTTGCTTTGGGCCATGCGAGATGTTTTGCATCTCTCACTTTGGGACCAGATTCCTCTCAGTCGAGCACTTTATCTTTGCCGAGTACCGGCGTTCCGGCTTCTACGAGCAGAAGTGAAGCTGACAAACTCAGTAACGGGCCCATGGCACTGAAGACCGGGCGGACTGTGTTTCCTGCTGCATCGTCGTAGGCCCCCATCGCCAGCGCCGCAAGAGCCGCGAATGCCGATGCAACAACCCAGGCTGTTGGCAGGCGGCCTAGCCTCCAAATGCCTAAAGGTAAGAGCCATCCGAACACATAAAACGACTCCCTGCAGAAGAGACATCCGACAAGACCCGATAAGTAGAAATACCCGGCGCCCGTACTTTCCCACCTCGAAACGGCAAAGGTGATTGGAGTGGCCCCCGGAGTGACTAGCCACATAACAAGGGCCAGAACGGCGAAGCCAACACCTACCATGGCTCCTATCCACGCCAATCGCGACAGTCTGACGGTGCTCCGTCGCCAGCACATCAACCACCACGCCAGCGCAAAGACGGCCGAAAGAGGAATAAAGGTTTCCTTGGCCAGGGCCCCCAAAACGCCCCAGATCGGCAGCAGCCACCATCGGTCCGTAAGCAATGCCCACGCCACTGCAATCATCATGCAATTAACGGCAGAATCGACATATCCGGAGAGATTGAAATTCGCCACGGCGAAGTTCGTGAGATAGAGAAGCCCGCTCACCAGTGCAACAGCATAACGTCCAGTAATCCGATCACTGAGGATGACCAACAAGAAGGCAGTCGTTGCGATAAAGAAAGAGTTGACAGCCAGAAGCGCAAAGAACACCGGATTCCAGGAATGGAGATGATTCTCGGCCAGCCAATAAATGGGCTTGGCCAGGTAAGGAACAAGCACGCGGTGTGCCTCATCGCCGGCCTGGTTAGCACCGGTCACGAGCGATGCATATCCGACGGAGTCATACAGGCCGGGAACCGTTTGAGGGTCGTAGCGGTTGAGCGTTGGGTAGCCTAGACCCATGCAAATAAGGAAGAAAAGCGACCACAGCAATACCTTTTGTCCATTCGGAACCTGCACGAATCTTGCCTCCGGCTCTTTCAGCCTGCACCAGGAACGGCTCAGTGATCTGCTTTGTCAAAAATACTAGATGGTGCTCCCGAACAAGGCGGGACTCAATTGAAAGCCTTCGTATATCCCCGAAAGGCGGCACCAGAGATTGCTTTCGGGCTCGCAGGCCGAAGCCTGAAAAACGCACACCCCCGGCGCCCATCGAAGGAAGTGGCTCATTGATAGCGTGATTTGGCGCGCGATTACCAAAGTAATTAATGCCAGTAATCTTGGCTCGTTGACTCTGCTTAAACCCAGCATCTTGTTGAAACAGATGTGCTCTCGCCGCAGTTCCCGTGATATGTTTTTTAATGACGCTGTGGGGAAGCTTCCACCGCTCTGCAAAGTGTGCAGGGGCGCCGGGTCTCGAACAATGGACCGCACTCAGCGAATTGAATCGGTGACAGCTTCTCTTTCATTTGGATCCCTTAGACGAACTCCGGAGGACAATTGCATGGAAACTTGTGTTTTGAAAAATGTGGGTCGGATTCTTGCCATGATTTCAGCAGGAATCATGTTGCCGGTCGCGATGATGGGCCAGGCGGCACCAGCAGCGCGTGGGTCGAGCAGCAACGATAACCCTTCGCGGTCGGACATTTTTCTCGGCTACAGCTACCTCGCTCCCAAGGGAACTGTCCAGGTTCCTCAGCCGAACGGAACCGTCGCGCCCTTTTCTTACGATGCCGTGAACGTGGGCGGGTTATTTAGCGGAGCCTATTACTTCAATCGCTTCGTCGGTATTCAGGCGGAGTATGGAGTGCACGAGTGGGGAGCCCAAGACAGATTCTCGAAGTCGAACATCGGAACAGAAGGAAACGATGACGGCTTCCAGACCATAAGTGGCGGCTTGATTATGCGTTTTCCGGATGGAGATATCACTCCATTCGTGCACGGACTGGTGGGAGGGGCGTTGGTGGATGGGCCCGACCATGAAGTTAACAAATGGGGTATCGATCTGACGGCGGGCGGCGGGATGGATTATCAGACCCCGTTGTTCAACCATCACCTCGCGATTCGACTATTCCAGGCAGACTACGAATACATGCATGCCGATTGGGGTCCGGTAGTATACGGCGGGCGTGCGAACATCAACGCTGCACGGCTGAGCGCGGGCGTTGTCTTCCATGTTGGATCAATTGAACCTCCGACCCCAGTCACATTGGCCTGCTCGGCGAGCCCGGAATCGGTCTTTCCTGGCGACCCCGTGACCCTGACGGCCACTGCGGGTAACCTGAACCCCAAGGACCACGTGATCTACAGCTGGTCCGGCGCGGGAGCGTCGGGTTCAGACACAACAGAGAAACTGGATACGAGTTCACTGGCGCCGGGTGAGTACACCGTCAACTGCAACGTGAAGGAAGGCAAGCCAGGCAAAGAAGGGTTGAAGCCGTGGGAGACGGCATCTGGCAGTGCCGGAATCACGGTGAAGGCTTTCGAGCCGCCGACGATTAGTTGCTCCGCGAGTCCAAGTACGATCAACCCCGGTGACAAGAGCACGATCACTGCCACCGGCGTCAGCCCGCAGAACCGCCCGCTGACTTACAGTTACTCGGCGCCATCCGGCACCGTCAACGGTACCGGCACGTCGGCGACCTATGACTCAACTGGAGCATCGCCAGGCGAAATTCCCATTGCCTGCAACGTCTCTGACGATAAGGGCCACAGCGAAACCGCGAACGCCACGGTAACCATTGCCGCGCCACCGCCGCCGGTCCCGCAACCGACCCCGGAGCAAATCCAGCTCGAGGCTCGCCTGGCTCTGCACAGTATCTTCTTCCCGACTGATCGGCCCAGGATTGACAATCCCGAGGGCGGGCTCGTAGCTAGTCAGAAAGGAACTTTGACGACCCTGGCGACGGACTTCAAGAGATATCTTGAACTCAAACCAGGTGCTCGCCTGACCCTGAGCGGACATACGGACGTGCGCGGATCAGCCGAGTACAACCAGGCGCTTTCTGAGCGCCGCGTCGCTACCACAAAGCAGTTCCTGATTGGTCTGGGTGTTCCCGAAGCCAGCATAGAAACACGCGGCCTTGGCAAGGAGCAGCAACTGACCACGGATCAGGTGAAAGCTCTGATCGACCAGAATCCTGACCTGACAGCCGCGGAGCGGACGAGAGTCCTTCACAACCTGAACGTCATCGTGCTGGCTCAGAACCGCCGCGTGGACGTTTCTCTAAACTCCACTGGCCAACAATCGGTGCAACTGTACCCGTTCAATGCTACCGATGCCCTGACTCTGATCAGCACGAAGGCTCCTACGCCCAGTAAGAAGGCCGCGGAGAAGAAGGCGAAGTAAGGTCAGTAGCCGACCCGTCCACAAGGCTCCCCCTGAAAAGGGGGAGCCTGTTTTTCCAGCACCTTGGTGAAGGAGACCCAAATGCAATCGCTAAATCTGAAGTCTGTTTTGCCGGTTCTCGCCGTGGCGTGTTTTGCCCTTTTGCCCATGGGGTGCAAGAAGGCTCCGCCGATCACGTTATCGTGCAACGCCAGCGCACCGACCGTTTACCCGGGCGATCCTTTGACGGTTACGGCTACCGCCGGTTCGGTGGATACGAACAAGAAAAACAACGTCCTTTACAGCTGGAGCGGGGATGGGGTGACGG
>Ga0265342_10000687_pt1 | contig 35389 bp, 32 predicted proteins | sample 4CB327metaG_FD_203125 | JGI IMG/M metagenome (GOLD analysis project Ga0265342, IMG submission 203125) | Rhizosphere microbial communities from Carex aquatilis grown in University of Washington, Seatle, WA, United States - 4-CB3-27 metaG | ecosystem: Host-associated > Plants > Roots >... | reverse complement strand
AGCAGCGTCAGCTGTTTCCCGGCTTCCGCCGCGAAGCTGATCGGCCCGACTGCCGCGATATTGCCGTAGCGGATGACGAGATCGGTCACCTCGATATGCGGGCTCGCAAGCATTGGTTCAGGCTCCGTGGCGCGCGGCGCGGCGCGAGACCGTGAGGAAGACGAGCATGACGGCGCCGACCACGACCGTCTGGATCAGTGCCATGGCCGCGGTGAGCTCGCTCGACGAGGAGAAGAAGGCCTCGACGATGGCGGGGGTCAGCACCTTGCTGTTCGGTCCCATCAGCAGGATGGAAGCGCCGAGCTCGCGCACGCTGGCGACGAAGATCAGCAGCCAGGCCGCAATGAGCCCCGGCCGCAGGAGCGGCATCGTGATCGTGCGCATGCGATAGAACCAGCTCGCGCCGCACACCTCGCCGCACTCCTCGAGACTCTTGTCGAGTTGCACGAGCACGCCCGAGATCGTGCGCACGCCGAGCGGCAGGAACACCGTGAGGTAGGCGATCAACAGGATCCATAGCGTGCCGTAGACCGGCAGCGGGAACACCAGCCACGCCCACATCATGCCGAAGGCGAAGACGAGGCGCGGCACCGCCTGCGGGAACATGACGATGTATTCGAGCACGTTGCGGCCGGGCAGCCGCGAGCGCTGGATGATCCACGCCAGAAGCCCGGTGAGAACGATGCCGATGGTCGCGGTCAAGAACCCGAGCAGCAGGCTGTTGCCCATCGCCGAGCGGACGGCGTTGAGCGAGAGCGCGGTCGTGTAGTGCTCGAGCGTGAGATTGGACGGTTTCGGGAAGACCGTGGCGAGCCGCTGCACCGAGGCGAAGAGAAGCGTCGCCATCGGCAGGAAGACCGACATGATCAGGTAGACGGCGCAGACCGCGAACAGCACCCAGCGCAGGGTCCCGACATCCATCACGCGCGGGCGGAACGCCTTGCCGCTCACCGTCACATAGCTGCGCCCCGCGGTGATGCGCCGGTAGAGGAAGATCATCGCGAACATCACCGCGAACAGCGACACCCCCATGGCCGCTGCGAGCGGCAGCCGCGGCGGGTATTGCGAGACGAGTTGGTAGATCGCCGTCGTGATCACATAGAAGCGGTTCGGCGAGCCGAGCACGAGCGCGGCCGAGAACGAGCCGAGCATCTCGGCGAAGACGTAGATCGCAGCCCCCAGCACGCCCGGCGCGACCAGCGGCAACGTGATGCGGATCATCGTGCGCAGTCGGCTCGCGCCGATGACCTGGCTCGCTTCCTCGAGCGAGGGGTCCATCGACTTCATGACGGCGCTGATCATGACGAAGGCGACAGAGCCCTCGAACAGCGCCATGACCCAGGCGATGCCGATCGGGCCGGTGACGTCGAACAGCGCCTCCTTGGCCCCCGCCGCGCGCCAGAGCTGGTTGATGAAGCCGGACTCCGGCGAGCCGAGCAGCGCCCAGGCGAGCGCGCCAAGCAGCGGCGTCACGTAATAGGGCACCGCCATCAACTGCTCGAGCGCGGCGCGCATCGGCACGTTGGTGCGCGTCAGGATCCAGGCGATCACGAAGCCGAACACGAGCGCCATCGCCGTCGCGGCCACGGCGACGCCGAGCGTGTTCAGCATGATCTCGGAGTAGTTCGGCAGCAGCGCGAAATTGTCGAGGCCGTAGGCCTCCGGCGGCCGCACATTGGGGTCGCCGACGTCGAACGCCGCCTGGAAGAGATAGTAGACGGGATAGAGAACGAAGGCCGCGGCGAGAAGCGCCACCGCCGCGCCGACCAGTTTCTGGGCCGGCGCGCCGGGGCGCTTCTCGATCGTCGCGGCGACCGGCACTAGAGGCCGATCATCGCATTCCATTCCTTGACGTAGGCCGGGTGCGCCTTCTCGTACTCATCCATGCTCTTCGGGAAGATGAGCTTGTAGTCGGCGAGCTTCATGCCGCCCGGCATCGGCGCCGCATCCTTGCGCAGCGACGGGTAGTAGAGGAACTTGTTGGTCTGATAGAGCGTCTGGCCCTTCGGCGACATCAGCCAGTCGAGGAAGAGGCGCGCAGCTTCAGGATGCGCCGGCTTCGAGACGACGCCGGTGGCGAGCGGAGTGGCCGGCAGGCCGTCCTCCGGCGCGACAAAGACGACCGGCGCGCCGCGGTCCTTGACCAGCTGATAGCCCGCCCATTCGCCGAGGATCGTCGCCTGCTCCTCCCCCTTGGCGAGGCGCTCGAACAGCTGTGCGCGCGAGTCGAAGCCGTGCGGGCGCAGCTTGCCGAACTCCTTCCAGTAGTCGTCGCCGTACAGCTTCTTGAGCTCGAACCACTGCACGAACTGCATGCCGCTCGTCGACTGCTTGCAGCTGATGACGTTGCGGAAGCGCGGCTTGAGCAGGTCCTTCCAGTTTTTCGGGACGTCGGCGCCGGTCACCTTCTCGGAATTGTAGACGATACCGACGAAGTCGATTCCGGAGAAGAAGAAATAGCCGGCCGGCGTGCCGAGCGCGTTGGCCGGATAGGCGGCGCGTTCAGGCGACTCGTAGTGTTCGTAGCCGCCCTTCTTCTGGAAATCGATCGCCGTGCTCACCTCGGAGAATTGCACAACGTCGACGGCATAGCGTCCCGCGCCTCGCTCGGCGAGAAGCTTCGCATAGAGCGCGCCGTTCTGCGCGCGCAGATAGGAGGCTTTGATCTTGGGAAAGTCCTTGCTGAACGCCTCGACGATCGCGGCGCCGGCCGGATCGCTGTCGTGGGTGTAGAACAGCATCGCGCCTTCGGCTTCCGCCTTCGCCATGTCGGCCGCAGTCTTGACGCCGTTGACCTCGGTGACCTTGCGCGTTTCGGCGGAGACGGCAATCCGCGCCGTCGCCGGCACGGCGGCGGCCGCGAGCGCACCCTTCAGAAGCGTACGACGTGACAGGCCGCGAAAACCACGCTTTGCCATTTCATCCTCCCTGTTGCGCCCAAGTCTCGTATCGGGTGATCGGCTCGGCGCTTTTGGTAAGCACAGGATAGGATGGGCTTTCGCAGCGTGTCCAGCGCTCGCGCCATTCGCATTGCGCAGGTCTCTTCGCGCGCAAATGCCGTGCGGTCAGCGACTACCGGCCGTATTTCAATTTCAATTTTATTGACGCACCATAATACGCGACGCACGGCGCATCGCTGCGGGCGTTGCCGCGGCGGCCGGTCAGAACTTTACCGCCACCTATGTCAGGCGGCGGCCTCCTTCTTCACGCGCGTCACGATCTGCGTCGGATCGACGAAGCGCAGCGCGATCAAGAGCCAGACCAGCGTCGTCACCATGTAGATGACCGCCATGGCGTCGATCGACTGGTTCGAACGGACGCCGGCCGCGCCGACGGCGTAATAAAGCGTGACCACGAGCGTCTGACTGTCCGGCCCCGCGGTGAAGAAGGTCAGTTCGAACATCGCGATGGTGCGGACGAGAACGAGGAGCAGCGCCGCCAGGATGCCCGACGTGAGCAGCGGCACCAGCACATGGACGAACAGACGTCCGGTGCCGGCGCCGAAGACACGCGCCGCCGCTTCGATGCGCGGATCGATCTGCTCGATGAACGGGATCATCACCAGCACCACGAACGGCACGGTCGGCACCAGATTGGCGAGGATGACGCCCGACATGTTGCCGCCGAGATGGGCCTGGTAGAGCACGGTGGCGAGCGGGATGCCGAAGGTGATCGGCGGGATCATCATGGGCAGCAGGAACAGCAGGATCACGAGCTGCTTGCCGGGAAAGTTGCGCCGCGCCAGCGCATAGGCGGCCGGCACGCCGAGCAGCCCCGACAGCAGCACCACCGCGCCGACCACCTCGAACGTGACGACGAGGACGTCATGGAGCTGGAATTCATCCCACGCCGCCTTGTACCAGCGCGTCGTGAAGCCGGCCGGCAGCCACGAACTGAACCACCGCGTGCCGAACGAGTCGACGGCGACGGCGGCGATCGTCGCGATGACATTGACGACGAAGAAAATGACCAGCGCCCAGACCGCGATCGCCCACAGCCGCTCGCCGACCGACTTGTCCTGCTGCATCGGCGTCACCCCTTCCCGCCGGCGGCGGCGCCGCGATAGGCGAAGCTGCGCCCTGCGAGGATCAGCATGACGACGGCCAGCTGGCAGAAGCCCATGATCATCGCGACCGCCGAGGCCATCGAGTAATCGTATTGCTCGTAGGCGGCCTGATAGGCGGCGATCGAGATGACGCGCGTCTCGCCGGCCGGCGCACCGAGCAGCACGGCCGACGGGAACACCGAGAAGGTCTGCACGAAGGAGAGGCACATGTTGATCGCCAACCCTTGCGCCAGGAGCGGCAGCACGATGTGGAAGAAACGCGCCCGCGCCCTGGCGCCGAGCGTCGCGGCCGCCTGCTCGAGCGAGGGGTCGATGCCCGTGAGATAGGACAGCGTCAGCAGGAACGTGAACGGGAAGCCGGACATGATGAGCGACAGCATCACGCCGGTATAATTGTGCACCAGGCGGACCTGGCCGATGCCGATGAGCGTGAGCGCGCGGTTGAACCAGCCCTGCGGCCCGAGATAGATCAGCAGCCCCTGGGCGATCAGTACTGTGCCAAGCGTGATCGGAACGACGAGCAGCGTCGTCAGGACGCGCCGGTGGCGCATGCGCCGCACCCGCAGCGCGACCGGCACCGACACCAGCACGTTGATGAGCGTCGCCGGAATGGCAAGCCGGAACGTCGCAAGGATCGTGTCGTAGAGGAACGGATCGGAGAAGAACTTGCGGTAATTGGCGAAGAGATCGCCGGTCTTCGGCTTGAACGACAACACGAAGCCGTAGGCGAATGGATAGATGAACAGCAGCAGCACGAACAACGCCGCCGGCACGACGAGCAGTGTGACGCCGTCAATGTCGCGCAACTTGAGCCGCACGCGCAGCGGCGGCCGCTCGGCGGCTTTCGTGAGCGCCGCATCGGTCACGGGCGCCCTCCCGCATAGACCAGCACGCGCGCGGGATCGGCCGCGAGCCGCACGATCTCGCCTTTGGTGAGTCGACGATCGGAGCGGAAGTACAGCTCAGCGCCGTCGGCGGTGCGGCCGGACGAATAGAAATAATCGCCGTGATACTGAGACGTCTCGGTCCTGGCTTCGACCGGACCGTTGGCGCTCACTTCGAGATCCTCGGGACGGATCGCGGCCACCGCCTCGCCCTCAGTGAAAGGCTCCACGGCGCTGCCCGCGAGCGTGACGTTGCCGGTGCGGATCATCACCTGATTGCCGGCGCGCGCTGCGGTGACACGCAGCTGGTTGCGATAGCCCATGAACTCGGCGACGTCGGCATGCGCCGGCCGGCCGTAGAGTTCTTCCGGCGTGCCGACCTGACGCACTTCGCCGGCGCGCATGACGACGATGCGGTCGGCCAGCGACAGCGCCTCTTCCTGGTCGTGCGTGACATAGATGGTGGCCGAGCCGATCAGGTCGTGGATGCGGCGGATCTCGGCGCGCATCTCGAGCCGCAGCTTGGCGTCGAGATTGGACAGCGGCTCGTCCATCAGCACGAGCGGCGGCTCGATGACGATGGCGCGGGCGATCGCCACGCGCTGCTGCTGTCCGCCGGAGAGCTGGCCCGGCAACTTGTGGCCCTGCTCGGAAAGGCGGACGATCGCGAGCGCCTCGTCGACCTTGCGCTCGATCTCGTCTTTGGGCCGGCCCTGCATGGAAAGACCGAAGGCGATGTTCTTGCGCACGCTCATGTGCGGAAACAGCGCGTAGTTCTGGAACACCATGCCGAAGCCGCGTTCTTCCGGCTTCAGCCGGTCGATGCGCGTCTGGTCGAGCCAGATGCTGCCGCTGGACAAGGTCAGCAGGCCGGCAAGGCAATTGAGCGCCGTCGACTTGCCGCAGCCGGAGGGTCCGAGCAGCGCGATGAATTCGCCGCGGCGCACGGTCAGCGTCACGCCCTTGAGCGCGTTGACGGTGCCGAAGTTGCGGCTCATGTCGTCGAGCCGCAATTCGCGGAAGTCACGTCCGGCGATAGCCATTGCGAAATTTCCCCGTCGGCAGATCGGCGCGCGGCGGGGCCGGCGACATGAGCCGCCGGCCCCTTCCCGTCTCAGTCTAGCTTACTTCTTTTTCTTGGAGCCGATCTCCTCGTCCCAGCGGCTGAACGCATAGACGAGCTTGTCGGGGAGCAGCGGGAGCTCCTGCGGATGCGAGGTGATCTCCTTTTCGTATTCGGGCCGGCCGAATTCCGCGATGACCTTCTGGCTCGCGGCCGGCGCCATCGATAGCGGCACGTCCTTCACCGCCGGGCCCGGATAGAAGTAGCCGTCGTCGTAGGTCATGGCCTGCGCCGGCGGCGAGAGCATGTAGTTCAGGAAGTCGATCAGCACCGCGAGCTTGTCCTGCGACACGCCCTTCGGGATGCACAGATAGTGCGCGTCGAGGACCCAGTGATAGCCCTTGAGGAAGAATACCTTGGCTTCCTTCGGCACGACGCCGAGCGCGCGCGGGTTGATGTCCCAGCCCATCTGCGACGGGATCATGTCGCGCGAGCCTTCGCCGAGTTCCTTCATCACCGGGCCTGTGCCGGCCGGGTAGTACTCGATGTACTGGCCGAGTTCCTTGAGATAGGCCCAGGTCTTGTCCCAGCCGGCCTTCGGATCGTGCGGATCCTTGTCGCCGAGGATGTAAGGCAGGCCCATCATGAAGATGCGGCCGGGGCCGGAGTTGGCCGGGCGCGCATACATGAAGCGGTTCGGGTTCTGCTTGGCCCAGGCGAGCAGATCCTCGGCCGTCTCCGGCACCTTCTTCACCTTGTCGGGCATGTACTCCATCACCGGGCCGGCCGGGCAGAACACGATGCAGACGCCGTTGTTCGAGGCGAGCGCCTGCATCTTCTTGGCGCCGGGCAGATAGATGTCGTCGAGCTTCGGCAGCTTGCCGGCGTATTCGGACGCGATCGGAATCCAGAGCTTCTGGTCGAGACCGGCCGAGAGAGCGTCGATGCCGGTCAGCACGGCGTCGATGTCGACACGGCCGGCATCCTGCTGCGCCTTGATCTTGCCGGGAAGTTCGGGCGCCGGCGCCTTGGAAAAGGTCACCTTCGAGACCAGCTTCGGGTTCTTGTCGCGATAGGCCTCGATCGCCTTCTGCGTCAGCGCCAGATTACCGGCGACGTCGACGAAGTTGAGCGAAACAGGCGCGCTCGGCAGTTTTAAATTTTGAGCGAAAGCCGGAAAGGCCGCGGCGCTCGCGAGCCCGCCGACGACGGTACGACGTGTCAGGTCCATCGACATTTTCATCCTTCCTTTGGGTTTCACGCAATTTGCACTGCGTGCATTTCTTCTGAACCTTGCAAACAAACTTCGAACGGCCAAGTCTCCTTCGCAGGCGGTGCGGCGCGACCTATCGTCCCTTCCGCTTGCGCCAGGAGGCGAAATCCTGCTTCGCCTGCTCATCGGTAGGCGGATAGAGGCCAAGGATCGAGCGGCCCTTCTGAACCTCCTCGGTCACGAAATCCTCGAAGGCGGTCATTTCCACCGCCTCCGCCGCGATCTCGTCTGCAATATGCGCCGGGATCACCACGACGCCCTCGCCATCGCCGACGATGACGTCGCCCGGCCACACCGGCGCGTCGCCGCAGGCGATCGGAACGTTGATGTCGAGCGCCTGGTGCTGGGTCAGGTTCGTCGGCGCTGCGGGACGGTTGTGATAGGTCGGGAACGGCATCGCACCGATCTCCGGAGAGTCACGGAAGCCGCCGTCGGTGACGACGCCGGCGACGCCGCGCACCATAAGCCGCGTGACGAGGATCGAGCCGGCCGAGGCCGCGCGCGGATCCTTGCGGCTATCGATGACGAACACCGCGCCGGGCGGGCACTCCTCGACCGCCTTGCGCTGCGGATGCGCGCGGTCCTGAAAGACCGTGATCGGGTTCAAGTCCTCGCGCGCCGGGATGTAGCGCAGCGTGAAGGCTTCGCCGACCATCGGCCCGGCATTCGGATTGAGCGGGCGGACGTCCTGGATGTACTGATTGCGGAAGCCGCGCTTGAAGAGCGCGGTGCAAAGGGTCGCCGTGCTGACGGTCTTGAGCTTGTCGCGAGTCGCCTGGGAGAGCATCGGTTCAAACCTCGTCAGAAGATGTCCGGCTCGCGCACCGGCGCGCCGAAATCGGTCCGCAGAAAGTCGAAGTCGCAACCCTGATCGGCCTGGCCGACGTGGCGGGAGAACATCCAGCCATAGCCGCGCTCGTAACGTGCCTCGGGCTGCGTTCTCGCCGCGCGGCGACGGCCAAGCTCCTCATCAGACACGTCGAGCGTAATCGAGCGCCCCGGGATGTCGACGGTGATGACGTCGCCGGTTTTCACGAGGCCGAGAGGCCCGCCGACATAGGATTCGGGCGAGACGTGCAAAATGCAGGCGCCGTACGACGTGCCGCTCATGCGCGCGTCGGAGATGCGCACCATGTCGCGCACGCCCTGCTTCAGGAGCTTCTTCGGGATCGGCAGCATGCCCCACTCCGGCATGCCTGGGCCGCCCAGCGGGCCGGCATTGCGCAGGACGAGCACGGTGTCGGCGGTGACGTCGAGGTCGTCGCGGTCGATATTGGCTTTCAAATCGGGATAGGTGTCGAACACCAGCGCGGGACCGGAATGCTTCAAGAGATGCGGTGCGGCGGCCGACGGCTTCATCACGCAGCCGTCCGGCGCGAGATTGCCGCGCAGTACGGCGAGCGCGCCCTCGGCGTAGATCGGATTGTTGAGCGGGCGGATGATGTCGTCATTATAGACCTCCGCAGCGTCCAGCCCTTCGGCGAGAGTATGGCCCGACACATTGACGTGGCCGAGGTCGAGGAACGGCTTGAGCCGTGACATCAGCGCCGGCAGGCCGCCGGCATAATAGAAGTCTTCCATCAGGTATTTGTCGCCGCTCGGCCGGATGTTGGCGATGACCGGCACCTTGCGGCTCGCCGCGTCGAAATCGTCGAGCGTGATCGTGTGTCCGGCGCGTCGCGCCATGGCGAGGAGATGAATGACCGCGTTGGTCGAGCAGCCCATGGCCATCGCCACGACGATGGCGTTGCGGTAGGCGGCCTCGGTCTGGATCGTCGCCGGCGTCAGGTCCTCCCACACCATCTCGACGATGCGGCGGCCGGAATCGGCGCACATGCGGATATGGCCGGAATCGGCGGCGGGAATCGACGAGGCGCCGGGCAGCGTCATGCCGATCGCCTCGGCGAGCGCCGTCATCGTCGCCGCCGTGCCCATGGTCATGCACACGCCGTAGGAGCGCGCGATGCCGACCTCCATTTCGTGCCACGCCTTCTCGGACAGCGCGCCGGCGCGGCGCTCGTCCCAGTACTTGAACGCGTCGGAGCCGGAGCCGAGCACCTTGCCGTGCCAGTTGCCGCGCAGCATCGGGCCTGCGGGCACATAGATCGCCGGCACGCCGGCGCTGGTGGCGCCGAGCAAAAGGCCCGGCGTGGTCTTGTCGCAGCCGCCCATCAGCACGGCGCCGTCGACCGGATGCGAGCGGATCAGTTCCTCGGTCTCCATCGCCAGCATGTTGCGATAGAGCATGGTCGTCGGCTTGACCTTGCTCTCCGAGAGCGAGATCGCCGGCAGTTCGACCGGGAAGCCGCCGGCCTGGAAGACGCCGCGCTTGATGTCGTCGACGCGCTGCTTGAAGTGCGCGTGGCACTGGTTGAGGTCGGACCAGGTATTGATGATGCCGATCACCGGCCGCCCGACATAGTCGGCGGCGGAATAGCCCATCTGGTTCATGCGCGAGCGATGGCCGAACGAGCGGAAGTCGTCCGGCAGAAACCAGCGCGCGCTGCGCAATTCGCTGGGCGCTTTACGCGACATCGATGCGGACCGGCCTAACGCGGGGATCGCGCGCGGACGCGGCAGGACGTCCGCGGACAGCAGCAGCCATGGCTGACGTCGGCATCACTGCGCCCCCTTGCCCCCGTCCTGCATTCTTGGCGGCGGGATCGAGCCGCGTTAAAGCACTAATGCATTAGTGCGTCAACTTACGCTGTGCTACAAGCGAATCCACGAGACGGAGGCGACCACCAATGGACGACGTGACGACGGCGTCAGTCCGGACAAGAGAGCGCGGCCGCGGCGGCGCGGCACACGTTTTCGACACGCTGCGGCAGGAGATCATCGCGCTGACGCTGGCGCCGGGCGCCGTGCTGTCGCGCGCCGAATTGCAGGACCGGTTTGGCCTGAGCTCCACTCCCGTGCGCGACGCGCTCATGCGCCTGCAGGAAGAAGGGCTGGTCGAGGTTTTTCCGCAGCACGCGACCGTCGTCAGCCCGATCGATCTGGAACGGGCGCAGCAGGGCCAGTTCCTGCGCCGCTCAATCGAGCTTGAGATCGTCCGGACACTGGCGCTCCATCCGGACGCCGCCGTGCTCGAACGGCTCAACAGCCTGATCCGTCAGCAAACCGCCTTCTCCCGCCTCGGCGAGCACGGCGCCTTCACGGCCGCCGACCAGGCGTTCCACAGGACCATGTACGAGTCCGCCAATGTCCCCGAGCTGTGGGACGTGGTGGCGCGCCACAGTGGCCACATCGACCGCCTGCGGCGGCTGCATCTGCCGGTGCCCGGCAAGATGCGCGACGTCATCCGCGACCATCAGGCGATCGTCGATGCCATCGCCGCGGGCCAACCCGACGCGGCGCAGGCGGCGCTGCGCGATCACCTGTCCCGCTCGCTTGGCTTCGTCGAGACGCTACGGCAAAGTCATCCGGACTACTTCCGCCAATAATCACACCCGGCCATTCGAGAGGCGCCCATGCAAGTGCTGGCGAACGACGCGCTCACCGGCATTCGCGGCGGTATCTCCCTCGGCTTCGGCGTGCAGCATCTGCGCGGCGCGGCGGCGCCGATGCTGGCCAAGGCGGCCGGCTACGACTGGCTGTTCATCGATACCGAGCACGGCGCGCTCTCGACGGACGACGTGTCCCAGCTTTGCCTGTCTTCCCTGACCGCCGGGATCGCCCCGATCGTGCGGGTCTGCCGTGACGCGCTCGACGAAGGCACGCGCGCGCTCGACGCCGGCGCGCTCGGCCTCGTCATCCCGCACATCGACACCGTCGAGGACGCACGCGAGATCGTCGCGGCGTTCCGCTTTCCTCCGGTCGGGCACCGCAGCACCGGCGGCCCGTGCGCGCAATTCGGCTACAAGCCGCCGGGCCCCGGCGAGATGCAGCGCGCGCTCAACGAGACGCTGCTGCTCATTCCGATGATCGAGACGGCGAAGGCGATCGACAATGCCGAGGCCATCGCCGCCCTTGCCGGCATTGATGCGCTGTTGATCGGCTCGAACGATCTCACGCTCGACATGGGGATCCCCGGCCAATACGGGCATGAGCGCCTGCAAGACGCCTACAAGCGCGTCATCGAAGGCTGCCGCAAACACAACAAGATCGTCGGTATGGGCGGCATCTACGACAACAAGTGGGCGCCGCATTACATCGGCATGGGCGCGCGCATGATCCTGTCCGGCAGCGACCACGGCCTCCTGTTCGACGCGGCCACGACACGCGCGAAATCGCTCCGCGACGCCGCCAAGGCCTGAGCGGCGGCGTCCTATCGCGCGCCGCCGTCATTTCCGGCATAGTCCTTGCTGCGTGGAGGGACCGCCGCCTATTGCGGCGCAGCGAGAACAACAAAGCATGACGTGGTCGATCATCGCCCGCGACAAGGTTACCGGCTCATTCGGCATTGCGGTCGCGACACGGTTCTTCGCTGTCGGCGCGCGCGTGCCGTTCATAGCCGCCAAGGTCGGGGCGGTGGCAACCCAGGCACTGGTCAATCCGTTCTACGGCGCCGACGGGCTTGCGCTGCTGCGCCAGGGCAAGTCCGCGCCGGAGGCGGTCGCGGCCCTGATCGCGGCGGACGCCGGACGCGACTACCGCCAGGTGCATGCCATGGACGCGACCGGCCGCACTGCCGCGCATACCGGCTCAGCCTGCATCGACTGGTGCGGGCATGTTTCCGGTGACGGCATCTCGGTCGCCGGCAACATGCTGGCCGGAAAGGACGTGATCGAAGACACGGCCGCCGCTTACCTCGCAAATCTCTCGGCGCCGTTCCCGCAACGGCTGATCGCGGCGATGCTCGCCGGCGAGGCGGCCGGAGGCGACAAGCGCGGCAAGCAGTCGGCGGCGCTTCTTATTCACGGCGAGGAAGCCTGGTCCGACCTAGACCTGCGCGTCGACGACCATGCCGACCCGCTCGCCGAGCTCGACCGGCTCGAGCGCATGAGCCGCACGCACTGGATGGTGTTCCGGCGCTTCCTGCCGTCGCATCGCGACCGCGTCGGCGTCACGGACCGCAGAGTCATCGAAGCGGCGATCCTCGAAGCCCAGCGTGCGACAGAACAATCATGAGCGCGCTCATCGACATCAGCGGCCTGAAGGTGATCTTCCACGGCGACCGCGGCCGCACCATGCACGCGGTCGACACCGTCAACTTCGATCTGGCGCGTGGCGCGACGCTCGGCCTCGTCGGCGAATCCGGCTGCGGCAAGAGCGTCACGGCGCTCGCCATCATGGGGCTGTTGCCGAAGGACGCGGCCGAGGTACAAGGCCAGGTGCGCTTCGACGGCGTCGATCTCGTCGGCCTGCCAGACGCGCAATTGCGCGATTTGCGCGGCGACCGCTTGGCGATGATCTTCCAGGAGCCGATGACCTCGCTCAATCCGGCTTACACAATCGGCGAGCAGATCAGCGAGGTGTTGGTCCGCCATCGCGGCCTCAGCCAAGACGCGGCACGCGACAAGACCATCCAGCTCCTGCGCGACGTGCGCATCCCCTCGCCCGAGCAACGCGTTGACGAATATCCGCACAAGCTCTCCGGCGGCATGCGCCAGCGCGTGATGATCGCGATGGCGCTCGCCTGTGATCCGCAACTGCTGATCGCCGACGAGCCGACCACCGCGCTCGATGTGACGATCCAGGCGCAGGTGCTCGAACTGATGCGCACGCTGAAGCAGAAGTCCGGCGCCGCGATCATCCTCATCTCGCACGATCTCGGCGTCGTCGCCGAGGTGTGCGACGAGGTCGCCGTGATGTATGCCGGCGAGATTGTGGAGCGCGCTCCGGTCGTCGAACTGTTCGACAATCCGCAGCATCCCTACACGATCGGCCTGCTCGCATCGATCCCGCGGCTCGACCGCCGCGTCGACAAGCTAGCCACCATCGAGGGCTCGCTGCCCGACATGGCGGACGTACCGCAGGGCTGCCGCTTCGCCGCGCGGTGCCCGTTCGCGATCGAGGCTTGCATCGCCGCGCCGCCGCCCATCGTCACGGTCGGCGAAGCGCACTGGTCGCGCTGCCTGCGCGCACCGCTGGACGGAGACGCGGCATGAGCGCGCCTCTGCTCGAGATCGAAGGCCTCGTTCGCCATTTCGTCGCGCGCCGTTCGGCGCTCGGCAAGACGCTCGCGACCGTCAAGGCCGTCGACGGCGTCGATCTCACGCTCGAGGCCGGCCAGACGTTGGCGCTCGTCGGCGAATCCGGCTGCGGCAAGTCGACCGTCGGACGGCTGATTCTCCGCCTCATCGAGCCGACCGCCGGAACGATTCGCTTCGAGGGCCGCGACATCGGCGCGCTCGACGAGAAGGCGCTGCGCGCCTTCCGCCGCGAGGCGCAGATCGTGTTCCAGGACCCTTACGCTTCCCTCAATCCGCGCATGACGGTCGAGCAGGTGCTGATGGAGCCGCTCACGCTGCACGGCATCGTGCCGCCGGGACAGCGCCGCGAGCGCGTCTCCGAGCTGCTGCATCTGGTCGGTCTCGACGCGCGCTTCGCCCGGCGCTATCCGCACGAATTCTCCGGCGGCCAGCGCCAGCGCATCGCCATCGCCCGCGCGCTCGCCGTCGAGCCGAAGCTCATCGTCTGCGACGAGCCCGTGTCCGCGCTCGACGTCTCGGTGCGCTCGCAGATCCTCAACCTCTTGAGCGACCTGCAGCGGCGGCTCTCGCTCACCTATATTTTCATCTCGCACGATCTGTCGGTGGTGAAGCACATCGCGACGCGCGTCGCCGTCATGTATCTCGGCCGCATCGTCGAGCTGGCGCCGGCGGACGAACTGTTCGCCAATCCGCGCCACCCTTATACCCGCGCTCTCCTCTCGGCCATTCCGCTGCCGCAGCCGCGCGCGCGGCGCGAGCGGCAGCTCCTTGAAGGCGACGTGCCGAGCCCGATCGCGCCGCCGTCCGGCTGCCATCTGCACCCGCGCTGCGCCTATGCCATCGAGCGCTGCCGCGTCGAACGGCCCGAACTCGGCGTGGGCGGCGCCGGCCATGCCACCGCCTGCCATCGCTGGCGCGAGCTGCCGCCGGCAGCGGCGGCAGCTCTGGTCGAGGCGCCGGGGCCGCGGCTCGAGCGGCTGATGGCCAGATTCGCGCGAAGAATCGATGTTCACGCCTCCGGCGGTGTTGATACACTTGGCGGCGCGGGATGAGCGGCCATCGCACCGGCCGTTTTACAAGGCTGAAAAAGAGGGGAAGAGGATGAGGATCAGGCACGTACTGGCGGCGGCTGTCGCCGCGATCACCATTGTGTCCGGCATCGCGCACGCGGAGACGACACTGCGCATCGGGCTGGCGGAAGACCCCGACGTGCTCGACCCGTCGCTCGCCCGTACCTATGTCGGGCGCATCGTCTTCGCTTCGTTCTGCGACAAGCTGTTCGACATTGACGAGAAGCTCAACGTCGTGCCGCAGCTCGCGCTCTCGCACACGACCTCGGCCGACGGCAAGACGGTCACGATCAAGCTGCGTCCGAACGTCAAGTTCCAGGACGGCGAGAATTTCGACGCGACGGCGGCCAAATATTCACTCGACCGGCACATGACGATGACCGGTTCGTTCCGCAAGCCGGAGCTTGCCGCCGTTGACCACGTCGACGTCGTCGATCCGCTCACCATCAACATCGTACTGAAGCAGCCCTTCGCGCCGCTGATCGCGCAGTTGACCGACCGCGCCGGCATGATGGTTGCGCCGGCAGCGGCCAAGGCCGCCGGCGACAAGTTCGGCCTGCATCCGGTTTGCGCCGGCCCCTACAAGTTCGTCGAGCGCGTTCAGCAGGACCGCATCGTGTTCGAGAAGTTCAAGGACTACTGGGACAAGGATAACGTCCACATCGACAAGGTCGTGTTCCTGCCGATCGTCGACGCGACCGTTCGTCTCGCCAACCTGAAGTCCGGCGGGCTCGACCTCATCGAGCGCGTGCTCGCGACCGACATCAAGACCGTGCGCGCCGACAAAAACCTCGTTCTCTCGACCGCGCTCGAACTCGGCTACCAGGGCCTGGACATCAATGTCGGCAACGGCGACGCGGCGAAGGGGCCGCTCGGCCAGTCGGCCAAGGTGCGTCAGGCGCTGGAGCTCGCCATCGACCGCGATGCCTTGAACCAGGTTGTGTTCAACGGCGAGTTCAAGCCGGGCAATCAGTGGGTCAGTCCGGAGAACCCCTACTATCAGCAGAGCTTCCCGGTGCCGAAGCGCGACGTCGCCAAGGCCAAGGCGCTGCTGAAGGAAGCCGGCGTCACCAAACCGTTCGATGTCGACTTCATGGTGCCGAAGGGCGCCGAGACGCAGGCTGTCGCCGAGGTGATCCAGGCGATGGCGGCCGAGATCGGCATCAACATGAAGATCCGCGTAACCGAATTCGCCACGTCGCTGAAGCAGGCGGAGGAAGGCCACTACCAAGTCTTCATGCTGGCCTGGAGCGGCCGAACCGACCCGGACGGCAACACCTATATCTTCCACAAGTGCAAGGCGCCGCAAGACTATCCGGGCTACTGCAACGCGGACGTCGACAAGTGGCTCGACGACGCCCGCGTGCCGAGCGACATGAAGGCGCGCAAGGCGATCTACGAGAAGGTCACCAAGGCGATCCTCACCGATGTGCCGAAAATCTATCTCTATCACCGGCGCATCCTGATCGCGCACACCGCCAAGCTCGAAGGCTACAAGCAGATGCCGGACGGCCTCGTGCGCGTCGTCGGCCTGCACTTCAAGTAACGCGCTGAGCCGAGCCGCCGGACGAGATCAAGCCGATGCTGAACTTCATCGCCCGGCGGCTTTTGCAGCTCATCCCGACACTGTTCTTCGTGTCGGTGCTGATCTTTTCGCTGCAGCAGCTCCTGCCGGGCGATCCGGCGACGATCATGGCCGGCGAGGAGCGCGATCCCGAAGTGATCGCGCAGATCCGCCACCAGTACCGGCTCGACCAGCCGATTCCGGTGCAATACGTCTACTGGGTGAAAGGCGTCGTTTCCGGCGACCTCGGCGAGTCGATGCGCATCCACGTGCCGGTGCGGGACCTCGTGCTGGAGAAGCTGCCCGTCACCGCACAACTCGCGGCGATGGCGATCGTCATTGCGCTGGTCATCGGGGTCGGCGCCGGCATCGTCTCGGCTGTGAAGAAGAATTCCGCGTGGGACTACGCCGCCAACGGACTGGCGCTCTGGGGCATTTCGACGCCGAACTTCTGGCTCGGCATCATGTTGATCTTCCTGTTCTCCGTGAAGCTCGAATGGCTGCCCGCCTCCGGCTACGTGCCGCTCTCCGAGGACTGGAAGGCGAGCCTTGCCTCCACCATCATGCCGGCCTTCGTGCTCGGCAATTCCATCGCGGCGGTGCTGATGCGGCACACGCGCAGCGCCATGCTGCAGGTGCTCGACAGCGATTATGTGCGCACCGCGCGCGCCAAGGGCCTGAGCGAGCGCACCGTCATCTTCAAGCACGCGATGCGCAACGCGCTGACGCCGGTCATCACGCTCGGCGCGCTCGAACTCGGCACGCTGCTGTCAGGCACGGTGCTGACCGAGCAGATTTTCACCATTCCCGGCTTCGGCAAGCTGATCGTCGATTCCGTGTTCAACCGCGATTACGCGGTGGTGCAGGGCGTCGTGCTGGTGACGGCGACGATGTACATCACGCTCAACCTGATCGCGGACGTCGCCTACATCCTGGTCAATCCGCGGCTGCGAGAGTCGTGACATGGCCGACACGACGCTCAACGTCAGCCTGATGAAACCCGCCGAGAGCGTCGAGACGCCGGCGCGCCGCGCGCTGCGGCGCCTCGTCCGCCGCCGCGGCGCCCTCCTCGGCCTCGCCATCATCGTGCTGTTCGTCGCTCTCGCCATCTTTGCGCCGCTCGTCACGCCCTACGATCCGACGGCGCAGAGCTGGACCTCGGTGCGCAAGGCGCCGTCGCTGCTGCACTGGTTCGGCACCGACGATCTCGGCCGCGATCAGCTCACCCGCGTGATCTACGGCGCGCGCGCTTCGCTCGCCGCCGGCGTCATATCGGTCGGCATCGCGATGGGGGTCGGCGTGCCGCTCGGGCTCGCGGCCGGCTATCTCGGCGGCTGGCTGGACGCGCTGATCGGACGCATCACCGACGCGATGCTCGCCTGCCCGTACCTGATCCTCGCCATTGCGCTCGCGGCATTTCTTGGCCCGAGCCTCGGCAACGCCATGATCGCGATCGGCGTCGCCACCACGCCGGTCTATATCCGCCTGACGCGCGGCCAGGTTTTGTCGGTGAAGGTGGAGGAATATGTCGAGGCGGCGCGCGCCGTCGGCAATCCGCGCTGGCGCATCGCCATCGTGCACATATTGCCGAACATCCTGCCGGCGCTATTGGTGCAGGCGACCTTGTCGATCGCAGCGGCGATCATCGCGGAAGCTTCGCTCTCATTTCTCGGGCTCGGCCAGCAGCCGCCGGCGCCGTCCTGGGGCAGCATGCTCAATTCGGCGCAGCGTTTCCTGATCAACGCGCCGTGGATGGCAGTGTGGCCGGGGCTCGCGATCTTCCTGACCGTGCTGTCGTTCAACCTGCTCGGCGACGGCCTGCGCGACGCGCTCGATCCTCGCCAGCGCTAGGCCTGCACGCACGGTGTTGCCAAAGTCCGAGACGCTCCGCTAACGTTTCGGCCGCGATCGACAACAACAACAACGAATTTCGTGGGAGGAAAACGATGCACGCCAAGGGACTCTTGCATCTGCTCGCCGGCGCCGCGCTCGCCGCCGCGCTGACGGCTCCGGCGCTTGCCGCGGACCAGGAAATTCGGCTCGCGCAGCAGTTCTCCATGGGCTACCTGCAGCTCAACGTGATGCAGCACGAGCAATTGATCGAGAAGCACGCCAAGGCGCTCGGCGTTTCCGACCCCAAGGTGTCGTGGTTCAAGTTCAACGGCCCGACCGCCGTGAACGAGGCCTTGATCTCCGGCAATGTGGACATCGGCTCGGGAGGCGTGCCGGGACTGCTCACCTTGTGGGCGCGCACCAAAGGCACGCCGCAGGAGGTGCGCGGAATCTCGGCGCTGTCGTCGCAGCCATTCCTGCTCAACGCGAAGAACCCGGCGATCAAGGCCATCACCGACTTCAAGGACAGTGACCGGATCGCCGTGCCGGCGGTGCGCACCTCGGTGCAGGCGCTGACGCTCCAGATGGCGGCGGCGAAGCAGTGGGGCCCGAAGGAGTTCGAGAAGCTCGACCCGCTGACCGTGTCGATGACGCCGCCCGACGCGACCGTGGCGCTCTTGAAAGGCGGCGCGCAGATCACCGCCGCGTTCAGCGTGCCGCCGTTCCAATTCATGCAGCTCGACGACAAGGAGGTCCACACCGTCCTGAACTCGTACGACGTGATGGGCGGCCCGCACACCTTCACCGCGATCTGGACGTCGAAGAAATTCCGCGACGAGAGCCCGAAGATGTACAAGGCCTTCGTCGAAGCGCTGAAGGAGGCGACCGATCGCGTCAACGCCGACAAGCGCAAGGCGGCGAGCTACTGGATCGTGGATTCCAAATCGAAGCTGCCGCTCGACAAGGCGACCGAGATCGTCTCCGGCGCGCAGGTGCACTGGACCATGGTGCCGGAAAACACGATGAAGTACGCCGACTTCATGGCCAGCGTCGGAAGGCTCAAGGCCAAGCCCGAGTCGTGGAAAGACTACTTCTTCCCCGAGGCGCGAGGTCTGAAGGGAAGCTGAGCCGCGTCTGCGCGTCCCCGCCGAGGGCAGGATCGCGGGCTCGGCAGTCTCGGCTCCGCGGTAAGGAGCGCACCGGATGGTGCGCAGGCGATCGGTTCAAACCGAGAAAATGGCGCGCCCGAAAGGATTCGAACCTCTGACCCCCAGATTCGTAGTCTCATTCTGGCCATATCCCTGACATTCCTAGACTTTCCCTGAGCGATAAAAGCCCAATTGTTTCGCGCCTTTCGGCTCCTACGCTGCTAGTCGGAAATTCCGGGGGATGCCATTTCGGTGCTGCCCCGGTGCTACCCCGAACCCGAATTGCAGCGAGCGAGCCATGAAAGCCCAACGGATCACCAAACGCGCGGTGGAGGCCCTCCAAGCCACTGGCAGTGAGTTTACGATGTGGGACGACACAGTGACCGGCTTTGGCGTGCGAGTGCGGCCAACCGGGGCAAAGTCCTACGTGATCATTTACAGGGCGGGTGCTGGGCGCGGCGCGCCGATGCGGCGGTACACCATCGCAGCGGTCGGCAAGATCGCGCCGGATCGCGCCAGAGCGCGCGCCAAGGTCATCCTGGGGGCGGTGGCGCATGGTCATGATCCAGCGAACCAGAAGACCGCCGAACGCGGCACGCCCGCGTTGACAGAACTGGCGGATCGGTTCATGGCCGAACACGTGCGGGCCAAGCGAAAAACAGGGACGGCGGAGTTCTATCGGGACATTCTGGACCGCATCGTGAAACCCGCCCTTGGCACTACAAAGTCCGATAAGCTGACCCGGCTTCAGGTCGGCAGGCTGCATTCCTCGCTGTCCGAGACGCCCTTCCAGGCCAATCGCGTGCTGGCGGTGGTCGGCAGCATGTATGCATTCGCGGGCCGCGCGGGCATAGTGCCGGAAGGCACCAATCCGGCGCGCGGCATCGACAAATTCAAAGAAGGCCGCCGCGAGCGCTTCCTTACCGGCGAGGAATTGGAACGGCTAGGCAGCGCGATCCGCGAAGCCGAAACCACCGGCATTGCGTGGACGGTGGATAACACCAAGCCCACCGCTAAGCACGTTCCGAAGGAAAAGCGAGCCACCAAGATCGGCGCATCTGCGGCGGCGGCAATTCGGCTATTGCTCTTCACCGGCTGCCGCCTGCGGGAAATCCTGCACCTGCAATGGGAGCACGTCGATATTGAGCGCGGTTGCCTGTTCCTACCCGACAGCAAGAGCGGCCGGAAAACCATCATTCTCAATGCGCCCGCCCTTGCGGTGCTTAATGCACTGGAGCGGACCGGCCCCTTCGTTGTCCCCGGCGACGATCCGGAGCAGCCGCGCCATGACCTAAAGCGGCCGTGGGATGCGGTCACGAGGCGCGCAGGGCTGATTGGCGTGCGGGTGCATGATCTCAGACATACCTACGCGAGCTTCGGCGCCGGTGGCGGGCTGGGCCTTCCAATCATAGGTCGTCTGCTGGGGCATGCCCAAGTCGCAACCACCGCGCGCTACGCACATCTCGATAACGATCCGCTGCGGCGCGCTTCAGAAGCAATTGCGGGTCGTATCGCAGCCGCACTGGAGGGCGGCCCGATGGCTTCAGTTCAACCCCTGCGACGAGGAGTCTAATTTTATAACTAATGCCGAATGAACTACCGTCGCGCGTTTTGCGCCGCCGGGTCTGAGAGGTTGGACATGTGTCACCAAAGAAGAAGCGGAAGGCGACTCAAAAAACAGAATTTCCGTTATCTCACGCGACTGGCGTAATCATCGCTTTGAGCTGCGTTACCGCAGTCGGCCAATCAATCGTATGCCCCATGTTCGGATAGGGAATGTAAATCGGCATCACGTGTGCGCTTACCGGTAATGTTTGCAGCGCATTGTAAAACGCGACGCGGTTCGCGTCCGGGTCTATGTCGGAATCGAGCCGACCGTCGTTAATGTATATCGTGCAGTCACGCATATTCTGATAGACCCCGCTCGGGGACTGCGACTTATAGACGGCAGCAAGAGCGCCGGTCGGAGGGCCACCGAACGTCGCATCCATCTGAGTGTGGTAGCTGGTGCCGTTCGGATACGTTGCGCTTGGCCTGATGCTCTGCTGATACCAGGTAGCTAGATCATAGTAGCCGCACCAGAATGAGGCCCCTTGCGAGACACCTGGATATGCCCCCATGAAAGTGGGGCCGACGCCACCGCCACCAGAGGCACCGACAAGCAAAACAGTGTCGCAGCCGTAGTCGGCTATCGCTTGCTGGATAATGTTATTCAGGAGTGCGAGTTGCGCGGGAGAGCCGCAAGTGTTCGGATTGCCGGCGGGGCCATACAAGCGCGGACAAATCACAACTGTATCCGGAATTGCGAGCAGAGCGCTCTTGGCCGCATCACCCGTAATTTCTCTCTCGTCACCGGAGAACGAGTGGACATGAATGATGAGCGTCTTTGGAGCGCCAGTCACGGCCATGTAGACGCTATCACCGCCGTAGGTCGCGGCCTGCAACGGCATTCCGACCGGCGTAGCTTCGCCCGTCAATTTGTAAACGGCGTCAGCGGCGCGGACATAGAACTTACCGATGATGGTCCCGGCTCCAATGCCCGCTAGGAGAAAAGCGAAATCTCGTCTACTTGGACGAGCGAGCCGGAGCTTGCGGTGAATACCACGTCGATCCTCGACACTAGCGCCGGGGTTGTGAGCGCGAACGTCTGTGAGTTCGTCGGCCACGAAGTGCTACTCAGGGGAGAGCAGGATGTCCCCCGCTATGTCCTGAATCTTACATGCAACCGACACTAGAGCCAAGTCCGTTCTAAACGCATTCTTATGCTGTAGATCGGAAATTACTGAGTGTTTCTCATGCTCAACGTCTGCGGACTCGATCCGGACGGCACAACCGCAGACGACCGGCCAATTTGCCAGATGGCACCAAGGGGGCTTCCTTGGCCACCTTACATGCCGAGGCAATCTCAGTTCTGTCGCTGCATTCCGAGGTTGCCGAGAGCGTCCAACTTCCAGTTGTTGGCCCCATCATAAGCGGAGTGATGTTTTGACCGTTTGGTGCTGGCAGCGCAAAGGGAGGCGGCGGAGGAGGAGCAACGTAGGGCGTCGTGATGTGGATACGCTTGCGTTACCTAGATTTTCTGCGCCGGCGCTTCGCTGTCCGGACCGTCAAGCGCCAAATGACCGCATGATTTCGACCTGCCGGTAGCCGCTCACGTCGCCGTAGCTGCGAAACGTGGTCAGTACGTCCTCATGACCTAGATTCTGCGCCCAAGCCTTGTACTCCTCGGGGGTTTTACATTTCTGTCCGCCGAGCAGAGCCAGTGTCTTCCGGAAGCTATGGGGGTTGAAGTATGGCAGACCGGCCGCGGCGAACGCCGCCTTAAAGATGACCCGGATCGGCCCGGCGCTGCTCCAATGCTTGCGATCCACCCCAGTCACTTCAAAACGAAGATTATCGCCGACGGCGACCTTGGTTGCCGGAAAGAGCGGATCGTCCAGTCCCCACAGCTTTTCCGCCCTGAGGTAGACCACCCAATCTGCCACGACCGTCCGAATGTCGTCGCCGACCGGAAAGAAGGTGGTCACGAACGATTTCGAGAACTTGGTCCGCACTTCGCGCGCGTCGTGATCGATCTTGCCTTCGGTGACGTCGATGTGATGGAGCTTGAAAGAGGCTATCGCCCCGTCGCGTGCACCGGTCAGGATGGCAAAGGCAATCAGCGCGCGGTCCCGCCGCTCGATGTCGGTTGCGGCCGGCATAGCCTGGATGACATGCCGAACCTGCTCCAAAGTTGGCACGCGCGCCGGGCGAGTTGCCTTGGCGATCCGGGTCTCTTTGGTTGAAAGATTGAAGTATTCGGCATCCGAATAGGACATGCGCGACTTGTAACCGGGCTGCCCGGCAAGCCAGATGAAAAACCGCTTTAATGCGGTCAGAGTGGCATAGAGGGTCGCCTTGCTCAGCGGCTCTCCACTCCTTTGACCGCGCTGATCGGCAAGGCCGCGCTTGAAGGCTTTCGCCTGCTCGATGTGGAACAGCTTGAAGTCCTTGAAGCGGGTATTGGCCTCGAACCTCGAAATCGCCTTCGCCACCGCATCGATCGTCTGCTCGCCATGGCCCTGAGCCTCGGCAAGATAAGCGAAGTACTGACGCTTCACCCGCTCGTTTGCCGCGTTGTGGTTCGTCATGGATGGCTTTCTCCCTTGGAGTCACTGTTCACGTTGGGCTTGGCCATCTCTTCTAAGCGTGGCCATGCCAGTGTGACTGTGATCTCCAATTCGCCGCGTACCACGTCCAACTTTTGCGGGTTGACCCGGCGGTAGATCATCCGGTTGCAGTCCGGACAGATGCCTTGGAGCGTGCCGGCAGTGTCGCCAGTCGCCACGCATTCCGCCATGTTGCCAGCTGGCACCTTTGGCCCGCGGCACGGCAGGCAATAAATGCGGCCCGGGCCGCAGGCGCGCTTCGCTTGAACACGACGCTCGGATAGGAAGCGCCGGATTTCATCGCCTCGGATCAAGGTCGGACGCTGATCGTCAATCGGCTTCAGGCCGTGCTTCAGCCACTGGCGGACCGTGTTCTTGTGGACATTGAACAGACGTGAGGTGTCCTCCACCGAATAGCTCCGGTGGATTTTGGCCAGCATCGGATTCGGGTGGCGCGAACCCATGGCTCAACGCGGGTGCGCGATCGTTAACGCCCTCAAGAAGCGAGCGTCGGCGTCCGAAGTGTCGCGCGCGACGCGCGATTGGAGCCACTGCTCCAAGTCTGCCGGGCGGTACAGAACCCGTCGGCCCAGTTTGCAATAGACCGGTCCATTGCCATTGAGCCGGAGCTTAGCGAGCGTGCTTTCCGATAGTCCGACGAATCGAGCAGCAATCTTTACCGAAACGACCTTTGGTAGGTCTGGCATTTTCTAGCCCTTCCAGTCCAAACGGATAAATATCAGTGAGCCGTTGTGACGCTCAGTGCTCCGTTTGGAAAGAAAGAAGCGGCCAGAAATAGCGGCGATTTGGACAGAAAGTCGGCCCTACCTTTTCTGTCCTTTTTCTTTGACGAATTTATCGAAATACGGCTTGAGCTTCTCACCAACCGCCGCGCGGCTAGGTCGGAATCGATGCCGCTCTTCGAACCAGTTCTGGAAGTAAGCGATTGCAGCTTCTTTCTTGTCAGGCATTTCATTGCGAACGATGAGATCGGTTACTTCCAAGTGGAAGCCGTCCCAGGGAAATGATGGCCTGCCTCGCCGCCCGTCTCTTATGCTTAGGCGGGGCGCCGTGTCATCGGCCACCAAGCCGATCCCAATGCGCGCGATTCCTTCAGCCCGCTCCCGAGAACCAGGGAATACCTTCAACACCTCTTCTGTTATCAAGTAAATATCCCAATAGGTCTCTTGCGAATTGCTAGCGCAATTCGATTCGAAATCGATACCTTTTAGGCTCCAGAACGAGGGGGGAATTTCTGAAAACGAAATTTCGCGAAGCGCGTCGCGGCGGGATGCTGATACCTGCGAGGAGGGTACCCGAATCTCAGCAGGCAACCTCCTGCCGAACGCCGCTAAACGTCCTTCTGTTAAAGCAACAAATATCTTCGACCGCGGATATTCGACTACGCGTTCGTATAACGGACGCCATTGCGAATACTCTCTCTCGAGATTCCGAATGGCGTCTCGTTCAAAGCTTCTCTGCTTCCTCAATGCCGGAGCGATATGATCTTGCGACAAAATTTCATCGTACAGCTTTACAGGAATATACACGTTCCCTGCGGATAGAAACGAACACCGAGGATCAAGGGGTAACCCCGCTCTCTCCGTCTCGTCTGGCCATATGTACTGATACATTTCGCCAAGATCGGCCCCAGCAACGCCGATCTGCCCCGCATCATCTGGATCGGGCGGGTCGTCAATTGGGAGCCGCTGGAATGCGACCCAATACAGAACCTCACTGAGGCACGAACGGGCCGCTAAGGGAACAGGCTGGAAAAATGTGGACATACGGGAGCACGTACCGTGGCATTTGCCGCGTGTTGCCCCGGTGCTGCCCTAGGGCCAGCCATTGTCAACCCCGAAAAATCGGACAAAAATTCCGAATCAAAATCAATCGGTTAATGGCGCGCCCGAAAGGATTCGAACCTCTGACCCCCAGATTCGTAGTCTGGTGCTCTATCCAGCTGAGCTACGGGCGCTTTTGGCCATAAGTGCCCCTCGGTGCGAGGGGCAAGCCGGGCACTAGCTATCGTCTCGGCCCCCGATTGGCAAGCCCGCGTTCTCACGCGCGCGCGCGTGCATCCCGATGCGCCCCGAGATCGACGGCCCGATCGGGAATTGTGATCGAGAAGGTCGCGCCGATGGTTCCCGGCACCAGCCGGATGTCGCCGCCATGGGCGCGCACGAGTTCGGAGGCGATGGCCAGTCCAAGGCCTGAACCGCCAGGCCGGGTCGAACCCTGGAACGCCTGGAACAGATGCGTCTGCGCCTTCTCCGGCACGCCGGGGCCGGTATCGGAAACCTCGATCACCACGACACTGCCTTCGCGCCGCCCGGTGATACGGATCTGGTCGCGCGCCGGATCGCGATTGCCGCGTGCTTCGAGCGCTTGCATCGCGTTTCGCGCGATATTGACCAGCACCCTGAACAGCTGATCGTGGTCGGCCTCGACGGTGAGGCCCTTCTCCACCGCGACGATCCAGCGGATCGGTACGTCAAGCCCGAGGCCGAGCGCCTCGTAGACCTCGTCGATCAACTCCTCGACGTCGACCGGCTTGCGTTCTGGCGGCGCCTCCTGCACCGCGCCGTAGGACAAGGTCGACTGGCAGAAGGCGATCGCCCGCTCGAGCGCGCGCATCAGCTTGGGCGCGAAGCGCTGCACCTTCGGATCCGGCAGCGTCGACAACTGGTCAGAGAAGAGCTGCGCCGAGGCGAGCAGATTGCGCAGGTCGTGGTTGATCTTCGACACGGCGAGGCCCAGCGCGGCCAGCCGGTTCTTCTGATGCAGCATCGAGGCGATCTCGCGCTGCATCGCCGCCAGTTCCTCCTGCGCGGTGCCGATTTCGTCGTTGCGGCCCGATGAGGCGATGATGCGGGCAGGGTTCTCCGGATCGGCACGAAAGGCGATCATGTTCTGCGTGATGCCGCCCATCGGCCGCACCAGCAGATAATGCAGGGCGAAATAGACCAGCATCGCGGTGATGCCGGAGATCGCCAGCGACAGCAGCAGGATGTTGACCGAGAAGGTCCACATCGCGTTGCGCAACGGCGTCTCGTCCATCACGATCTCGAGGAAGTCGCCGTCCGTCATCGGTGCCGGGCCGACGATGCGCATGACGTCGCCGTTCCGGCAGTTGATCAGTGTGTCGAACGCTTCGGCGATGGCGCGCCACCACGGCACACGTCTCAGGTCGACGTCCTGTGCGATGCCGGCTGGCATGACCGTCGAAGCGAGCAGCCGGCGCTGATTGCCCATCTTCACCGCGACGGCGCGCGCGCCGACGCTGTCGAGGATCTTCTTGGCGAGGCTCTCAGGCACCATGCCGCTCGGCGCGGCCTCCAGCACCAGTGCCGCGGTGTGCGCGGCGGCGAGGCGGTCGTTGAGCCAGTTCAGCCGGAAGTTCGCGACCGACGGCACATAGATCAGCACTTCCGCCAGCATGACGAACAGGATCGTCAGCATGAGCAGCTTGCCGGAGAGGCCGATGCCCCAGCCGCCGCGGTGGCGCGGCTCGGCGGGTGCGTTCGCCTCGACTGGCTGGGATTCCGGCTTCAAGGACCGTCTCAACCGAAGATGCGAAGGAACCGTATGATGCGCCGCAACATGGGGCGCGTCAAATTCGGCAGGTAGTATTCAATTGCCGCGCGCTTCCCGATCTCCGCCAGCGTCGGATACGGCACGACAAGATCGGTGAAGGCGCGCAAGGTCAGCTTCTGTCCGATCGCAAGGCTCCAGGCGGTGATCAACTCGGCGGCATTGGCGCCGACGATGGTCGCGCCGAGGATGTAGCCTTTCCTGTCGGCGAGCACCTTGATGAAGCCGTGCGCCGCGCCTTCGGCGACCGCGCGGTCATTGTCGTGATACGGCCAGCGCAGGATACGGAATTTGAGCTTCCTCGCGCGCGCCTGCGTCTCGGTCAGACCAGTTTGCGCGAGCTCCGGCTCGGTGAAGATGGCGTGGGGGGTTGTCGTCGCGTCGGAGCGCACAGGCAGCCGGAATAGCGCGTTGCGGATGACCAGCCCGGCCTGATGATTGCCCGCATGGGTGAAGCGTGGCTGACCGGCGGCGACGTCACCGATGGCATAGACGCGGCCGTTGCTCGTCTTCAGCTTGCGGTTCACGGCGATGCCGTGGCCGTCATGACGAATGCGGGCTTTGTCGAGGTCGAGGCCGTCGGTCGTGGCCTTGCGCCCCGCGGCGATCAGAAGATGCGTGCCGCCGACATGCTCTTCCTTGCCGTTAGCCTCGATGGTGACGGCAAGATGCCCGATCGCATGCGCGACGCGCGTGACCTTGACGCCGGTTCGGATCACGACGCCGTCGCGCTCGAGCGCGGCGAGTACGACGGCGGCCGCTTCGGAATCGTCCTGCGCCAGCGCCTCGCCCATCTCGAGCACGGTGACGTGGCTGCCGAGACGGCGGAAAGCCTGCGCCATTTCCAGCCCGATCGCGCCGGCACCGATGATCACGAGATGGCTCGGCAATTCCTTCAATTTGAAGATCGTCTCGTTGGTGAGATACGGGCCGCCGTCGAGGCCGGGGATCGGCGGCACCGCCGGCTTGGAGCCGGTGGCGATGACGAAGCGGCGGGCCCGGATCTCGTGCGTCTCGCCGACCGCGACGGTGCGGCGGTCGATGAATTTGGCGTGGCCCTTGATGACGCGGACGCCGAGGCCGGTGAAGCGCTCGGCGGAATCCATCGGCGCGATCTGCGCAATGACATCCTGCACATGCGCCTGCACCTTGGCGAAGTCGACGCGCAGCTCCGTGGCGTGGATGCCCATGGCGTCGCCGCGCACGTGCGCCGCGCGCTTGCCCGCCGCGAGCAATGCCTTCGACGGCACACAACCGTCATGGAGGCACTCGCCGCCCAGCTCGTGGCGCTCGATCAGCACGGTCGAAACGCCGAATGCCGCCGCAGCGGCGGCGACCGAGAGGCCGGCCGCGCCGGCGCCGATCACGCAGATGTCTGGGGTGAGCCGCTCAGCCGCCATCGTGCAATCTTAACCCAAGTCGTTCGGCCGCGCGCGGCGGGCCCGGAAATGCTTCACCAGCACGGGAAGGAGCGCGAGCAGCCCGAGCGCCACGAGGGCGGAAACGAGTTGCGGCGTCAGGGCATCCCGCGCGTCGAATGCAAGGCGGCAATGGCCGGTGCCGGCGGCGAGGCAATCGGCATGCGCCTTCTGCTGCGCGGCAATGACGCTGTCGAGGCCCGTGCCCGCGAGTGAATAGACGATGGAGGCCGGAATGACCCCGAGCGCGGTCGCAGCCACGAACGGGCCGAGTCGCACGCCGGCGAACGCCGGTACGAGATTGACCAGGAAGAAGGGGAAGGCCGGCACCAGCCGCAGGAACAGGAGATAGCTGAACGCGTCCGCGCGAAAGCCGCGCGCCAGCTCGGAGGCGCGGGGCCCGGCGCAGGCGAGGAGTGGGCGGCCGAGTGCGGTGCGCGCCACCAGGAAGATGACGGTCGCGCCGATGGTCGCCCCGATCGCTGACGCCGCCGCCCCGAGCCAGAGGCCGAACAGGAAGCCGCCGGTCAGGGTCAGGAAGGTCGCCCCCGGAACCGACAGCGAAACGGTGACGATATAGATGCCGATGTAGGCCAGCACCGCCGCCGCCGCGTGGTCGTGGACGATGGCGTCGATGACCGAGCGGTGCCGGATCAGCGCCTCCAGCGACAGGGAGCCGCGGCCCGCGGCCCAGGTGACGGCCGCGGCCAGCGCCACCACCGCCACGAGCGGCAGGACGCGGCGCAGGAGGACGGAACCGGACAAAGAAGCCGCAGACATTTCCGCTATATACACGAGCCGGACGGCGGACCGGCCCGTTTCACCCGCATTTGACGCCGCGTGATGCAAGCGACCCTCGGGATGCCTACTGGCACGTCGCGTCGCATTGACGGCACGCGCCCCCTCCCTTATAAGCCGCGCAAATTCTAGGTGCCGGCCCGGACAAAGTCTGGGCTTTTGGCGGTTTTGGGGCCTCGTTTTGCCACCCCCGCCAGGGCGCGACCAGCGGAGAATTCGATCGTGAAGCGGACCTATCAACCGAGCAAGCTTGTACGCAAGCGCCGTCACGGTTACCGCGCGCGCATGGCCACCAAGGGCGGACGCAAGGTCGTGGCCGCGCGGCGTGCGCGCGGGCGCAAGCGGCTGTCCGCCTAAGGGCGGACCGTCCCAGCCCGCCGCTCCAATGGAACGATTGAGGCAACGGGCGGACTTCCTGGCCGCGGCGACCGGAGCCAAGGCGCCGGCGACAGCTTTCGTGATGCAGATGCGGCAGCGGGCCGACGAAGGCCCTGCGCGCGTCGGCTTCACCGTCTCGAAAAAGGTCGGCAATGCGGTCGAGCGCAATCGGGTGCGCCGCCGTCTGCGCGAGATCGTGCGGCTGTCGCATCTCGCGCTGCGCAGCGGCCATGATTATGTGCTGGTCGGCCGCCGCGCGGCGCTGAACCTGCCATTTGCGCGGATTGCGCAGGACTACGAGGGGGCGCTACAGCGCGTGCACAAGAGGCGCGCTGGCGGCACGACAGGATCGAAATGACCGACAACAAGAACACCATCCTCGCCATTGCGCTGTCTGCGCTGGTGCTGATCGCCTGGCAATATTTCTACGGCATTCCGCACGAGAAGGCGCGGCAGGAACAACTCCAGCAGCAGCAGGCCAAGCAGACCACCCAGACGCAGGCGACGCAGCCCGGTCAGCCGGCGCAGCCCGCGGCCACGGCGCAGCCCCAGGCGCAGGCGCCCGGCAGCGCGCCGCAGGTCCCCGGCGCGGCGCAGACCGCGGCGCCGGCATCGATCCCGCGAGCCGATGCGCTCGCCGCCTCGCCCCGCGTGGCGATCGACACGCCGAGCCTGAAGGGGTCGATCGCGCTCAAGGGCGGCCGCCTCGACGACCTCGCGCTGTCTAAGTATCGCGAGACGGTCGATCCGAATTCGCCGCCGATCTTCCTGTTGTCGCCGACCGGCACCGCCGATCCGTTCTATGCGGAATTCGGCTGGGCGGCGTCGGGCAACGTGAAGGTGCCCGGCCCCGACACCGTGTGGAAGCAGGACGGCACCGGCGCGCTGTCGACGACCCATCCGGTGACGCTGACCTGGGACAATGGCGAGGGCCTGACCTTCCGCCGCGTCATCTCGGTGGACGACAAATACATGTTCAACGTGCGGCAGGAGGTCGTGAACAAGGGCTCCACCCCGGTCACGCTGTCGCCTTACGGCCTGATCTCGCGGCACGGCACGCCGCAGACGATGGGCTATTATATCCTGCATGAAGGCCTGGTCGGCGACCTCGGCAGCGAGGGCTTGCAGGAGTACACCTACAAGAAGATCGAAGAGAAAAAGGACGTCAAATTCGACGTCACCAATGGCTGGCTCGGCATCACCGACAAATACTGGGCCGCGACGCTGCTGCCGGCGACCGACGCGCATCTGAAGGCGCGCTTCTCGACCGGCGAGATCGGCAAGACGCCGACCTACCAGGCCGACTACCTGCTCGATGCCAAGACGGTTGCGCCCGGCGCGACCGCTTCCTCCGACACGCACCTGTTCGCCGGCGCCAAGGAAGTGCACACAGTCAACGCCTACAATGATCAGCTCAAGCTCAACCACTTCGACCTGCTGATCGACTGGGGCTGGTTCTATTTCATCACCAAGCCGATGTTCATCGTCATCGACTGGCTGTACCGGCTGGTCGGCAACTTCGGCATCGCCATCCTGCTCGTCACGCTGATGATCAAGGCGATCTTCTTCCCGCTCGCCAACAAGTCCTACGCCTCGATGGCGAAGATGAAGGCGGTGCAGCCGCAAATGCAGGCACTGCGCGCGCGCTATCCCGACGACAAGGTGAAGCAGCAGCAGGAGCTCATGGAGCTCTACAAGAAAGAGAAGATCAATCCGATCGCCGGCTGCCTGCCGATCGCGATCCAGATCCCCGTCTTCTTCTCGCTGTACAAGGTGCTGTTCGTCACGATCGAAATGCGGCACGCGCCGTTCTACGGCTGGATCCACGATCTCTCGGCGCCCGATCCGACCAACGTTTTCACGCTGTTCGGGCTCCTGCACTACGACCCGACGACCATCCCGATGGTCGGCCACTTCCTGCATCTCGGCCTGTGGCCGCTGATCATGGGCGTGACCATGTGGATGCAGATGAAGCTCAACCCGGCGCCGCCGGATCCGACGCAGCAGATGATCTTCAACTGGATGCCGCTGATCTTCACCTTCATGCTGGCGAGCTTCCCGGCCGGCCTCGTCATCTACTGGGCCTGGAACAACTCGCTGTCGGTGGCGCAGCAGTCGATCATCATGCGCCGCCACGGCGCCAAGATCGAACTGTTCGACAACATCAAGGCGTTGTTCGGCAAACGACGAACGCAGTAGCCAGACGGAATTGACGCGATCGCCGGGCACAAGCCCGGCGATTTCGTTTAGGGTATCCCCACATGACCGCCGACTTCACCCGCGCCGAGATCGAGGAAGGCCGCCGCCTGTTCGGCGGCAACTGGGAGTTCGTTGCCGCGTCAGGCTCGGTCGACTCGCTGCCGCCAATGCGCGGCACGGAGATCGCCTTTGCCGGCCGCTCCAATGTCGGCAAGTCGAGCCTGATCAACGCGTTGACCGGGCGCAAGGCGCTGGCGCGCACCTCGCGCACGCCGGGGCGCACGCAGGAATTGATCTTCTTCACCAATGGCGAGGGGCTCAACCTCGTCGACATGCCCGGCTACGGCTACGCCGCCGCCGCCAAGAGCAAGATCGCGGCTTGGACCGAGTTGATTCACGCCTACCTGCTCGGCCGCCGCAACCTCGCCCGCGTCTACGTGCTGATCGACGCGCGGCACGGCCTGAAGGACACGGACACGCCGACCCTGAAAGCGCTGAGCGAGGCGGCGGTCAGCCACCAGGTCGTGCTGACCAAGGCCGACGCGGTCAAGGCGTCGGAACTTGCCGGCCGCATCGCCGAGGTCGAGGCGGCTATCGCGAAACGGCCGGCCGCATTCCCCGGCGTCCTGGTTACCTCCGCCGAGAAAGGCACCGGCATTCAGGACGTGCGCGCCGCCGTGGGGCGTCTGCTCGCCGAGCGCCGCGGCTAAGTTCCGATCCACCCCGCGATTTCGGAAAGCCGCAACACGGTCCATCGTTGGGGTTCCGCGCAGTTTGCATGAATCCACACGAGTGGCTCGAACCATCGACGGAACCCAAGTTTGTCAATTTGACGTCGGAACAATGCATGCAGCGGCGCATTGGGAGGGAACAAAGGATTCTTCCACCCCAAGGAGATCGAACATGAAAACCCTGACATTGGCCGCTCTCGGTCTCACCCTGCTCGCCGGCACCGCGCTGGCGCAGTCCAATCCCCCGCCGGCCAGCAAGGCCCCGGCCGCCACCAGCGCGCCCGCTGCCACGAGCTCGTCCTCTTCGTCGAGCTCCACCAGCACCAACAAGAACGAGCAGAACGCCTCCACCATGAACGTGTGGCAGGGATCGAAGCTCATCGGTCTCAACGTCTACGACCCGCAGAACGAGAAGATCGGCGACATCAAGGAGCTCCTGCTCGACAAGGACGGCAAGATCGAACAGGTCGCTATCGGCGTTGGCGGCTTCCTCGGCATGGGCGAGCACGACGTCGGCGTGAAGTGGAGCGACCTGAAGTTCTCGGACGACCCGGTGCCGAGCAAGACCTCGAGCGCGACCGGCGGCGCGGCGCGCACCACCGGCGCGGCCTCGACGACCTCTTCGGCCTCTTCGAGCACGTCCTCGACCAAGAAGAACTATCCGGACCACGCCACGCTGAGCGCCACCAAGGACCAGCTCAAGGCGATGCCGCAGTTCAACTACAGCAAGTAATCCCGCAAGGATCGCTTGTGCAAAGCCCGGCCCTCGTGGCCGGGCTTTGTCGTTTTGACGCGACCCTCTAGGATGGCGGGCATGGACCCCATCCTCATTGCGCTCGCCGGCGTCATGGGCGCGGCCGGCGTCACGCTCACCGCCGCCGGCGCGCACGGCAAGCCCGGCGTCGGCCTCGACAGCGCCGGCTTTCTCCTCCTCATTCATGCCGCCGCCGTCCTGGGCGGCGTCGCGCTCGCGCGCCAGGGCCTCGTCATACGGCCGCTCGGTCTCGTAACCCTATGCGGCTTCGTGCTCGGCGCAGGCCTGTTCGCAGCCGACGTCTCGGCTCGCGCTTATGTCGGTTCGCGCCTGTTTCCCTTCGCCGCTCCCGCCGGCGGTCTGATCCTGATCGCGAGTTGGCTCGTCCTGGTTGCCGCCGCGCTCGCCTCCTCCCGCGGCGCGTGACGGGCCTTCCGCCCTCTCCCGCCGCCCGCTAAAAGAGGCGCCACCCGCCGGTAACCCCGAGAGCAGCAGTCCATGGCCACCGATCCGCTAGAGCAGGCGCGCATCCTGTCGGAAGCGCTGCCGCACATGCAGCAGTACGACGAGGAGATCGTCGTGGTGAAATACGGCGGCCACGCCATGGGCGAGGAGCAGCTTGCCCGCGACTTCGCGCGCGACATCGTGCTGCTCGAACAGACGGCCATAAATCCTGTGGTCGTTCACGGCGGCGGCCCGCAGATCGCCGCCATGCTCAAGAAGCTCGGCATCAAGTCGGAATTCGCCGGGGGGCTGCGCGTCACGGACGCCGCCACCGTCGAGATCGTCGAGATGGTGCTCGCGGGCTCGATCAACAAGCAGATCGTCGGCTACATCAACGCCGCCGGAGGCAAGGCGATCGGCCTCTGCGGCAAGGACGGCAACATGGTGCAGGCCAGAAAGGTCACCCGCACCGTCACCGATCCTGATTCGAACATCGAGAAGGTCGTCGATCTCGGCTTCGTCGGCGAGCCCGATAAGGTCGACCTCACCGTGCTCAACCACGTGCTCGGCAAAGATATGATCCCGGTGCTGGCACCGGTCGCCGCTGCCGCCGACGGCGGCACGTTCAACGTCAACGCCGACACTTTCGCCGGCGCCATTGCCGGCGCGCTGAAGGCCAAGCGACTGTTGCTGCTCACCGACGTTCCGGGCGTGCTCGACAAGTCGAAGAAGCTGATCCCGCAGCTCTCGATCGCCGACGCGCGGCGCCTGATCGCCGACGGCACGATCTCCGGCGGCATGATCCCGAAGGTCGAGACCTGCATCTATGCCCTCGACCAGGGCGTTGAGGGCGTCGTCATCATGGACGGCAAGGTGCCCCACGCGGTGCTGCTCGAATTGCTCACCGACCATGGCGTCGGCACGCTGGTGCACCGCTAGATGACCGCGATCCTCGAAGGCACCGATTTCGATTTCCTGGGGGCCAAGTACACCGGCAAGGTGCGCGACGTTTACGAGCAGCCGGACCGGCTGATTCTCGTCGCTACCGACCGGCATTCCTCTTTCGACCGCATCATCGCCCACATCCCGCACAAGGGGCAGGTGCTGAACGAGATCAGCGCCTACTGGTTCGAGCAGACCAAGGACATCGTGCCGAACCACGTCCTCGCGGTGCCCGATCCGAACGTCACTGTCGGCCGCAAGCTCAAGACGGTGCCGGTCGAGGCGGTCGTGCGCGGCTACATCACCGGCGTCACCGACACCTCGCTGTGGACGCATTACGCCAAGGGAAAGCGCGACTACGGCAACTTCCGTCTGCCCGACGGCCTGAAAAAGAACGAGAAGCTGCCTGCGCCGGTGTTTACGCCCTCAACCAAGGAAGAGGCACATGACCGGCCGATGAGCCCGCAGGAGCTGGTGGCCGAGGGCATCGTCTCGCGCGAGACGATCGACGCCGTCGAGCGCATCGCCATCGCGCTCTACCGCCGCGGCGCCGAGATCGCCGAGAAACGCGGCCTGATCCTGGTCGATACCAAATACGAATTCGGCACCGACGCGAGCGGAAAGCTCGTCCTGATCGACGAGATCCACACGCCGGATTCATCGCGCTACTGGCAGCGCGACACCTACGCCCTCCGGTTCGGCAAGGGCGAAGAGCCCGAATATTTCGACAAGGAATTCCTGCGCCTCTGGTTCAGGGACAATTGCGACCCGTACAAGGACAAGGTGCTGCCGCCTGCGCCGAAGGAGCTCGTCGAGGAATTGTCGCGCCGCTATATCCGGATGTACGAGCAGATCACCGGCAGGGCCTTCGTGCCCGGGGAAGAGCCGATCGCGGCGCGGATCGCCCGCAACCTCAAGCCATACGCGCTGTCGCCGTCGCGCTAACATCGGCGCGATGATTCGCGCAGTGACGCTCAGCCTTCT